>Ga0114952_1003838_pt1 | contig 10489 bp, 13 predicted proteins | sample SidtaG_2_FD_87303 | JGI IMG/M metagenome (GOLD analysis project Ga0114952, IMG submission 87303) | Marine algal microbial communities from Sidmouth, United Kingdom - Sidmouth_Asex2 metaG | ecosystem: Host-associated > Algae > Red algae > Unclassified | place: Sidmouth, United Kingdom | collected... | reverse complement strand
GCAGGCGAGACGGGCAACACCAGCGAGATCCCTGGCTTCGAGTAGTTCCTTCTCGACGCCGTTTTCCTCCAGTGCCAACACCAGCCGAGTGCCGTCGGCGACATCGAAGGTGGATCCATTGCTGGTGATCTGAGCCATCGCCAGGTCGTAGCTTACCTTCGACCCAGGCGGCTGCTCAGCGTTGTTCTGGCGCGCTATCAGCGCGAGCCCATCATCAGCGATCGGGCTACCACCACAGCCTGAGGGCTGTTCTCGTGAGCTGCCGCTGCGGGGCGTTGCCCTATCGACTCGACGTCGAAACCTGCTGCTTGCAGGCGCGCTGCCACCTTGTCGGGGTCATGACGGTGATTGACGAGGGTGCGTTCGGAGCCAGCAGCCCGGGGCCGTTCCACCCGCTCGGTGTCGCCAGCCTGGAACGCCAGCAACAGCCAGCCCGAGGGGCGCATCACACGGCGCAGCTCGATCCACGCCGGCTCGAGCTCGTCGAGGGGCGTGTGGATGATGGAGTACCAACACACCACGCCAGCAAAGGTCTGGTCATCGACCGGCAGGGCGGTGAGCGAGCCGAGCTCGAAGGGAATGTCGGGGTGTGCTTGCTGTGCGGCCGCGATCATGCCGGGGGCGATATCGAAGCCGACCACGTCGACGCCGCGAGTAGCGAGAAACGCGGCCGCTCGACCAGGGCCGCAGCCGACATCGGCAACGGTCCCTTCGTCGATCGAGCTGGCGAACCCCGCCAGCGCAGCCAGTTCAGCGACGCCGTCGATTGCCTCGGACAGCTCGGTGCCGATCGCATCGACGTATCCAGCCGTTGAGTCGCTGTAGATTCCGCCCGCCTCGAGTGCGTCGGCGGCGATCGACTCATCTTCCATCCTCGGAACCCTAGAACGTGAGCGAGCCGAGGTCAGCGGCGTTTCGACCGGCCGGGCTTGTTGGTGGTCTCGGCGCGCCCCTTGTTTTTGGGCCGAGCCTTACCCGAGCGCTTGGTCTTGCCGGTGGCCTTGCCACTGCCTCGACCGCTACCGCCTCTTGCTTTTTCGGTGCTGCCGTCGGGCTTCGGCGGACGAGGCTTCGACGGAGCTCTGGTCGGGCGAGCATCTTCGGTGCTGTCGTGATCCGCAGTGCTTTCGTTGGCGCGGCACGCACGCGCTGTGCTGCTCCGGTCCCCTTGCGGTTCCGAGGCGGCCCGGCAACGGTTGTCTTCCACTCACGCTCATCCGGTTCTGGTTTGCGCTCGGCTCGGGGGCCGCCCGGGGCGATCGAACGCTGCTCCCACGACGGCTTGGCTGGGCCCCGGTCTTGCGCGGGTGCTTCAGCCGGCTTGTTGGCACCGGTCTTGTTGGCACCGGGCTTCTTCGAGCGCAGCTCGATCTTGATGTGGTCGGCTCGGCTGCTGAGCTCGGGGGTCTCTTCGAGGCCGACGTCTGGCAAGCCCACGTCTTTCATCATCTTCTTCGCCGCCCGCTCCTGATCGCGGTTGATGAAGGAGACCACGAGCCCTGACTCACCGGCGCGAGCGGTACGGCCCGAACGGTGCACGTAGTCCTTGGCATCGGTCGGTGGGTCGAAGTGAATGACACACTCGACACCGTCGACGTGGATGCCGCGAGCGGCAACGTCAGTCGCCACCAAACACTGCACGTGGCTGCTGGTGAAGGCGTACAGCGCAGTGTCGCGCTGGCTCTGCGAACGGCCGCCGTGAATCCAGCCCGCCTTGATGCCGGCCTGCTTGAGCTGGCGGGCGACCCGATCGACGCCATGCCTGGTGCGGCAGAACACCACGGTGGGGCCCGTCTCGTCGATCAAGTCGGCGGCAAGGGCCAGCTTGGCCTGGGCTGCGGTTTTGATGAACCGGTGCGTGACCATCGAGAGGTCGGGCTCGGCCTCGCCGACCTGATGAGTGACAGGGTTGCGCTGGTAATTGTCGATGAGGACCTGCACGTCCTTGTCCAGCGTGGCCGAAAACAGCACGGTCTGACGATTGGGCGAGGTGAGGTCGAGGATCTCGCGCACCTGCGGCAGGAAGCCCATGTCGGCCATGCGATCGGCTTCGTCGATGACGACGTTGTCCACATCGGACAGCTGCAGTTCACCCTGCTCGAGCAGATCGATGAGACGGCCGGGGCAAGCGACCAGCACGTCGGCACCGTTGTTCAGGCCGTTGATCTGGTCACGGAAACCGACACCCCCGTAGATCGAGAGCAGGTGGCGACCGCGCACCTGGGCCAGCGGAGCCAGCTCACGACGGATCTGCTCCGCCAGTTCGCGAGTCGGCGACAAGATCAGGCCGCGGGGCCTTCTGGGTTTCGCTGACCCGATCGTTGCCAGCATGGGAATACCGAAAGCCAGTGTCTTACCGGACCCGGTCGGCGCTCGACCAAGCACGTCCTTGCCAGCAAGAGCGTCGGGGATGGTGGCGGTCTGGATGTCGAACGGCTCGGTGATGCCGTTGCGTTCGAGGCGTTCCACCAAGTCAGTGGGCACGCCGAGATCGGCGAAGCGAGAGGTCATGTGCGTTCCTGTGTGTCGGCCCAAGCCCCCGAAATGGGCGCGAGCAAGTGGCCAAGGGTAGGCGGCGGGTTCAGGACTTGCCGTCGAGCCCCGTCAGGGGGTGCCGTGCAACCGCATCGGCGGGACGCTCTTCGGCGGATTCCGCCGCGGCGGCAACGACGTCAACAAGGTCGCTGTCTCCGCTGCGATCGCCGCGACGGCAGCTTCGAAAACGTCTCGGGTTGCATCCGTGGGGTGACGGATGCCGCTGACCTTGCGAACGTATTGCCGGGCCGAAGCCTCGATCTCGTCGGCATTCGCTGGTGGTTCGAGGCCTCGCAGAATGGTGATGTTTCGGCACATGCAGCCGAGTCTCCACCGTTCTGCGTCATGTTTGCTGGCGAATGCCCGACATTGTGACGAAAGTCGACCGACAGCATCTTGGCCTTCGTTTCGCAATAGTCGATGAGCGCAGCCCGCTGCTCGGTCAGGCCGGTGCCGTGTCGTGCCAGATCCAGCCTGACTCGTGCATCTCCAGGCGGTTGCGAGACCCGTGGTCTGAGCCGTCGACGGCGTCGTCTCCCTCCCAAGCCAGCGTCATTGGTTTCTTCGAGATCGGCTTGGTGTGGAAGCGGCGAGCCGTGCGGCCAGCGGCCCAAGCAAGTGCGCTCTGCGTCGTGTTGTGCCGGGCGAGTTCGGTCAGCGTGATCCACGTCGGCGGAACGATCTCGATCTCTTGATCAGCGTGCCGATCAAGAGCCGACTGCGCGGTGGTCCACGCATGCTCGGTGATCTCGCCATCGTCGATCACGACGTCGCCGTCGGGAGCCCGCGCGACGAAGAACCACGTCGAGAACCGGCGGAGTGGGCCCGTCCGGTTCATGGCATTCGCTCCTGGCGGTTGCCAATGTGACCACGCGACCATCTCGTTCTCGGGGACGATCAAACCCGCTTCCTCGGTCGTTTCTCTAGAAGCAGCGCGACGAGCGGATCCGAGTTCGTCGGCCAGGTCGAGTTCGTCGGCGTCGACACGGCCTCCGGGGAACACCCACATCCCGCCAAAGGCGATCTTGGAGTTGCGGCGCAGCGTCAACACCTCGAGGCCCTGCTCGGCATCGCGAAGGAGCAGCACCGTGGCGGCAGCTACGAGTGGGATTTCTTCTGTGCCGGGTTCACGAGCGTCGGTCATGGCGGACCACTGTGCCGGGGCCCGTGCGCAGGTGTCCAGTCCGCGGTCGTGGCTTCGCCGACGCCTACGTTGCACACGTGGATGAAGACACTCCCGGCGAAGCCGCCGATCCAGCTCCCAGAAGTTCGCCGATCGGAACGATCGCGATCGGTCTGGTCGTTGGCTTGGCCATCGCTGCCGCCGTCGTTGTCCTCACGCGGGACAACAGCAGCGTTGCCTCCACTCCACCGCCGACGGTCGAGGCCCCAACCGCGCCCGACCCCGATGAAAGCGAGCTCTCTGAAGGCAACGGCGACGCCGTCGATCTCGTCGTGGCGTACGGCCGCAGTCGCACCGACGACCACGTGCTCACCGGTGAACTCATCCGGCCAGACAGCTCGACTCTTGCGGTGCGGCGCGGCATCATGGGCAGCCGGTCTGTCGACGAGGTCGGCGAAACTTCAGCGGTCACCGAGAACGGCGAAACTCGGCAGTGCGAACTGATCGAGAATCAGTGGCTGTGCTCACCTCCGCTTCCACAGATCACCACTGAGCTCGACGTGCAGGGATTTGCCACGTTGCTCCTCACCGAGGAGCCGACGTACTCGGTGTTTGCGGTGAGCGCTGAACCTCCGGATCCACTGCGCTCGGTGACCGAGCTCGGAGAAGTCACCTGCTGGAGCATGGTCTCAGACGGCCGCGTCGACCGTGCCCGCTTCGGGGCAGAGACAACCATGTGTTTCCATGATGAACTCGGCGCCATGGTCGGCAGAGTCACCGAAACCAGTGCTGGCAACGACATTTTCCTCGCCGACAGCATCAGTGGCGATGTGAGCGTCGCCGACGTCGAACCGTCTCGCTGAGACCTACGCGTTGGTACGCCGGCTCGTGCCCGAGCGGTCCAAAGGGCGAACGGGAGCCTTCACTGACCTGGGCCGAGGCTCAGGACCGTGATGCGTGTGGAGGAAGTGCAGCTCCCGCTCGTGCCCATATGGAACCGGTGTGGGCGATGACCACCGGTAGATTTAGTATCGGACCGCATCTCCACGGACTTGAGGGCCAACCGGCCTCTTTGTTCGTCCCGCCCCTCGAATGGTCACCGGCACCACATGTTCCCTGTTGAAGACCTGCTCCCCCTCCTCACGCTCGCTCTCGGTGCAGCCTTGGCCACCGGCACCGCCCTCGCCCTCGCCCGACCGCGCCAGGTCGCCAACGAGAACGAGCTGGCCAAACCGCCCCTGGGCCGCAGCATCATCCAGATCGCCATTGGCGCCTTTGCCTCGATCTGGGCTGTGGCCACTCTCCTGAGCTGAGCCTGTCTCCCGTGTCTCGGACTAGGGAATTTCGCCTCTCAAGGTTGCTCGAGGCGAGGCCGATACAAGTTGGCAAGGACGCTTCCAGCGGGAGAAACCAGCAATGAGCACGATCACCACCACCAAAGAGGCCACATCGACGAGGCGCCCCAGCACTCGCCGAGCACCGCAGGCGTTGCCAGCGACGCCAGCCTCGACGAATCAACAAGCCGACGTTCTCGCCAAGCGTCCCGCATCAGAGCTGACCCGCCTCGTCTTCATGGCGCTACTCGGCGGCGCTGCATGCGTTGCCCTCGTCGGCGTGGTCGGTCAAGCAAGCGAGCAAGGCACGTCGCCCGACGATCCTGCACCAGCGGTCATCGTCGAACTCGCTGACTGACCCGACGGTCAGAAATCGTCGCCTCCGCCGCCACCAGATGGCGGCGTTCGCTTGCTCATGTTCTCGAACCTCGTGAAATGTCCGAGGAAGGCCAGCTTCACGGTGGCCGTCGGGCCACCTCTGTGCTTTGCAACGATGACCTCGGCAACGCCTTTGGCCTCGGACTCGGGGTTGTAGATCTCGTCTCGGTACAGGAACATCACCGCGTCGGCATCCTGCTCGAGCGCACCGGACTCACGAAGGTCAGAAAGCATCGGACGCTTGTCTTGACGTTGCTCCAGTCCACGGTTGAGTTGGGCCAGTGCCACCACCGGGCACTCGAGTTCACGGGCCAGGATCTTCAGGTTTCGAGACATCTCCGAGACTTCGACCTGGCGTGATTCTGCGTTGCTGCGGCCTGACATGAGCTGGATGTAGTCGATGACGATCATGGCGAGGTCGCCATTGCGGCTCTTGAGGCGTCGCGCCTTCGCCCGGATCTCCATGACCGTGGTTTGTGGATTGTCGTCGATGAAGATCGGGGCTTCAGCGAGTCGGCCGACCGAGTGGGTGATGCGATTCCAATCGCTCTCTTCGAGGCGCCCGGTCTTCATGCGAGTGGCGTCGACCCGTGCGTCGGCAGACAAGATTCGCTGCGAACACTCGAGCTGTCCCATCTCCAAGGTGAAGAACAACACCGGTCGGTTGGTCTGCATCGCAGCATTGGCCGCCATGCCGAGCGCAAAGGCGCTCTTACCCATCGCGGGACGGGCACCAACGACGTAGAGCGCATTGGGTTGGAGGCCCGACATGAGGTCGTCGAGGTCGGTGTAGCCGGTGAGCGTGCCGGTGACGGTGTCACCCTGCTCATAGAGCATCTCGAGCCGGTCGAGGTTGGCACCGAGGAGGTCTTTGATCTCTGCGGTGGTGTTGGCGACTCGACGTTGAGCGACTTCGAACATACGAGATTCGGCGTCGTCGACAGCCTTGGCCACATCGTCGGGAACGCCGTACGCCATCTCGGCGATCTCGTTGCTGACCGAGATGAGCCGACGAAGAAGAGCATGCTCCTCGACGATCTTGGCGTAGTGGGCGGCGTTGCCAATGGCAGGAGTCTCCGCTTGCAGATCGATCAGGACGCCCGGACCGCCGACAGCGTCGAGCATTCCGGCGCGCGACAGTTCCTCGCCGACCGTGATGGCGTCGACGGGTTCGCCGGAGCCGTACAGGCTCATCACGGCGTCGAAGACGTGACCATGCGCTGGTCGGTAGAAGTGTTCGACCTCGAGCACTTCGACCACGTCGGCAATGGCTTCACGACTCAGCAGCATGGCGCCGAGCACGGCCTCTTCGGCTCGCAGGTTGTGCGGCGGCATTCGCGTCGGGCGGGGCGCCGAGGGCTCTGAGCGTGGGGGCGAGAAGCCGCCACTACTGCTGCTGCCACCACTGCTGCTGCCACTGCTGCTGCCACCACGCGAGCGCAGTGGCTCATCCGAGGTCTCCCCAGGGAAGGGGGAGGGCGGGGCGCTGGTGTCGGCCGGGTGTGGAGCTTCGTCAACGGGCGGTTCCGGGGTTGCTGGCTGGTCCGTTGGCGGGTTTGGTTCCACTGGTGGCTCGTCGCCCGATTCATTGGTCACGCTCATCACCCTTCAGTCTGGCTGCAAGAGCCTGTGGACGACTAGGGCCGACATCCTGTGGATGTCGGCCCCAAATCTGTGGACCACTGTGTGCCCTTTGTGGACCGCCCTACCATTGCTGTGGGCAGACGATTTCACTGTGGATAACTCAGATCAGCTCGCAGCGACCTCGATGGTCACCGGGAACTGGACTTCGTCGTGGGGCTTCACGGTGACGGAGTGGCCACCGATTGCCTTGATGCCTTCACCGAGGTCGACCATCTTGCGATCGAGCTCGACACCGGTCTGGTTCATGATCGCCTCGACCACGTCGTGGACACTGACCGAGCCGAAGAGCTTGCCTTCGGCACTGGCCCGAGCTGCGATCTTGATGTTCTTGGTCACCAGCTTGGTTGCCAAGGCCTCAGCGGCTTCACGGTCAGCGGCGTTGCGCTGCTGCCATGCCTTACGCATGGCCTGAGCCTGCGCCTCGACGCCGGGTGTTGCCATTTGGGCAACACCAGATGGGATCAAGAAGTTGCGTGCGTAGCCATCGGCCACCTCGACGATGTCGCCGCGGCTACCGAGCTGGGGAACTGCTTTGTGGAGTACGACCTTCATCAGTCCTCGCCTCCCGTGGTTGCCTCGACGGTTTCGGTGGTCTGATCAACGGCTTCGGCTGCTGCATCGTCGGTCTTGGCCTCGGAGCTGCTATCGGAGCTGTCGTCACGACGGGGGCCGCGATCGCCGCGGTCTCCACGATCGCCACGATCGTTGCGGTCACCTCGACCACGACGCTGGGTCGTGATCTGGCTGGCGTACGGCAACAGGCCCATCTCGCGGGCGTTCTTGATCGCACGTGCGATCTCACGCTGCTGCTGGCTGTCGTTACCCGACACCCGACGTCCGCGGATCTTGGCTCGATCGGACATGAACCGGCGAAGCAGGTCGACGTCTTTGTAATCGATGTATTCGATGCTGTCGCTGTTGAGCGGACTTATCTTCTTCTTGGTGCGACGGCCGTTGTCTTTCGGCTTGTCGCGTCGTGTATTGCTGCGTGCTTTAGCCACTAGAAGGGCTCCTCTTCGGGTGAGTAGGCGGGCGGCTGCTGTTGCCCGCCCCCAGCGGCGCCGAATGATCGGCCCCCCTGCTGATTGTTCTGATTGTTCTGATTGCCGCCGCTGTTACCGCCGCTGTAGTTGCCACCGCCACCGCTGTCGTTGCGCTCATTGCGCTGCGGTGTTGCAGTGGCCCACTTGAGGCTGATGGCGACGTCGTCGGCGACGATTTCGACCTTCGATCGCTTGTCGCCGTTGTCGGTTTCCCAGCTGCGCTGGTCGAGTCGGCCGGTGACCGTGACACGAGTGCCGCGGCCAACAGATTCAGCAACGTTTTCCGCCAGCTGTGCCCAACAGGTGACGTCGATCCACGAAGTGGCTTCTTCCCACTCATTGGTTTGACGGTTCTGCCACCGACGGCTGACTGCGACGCCGAAGTTGGCGACGGCTTGGCCGGTTGGTGTGAAACGAAGCTCGGGTTCACGGCCGGCGTTACCGGTGATCGTGACGTTGTTGTCTTGTGCCATGAGGTTCCCCTTGGTCAGGAAGTGGCAGCTGTCAGCCCACGTCGGTGAGCTTCCTTGATCGGCAGCCGCATGAACTTGTGGCGAACGACATTGTCCGCGAGTCGAAGGGTGCGATCCACCTCATCGAGAATGGTTGGAGCCAACAGCTCGATGACAACATAGAAGCCGTCCATCTTGTGGTTGATCTCATAAGCAAAGCGTCGAACGCCCCACTTGTCGACCTTTTCGATGGTGGCGTTGGCTTCGGCAGCTTGCTCGGTCAACTTGTTGACGGCCTGCTGGACGTCTGACTCTTCTGTGTCAGACGTGAAGATGAGCATGAGTTCGTACGCACGCATGGGCGTGAGGTACCTCCCTGTGGATCCGGAGTGGTCTCCGGAGCTCCCGACGGTCGGAAGCAGGGTCTGCCCTGGACGGACCAGGTATGACCTTGCGAGGCTATCGGTGCAGTGAAGGAAGCGGCCGAGGCCATTTCCGTGGTGTCGAGATCAGTATGACCGGGGGGTGTGACAGTCATCGGCAGTTCGATCGGCCACACTGGTCGGGTTGGTCCAACCCACCGGCGAAAGGGCGAGGCGATGAACTACAACCTTTTCCTTCTCCTCACCGCAACCACAGTTGGCGGCGTTGCCGGGGCCACCGCCATCTACGCCGGCCAATCGCCGAACCGATCAGGTTCTGCCGCCACCATGATCGCTGGCCTCGCTGCCTCGATCGTTGCAACCATCGTTGTCGCCACGAGGGAGGGCTCGGAGCTCTTCAGCATGCTCCACCTCTACTACCTGATCGGCACGATCGCTGTTCCGATGGCCGGGCTCGGACTGCTCATCAACTGGAAACATCAGCGGTTCCTCGGCCGCTTCGTCGGCGCCGCCGCCATCTTCGTTGCCCCGCTCGGTATCTACGCAAGCCACATCGAGCCGTTCTGGCTCCGCCTCGACGACATCGCCCTCCCCGCACCTCGATCGATGGCTGGCCTGCGCATTGGCGTGCTCGCAGATCTCCAGAGCACCGAAATCGGCGAGTACGAACAAAACGCCATCACCGAGCTCATCAATCAAGGTCCCGACATCGTGCTCGTGCCCGGAGACTTCTGGCAGATGTCGCCCGAACAGTTCGAGCGGCGGGCACCCAGCTTCGCAGCCGAGCTGGCCAGGCTCGACGCTGCGGTCCCCCACGTCTTCATGGTGAAGGGCAACACCGACACCGTGGATGGCCTGCGCCGGCTCGCTGCCGGCACCGGGGTGGTCGTTCTCGACAACGAGGTGGCGAACATCGTCGTGAACGGCCAAGCCGTGCGCGTTGGCGGGATCACTCTGAACGGCGACGAAGCCCCAGCCGCCGGCGCGATTCGGCAGCTGACCGACCGAGCAACCGGCGCATTCGTGCCGCCGCTCGAGTCTGTGGAGCCCCCTGCCAACCCCCTTGCCAACGAGGACACATCCGTGGAGAACTCAGCAGGCGACAACACGGCGGACGACAACGCCATCGTCGGCCAGGTCGACCCCGCTGCTCCCGATGCCGAGGTTGCTCCCGCAGCCCCAGCGGCGGTGACGCCGAACCAAGACGACGCCGTCTTCCGCATCCTCTTGGCCCACAAGCCTGACGAGATCAGCCGACTACCTGGTGATGATTCGGTCAACCTCGTGGTCGCCGGCCACACCCACGGTGGCCAGATCCGCATGCCGGGCTTTCCTCCCCCGCTCATCTTGTCATCGGTGCCTCGCACCGTCGGCGGCGGCGGACTCCATCGCCTCGACGACCACTGGATCTACGTGTCGACCGGTGTTGGCCGCGAGCGAGGACGAGCACCGCAGGTCCGCCTCGGCGTTCGCCCGTCGATCGGCATCCTGACCACCGTCGATGTCACAACCGTGGTGCTTCCCGACAACTAGGCCAGACCGGTTCGGCTTCGGGTTCGTCGTGTCACACTGGCGGGATGACTGCTTGTGATCTCTG
>Ga0114952_1003834_pt1 | contig 10492 bp, 8 predicted proteins | sample SidtaG_2_FD_87303 | JGI IMG/M metagenome (GOLD analysis project Ga0114952, IMG submission 87303) | Marine algal microbial communities from Sidmouth, United Kingdom - Sidmouth_Asex2 metaG | ecosystem: Host-associated > Algae > Red algae > Unclassified | place: Sidmouth, United Kingdom | collected... | reverse complement strand
GGGGCGCGCTCGACACGAACCCGTGCGTCGCTCGCGGCGATCGCGGCCACACGCGCGTAGGTGTCGTCGGTCGAGTGATCGTCCAGCACGACGAGCTCGAAGTCGACGCCCTCGGCCGCCGCGAGCACCGCCCGCACGGCCGCCTCGATACCCGCCGCCTCGTCCCGCGCCGGAATCAGCACCGATACCGGCGAAGACGGGTCCGTCGCCGGCCAACCGTCGGAGTCCGGCGCCGCTTCACCGCGCCTCAGCAGCGCTTCCGGGCGGTAGAGCGGCAGGTTCGCGAGCAGCAACGCCCCCGGGATGGCGGCGGCGGCGAGCGCGATCCAGGCGAGCCACTCGCCGGCGTTCACGTGCGCTCCACCGACCCACTGGCGGACACCTCGGGCAAGGCGACGCCATCGGCGCCTTCGCGAGCGGCATGCGCCGTGTCGAAGCGTTCGCCACGCAGCTTCGCACGGGCGCGCCGCCAGAGGTCGTAGACGCCACCCACCCCCGCTCTGCCCTCGAGAATCGTCTCGAACCCATCGAGCGAACGGGCGACGATGGTGTCGGCGAGGGCGTCGGCGGTCGCCGTCAGCCGGGTCGCGAGCACCTCTCCCGGCGTCCCTTCCACCCCGCGCCTCTCGCCCAAGCCCTCGAAGCGAACGCACTCCCCGAACAGCGCGCGCGCCTCGGGCAGACGCTCTTCACCGAAGGGGTACTCGAGCGCGAGCGGCACGAAACGCGCACCGGGTACGCGCCGCGCGAGTCGTTCGAGCCCGCCGGCGAGCGCGAGCGGACGCTCGCGCGGATCGGCGAAGCGCCCTTGGGGCGTCAGCCACAGCGTCGCGTCGCGTCGTCCGGCGAGATCGTCGGCGACATCGAGCAGTCGGCGCGCCCCGCGCCGCGTGCCGGGCTCGACGCCGACGAAGCCGAGTCGCGCGAAGAAGCGATAGCGCTCGAGCTGCGAGGCATCGATCAGCGCCCAGTGGTCACGTTCGGCGAAGGCGCGCTCGGCCAGGAGCGTGGCGATCATCGGATCCCACCACGAGGGGTGATTGCAGTAGACGACGACAGGCTCCCCCCCGCGCGGGAGATGCTCGATCCCGCCGACCCGCACGGCGTGGAAGCTGCGGGCGACGTAGCGGCGTGCGTAGCGTTTGAACCACGCGACCAACCAGGGAGTGGGCGGGGCGAGCGGCGCTCCGCCACGCGCCTCGTTCACGCGACGGCCGCCGCGTCGTCCTTCGCCGCCTCCGTGCGCGATTCGTCGTCGTGCCCCTCGCCTCCCCCACCCACCGTCGATGCCGGTCGATCCGCATCGAGCGCGTCGGCCGCGATCCAGCCGGACATCAGCGCCATCGGCATGCCGGGGCCGGGATGGGCGGCACCGCCGGCGAGATAGAGCCCACGGACCTCGGGGCTACGGTTCGCCGGCTTGAACGCCCCGCCCCACTTGCCGTGACTGGCGAGCCCGTAGATCGCCCCGTCGAGCACGCGGTAGCGGTCATGGATATCCTGCGGAGTCAGCGCGCGCTCGACGACGATGTTGTCCTCGAGGTTCTCGAGCCCGGCCACGCGCTCGAGCTTGTCGAGGATGACCCGGCGGTAGTCGGGGAACATCGCCGACCAGTCCTGCCCCTCGCGCAGGTAAGGCGTGTGCACCAGCACGTACAGCGCCTCGCCGCCCTCGGGAGCGACCGAGCTCTCGGTCATCGCCGGCGCGCAGAGATAGCACGTGGGATCGTCCGCAGGGACACCCTTGTCGTAGATCTGCTCGAACTCGACCTCCGCGTCGGCCGAGAAGACGAAGTTGTGGTGAAGAAGCTGCTCGTAGCGGCGCTTCAACCCCAGATAGAGCACCACGCCCGAGCAGGCCGGCTCGGGACTCGCCCGACGGTAGCGGTCGGTGGCCTTCGGCGCCCCGTCGAGCAGCTCGCGGTAGGTGCGCACGGCGTCCGCGTTCGACACCACCGCACCGAAACGGCGCTCCTCGCCCCCTTCGAGGACGATGCCTCGGGCGATGCCGTCCTCGACCAGAACGCGCCGGACGTCACGCCCGGTCTCGACGCTGACGCCGAGCTCCTCGGCGAGCCGTCGGAGCGCGGCGGGCACCGCGGCTGTGCCCCCTTCGGGGTACCAGACGCCCTCGCCGGTCTGCATCTGAGCGATGCCGCAGAGTACCGCCGGGGAGGCCGCCGGGGAGGAGCCGACGTACTGAGTGAAGTGATCGACCATCTGCGCCGCACGCGGATCCTTGATGTGCGCGCGCACCGTCTGGGCCACGCTCCGTCCGAAACGCATCGTCGCGAGGTCGGCGAGGACGGCGGGGGTGAAGGTCTCCCCGAGACTCATCGTGTCGCGCACCGAACCGACCGAGCGCCAGAGGAAATAGTCGTTCGAGATGCGCCTGAGCCGCTCGGAGAGGTCCATGAACTTGCGGTAACCGGTGCCGAGCCCCTTGCCTGGAGCGAGCGCCTCGAGATTGTCCTCCATCGCCGCGTCGTCGCCGACCAGGTCGAGGCGACTGCCGTCCTCGTAGAAGCAGCGCCACTGCGGCTCGAGCGGCAGGAGCGTGAGGTAATCGTCGAGGTTTCGGCCAGCCTCGGCGAAGATGCGCCGGAGCACCGAGGGCATGATCAGGATCGTCGGGCCCATGTCGAAGCGGTAACCGTCTTCCTCGAGCACGGCCGCCTTGCCACCGACCCAGTCGTTTCTCTCGAACAGCGACACCCGGTGACCGCGCGCGGCCAGCACGCAAGCCGCGGCGAGCCCGCCGAGCCCGCCGCCCACCACCGCGACGCCCGCGGCGCCGTCCACCTCGTCGATGCTCTCGCGCGTCTTCATCGCCTGCCGCTCCGCTGCCATCTCTCTCGTCACCGTGTCAAGCCGTGCCGCGCTGCCCGGCGAAACGTCGTCCCATGCCAGCGAGCGAGCGCATCAGCCCGCCGCTCGGCGCCTCGGGCGCGGCGAACGGCACATCGAGCCCCAGATCCTCGCACAACAGACGCGAGCTGATGCGGGCCGACTCGAAGATCGTCGGCAGGCCGCTCCCGGGGTGCGTACCGCCGCCGACGAGATAGACGTTGTCGAGATCCTCGAAGCGGTTCCTCGGCCGACGGTGGAGCATCTGCCCGAAGTTGTGGGCGAGGTTGAACGTCGCCCCGCGGTGGATGCGGAAATCGCGTGTCCAGTCCGCCGGCGTCGTCACGCTCTCGTGGACGATGCGATCGGCCACGCCCGCGAAGCCGACCTTCTCCAGTTGCTCGAGGGCGAGCTCACGGTAGCGCGGAGTGGCCTTTTCCCAGTCAACGGGCTTGTCGTCGTGTTCGTTGGCCACGGGCAACAGCATGTAGAGCGTGCTGTGGCCCTCGGGGGCGAGGCTGTCGTCGGTGACCGAGGCGTTCTGCGCGTAGAAGGCGGGGTCGGTGGTGAGCCCGCGCGCCTGCTCGATGTCGTCGAGGTTGCGCCGGTAGTCGCTCGGGATGTAGACGGTGTGGTGGGGCTGCTCGGGGTAGTCGCCCTCGATGCCGAGGTACAGCATGAACGTCGAGCAGGAGTAGTTCTGCCGATCGATGCGTCGATCGCTCCAGCGGCGTCGGAGCGCGTTCGGCACCATCGCGCGCATCGCGGCGGCGAAGTCGGCGTTCATGACGACGGCGTCCGCCTCGACGCGTCCGGCGTCGGTGACCACGCCGCTGACGCGGCGGCCGGCGAAGGCAAGGTTCCGCACCGGCTCGTTCAGCCTCACGTCCACGCCGAGCTCGCCGGCGACGCGCGCCATCGCGTCCATGATCGCCCCGCACCCCCCCTTGGGGTGGAACACCCCGAAGCGGTACTCGATCAGCGGCAGGATCGAGAACAGGCTCGGGCAGGTGCGCGGGGTCATGCCGAGATAGAGCGCCTGGAAGGAGAAGGCCATGCGTACGCGCGGGTCGTCGAAGTAGCGCTCGAGTTCGCGATCGAGTTGACGCCACGGCGCGAGCGCCGGCAGAAGGGCGATCAGCTTCGGATCGAGCAGCGCCTTGGTGCCGAGGAAGGGCTGCTGCAGAAAGGGCAGGAAGCTGTCGAACTTCCGGTCGTTGTCGGCGAAGAAACGGGCGACGCCCTCGGCGTCGGAGGGGGAGAGCTCGGCGACGCGGCGGGAGAGCTCGGCGATGTCCGAGGTCGCGTCCAGCGAGGAGCCGTCGCCGAAGACGACGCGGTAGAGCGTCTCGAGGGAGGTCAGCTCGACCTCGTCGCGAAGCCGGCGGCCCGCGCTCTCGAAGATCGACTCGAGGATCTGTGGGTAGAGAAAGAAGGTGGGACCATTGTCGAAGCGGAACCCGGCCTCCTCACGGCTCGAGGTACGCCCTCCGACGCGCTCGCGCGCCTCGATCAGCGTCACGTCGCAGCCGGCCGCGGCGAGGAGAATCGATGTCGCGAGCCCCCCAGGGCCGGCACCGATGATGACTACGCGCTTGTTCAAGTCTAGGGCTTCCTGCTCGTCCGGTCGGCTCCATCGGGGATGATCTCGTGCGCGGATCGATCCGGCAAAGCGACGATGTAAAATGGGACGCCCGGGGCGACGCGAGCGCCCGGCCGGCGGCCGAGCGGCGCCACGGCCCTGGTGCCGCGGTTGATGTCCCCCCTCCTACTCCGTCGTCGCCGGATCGGATGACCGGTCCACCGCCTCCGCCGACCGACGCCCGTCCGCCCCCTTCCCCGTCCGCGACGGTCGGGGCGTTCTCCCTCGTCGGGCTCGCGAGCGGCGATCCCGCCGGCCGTGCCTCGTCGCGGCCGGCGCGAAAGCGAAAGGGCAGGAGCTCGTCGGGCAGGGTCAGGAAATCGTCGATCATCACAAGGGCCTCCGTCGTCGCGCGTACCATCGCGACAGCCTCGCTCGTGATGGTCCACCGCCGGGCCCAGAGTTTTCAACTCGACGAAAGGTCGGGGGGCACGCTCTCGAATCCGGACGGCGGTGCTCGATTCATCGCCTCGAGCGTGCGCCGCACGAGCCTTGCCGGCTTCCGGGAGGGGCGGTGACCGTTCCCTTCCGAAGAGGTCAAGGTGACGGCCGGCGCGACGAATTTCGCCCTCGACGCGCGCCGCCAACCAGTGCGTTTCCCTCCGCGCAGGCCGTACCGGACTTGCCGCGCGGGCCGTACGGGGCATGTGCTCGGACCACGCATCCGGAGTAGTCCGGACACCCGGACCACACGCCCGGATCGGGCGTCTCGGTATCGTCGGTAAAATATCGAAGATGGTGGGGCGCCCCGGGCTCGAACCGGGGACCGCCTGATTAAAAGTCAGATGCTCTACCAACTGAGCTAACGCCCCGTGCGCGGAGCCGACGACCCTGATCGCAGCCGGTGAGGGACCGGCGCGGGCGCATGATAGCGCAACGCGGGTGGATGCGGAACACCTCGCCGACGCTCGTCGCGGCGTGACGACATTGCCGCTATCGGCCGCTCGCCGACATCGCTACAATCCGGCGACAGATCCGCCCCGTAATCACAGGAGCGTGCGACCGTTCCGGATGCCGGGGTGGTCGCGAGCTCTCCGCCCCGCCCGCCCGATCGGGCATTTCCGGCGCCGCGCATCGTGCGGCCGACAGAGCATCTTCCCCTGAGACACTACGACGAACCCGCTCGCGTCTCCGCGCGCGAGAGCTTCCCCTCCGAGCGTCCGTACAGGGCGCCCGCCCGCCATCCGCTCGACGCACTGCGCTTCGCGCGAGGCTTCATCAGGAGCCCCGCAGGCGTCGGCTCGGTCGTACCGAGCTCGGCGAGGCTCGAGCGCCGAATCGTGCGACTGTGCCATGCACGTGACGCGAGCACCGTGGTGGAGCTAGGTCCGGGTACCGGGGGCACCACCCGTGCCCTGCTCGCCGCGCTGCCCGAACGCGCCCGCTTGATCTGCATCGAGCTCGATCCGGTCTTCACCGATCACGTGCGCGCCATCGCCGACCCCCGATTGCACGTTCACCAGGGCTCGGCCGAAGACATCGGCGAGCTGCTCGCCGGTCTCGGCATCGAGCGCGCCGACGCGGTCGTCTCCGGCATTCCTTTCTCGACCATGCCCACGGCGGTCGGCCGACGCATTCTCGCCGCGGTCCGTAACGCGCTGCTCCCGGACGGCGTGTTCGTCGCCTACCAATTTCGAGCGGAGGTCGCCCGGCTCGCCGACCACGAATTCGGCGACCCCGAAAGCGTCGAGCTCGAGATGCTGAACGTGCCGCCGATGCGGCTCTGGCGCTGGTACACGGGCGAAGCGCCCGACGGTCCCGGAAGCCGCCGATAGGGGAAGTACCGAACGCGCCCGCGAGCGGGCGGATCGCCGTTGGCGCCGCGCGCCTCGGCCGGTCAACGCCCGCCTTCCCGACGCCCTCCCTTCGCGGAGGCCGCCCGGCGCTCGCGCAGCAGCTGCCACCCGAGCAGCGCGAGCGCGATGGCGAGCGGCACGAGATAGTAGATCAGACGCCAGAGCAGCACCGCGCCGAGCAGCGCGGCGCTCGCGATGTCCGGCAGCAGCACGAGCAACATGCCCTCGATGACGCCGAGCCCGCCGGGCACTCCGCTGACCGAGCCGATCGTCACCGCGATGGTGTACAGCCCGACGAAGACGACGAAGCCCAGATCGGCGGCCGGTACGAGCAGGTACAACACCGTCGCCACGATCAGGATGTCGGTCACCGCGAGTGCGATCTGCGCGACGGCGAGCGGCGGGCTCGGCGCCTCGATACGCCAGCTGCCGAGCGCGATCGGTCGCCAGCGGCGCGTCGCCCAGAGGAGCCACAAGAGCGGGACGATGCAGAGCGACATGCCGCCGAGTCGTACCGCCGTACTGCCGAACCGCTCGCCGCCCGGCGCCGCCGCCGGCTCGAGCATCAGCGTGACCCCGAGCAGCGTCGCCGCCCCCAGCGCATAGGTGAGGGGGTAGAAGGCGAGGATCCGCGCGACCTGCGCGACGGAGAGACCGGCGGCGGTATACGCACGGTAGCGGATCGCTCCGCCGGAGAGGGCGGAGGCACCGACGCTGTGGCCGACCGCCATGGCGCAGAACGCGTGCGGCGCGATTCTCGGCCAGCCGAGCGTGCTGCCGACGTAGCGCAGCGCGATCAAGTCGTAGAGCGTCTGCACGAGGTAGCTCACGACGGTCAGCGCCACCGCCGCGGCGAGCGCGCTCCGAGGCACCGAACGCAGCCCCGCCACCACGTCGGCGACGCTCACGTCCGCGAGGGCACGGTGCAGCACGTACAGCGCGACGAGGAATATCGCGAGCCCGATCAGTCCCGGTAGTCGACGCGCGAGCCGACGGACGGGGCCCGAGCGATCGGCATCGGTCGTCAGCGCCCTTCCCGCTCCATCTGCTGGAGGCGCTTTCTCGCGAGCACCGACACCGAGCGGCCCGGGAAGTCGTCCCGCACCTCCGTCAGGATGCGCCGCGCCTCCTCGTAGGCTCCCTGCTCGTAGAGCGCGAAGCCGACCTTCAGTCGCGCATCGGGCAGCTTGGTGCTCTCGGGGAAGGAGTTGACGACGACGCCGAAGTTACGGCGCGCCTCGTCGAAACGCCGCTGGGCGTACATCGCCTCGCCCTGCCAGTACCAGGCGTTGTCCGAGTACGGGCCGTCGGGGAAACTGCGCAGGAAGGCTTCGAAAGCGCCCACGGCGGCCTCGTTCTCGCCGCGGGCGAGAAGGTCGTAGGCGTTGGTGTAGCTCGTCTTCTCGGCCTGGGTGGCGGTGTTGCGTAGCTGTCCGATCGGCGGCGAAGGGCCGTCGTCGAACGCGGCGGCGACCGGAATCGGTCCGCCACCCTCGGGAACGATGACCGCGCCGCCGCTCGCTGTCTCGTCCAGCGGGGAGCCACCGAGGGTCTCGTCGAGAAAGCCGCTCTCGTCGTCTCCGAACAGGGTACCCGCGTCACGCGCCTCCTCGAGCTCGGTCAGGCGTTGGTCGGTGTCGCTGTAGAGATCGGTGCTGCGCCTGCGCTGGCTGCCGAGCTCGTGGCTCAAGCGCTCGATCTCGCCGCGCAGCTGACGAATCTCCTGCTGCAGAGCGTCGATGCGCTGGAGCTGACTCAGGAGGGACTGGTCGAGCACACGCTCGACCCGTTGCAGGCGCTCGTCGAGACTCCGTAGCGAGAGCCGCTCCTGAGCACCGAGCGGTGAGACGAGCCCCAGCGCGAGCGCTCCGATCGCACACACCCGCCGGGCACGAGCGGGGTAGTGGAGAACGGGGCGAGCGAGGGTCGGGAGAGTTCTCGGCAGGATCATCGAAGCGAATTCCTCGGGCCATCCGGGCAAACGGTTCCGGTGCCGAACGGCGTCAGTTGGGCACCGCCGTCTCGTAGATGACGTTGACGCGCCGGTTCTTGGCCCAGGCCTCGTTGTTGTGACCCTCGTCGACGGGCAGCTCCTCGCCGTAGCTGATCGTGCGCGACTGCGACGCGTCCACGCCCTGGAGCATGAGCATGCGCTGCACCGTCTCCGCTCGCGCCTCGCCGAGGGCGATGTTGTACTCGCGCGAGCCGCGCTCGTCGGTATGGCCCTCGAGCCGTACGCGTGCATCCCGGTTCTGGGCAAGGTAGCGCCCGTGCTGGGCGACGATATCGAGAAACTCGGGGCGCAGCTCGGCCTGATCGTAGTCGAAGTAGATGACACGCTCTTGGGGCGCGCGTCCAGCGAGCGAGCCGGGATCTATCTCGAGCCCGTCCTGCTGCCCGTCGATCGTCACCGGCTGCACGATCGGGCGGCCGTCGGGGCCGAGCGGCGGCCCCTCGCGCACCTCGTTCGAGCCGCAGGCGGCGAGCGCGGCGGCCGCCAGCAGCGCGGCGAGGGGCGGGAGTCGAAAGCTCATCAGCATTGCCTCGTGAAAACCCTTCCTGGGAGAGTGGAGAAGCCGGGACGCGTCGCGTTCACCGACGTGTCGTGACCTAAGGATAGTTCCTCCGACGCCGGCGATCACTGAGGATAGGGCGACCAGGCGGGTTCGCGGAAAGAGCCGGCCTCGAGGGTCAGGCTCTGCACGACACTGCCGTCGAGCGAGACCGCCCCGAGCGTGCCGCGCCCGTCTTTCTCGGTCGCGTAGAGAATCATCTGCCCGTTGGGCGAGAACGACGGAGATTCGTCGAGTGTCCCCTGCGTCAGGGTCTGGAAGATGCCCGAAGCGCGATCGATCGCGGCGATCTGGAAGCGCCCGTCCACGCCGTGCACGAACGCGACGGTCCTTCCGTCGGGGGAGACCGCCGGGCTCGCGTTGTAGCCGCCCTCGAAGGTGATGCGCTCGGCTCGCCCGCCGCGAGCGGGCACTTCGTAGAGCTGCGGTCCGCCGCTCCTGTCCGAGGTGAAGACGAGCGTCTCGTCGTCGATCCAGACCGCCTCGGTGTCGATCGCGGCGTTCTCGGTGACCCGCGTCAGGCGTCCGCTGGCCAGGTCGAGCACGTGGATGTCGGGACTCCCCCCTTCGGAGAGCGTCAGCGCGAGGCGTCGTCCGTCCGGAGAGAAGCTCGGAGCACCGTTGATACCCTCGCGCGAGATGACCTTCTCGCGCACGCCGCGCTCGCGATCCTGGATGTAGATCGCCGAGCGAAGACGGTCCTCGAACGAGACGTAGGCGATGCGCACCCCGTCCGGCGCCCAGGCCGGGGACAGGATCGGGTACGGGGACATGAGCATCTCGCGCGCGCCCTCGCCGTCGGCGTCGGCGAGCTCGAGACGGTACTGTCGAGCCCCGACCCGGCCCTCGACCGAGACGAAGGCGATCTGCGTGTTGAACGCTCCAGGCACGCCGAGAATCTCCTCGTAGATCTCGTCGGCGATGCGGTGGGCGACGCTCCGATAGCTCTGGTCGGTGACCGGAATGCGGTAGGCGGCCATCAGGCTCTGCTGCACGACGTCGTAGAGCTGGAACTCGATCGAGACACCTTCCCCGCCCGGTTCGACGGTGCCCACGAGCAGGAAATCAGCCCCGGACAGGCGCCAGTTGGCGAAGCGCGGAGTGTCGCCGCCACTCGGATTGGCGATCAGATCCTCACGGTTGAGCGGTGCGAAGTTGCCGCTGCGTCCGAGATCGGCACTGACGATCGCGGCGATGTCCTCGGGGACCTCCGCCGCGGCGCTACCGCCGAACGGCACGATCGCGATCGGGATCGCGTTGTCGCCTCCCTGCGTGATCTCGATCTCGATGATCGCGCGCGCCGGACCGCTTGCGAGCCAAGCGACCATCGTCAGCAAAAGAGCGGTGGCGGTGAGTCTGTGCTGTGCGTTCAAGGCGCTGTCTTCGAAACCTGGGGGGACGATGAGAGGATCAACCGGGCCGGAAATAGAACCGGATTCGACGGTCGAACAGCTCGCGCATGGTGGGAACGGGCAACGGCGAGGCGGCACGGACCGCATTCTCGACCGATTTCCTGAGCGCGGCATTGCCGCCGGAACAGCTTTCGACCGAGACACTCAGCACCTCGCCGGCGAGATTCTGGGTGACGGCGACGGTACAGTCGACGTCATCGGTCCCGGGCGGGCGTCGCCAGC
>Ga0114952_1003830_pt1 | contig 10498 bp, 6 predicted proteins | sample SidtaG_2_FD_87303 | JGI IMG/M metagenome (GOLD analysis project Ga0114952, IMG submission 87303) | Marine algal microbial communities from Sidmouth, United Kingdom - Sidmouth_Asex2 metaG | ecosystem: Host-associated > Algae > Red algae > Unclassified | place: Sidmouth, United Kingdom | collected... | reverse complement strand
TGTATGTCTCTTGGTATGATGGTGACGATGAATCAAAGGCTAGATGCTGAAACCCTATCAATCGTTGCTGATGAGTTTGGTTATGAGGTAGAGTTTATTACTGCAGATATTGAAGAGAGTATTGTTGAAGATGTAGATGCACCTGAAGATTTAGAATCAAGAGCTCCTATTGTTACGGTAATGGGGCATGTTGATCATGGAAAAACGTCTTTATTAGATTATATTCGTGAGGAGAATGTAATAGCAGGAGAAAGTGGTGGAATTACACAGCACATTGGTGCTTATGGGGTATCATTAGAGAGTGGTCAAAAAATAGCATTCTTGGATACTCCTGGTCACGAAGCTTTTACGGCTATGCGTGCTAGAGGTGCTCAGGTGACAGATATAGCTATTATTGTTGTTGCTGCGGATGATGATATAATGCCGCAAACTAAAGAAGCAATTAGTCACGCACAAGCTGCTGGTGTGCCAATAGTTTTTGCGATAAATAAAATAGATAGGCCAACGGCTAATCCAGATAAGATTAAAGAAGGTCTTGCGCAAATGAATTTATTAGTAGAAGATTGGGGAGGTAAAATACAATCTCATGATATTTCTGCTAAAACGGGTGCTGGAGTAAAAGAACTTTTAGAAAAAGTATTATTAGAAGCTGAGTTATTAGAATTACAAGCGAATCCTAAGAAGTTGGCAAATGGTACTGTTGTAGAAGCTTTTCTGGATAAAGGAAAGGGGTATGTGTCTACCATTCTAGTGCAGGCGGGAACTTTAAAAATTGGAGATTATGTATTAGCAGGTACCACTAGTGGTAAAATAAAAGCAATGCATGATGAAAGAGGTAATAGTATTATGACAGCTGGTCCTTCAACTCCAATATCTATTCTTGGATTAGATGGGGCTCCTCAGGCGGGCGATAAATTTAATGTCCTGGAAGATGAGCGTGAAGCTAAACAAATAGCAACAAGACGTTCTCAGTTACAAAGAGAGCAGTCTGTAAGAACGCAAAGGCATATTACATTAGATGAAATTGGTCGAAGAATTGCACTAGGAGACTTTAAAGAACTTAATATTATCCTTAAGGGTGATGTGGATGGTTCTGTAGAGGCTTTAACAGATTCTTTCCAGAAATTATCTACTGACGAAATACAAGTGAATATTATTCATAAAGGAGTTGGTCCAATAACAGAATCGGATGTGTTGCTTGCATCTGCATCAGATGCTGTTATAATAGGATTTAATGTCCGTCCAATGGGCAATGCTAGGCAAGTTGCAGAAAAAGAGGAAATAGATATTAGAATGTATTCTATTATTTATGATGCTATCAATGATCTTAAAGATGCAATGGAGGGAATGTTGTCTCCTGAGATGAAAGAAGAAATTACAGGAACAGCAGAGATTCGTGAAACCTTTAAGATTTCTAAGATTGGAACAATTGCTGGTTGTATGGTTACAACAGGTAAAATATTTAGAAACTCTAGTATTAGGTTAATTAGAGATAGTGTAGTAATTTATACTGGAGAGTTTGCTTCTTTAAAACGATTTAAAGATGATGTTAAAGAAGTAGCTAAAGGGTATGATTGTGGTCTTCAAATTAAAAACTACAATGATATAAAAGAAGGAGATATAGTGGAAGCTTTCCAAGAAGTAGCAGTTAAGAAAAAGCTTAAATAAGTAGTTTACTATGCTAAGAGAATAAAAAAAATCGACCTATTTGGTCGATTTTTTTGGTTTTAAAAGTATTGCTTCTGGGTACTTTTTTCGTACTTCTTTGAATTTTCTCTCTGCTTCTAGTTTAGATTTAAATCTGCCTAATCTTACTCTGTATGTTGGGGAATCAAAATCTATTTTAGAAGATAACGTAGGGAAGTCTACTTCAACACTAGATTTTATTCTTTGTGCCCTAGAGTGGTTTCCAAAACCAACTTGAATCCTATAGTAATTAGAGCTAGAATTAGCATCAGAGTTTGATGATTTGTAGAGATTAAGAAGCTCAGTAATCTTATTGTCTTGAGTTATAGTTATTTGACCGTTCTGACCAAATGTAGCTGTTGTAATAGACGCAGAAGCTATAATTGTTAGTAATATTTTCATATTGATTAGTTTAGTGTAAATAGTAGCTCTGCAAAAGTAATTTTTAAATATGATTTACGTGTTTTTTGTCTTTATTTAGAATTATTATAAATTACAAATTATAAATACCTTAACATTTTCAAAATAAAGTCTATGTTGTATTTTTGCCATCGATTTAGGTGAAGATGTGGTTTCTTCAAATTATAGTTAAGCCATTATCATGCCAAGTTTAGATTGAAACATTCTATATATGAAAAAGGTTACATACCGCAATCAGATTTTTAAAGTATTAAGCTTAAGTTTAGTATTCTTTCTATTTTTTTCTGTTTCTGTTTTAGCTCAAGATGATGCTTCTGTATCAGAAGGGGATGCTGTTAAAGGTAAGGCATTGTTTAATCAAAATTGTGCTGCTTGTCATTCTTTGACACGTAAAATGACAGGTCCTGCTTTAAAGAATGTAGAGGCTCGTTTGTCTGAAGAGGAAGGTTTAGGTAAAGAATGGCTTTATGCTTGGATTAAGAATAGTCCTGGTGTTATTAAGTCAGGAGATGCTTATGCTAATGAGATTTACGCAGAGTATAATAAGGCTGCAATGACTGCTTTTCCAACGCTTTCAAATGCGGATATTGATAATATTTTGGCTTATACTGCTGCTGCACCTGCTGCGCCAGCTGTTCCTGCTGCAAGTACCGCTGTTTCTGGAATTAATACAGAATCTTCTAGTATTTCTAATGAAGTTATTCTTGGGGCTCTCGTTTTTGTGTTTGCTCTTTTGGTGGTAATGTTGTTTTTGGTTAATAAAACATTAAAACGTATAGCGAAGGCAAATGGTGTTGAATTAAAAGAAGAAAATGCGAAAAAGAAATTACCAATATGGAAGGCTTTTGCTCAAAATCAGTTTTTGGTTTTAGTAACTGTTGTTTTTATGATGTTAGGTGGGGCTTATTTTGTATACGGTTACTTAATGCAGGTAGGTGTTGATCAGGGTTATGCGCCAATACAGCCAATTCATTTCTCGCATAAGGTGCATGCTAGAGATAACAAGGTAGAGTGTAAGTATTGTCACTCTTCGGCAAGAGTATCTAAAACTTCAGGTATTCCTGCCTTAAATGTGTGTATGAACTGTCATAAGTCTATTTATGAGTATAAAGGTAATCCGGAAGGAGCGTCTTCAGAGGATATAGCTAATGGGTATACAAATGAATTTTACACTGGAGAAATTAAGAAGTTGTATGCCGCTGTAGGTTGGGATGAAGAGTCTCAGAAATATACAGGAGAAAGTAAGCCTGTAGAATGGGTTCGTATTCATAATCTTCCTGATTTTGCATATTTTAATCACTCACAACACGTAAGTGTAGCAGGGGTAGAGTGTCAAACATGTCACGGTCCTGTGGAGGAGATGGAGATTATGGAGCAATATGCACCGTTAACAATGGGTTGGTGTGTAAATTGTCATAGAGAAACAAATGTTAAAGTGGAGGGGAATGCTTATTATGAAAAAATACATTCAGAACTTTCAAAAAAATATGGTGTAGATAAGCTTACTGCTGCTCAAATGGGTGGTTTGGAATGTGGAAAATGTCACTATTAATCTTAAGTAAAAGAAGCTAATTACATATATAAGTATGGCATCAAATAAAAAATATTGGAAAAACGAGGCGGAGTTAAATCCTAGCGATTCCATTGTTGAAACCTTAAAACAAAATGAATTTGCAGAAGAAATTCCTGTGGATGAGTTTTTGGGGGATAAAGAGAATTTGTCTGAAACTAATACAAATAGAAGAGATTTTCTAAAGTATGTTGGTTTTAGTACAGCTGCAGCATCGTTAGCGGCATGTGAAGGCCCAGTTGTTAAGTCTATTCCTTACGTGGTACAGCCAGAAAATATTATTCCTGGTGTGGCTAATTATTATGCTACTTCTATAGCAAATGGATTTGATTTTGCGAATGTCTTGGTGAAAACAAGAGAAGGTAGGCCAATTAAGATTGAAAATAATACAGATGCTAAGGTTGGTGGTTTTGCAAATGCAAGGGTGCAAGCTTCTGTTTTGTCGTTATATGATAGTACAAGATTACAAGGGCCTTCTAAGGGAGGGGAGTCGGTTGCTTGGAGTGTATTAGATGCGGAGGTTACTTCTAAAATAAATGGTTTAATAGATTCTGGAAAGCAGGTTGTGTTTTTAACACAGTCTTATGCTAGTCCGTCTACTTCCAGATTAATAGAGCAATACAAGGTTTCTAATCCAAACATTAATCATGTAGTATATGATGCTATTTCTCAAGATGCTGCTTTAAATGCATTTGAGAAAAGATATGGAGAAAGAGCTTTAGCAGATTATGATTTTGAGAAAGCTGATATTATAGTTTCTTTCGGTGCTGATTTTATTGGAGATTGGCAAGGTGGAGGATATAATTCTGGTTATTCTAAAGGGCGTGTTCCTAAAAAAGGAAAAATGTCTAAGCATGTGCAGTTTGAGGCTAATATGTCTTTATCTGGTGCAAATGCTGATAAAAGAGTTCCTTTAACGCCAATGCAACAAAAAGTTGCTTTAGCAAAACTTTATGCTAAGTTATCTGGCACATCTGTAGGTGGGGAAATTCCTGCTTATGCGGAAAAGGCTATAGAGAGTATTGCCTCTGCAATTAAAAAGAATAAAAAAGGGTCTGTTGTAGTAACAGGTTTGGATGATGTTAATGCGCAGACTATTGTTCTTGCAATTAACGAAATGTTAGATAGTAGAGCTTATGATGCATTAGCTCCTAAATATGTAAGACAGGGAAGTGTTAAGGCGTTAAATGTTTTAATTTCTGACATGAATTCTGGTAAAGTTGGTGTTTTGGTAATGGATGGGGTTAATCCTATGTATTCTTTGCCTAATGCTGCAGAGTTTAAGTCTGGTTTAGAAAAAGTTTCATTGTCTGTCGCTTTTTCTACAAACTGGAATGAAACTACGGAGTTGGCTACGTATACAGCTGCTTCAAATCATTACCTGGAATCTTGGGGTGATGTTGAAATTAAAAAAGGGCATTATAGCTTAATGCAACCTGCAATAAAAGAATTATTTGATACAAGACAATTTCAGAGCTCTTTGTTAAAGTGGATGGGTAATGATATTGCTTATTATGACTTTATTAAAGAAACTTGGACTTCTACTGTTTTAAACGGTAGTGATTGGAACAAGGCATTGCATGATGGTGTTTTTGTTGTTAATACTGAGGCTGAGGCTGTTGTTGTTCCTACTGCGGCTGTAGAAGGAGAAGAGCAAGTAGATATTTTTGGAATAGGTTCGGCGGTTAGGAGTTTGTCTAATGCTACAAGTGGTGGAGATTTTGAATTAACACTGTATTCTAAAACAGGAATGGGTGATGGGCAGCAAGCTAGTAACCCTTGGTTACAGGAGTTTCCTGATCCAATTACAAGAGTTTCTTGGGATAATTATATTACTGTATCTAAGGCAGATGCTGAAGCGTTAGGGTTGGAAAATCATAATGTTGCAAATGGTGGTATGGATGGTAGCTATGCAAAAGTAACTGTTAATGGTGTTTCTATTGATAAGGTCCCTGTTGTTGTGCAACCTGGTCAGGCTAATAAGTCTATTGGCCTTTCTTTAGGGTATGGTAAAAAAGTAGGATTAAAAGAAGAGATGCAAACGGGAGTTAATGCTTTTGCTTTGTATCAAGGATTTAATAATATACAGTCGGTTGCTATTGAAAAAGCTGCTGGTAACCATGAGTTTGCTTGTGTTCAATTACACAAAACGCTTATGGGGAGAGGGGATATTATTAAAGAAACTAGCTTAGAAATATTTAATACTAAAAATCATAAAGAGTGGAATCCTCAACCAGTCGTGTCATTAGATCACCAAGAGGTTCCTGCTACATCCGTAGATTTATGGGATAGTTTTGATAGGTCTATTGGGCATCATTTTAATATGTCTATAGATTTAAACGCTTGTACCGGTTGTGGTGCTTGTGTTATTGCTTGTCATGCAGAAAATAATGTTCCTGTTGTTGGTAAGCAAGAAGTGCGTAAGTCTAGAGATATGCATTGGTTGCGTATAGATAGGTACTATTCATCAGAAGAAAGTTTTGAAGCTGATGATACTAAGAAAGAAGAATTTGATGGTCTTTGGGGAGATAAAGGTTCTTTAGGAGGTTTTGGAGAGTTAGAAGATCCTTCTGCTAACCCTCAAGTTGCTTTTCAGCCAGTAATGTGTCAGCACTGTAACCATGCTCCTTGTGAGACTGTTTGTCCTGTTGCTGCAACATCGCATGGTCGTCAAGGTCAAAACCAAATGGCTTATAATAGATGTGTGGGTACAAGATATTGTGCAAACAACTGTCCTTATAAAGTGAGAAGATTTAACTGGTTCTTGTATAATAATAATGATGAGTTCGATTATCATATGAATAATGACTTAGGTAAGATGGTTCTTAATCCTGATGTTAATGTTAGATCTAGAGGTGTTATAGAAAAATGTTCTATGTGTATACAAAAAACACAAAAAACTATTCTAGATGCTAAAAGAGATGGACGTGTTATTAAGGATGGAGAATTCCAAACAGCTTGTTCTTTAGCATGTGGAGACGGAGCAATAGTCTTTGGAGATGTTAATGATAAAGATAGTGAAGTGGCTCATTTAAAAGAGAGTGACCGTATGTATCACTTATTGGAGCATGTGGGAACTAAGCCAAACGTATTTTACCATGTACAGGTAAGAAATACAAACGAAGCATAATCAAACAAATAAGAAAGTAACTATAATTAAAGTCTATGGCGTCGCATTACGAAGCACCTATAAGAAAAGCCCTAGTTGTTGGTGATAAAGGTTACCATGATGTAACAGTGGATATTGCTGCTCCTGTAGAAGGAAGAGCTAATAAGCATTGGTGGATTGTTTTTTCCATTGCATTGGTAGCATTCCTTTGGGGATTGGGTTGTATCATTTATACTATTTCTACGGGTATTGGAACTTGGGGACTTAATAAGTCTGTTAACTGGGCATGGGATATTACTAACTTTGTTTGGTGGGTAGGTATTGGTCATGCAGGAACATTAATTTCAGCAGTACTATTACTTTTTAGACAAAAATGGAGAATGGCAATTAACCGTTCTGCAGAAGCTATGACAATATTTTCAGTTGTTCAAGCTGGTTTATTTCCAATTATACACATGGGTCGTCCATGGTTAGCATATTGGGTATTACCTATACCAAATCAATTTGGTTCTTTGTGGGTAAACTTTAACTCTCCGTTACTTTGGGATGTATTTGCAATTTCTACTTATTTATCTGTTTCCTTAGTATTCTGGTGGACAGGTTTATTGCCAGATTTTGCAATGCTTAGAGATAGAGCTATTCTACCTTTCCAAAAGAAAATTTATGGTCTATTAAGTTTTGGATGGAGTGGACGTGCTAAAGATTGGCAACGTTTTGAAGAGGTATCTTTAGTGTTAGCTGGTTTGGCTACTCCTTTAGTACTTTCTGTACATACTATTGTATCTTTTGATTTTGCTACCTCGGTAATACCAGGATGGCATACAACTATATTCCCTCCATACTTTGTAGCGGGTGCAATTTTCTCTGGATTTGCAATGGTAAACACCTTGTTAATTATAATGAGGAAGGTGTGTCATTTAGAAGCATATATTACAGTACAACATATTGAGCTTATGAACATAGTAATTATGTTAACAGGTTCTATTGTGGGTTGTGCATATATAACGGAGTTGTTCATGGCTTGGTATTCCGGAGTGGAGTACGAGCAATATGCTTTTTTAAATAGAGCAACGGGACCTTACTGGTGGGCATACTGGTCAATGATGACTTGTAATGTATTCTCTCCTCAGTTTATGTGGTTTAAAAAATTACGTACAAGTATAATGTTCTCTTTCTTTATTTCAATTGTTGTAAACATTGGAATGTGGTTTGAAAGATTTGTTATTATTGTTACATCATTGCATAGAGATTATTTACCTTCTTCTTGGACAATGTTCTCTCCTACTTTTGTAGATATAGGAATATTCATTGGTACTATAGGGTTCTTCTTTGTATTGTTCTTATTGTATGCTAGAACTTTCCCAGTAATAGCACAAGCAGAGGTTAAATCTATTTTAAAGTCTTCTGGCGAAAAATATAAAAAGCTTAGAGATGCTGGTTTGCCAACTTATGAGATTACGACACCTTTAGTAGGTAATAGAGTTGAAAAAGTTGTTGAAGAGCAAGTTCATGAGGTTGTAGTGCCAAATGAAAAGGATGTGTCTAATTTACTTGGTACTTTAGGGACTTTTAATGCGGATACGGATACTGCTGATGATTTGAAAAAAGTTAAAGGTATAGGCCCAAAAATGGAAGTAACATTAAACCAAATTGGAATATATACTTTTGCTCAAGTTGGAAAAATGACAGAAAAGGAATATAATCTATTAGATTCTATCACAGGTTCATTTCCAGGCAGAGCACAAAGAGATGATTGGGCAGGTCAAGCCAATAAATTAAATTCAAATAAATAAGAATATGGCATCTAAAGTTATACATGCTTATTATAATGATGATGAAGTGCTAATGCATGCAGTCAAAAAAGTTAAGGCAGCTAAACATCATATAGAAGAAGTTTTTTGTCCTTTTCCTGTGCACGGTTTAGATAAAGCTATGGGCTTAGAGCCTACTAGATTAGCTATTACAGCTTTCTTATATGGTTGTGTTGGTATTTCTGTCGCAACCTTAATGATGAATTTTATTATGATTGAAGATTGGCCACAAGATATAGGTGGTAAGCCAAGCTTTAGTTATATTGAAAACATGCCGGCTTTTGTGCCAATAATGTTTGAACTTACTGTATTTTTTGCAGCTCACTTAATGGTTATTACTTTTTATTTAAGAAGTAGATTATGGCCATTTAAGAAAGCTGAAAATCCAGATGTTAGAACAACAGATGACCTTTTCTTAATGGAAATTGAAATTCATGAAAATGAATTAGAATTGAGAGAATTGTTAGCAAAGAGTGGAGCTGTAGAAATTAATATATCAGAAAAAAACAGTCATTAAATATGAACAGTTTTAATAAAATAATAGTTGTATTTGGATTAGTGCTTTTAGCAACATCTTGTGCTGATAAAAGTAAGCCTAATTATCAATATATGCCAAACATGTATGAGTCTGTTGGCTATGAAGCTTACGGTAAAGCAGATTTTTTGCCAAATGGAATGGAAGCAAAAATGCCAGTAGAAAATACTATTTCTAGAGGATGGATTCCTTATGGTATAGAAAATACACCTGAAGGTAAAGAAATTGCTAGATTAAACCCTAGTCCATTAGATTCCTTGCAAAGTGTGTCTAATTTAACAAAAGGTAAAGAGCTATACGGTATATACTGTGCTATTTGCCATGGCCCAAAAGGAAAAGGACAAGGTGCTTTGGTAAAAAGAGAAAAAATATTGGGTGTTCCTAGTTATGCAGATGCAGCTAGAAACGTAACTGTAGGTACAGCTTTTCATACGGTACAATATGGTTTAAACTCAATGGGTTCGTATGCTTCCCAAATGAATACAGAAGAAATGTGGCAAGTTTCTGAGTATGTAATGGCATTGAAACAAGATTTAATAAAATAATACATAGATAAGAATATGTACACGTTTTCAAACAGATTAAAAATTGCTTCATTTATATTAATGGCAGTTGGGCTTATAGGTATTGCAGTAGGATTTATTTCTGCACCATCTACCGTTGAAGAAGCTAAAGCAATAGTTGCAGCAAGTCATGATGCTCATGGAGATAGTCATGCTACTGAATCTCATGGAGCTGTTGATGCTCATAATGAACATGCTGCAGTAGATGCACATGATGAAGGACATGGTTCTTCTCATGATGAGCATTTATTACATCAATTACAGAACAAACCATGGGCAGCATTATATGTTGCAGCATTCTTCTTTATGATGATTGCTTTAGGAGTATTAGCTTTTTATGCTATACAAAGAGCTGCTCAGGCAGGATGGTCACCGTTATTATTTAGAGTTATGGAAGGTATTACTTCTTATTTAGTGCCAGGAGGTATTATTGTGTTTGTAATATTGGTATTATCTGTATTACATATGAACCATTTATTTGTTTGGATGGATGCAGATGTTGTTGCTCATGACCACTTACTACAAGGTAAAAAGGGATATTTAAATCCTATTTTCTTTTTAATACGTGCAGCTATATTTTTAGCCGGTTGGATATTATATCGTGAATACTCTCGAAAATTATCTTTAAAACAAGACGAATCTAATGATGATTCTAACTTTAAATTAAATTTTAGAATTTCTGCAGGATTTTTAGTTTTCTATCTTATATCAGAATCTATAATGTCTTGGGATTGGATTATGAGTGTGGATCCACACTGGTTTAGTACATTATTTGGATGGTATGTATTTGCAAGTATGTTTGTA
>Ga0114952_1003815_pt1 | contig 10523 bp, 2 predicted proteins | sample SidtaG_2_FD_87303 | JGI IMG/M metagenome (GOLD analysis project Ga0114952, IMG submission 87303) | Marine algal microbial communities from Sidmouth, United Kingdom - Sidmouth_Asex2 metaG | ecosystem: Host-associated > Algae > Red algae > Unclassified | place: Sidmouth, United Kingdom | collected... | reverse complement strand
GTAACCATCATCTAGACCATCATTATCCTTGTCCGAACCTACATACGTTACATCTGCCATACCATCTTGGTTTTGATCATGTGCTTCTATAGCATCCGGAACATTGTCATTATCACTATCTAAATCTAAATAATCCGGTTGATCTTCGCCATCTGTATTTACAGGAACCAATCCTAAATCCGTTCCATTTTCATAGGCATCATCCAACCCATTGCCGTTCGCATCTACTAGACTTGGCTCTATATAACCTGATGTAGTCTGTGCTTCTACATTATCAGGAATACCATCATTATCACTATCAATATCCAAATAATCTGGATACGCATCTCCGTCTGAATCTGTAGGGTTGGTAGATGGGTCATCATCACCATCGGTATTTAAATCTTCCACTATATCCAAAATGCCATCATTATCACTATCAATATCCGGTAAATCATTATCCAGAATAGTACCCGTAGCAGTGTCTGATGTATCGCCCACAATACCTGCATCTACACTTAATATGGAAATAGTAAAGTCCTCGTCAATCTCATCTAATGTATCATCCGTTGTAGGCACATCTATAGTAATGGATGTGGTACCTGCCGGAATAGTAGCCTGAATATTTGTATTGGTATAGTCCGTATCGTCTGCCCTACCATTCATAAATGTAAAGGTTAGGGTGATATCCGTTGCACTGGCGTTACTTAAAGTTACCGGAAAAGAAATTGCATTTCCTTCTACCGCGCTGGCATCGTCTATGGTTAATATGGGCCCATTATCATTATCTATTATCGTACCTATGGCCGTATCCGATATATCACCAACCATACCTGCATCTATACTTGCAATTGCAATGGTAAATTCCTCATCTAATTCATCTATAGTGTCATCTATAGTAGGTACATCTACATTTATTGTAGTCGTTCCTGCCGGGATAGTTCTTTGAATATCCGTAGTTGTATAATCTGCATCGCCCGCAGTACCATTAATTAAGGTAAACGTTAGCGTTATATCTGTTGTACTGGCAGCACTTAATGTTACTGGAAAGGAAACTTCACTACCTTCTATAGCATTGGCATCATCAATAATTATATCCGGATTCGATAAGGTATTTATGTCCGTAGCCGTATTATTACTGGTATCAGGGTCATCTGAATTTACTGGATTGTTTATGGTAACCGTATTGGTTAAATCTCCTGTAAATGTTGATGGAATACTAACCGTAACCGTATAGGTAATAGTACCTCCAACGGGTATACTAACAGTATCGTTTATTGCTCCTGTCTGTGTTCCTGTAACGGTAGTAATACTTCCTGAAGAAGCTACTACCGAGTAGGATATGTTCGCTGCAGGTATTCCGGTAGGTGTATCCGTAACAGAGGCATCAAGAACGCCAAAAGGACCGTTATTACTAGCCACGATGGTATAAGTTGTATCCGTTCCCGGAACGTAGGTAGTAGTTCCATCTGTTTTTGTAACGGACAGATTGGATTCGAACATAATAGGTGCCGTAACACAGTGCGCACCATCATTATGTAAAGCAGAACTAGAGGTTGAAATAAGTGTACGCTCTCCAGTAAGTGTGTTAAACTGGTAGAATCCTCCTGTATTCAAGTTACCATAAATATCTCCCGTACTACTAGCGTACATGGCTCCGAATAAATTTAAACTATTGGTGCTGCCGATTGTATTAACCGTTCCGGTCGTTACATCTATAGTAAGCAAGGTTCCTGCATCCGCTCCACTTTGCATTACTGAATACATTAAATCATTAGTAATGTTATAGGCGAAATCGTTAACAACTATACTCTGACTTAAGTTGATTATTGTTGCGGTTCGCGCGGCAATATCAATTTGATATATGATCGAAGAACTACCATCTTCCTGAACGTAATAATTGCCATTATTATCTATGTCACCCGAAGAATAGATATTAACCGGTAATCCTGTAATTGCTCCTGCTCTAATTACTGTGCCATCTGCAGCAATCTGAATTAGATTATTACTGTTTTCTTCTATTCCGTAAATAAAATTATCCAACGGATTATAGCCCATAGCATTGTATTGAATACCGTGCGAATTACTTCCTAATTGAGAGACTGTAAATGGATTTGTTGAAGATTCTAAATCATAGAATATAGTTGCAGTGCCTGCTTCATGCTGACTTAAGTACAAACTTTCATCACAGGTAAAAGGTAATAATATGGTGTTATCATCTCTATAGTCTACATCTCCACCAGTAGTTGCATCATTATCTAAATCTGGAAGTATGACCGGACCTGATAATGGGTTATCTATTGTACCTCCAACATCAGAATAATCTGCTGTTGTATCAGTTGCATTATCTAAACCATCATTATCATCATCATTGCCTGTTAAAGTGATGTTCGCCTCTGTAGTATCATTTGCTCCTTCGTTATCAGAATCCGTATCCAAATAATCTGGATTATCCGTTCCGTCTGTGTTAGTTGGGACTATGCCTGAAGGATATGCTGTATCAACGCCATTAACATCTACAGTTTCGTTTGGAAGTATAAAACCCGTAGTTGTCTGCGCTTCTACGTTATCAGGAATACCATCTCCATCACTATCTAAATCTAAAAAATTAGGATTTAAATCTGTGTCGTCCGTACTTTCGGCAATGTCATAATTAATTGATGAATAATCCGGTGTGAGCCTTACTGCATCAGGAATACCATCTGTGCCAATTGTCCCATCCAAACGACCCGCCGTATGAGGTTGATTGTGACCAGCTTCAACAGCATCATAAATACCGTCGTTATCACTATCTAAATCCAATGAATTAACTATACCGTCATTATCGGTATCTGCGTTCGAAGAAAAACCGGTATCAACACAATCATAATAACCTAAATTTAGATTAGTTCTGATTACTCCATCTTCATTAACATTAGAAAAGTGACCTAAGGTAAATGTCAATGCACTGAATACACCGTTAAAACGCACTAGTCCGGTTCCTCGTGTACTTGTATTATTAAATGAGGTTCCTATTCTGTTATCAGCTACATAAAAATCACCATCCGTATATACCACATCCATATTAACACCCACATTGATCAACTCATAATAGACACTACGCCTTCCAATGCCCGGTGATGATTTAAGGTTACCAAAGTAAATGGTTGGGTTTTTAACTGGATTAGGAAATGTAATGGTCAAAGTTGCATGCTGACCCACATTACGATCCGTATTCATGACCATCATCATATGCGTCTGAGCACCTTGAAACTCCGCACCTACGGGGTATGCCACCGTATTATTAAAATCTGGACTTACAGAGGTATCTAAGGTAATACCGTTCATTGTCTGTAAATCCCATGTAATACCAGATGAAGTAGTATTTATTTGAGTTGTGGTATGTGTATTAACAGCATGTGCACCGTCTACCAAGAAGGTTTCGGAACACTCATACATACTTCCTTGTTCGTGAATATCGGGAATACCATCATTATCGTCATCCAAATCAACAACATCTACTACGCCATCATTATCGGAATCCAGACGATCATCCGTAGCATCTCTATAATCTACATCTCCCCCAGTACTTGCATCAGAATCAGTATCCGGTAAGGCAATGGGGTTGCTTAAAGGATCATCGATAGTACCAGCTGGATCATCATAACCTGATGTAAATGCATCCATATTGTCATCAAGACCATCATTATCTATATCGTTTCCTGAAAGTGTTATTCCCGCTTCTGCAATATCATTTCCTCCTTCATTGTCGGAATCCAAATCCAGATAATCCGGGTTGTCCGTAGCATCTGTATTTTCAGGAGTTATTCCTCCCAAATATGCAGAGTTGACACCATTATTACTGCGATATGTAGCTGCGTTATCCGTATTAGGGGCAATGTAATTTAAGGTAGTCTGCCCTTCTATGTTGTCCGGAATACCGTCTCCATCACTATCTAAATCTTTATGATCGGTTATGCCATCATTATCAAAATCAGCAATGCAAAAAGTTGGCTGTATAAAACGAGTTGATGAATTTGAAGGATGATTGAATGATAGAACAATACGACTTACAGGTCTCTCAAAATAAAAGTAAATTGCGCCGTGCATATCATCTGCTGGGTCGTTTCCATTAGAATTTACGGCATCGGCAACAAAGTCATTTCCAGTCTGTGTAATATCAGAACCTACCAAAATAACACCTTCAGAATCTAAATCGTACAGCACATTACTATTATCATAAACTTCAATCGTATATTGTGTGTTGTTATCGAAATCCGTCATCTTAAAAAAGACATTTTCGATTGGCGTACTGTAAGTGGAAGTTAAACTTCCAACATCTCCTGCCTGGCCTTCAATACGAATACCATGTCCATTGGCACCAGCATCGTATGCATAAATATTTGTACTTGCAGGTTTGCTAATAGTATAGGTGATATCTGTACCTACCAATGGATAGGTGGTATCTGTAATAGGATTACCAATCCCCACCGTACCAGAAATATCTGTATTTTCACAACCTTCTACCGTATCTAAAATACCATCATTATCATCATCCAGGTCAACCACATCGCCCATACCATCTCCATCCGTATCTGGACCGTTCAAGGCATCTAAACAAAGTGTAAAAGTATCTGTGGTTGTAATATATCTGTTATCTACCGTAATATAATACGTTTCGCCAGGAGTAAGACTCCAATGCCTAATTCTTAAATCATCTTCTGGGTCAGAATACGTGGTACAGGCAAGTTCAGTCTCACCATCATTCTCCCAAAGGGCCATATAGGCATGGCGTAGGGTTCCTTTACTGCCTCCTCTATCAAGATTTACTTCTATTCTACCAGAAGTAGGTGCTACAAAACTGAACCATTTATTATGGTTTACCAAGTCTAACCAACATGAACCAGTACCCTTATCAAAGGTAGCACCAAGTGTGGTATATTCTGCATCTAAAGAGCATCCTCCGATTAAACCTGTAACATCTGTTGCGCCTTGGTAATAATCATTTGTTGCCTGATCACTTAAGCACAATGTAAATGTATCCAAAGCATGTATATATCTATTATCTACCGAAACATAGTATACATCTCCAGGTGTTAAACCTGTTGCCAATAATGAAATATCATCATAATCACGTCCGGGTCTATAACTATTGCAGCCTAGTTCTGTAGTACCGGTACTGTCCCACAAGGCTAAATATGCAGTTTGTAATGTTCCCTTTGGAGAACCTGTATCTAATTTTACCTCAATATTTCCTGTAGCTGGCGCAGTAACTTGAAACCAAACATTTCTATTTGGGCCCGTTCCCCAACAGGAAGCTGCATTTCTGTCTGCAGAAGCTCCTAGCGTTGAAAAAGCAGCGTCGGCAGAGCAGCCGTTCATAAATGAATCTATGTTTATCGCTCCTTCTAAATAATCGTTGGTTGGTGTATCGCTTAAACAAAGTTTAAAACTCTCCGCTCCAGATGGAGTCCCATAACGGCGATCTACTGAAAAAAGATAGGTATCTCCGGGGGTTAGTCCACTTTGTAATATTGAAATATCATCGCTCACATCATTAAAGGAACTACAAGCAATTTCCGAAGAACCCGTTGCGTCCCACAAAGCCATCATAGCATAACGCATATCGCCCGTCATGTCTCCGGTGATAGTTCCACGATCTAAATTAATCTGCACGGTTCCGGTAGCACTTGCCACGAAACTAAACCAAACATTTGCGTTGGGACCAGCAGGCCAACAAGAACCAATAGTACCGTCTGGGGTGGCATTCAAGGTATTGTACGCCGCATCTGCGGAACAACCATTAATTGAAAGTGGGGTAGCATTTGCTATATCATCGTTTGCAGGCTGCGCCCATAAGGATTCTCCTATAAGTAGAAAGAAAAGTAGTAGAAAACCGTAATACCTAGAGTATTCTGCAAAAAAGGTAGAATTTCCTTTTTGTTTGACTCGCATATGCTAAGCAGGTTAGATGAACTATTTTAACGAAAATCTCCTTCTAATATTGTTAAAATATGTCGTTGAAAAATTTTATATCAGCCTCCCAATCATAAGATTAAGAAGCAATAAAAGTAATCTTGAACCGCACCGTAATCTGAACTTTTGTTGTGTAATTGATAATTTATGATGTGAAAGCACTAATACCTTGTGGCTTCCTTTGTTTTTAGCTCCTGACATTTTTTTTACCATTCGGCGAAAAGCTAAAAAAAATCAATTATCGACCATATATTTAATTCATATTATCAATTATCTAAACTGTATTGCTTTATAATTTTTTAGAAGAAACGTGGTGATTTTAGATTGCCTTTCGTACTTATGAAATCATACCTTAGAATTGCTTCAAAAGAACCTGAATTAAAGACGGCCGAGCCTAACTCGGTCACTTCGCGATCATACGCTAAACCGATTAAAAACTTCTTAGAGATATTAAAGCCTACCATTCCACTAACGGCTGCATCCCAACGATAAGCTGCTCCAAGAATAAACTTTTCGCTAAACATAAAATTTGCAGAAATATCAACTTGTAAAGGTGCGCCTGTTACCAATTTGGTTAACAAAGCGGGTTTAAATTTTGTATTATCGTTTAAATCCCAAACATAACCTGTTATGAGATAAAAATTCATTTGTTCCTTTGCCGTAGAAGGTTCTGGACCATCTTTAAAGTGAAGTGTCTGCAACATACGAGGAACAGAAAGTCCCGCATAAAAACGTTCATTATGATAATAGACACCCGCTCCAAAATTAGGGGAAAACTTGTTTTCTATATCATTCTGTAAACTATTATCTGAAGTAAACTGATTTAATTCTGAGAAACGAACATCTAATAAATGAGCACTTCCTTTTAATCCAAAACTTAGTCTCCCTTCGGAAGAAGTGTATATAGTATATGAAAAATCTATATCTATATAGGTTTCAGAAGTTGGTCCGATCTCATCATTAACAATAGAAGCTCCCAAACCAACGCCTCTATACCCAATTGGAGAATGTATGTTAAATGTCTGTGTTGTAGGTGCACCATCTAGACCTACCCATTGCGAACGATGCAAAAGTGCCGTACTTATATGGCCTCTAGATCCAGCATAAGCCGGATTTACACTTACTGTGTTATACATGTACTGGGTGTACTGAGAATCTTGTTGGGCAATGGCATCTTGAACGGTTGCCACAAATAAGAGGGCAAGCATTACACCAAGTTTACGAGCGGTTATTCTGAGATTTGGGATCATCGTTACTGCTATCTGTTAATATATATGTATCCTGAAAGGGTTTGTTGTTCTCCTTTAGCATCTTTGTAATCTAAAATATAGAAGTATGTACCTACTGGTAGTTTCCTATCGGAATCAACGGTTACTCTTCCTTGAGAGGTTCCGTCAAATACATTTCCTTCTGTATTATAGGCTTGCGTATTGTAAACCAGAACACCCCATCTATTATAGATTCTAATTGAGTTATCTGGATAATTTTCTAAACCATTGATTGTTAGTACATCATGCGCGCCATCATTATTGGGCGTCACTACATTAAATACTTCAATAGGGTCTTCTACTTCATTTGGTTCCAGATATTCCGGTATACCATTGCCATCTGAGTCATCATTGGCGTAGTTCCCGTCAATATTTATGTCCTCATCTTTACTTTGAATACCATCATCATCATCATCCGTATCTCTATAATCAGATTCTCCGTCACCATCTGTATTCGGCAAATCATTATAAGGATCATTTATCTCATCGTTTACATCAAGATCTATTGTTGTTCCACCTTCATAGCCATCGTCCAGACCATCACGATCTTTATCTGAACCAATTAATACAACGTCTGGAATACCATCTCTGTTGTGATCATGTGCTTCTATTCTATCTGGAATATTGTCATTATCACTATCCTCATCTACATAATCAGGCAAATCATCACCATCCGTATCTTCAGGAATAATACCCAATAGTCCATTAATTTCGTAAGCATCATCTACTCCATTCCCATTAACATCCACTCCACTTGGAGCAACATAATCTAATGTTGACTGTGCTTCTACATTATCTGGAATACCATCATCATCACTATCTATATCCAAATAATCCGGAACACCATCATTGTCCGTATCCGTTGGATTGGTTGCAGGGTCATTATCCGCATCTAAATTCAAGTCTTCAAAATTGTCCAGAATACCATCATCATCCATATCTAGATCAACTTCATCTGTCACTAAAATAGTTACAGTAGCCGTATCACAATTACCTGCCGTATCACAAACGGTATATGTGAATGAATCCATACCGTCAAAATTTCCATTTGGCGTATAGGTCACCATATCATCAGATGGATCATTTGGTGTACCCCCATCGTCTAATGTTAATGAGCCATTTGCTGGATTGGTCGTAGTTAAGGTTCCTACCGTAGGAATATCATTATCGTTAGCAAGAATGTTCAGTACAACAGGAGTGTCTTCCGCCGTTGAAAAGCTGTCGTCTATTGTATCAAGGATAGGGAGTACATCTACAATTACGGTAGCGGTACTACAATCTCCAAAAACATTACAAATCGTATAATTAAAAGTATCCTGACCATTATAATCAGGATCTGGAATATAGGTTACAATATCATCTGTTGGATCATTGGGCGTACCGTTGTTATCAATATTTACCGTGCCATTTGCTGGATCAGTAGCGGTGAGAGCACCTTCCGTAGGTAGCTCACTATCATTATCGTAAATATCTATAATAACTGAACTGTCCTCATCTACCGTTACTAAATCGTCAACAAGGATAGCTGCCTCATCTATACAAACCACTGTAAAACTGGGTAAACTTTTATTATTCCCCGCCTTGGTTATAGTAGCAATATAACGCTCCACAGTTTGTGTAGCTATTACCATAGGCGCACTTTGATTACCGGGTAAAGGAGGGTTCCAACTTACAGAAGCTCCTGCGGATAGATTATCCGTATTATCACTAATGTCCAGGGTTACCTCATTATAAGGCGAATTACAGTTGGTAACAATAAAATAACTCGTTGCATTTTTACCACATAAAGTACCGTCATAAGTAGCAAAATATATTCCTTGATCATTTACTTCCAGAAAAGGATCCGTGCTTAAAACCGTACTGGTATCCTGTGCCTCATACCAACGAAAGTTAGTCCTGGTTTCTTCTGCCGTATCATCAGGAGCTCGCAATAGATACTGAGCACTGGATACCACAAATCCCAATATAGTGAACACTATACTGAGAACAAGCTTTTTATATGTAGATTTTGCTTTCAAATCGATTGGTTATCCTTTAGATTATTTTACAACAAAAACCACGTTTATTAATGAGTTATAACTTGCCGGTTGATTTATAACATCATACGTCATTACACCAGAAGCATCTACCGAAACATTGTCGAAAACAGCAGTATCATAAAACGTAACATAGTAATACAACTCTGTGTTAGCATATGTTGGAATAGCTGCCGGTGCCGAGGCACTAGCAACCATTGGAGAACCAAATTGTGCTATATATTGAGCGTGTAAATCTATAGTTCTTCCGGTTCCATTTGTTGAAGCATCCACCTCAATAGACGGAGGATAAAATATTTTAGATGCCTTTAATGAATTAACCTCTACTAAATCACCATCTGCCTCAACACCAATTAACGAAGTAGCCGTTCCCGTTACCGCATTTGAACCGTAGTCGGAGAAACGAACTGTACCGCCTTCAACATCTAATTTTGCATCTGGTGAATTGGTACCTATACCAACTTCATCAGCTGAAGCATCAGTAAATAATAGATGGGTATTCGTATCGCCTTCTACCCTAAAATCATAATTAGCACCTGTTTCATTAATTGTTACCCTATTATCTATTCTTGTATATTTATTAAACAAGTTACCCGTGGTGAAACCGTTAGAGCCGTGCGTATTAATTCGTAACCAAGCATCAGTTGCCCGCAAGGTTTCTTTGCCATTCATGTATAGGTAATCATCTATTTCAACATTACCTTCTACATCTAAAGCCCTATTAGCCGTAATTGTCGTTTTACCAATTGCAACATTCCCATCAGTATAAATATTATCGGTTATAGCATCTGGAGCAGCTGTACCTCCTACTTCATACCAGTCATGATCAGATAAGCTAGATAAATCAACACTATTTCCCGCAGTTGCAGGATTAGTTAACGTAAGAGTTGATCCGGTTAATTCTAAATCCTGAAATTCATTAGTTGCATCAGAATCGGCATCCCTAATATCTATTGTTGTATTCGTACCATCGTTAATTTGTACTTCAACAGATTGATTCGGCACAACAACAGCACTAGTAAGATTTTGATCATCTCTAAAATCAGTAAGATCTACTGTTGTATCTGTTCCTGTACCATTATCTAACGTAAGAATATTTCCAGAAAGGCTTATTTGCTGATTATCCGTATTTGCTAAACTAGATAAGTTAACCGTCTGAGAACTTCCATCTTCAATACCAATTGTTAAGGTAGTCCCTGACAAACCTGAACCCTGTATACTTTGATTGTCTGCTAAAGCAGCTAAACTTACCGTATCGGAACTACCGTTTTCAATACCCACAGTC
>Ga0114952_1003806_pt1 | contig 10538 bp, 7 predicted proteins | sample SidtaG_2_FD_87303 | JGI IMG/M metagenome (GOLD analysis project Ga0114952, IMG submission 87303) | Marine algal microbial communities from Sidmouth, United Kingdom - Sidmouth_Asex2 metaG | ecosystem: Host-associated > Algae > Red algae > Unclassified | place: Sidmouth, United Kingdom | collected... | reverse complement strand
GGCGGCGATCCACTTCCTCGTCAGCACCAAGACGTTCGCGTAGGGGATGTAGATCAGGATCGCCAGACCGATCTTGCCGAAACGGCCCTCCCGCGGCGACGTGTGGGAGAGCGGCACGGCCAGCAGTGCCAGCAGGAGCGCGGCGAGCGGGATCGAGACGCGCCACTGCAGCTCGGCCCTGTCGGCCGGGTCGGCGCTGCCCCAGAGATCGGCGAGCGGTTTGGCCTTCTGCGCCAGGCGCGGCTCGTCGCTGTCCGTCGGCGGACGCAGCACCCCCTGACGACGGAAATCGGTAACGGTGAAATCCGCCTCCCCGGCCCGCCCGACGCTGGTCTGACCTTCGCTGAGCACCAGGTACTCGTTGCCGCTCTCCGCATCGCGTTGATAGGTCGCGAAACGCGCGGAATCGACCGTCGGCGGCTGGTCTTCGCCGGAGCGATACATGAAGACATCGTTGAACTGCGAGCGATCGGGGCTGCTCTCACGCACGAACAGCACCACCCCACCGTCACTCGAGGCGACGAACCTGCCGGGGGTGAGCAGCGCGAGCGCCGACTGCTCGCGAAGGCGCTGCTGGAGCGTCTGCTCGTAGCGTGCGGCCCAGGGGGAGACGAGCACGGTGAGGAGCCCGATCAGCACGACTCCTATCAGTCCGACCACGGCGGTCGGGCGCAGCAGATCGAGCCAGCCGACGCCGCAGGCCTGCATCACCGCCATCTCGTTGTCGCGGTAGAAGCGTCCGTGGGCCAGCAGGATGCCCAGATACAGCGCCAGCGGAATGAGCGTGACGAGCAGGCTGATCGACTTGATGCCGACGAGCGCGAAGAGCATGTCGGCACCGATCGCACCGTCGGTAAGCCGCGCGAGACTGCGGGCGAGGACGTTGCCGATCATGATCACCAGCAGCACCACGAGCACCGCGAGCCATGTGACCAGCATCTCCTTGATGAGGTAGCGATCGAGTATGCGCACGGCGACGGTCTTGCCCGGACGATGAGGGTCGCCAATCTACCACCCGCGACTCTCCCCCAAGACCTACACTGGTCCCCCGCACCGACCTGCCGGAGAGTCTCAGCGATGCAGATCACCGTCGCGACCCGCGAACCCGCCTCGAACGAGGAGACTTGCCGTATCGTCGGCGTGCGCCAGGGCGGTGCGCTGCGCGGCGGCGCCCGTGCCGTCGAGCGTGCCTCCGACGGGGCGATCTCGCGCCTTCTGGCACGCGGCGACTTCAAGGCTCGGCATGCCGAGACGCTCGTGCTGCACGGCGTCGGCGGCATCGGCGAGGCGCGCGTGCTGCTGGTCGGGCTCGGTCCGCGCGAGGCCGCTCCCGCCGAACGCTGGGAGGAGCTCTCGGACGCGGTGGCGAAGGCGCTTCTCGACACCGCCGCGCGCGTCGCCTCCAGCGATCTCGCGACGCTCGCCGCTAACGAGTCGTATCCCGCTCCCGTGCTCGCCGCCCGACTCGCTCGGGCCGTGGCCACGGGCGCCTGGCGCTTCGACGGTCACGCGCGTCGGGAGCCGCCCCCGGCTCCGCCGCTCGAGCGCCTCGTGCTGGTCGTGCCCCGGGAGGCGCGCGAGCTCGCCGAGCGTGATGTCGAGCGAGCCGTGGCGACCGCCGCCGGCGTGAACCGCGCCCGTGCGCTCGGTGATCTCGCCCCGAACCTGTGTACCCCGACACGACTGGTCGAGACCGCCCACGCTCTCGCCGAGGAGCACGAGGCGCTCGACGTGAGCGTCGTCGACGAGAGCGAGATGGAGACCCTCGGCATGGGCGCCTTCCTCGCCGTCACCCGCGGCAGCGCGCGTCCGGGTTATCTGATCTCGATGAGCTATCGCGGCAAGAGACGGCGCACGGCGCCGATCGTCGTGCTCGGCAAGGGCATCACCTTCGATACCGGCGGGATATCGATCAAGCCCTCGGCGTCGATGGACGAGATGAAGTACGACATGTGTGGCGCGGCGGCCGTGTTCGGCGTCATCGAGGCCTGCTGCAGGCTCGGCCTCGAGCTCGACGTGATCGGCGTCGTCGCCGCCGCCGAGAACATGCCCGACGGCACCGCCACGCGCCCGGGGGATGTGGTGACCTCGCTCTCGGGGCAGACGGTCGAGATCCTGAACACCGATGCCGAAGGACGGCTCGTGCTCTCGGACGCGCTGAGCTGGATCGAGCGGCTCGAGCCGCGCACGATCATCGATGCCGCGACGCTGACCGGCGCCTGCGTGGTCGCGCTGGGGGACGTCGCGAGCGGGCTGTTCGGCAACGAGGAGAAGCTGATCGAAGCGCTCGCCGGGGCCGGACGCCGAAGCGGCGATCTCGCCTGGCCGATGCCGCTGCTCGCGCCTTACCAGAAACAGCTCGATTCGAACTTCGCCGATGTCGCGAACATCGGTGGAAAGGGCGGCGGCGCGGTGACGGCCGCCTGCTATTTGTCCCGCTTCGTCGCCGAGGGCACACCCTGGGCCCATCTCGACATCGCCGGCACCGCCTGGCGCGGCGGCAAGGAAAAGGGGGCGAGCGGCCGTCCCGTGCCGCTCCTGATGGAGTACCTGTTCGAACAGCTCGGCCCGTGACCCGCGTCGACTTCTACGTGCTCGCGGGTGAGGACCCGGCCGATCGCCTCGTCTTCGTCTGCCGACTGGCGGAGAAGGCCTACGAGAGCTCGCGAGCGGTCTTCGTCCACGGCGACGACGAGCGGCTGCTCGCACGCCTCGACGACGCCCTGTGGACGTTCCGCCCGAGCGGGTTCGTGCCACACCGCCACGTTCCGCTCGACGAGCCGCCGAACGCGATCGACGCCGATCCCGTGCAGATCTCCTCCGGCGAGCCCGGCCCGGACCGTCGCATCCTGATCAACCTCGGCGAGCGCGTGCCGCCGTTCTTCAGCCGTTTCGAGCGCGCGCTCGAAGTGGTCGATCAAGCGCCCGCGACGCGCGAGGCGGGGCGTGAGCGCTATCGCTTCTACAGCCACCGCGGCTACCCGCTGAAGCACCACCGGCTCTGAAGAGCGCTTCCACGCGCGCCCGGACGAACCGTACACTAGCGCTCATGGACAAGACCTACGACCCGCACGGCATCGAACGGCGCTGGTACGACACCTGGGAGCGCAACGGCTGGTTCGCCCCCGCCGGCGACGGCGAGCCCTACTGCATCATGATCCCGCCGCCGAACGTGACCGGCACGCTGCACATGGGGCACGCGTTCCAGGACACGATCATGGACGCGCTCATCCGTCACCACCGCATGCTCGGGCACCGCACGCTCTGGCAGCCCGGTACCGATCACGCCGGCATCGCCACGCAGATGGTCGTCGAGCGACGGCTCCTGCGCGAGAACCTCACGCGTCACGACATCGGCCGCGACGCCTTCGTCGAGCGCGTCTGGGACTGGAAGGAGCACTCCGGCGGCACGATCACGAGCCAGCTCCGCCGCCTCGGCGCCTCCCCCGACTGGTCGCGGGAGCGGTTCACGATGGACGAGGGCATGTCGGCGGCGGTCATCGAGACCTTCGTGCGACTCCACGAGCAGGGACTGATCTATCGTGGCAAGCGCCTGGTCAACTGGGATCCGGTGCTGCACACGGCGTTGTCCGACCTTGAGGTGCTGAGCGAGGAGGAGGACGGCTTTCTCTGGCATTTTCGCTACCCGCTCGCCGATGGCGCGATCGACGGCCCCGACGGCTCGAGCGACGCTCTGGTGGTCGCGACGACGCGTCCGGAGACGATGCTCGGCGACACCGCCGTGGCCGTGCACCCCGACGATGCGCGCTACGCCCACCTCGTCGGCCGAACGATTCGGCTGCCGCTGGTCGGGCGCGACATCCCGATCGTCGCCGACGACTACGTCGACCCCGAGTTCGGTACCGGCTGCGTCAAGATCACCCCCGCGCACGACTTCAACGATCACGCGCTCGGCGCTCGGCACGGGCTCGCGCTCATCAACGTCCTGACCGACGACGCGGCGATGAACGAGAGCGTGCCCGAGCCCTACCGCGGGCTCGATCGCTACGAGGCCCGGCGCCGCGTGGTCGCCGACCTCGACGCGCTTGGACTGCTGGCCGAGACCAGGGCGCACAAGCTCATGGTGCCCCGCGGGGATCGGAGCGGCGCCGTCGTCGAGCCCTACCTGACCGATCAGTGGTACGTCGATCTCACCCGTGAAGCGCAGGACGACGGCCGCCCCGGCGGACGGCAGGCGATCGTTCGCCCCGCCCTCGCCGCCGTCGCCGACGGCCGCATCCGCTTCGTGCCCGGCAATTGGACACGCACCTACGAGCTGTGGCTCGAGAACATCGAGGACTGGTGCATCAGCCGCCAGATCTGGTGGGGTCACCGAATCCCCGCCTGGTACGACGAGGCGGGCACACTCTACGTCGGCCTCGACGAGGCCGACGTGCGCCGGCGCCACGGGCTCGGCGAGGAGATCACCCTGCGCCAGGACGAGGACGTGCTCGACACCTGGTTCTCCTCCGCGCTGTGGCCGTTCTCCACGCTCGGCTGGCCCGAACGGACCGACGCGCTCGAGACCTTCTACCCGAGCTCGGTGCTGGTCACCGGCTTCGACATCATCTTCTTCTGGGTCGCCCGCATGATCATGTTCGGGCTGCACTTCATGGACGGCGAGGTACCGTTCCGCGATGTCTACATCCATGCATTGGTGCGCGACGCGAACGGGCAGAAGATGTCGAAATCGAAAGGCAACGTGCTCGATCCGCTCGATGTCGTCGACGGCATCGATCTCGAGGCGCTGGTCGAGAAGCGCACCAGCGACATGATGCAGCCGCACCTCGCACCGGCGATCGAGGCGCAGACCCGACGCGAGTTCCCCGACGGCATCGCCGGGTACGGTACCGACGCGCTGCGCTTCACCTTCGCCTCGCTCGCCTCCGGCGGACGCGATGCCCGCTTCGACATCAAGCGTGTCGAGGGCTACCGGAACTTCTGCAACAAGCTCTGGAACGCCACTCGTTTCGTGCTGATGAACACCGAAGGGCTCGAACGGGACGACCGGAGGGCCGACGGGGATCGGCTCTCGAGCGATCCCGGGTCGGGCGATCTCGTTCAGGGCGGCGCCGTCGACCGATGGATCGTCTCGCGCCTGCAACAGACCGCTACGTCCGTCACCGAGCACTTCGCCGCCTATCGCTTCGACCTCGCCGCCAGCGCCCTCTACGAGTTCGTCTGGAACGAGTACTGCGACTGGTATCTCGAGATGGCCAAGCCGGTGCTGAACGGCGACGATGCCGCTGCGCGCGAGGCGACGCGCCGCACGCTGGTCCACGTGCTCGAGGCGACACTCAGGCTCGTTCACCCGATCATGCCGTTCATCACCGAGGAGCTGTGGCAGTCGGTTGCCCCGCGCGCCGACAGGCCGGGGGAGACGATCTCGCTACAGCCGTGGCCACACGGCGACACCGCGCTCGTCGACGAAGCGGCACTCGGGGAGATCGACTGGGTACGCCAGTGCGTCATGGGCGTGCGCCGCATCCGCTCGGAGATGGACATCAACCCGGGCAAGCGGCTGCCGCTGAACGTCGTCGGCGCCACCGAGGAGGAGCGTGGCCTGCTCGACACCCACGGTACGCTGCTCGCCTCGCTCGCCCGGCTCGATACCGTGACCGTGCTCGCCGCCGATGCGCCCCTGCCGGAGTCGGCCGTCGCGTTGGTCGGCGACCTGCAGCTACTAATCCCGATGGCGGGCCTGATCGATCGTGACGCCGAGCTCGCCCGGCTCGCTCGCGAGACGGCACGCCTCGAGAAGGAGACGGCGCGGCTGACCGCCAAGCTCGACAACAGCGGCTTCACCTCCAAGGCGCCGGCCGCGGTCGTCGAGGCCGAACGGGCGAAGCTCACCGACGCGAAGGCCGCTCTCGGACAGCTGCGCGAGCAGAGCGCCCGAATCGAGGCGCTCTGAGCCCGCCGGCAGCGGCGGCCCGAAGGGGTCGCGACTCAGGCGGTCGCGATGAGGTAGCGCACGAGAAGCCAGACGGCGAGCACGAACAGCAAGGTGCCGATCAGACCGCCGACGACGAAGTGCACCGGCTTGCCCTCGGTGAAGTCGCGCTCGCGGTTCCTCCTCGACTGTACGCCGATCATCGCCGCTCCGACGCTCCGAGCGACCGAGAGAAAACCCGTGCCGTGGCGCTTGTCGCTCTTCTCGTCCACCCTCAGAAGCGAATCCCGAGCTTGGCGGAGATCGACGAATGGTCCCCCGTCCGATCCACCTCACCCGTCACGTTGAAGCCGACCAAGTTGGCGTTCAACCCGACGTAGAGCTTCTCCTGGTCGAACGACTCGTCGGCGAGCGTGTCACGGGCTCCCGTCGGGTCGACGCTACTGTGGACGATACCGACGCCGGCGTAGGGCGTGAGCATCAGAAACCCCTTGGACACGGTCAGCTCGAGCGCGCCGTTGGTCGCTTCGATGTCGTCCGAACCCTCGGTCCAGCTGTAGCTCGCCCGCAGCCCCACCGCCGGCAAGGCGACGTTGCCCTCGACCAGCGCGATCCGCGCCTCGCCACCGATCAGCGTCATGTCGCTCGACGGAATCAGCCCGATCGAGGCGCCGATATCGATGCCGAAGGGCAATCCCTTCAGCGCGTGCAAGCGCGGCACGAGGAGCGAGCCGGTGCCGAAGTCGCCGTCGCTCGCGTCGTCGAACAGCTCGCTGTCGATGCTGGTCGAGGAAAGCTCGATCCCCAGGTCGAACCCGATCACGCCGAGCGACTCCGCCGGCGTCACCGCCTTGTAATGCGTGGCGGCGCCGAGGTGCTCGGCGAGATCGAGGAACCGCGCCTGGTCCAGACGCTCGAGGGTCTCGAACGGATCGGCGCTCGCCGACTGCGAGAGCGCACTCAGGGCGAGCGCGCCGAGCGCGAGCGAGACGAGCGGGCGACGTACGGTCATGGGGCGGAGTCTCCGGGTGCGGTCTCGGCCCGCTCGAGTCGCTCCATTGCCTCGAGCAGGGTCTCTTCGATTGCCTCGACGGCGCGTCGCGCGTCGCCTTCCTCTTCGAGCAGCGGGGCGAGGGTCGTCCTGGCCTCGTCATCATACAGCTCGGGCGCGGACAGCTTCTCGCGCAATCGCTCGAGCCGTTCGCCGGCCGCGGCGAGAGCCCGCTCCTCGCGCTCGATCTCGCGCCGGAGCGGGGCGAGTCGGGCGCGCCGTCCGGCCTCGTCGCGCCGCTGGCGCCGACGATCGTCGGCCGTCGCCTTCGCCGCCGGGTCCGCCACCGGTCCCCGCGCCGATCCAACGGCGCTCGGTTCGTTCACGGCCGCACCGTTCGTCGCCGCTCCGTTCGTGGCCGATGCCGCCCCCATCGGCCCGGCACTCGGCGAACTGCCCGATACGGTATCGGCGAAGGCGTCGCGAACGCCGGTGCCGGCCGCGCTCGAACCGCTCTCCGGCGCGACGGCAGGTTCCGCGCCCGAGAGCGGCGTGCCTCCCCCGCTTGCCGGGCCGTCGCCGCCGCCTTCTCCGGACCTCGCTCGCCGCGTGGCGAGCCAGCGCGCATAGCCGTCGAGATCGTCGTCGAAGGGTCGAAGAGCGTGATCGCTGACGAGCCAGAAACCGTCGACGACCGAGCGCAGCAAGACCCGATCGTGCGAGATGACCAGTAGCGCGCCCTCGAATGTCTGCAGGGCGTCGGCGAGGGCCTGACGCATGTCGATGTCGAGATGGTTGGTGGGCTCGTCGAGCAGCAGCAGATTCGGGCGCGCGTGCACGATCAGCGCGAGCGCCAGCCGTGCGCGTTCCCCACCCGAGAGCGTCGCGGCCTTCTGCAGGGCTCGATCGCCCTCGAACCCGAAGCTTCCGAGGAAGGTGCGCGCCTGCCCCTCGCCAAGCGCGGGTGCGTCGGCGAGCAGCGCCTCGAGCGGCGTGCGCTCGGCCCGAAGACGATCGACCTGATGCTGAGCGAAGTAGCCGACCTCGAGCTTTCTCGCCGGTACGCGCGTGCCGCGCTCGGGGGCGAGCTCGCCCACCAGCGCCTTGACCAGGGTCGACTTGCCCGCCCCGTTCGCGCCGAGCAGCCCGATCCGATCTCCCGCCTGCACCCCGAAGTCGACGCTCCGGAGCACAGGCGCCCCGCCGTAGCCGATGTCGGCCCGCTCGAGCGTCACGAGCGGGCTCGGCATGGCGATCGGCTCGCGGAACGAGAAGCGGAAGGCCGAGTCGGGCCGCACCGCCTCGGTCTCGCCCAGTCGCTCGAGCATCTTCAGCCGGCTCTGCGCCTGGCGTGCCTTGGTCGCCTTGGCGCGGAAACGGTCGACGAAGCGCTGCAGCTCGCGCCGCCTCGCCTCGCTCTTCTCGTGCACGGCCTGCTGGTTGGCGAGCCGGGCCGCGCGCTGGCGCTCGAACGCGGAGTACCCGCCGGTGGCGAGCGTGACGCTCCCGCGCTCGATGTGCAGCGTGTGCGTCGTGACCGCGTCGAGGAACTCGCGATCGTGGGAGATCAGCACGAGCGTGCCCTCGCGCCGCCGGAGCCAGTCCTCGAGCCAGAGCACGGCATCCAGATCGAGATGGTTGGTCGGCTCGTCGAGGAGCAGGAGCTCGTTGGGGCTGATCAAGGCCTGGGCGAGGTTCAAGCGCATGCGCCAGCCGCCCGAGAAGCTCGACACCGGCGCCCCGTGCACCGCTTCGTCGAACCCGAGCCCGTTGAGCAACGCGCCCGCCCGTGCCGACACCGACCAACCGCCCGCCTCGTCGAGCTCGCCGAGCAGCGTCGCGTGGCGTACCCCGTCCTCCTCGCCGCAGCGGGCGATCTCCGCCTCGAGCCCACGGACCCGCTCGTCACCGTCGACGACGTGATCGAGCGCGCTCCGCGTCGAGGCGGGCGTCTCCTGGGCGACGTGGGTGATTCCGACGTTCCGCGGCAGGAGAATCTCGCCGCTATCGGGCTCGAGCACACCACGGATCATCGCGAACAGGCTCGACTTACCGGTGCCGTTCGCCCCGGTCAGACCGACCTTCTGGCCGGGGTGCACGACCAGGCTAGCGCCTTCGAACAGGAGCGTACCGTCGCGGCGGCAGGCGACATCGTTGAGGGTCAGCATGGGCGGATCTTACTGCTATGATCGCGCCCATCGCGACGAGGACATCGAGCATGACCGACAGCCTGGCCGACGGGACACGGCCCGCGGCGCTTCCCACGGCACCTTGCGGCGCCTTCCGCGGGCGCGCGATCGCGCTCTCGCTGGCCGCGGCGTTGCTCCTCGGTGGCTGTGGCATCAACAACATCCCCACCTACGACGAGGCCGTCAACGCGCGCTGGAGCGAGGTGCAGAACCAGTACAAGCGCCGTGCCGACCTGATCCCGAACCTAGTCAACACCGTCGAGGGCTTCGCCGATCAGGAGAGGGAAGTGTTGCAGGAGGTCACCGAGGCACGCTCGCGTGTCTCGCAGATGAACGTCTCGCCGGAGATGCTGACCGACCCGGCCGCCTTCGAGCAGTTCCAGCAGAACCAGAACGCCCTGAGCGCGGCGCTGCAGCGGCTGATGGTCGTCGTCGAGGCCTACCCCGAGCTCAAGTCGAACGAGAATTTCCTCGCGCTGCAGTCCCAGCTGGAGGGAACCGAGAACCGGATCGGCGTCGCTCGGCGCGACTACATCCAGGCCGTGCAGCGCTACAACACGGAGCTGCGCACGATCCCCGGCCGTTGGTGGCGGCGGTTCATGTACTCCGAGATGCAGCCGAAGGAGAACTTCACCGTCGCCGAGGCCGATACGGTCAATCCGACGGTCGACTTCGACGACTGAGCGGCGTGCGGGCCCTCGCGCGCGGAGCGTTCCCCGGCCGATGAGAGAGCGGTCCACGCGAGCCTTGCCGACGCCCGATCGCTCGGCGCGTCTGTCCGGTAGCCGCCCGTCACGCCGCTCGCCGGGCCGCTCGCCCTCGGTGCGGCTCGAAGGCGAAGGCGGAGAGACTCGCCGGGGTATCCTCCCGGGCGGACGAGCGTTGACGAGGCGTTTGCTCACGGCGGCAGGACGGATCGCGCTCGCGCTGCCGCTGATCGCGGCGATCGTGTACCCGAACGCGGTATCCGCCCAGGAGGGGCCGGATTTTCCGGCGCTGACCGGGCGCGTCGTCGACGCCGCGAACCTCCTCGATCCGGCGACCGAGAGCGCGCTCGACGCCCGCCTCGCGGCGCACGAGGAGGCGTCGAGCGATCAGGTCGTCGTCGCCACCCTGCCCTCCCTGGACGGCTACGACATCGCCGACTACGCCGTTCGGCTCGGACGCGCCTGGGGCATCGGCACGGCCGAGAACGACAACGGCGTGCTGCTCGTCGTCGCCCCGAACGAGCGCGAAGTCCGCATCGAGGTCGGCTACGGGCTGGAAGGGGCGCTGACCGACGCCCTCGCCTCGACGATCATCCGTCGGGAGATCGTGCCGCGCTTTCGCGACGGGGACTACGCCGGCGGAATCGACGCCGGTACCGCCTCGATCCTGGCCGCGATCGACGGCGAGTACACGGCGCCGGCGGGCGGCATCGAACGGGAGCGTGACGCGCCCGGCGTGCAGGGGGCGATCGGCAACT
>Ga0114952_1003791_pt1 | contig 10563 bp, 10 predicted proteins | sample SidtaG_2_FD_87303 | JGI IMG/M metagenome (GOLD analysis project Ga0114952, IMG submission 87303) | Marine algal microbial communities from Sidmouth, United Kingdom - Sidmouth_Asex2 metaG | ecosystem: Host-associated > Algae > Red algae > Unclassified | place: Sidmouth, United Kingdom | collected... | reverse complement strand
GGCCGGAACGATGCCCAGATATTCGCCGTGATCCGTGACAGCGTAGAAATCGAGCGGCGGCCCGTCTAATTGGATTGTGTCGCCCGCGCCATTGTCGATCGCTTCGCCTTTGGCAAAGCGGTAGGCATCATTCGCGTCCGTGCGCGTGCCGAAGATAAAGGCGTCAAAGCTGTTCGTCGTATGGACGTGGAGATCACCAAAGAGGGCAATTTTGGTCTCGACCAAGGGAATGTCGCCTGCGGCAACTATCGGTTTGGAGGGCGCAGGAGGGACGGGTTTGGCCGCCTGTTCCGCTTGGCAAGCTAACAGGACCAGAAGGCTGGCTGTGCCCAAAATAACGTGACGCATCTTATTTCCCCAATTTTGGTCCAGCCTAACCTTCGCCTCGAGACAGCACTAGCGACAATTTTGAAGACACCGTCTTCAGACTATTTCTTGAGTCCGTGCTTGCGCATCAATCCGCGAAATTGGTGATATGTCAGATCCAAACGCTTTGCGGCTTTGCCCTGATGATTATCGCTGACGCGCATGGCCTCATCGATCAGATTTCGCTCAAAGGTCAACACGCGGTCTTCAAAGCCCTCGGATTGCGGGGCGGCGGGCCGTTCAGGCTGCGGCATTTGTTTTGTTTCAAATTCGGGAGAGCGGGTTTGAAAGGTCGTTGGGGCCGCGGCTGCCGGAATATAAGAGGGACGAATATCCCCTTTTAAGCGATACGGATCTTCAAACGGATCGAATTGTAATGCCCCGCCCGGCCCGCCGCCGATGGGATCAGACAGGCTTTCATCCGCGAGCCAAGCGCGCGCTGTGTTTCGCTCAATAACGGCTTTTAACTCTCGCACATTTCCGCTCCAGCGCCGCTCCAGCAGCGCCTCACTCGCCTCGGCGGTGAAGCCGGGGAAGCTCTCAGCGCCCAATTCCGCCGCAATCTTACGTCCGAAATGCTCGGATAGGGGCATGATATCGTCGCGGCGCGCGCGAAGGGGTGGCAGGGTGAGGACTTCGAAAGCCAATCTGTCTAGCAGGTCTGCGCGAAAGGCACCGCGCGCGACGGCTGCGGGCAGATCAACCGCGCTGGCCGAGATGACGCGAACATCTACTTCTTGTTCTGCGTGCTCTCCGCTGGCTTCATATCGGCCATATTCAATGGCGCCCATCAACTTTTCCTGCAGCCGCGGTGAGACCGCATCTATATTGTCTAAAAAAATCGTGCCCTCATCGGCGTGATAGAATTTGCCGTTCGTATCTTCCCGTCCGTCCAAAAAACTCTGCCCGAACAGCTCCTCATCCAATCTCTCATCAGTATAAGCCGCGCAATTGACGGTGATGAAGACCTTCTCCCAGCGGGGAGACAGGAAATGGAGACGTTTGGCGATGAGCTCTTTACCCGTTCCGCGTTCTCCTACCAGCAAAACCGGGCGCTCCAGCACCGCAGAATCGGATACACGATCTAGAATCGCGAGATAAGCTTGACTTTGGCCAATGGGTTGTGGGGGTAAAGCGGCCATGATTAGTTCATTTCACTAATTTAGTTTGGCTAAATACGCCAAATATGAGTGAAAATTACTATTCACTTTCTGCTCAGAAATCAACAAAATTAAAAATCACAATAAAATCAGTATCTTAAAATAATTCGACAATTCTGCCTGAGTTCGCCATCTTTGGTTTGTCGGCGGGAGGCAACAGTCACTCGCCAGACAGGAGACGAAACGAAAACCTAATGGGTGTGCCAACCCAGGGTTTTTAGAAATTGGAAGAAATAGGAGAGACATATGACCTTCCGGACAATCGACGCTGACATGGCTTCCGTGGGTGCCACCATAGAGACCGAAATCACAACAGGCGTTGCACGCCGTGCACGCTCTGCCCGCCGGACCGCCATTCTGGGACGCCGCTTTAGCGGTACTCGGGCTTGGCATTACTCGAATTACTAAGGAGACGAAACGCGATGGATCGTTACAGCACCACACCTGACACCTGGCGCGCCAAAGGGGCGCGCTTCGTGAAATATCTCACAACGCGGCCCGCCGAATGCTGGGGCTTCTTCGCCGCCGGTATCGTGATCGCGAAGGTCTTTCTCTAACGCCTTATTGGCCTCAACCCTCTGACCAACCTCAACCCTCTGACCAACCTCAACCTTCTGACCAACCTCAGACTGAAACTAACTTTAGGAGACACATAATGGGCATTTTTTCCCGCATGGGTGACATCATTAACTCGAACCTCAACTCAATGATCGATAAGGCCGAAGATCCTGAAAAAATCGCACGCCTCATCATTCAAGAAATGGAAGACACACTTGTCGAAGTTCGGACAGATGCCGCTCGCAATATTGCAGAACGCAAAGAACTTTCCCGCAAAGCCGATGACTACGCCTCGCGTGCATCGGATTGGGACGCCAAAGCCGAACTTGCCCTGACAAAGGGCCGTGAAGATCTCGCCCGCGGCGCGCTCTCTGCGAAGCAGCAATCTGAGCAAATGGTAGATGTCGTCGAGCGCGAAATCGCTATTCTCGACGAAGCCGTTGAAAAAGCTGACGAGGACCTCGCCAAGCTGCAAACCAAATTGAACGAAGCCAAGGCCAAGCATAAAGCGCTCACCATGCGCAGCAATGTCGCCAAGGGCCAAATCAAAATGCGCACCATGGTCCGCGACACAAAAGTCGAAGACGCGCTCGCTCGCTATGAGCGGATGGAACGCAAGGTTGACGAGCTGGAAGCCCATGTTGAGAGTTTCGATCTCGGCGCCGGTGGTGACAGCTTAGAAAATCAATTCGCGGAATTGGAAGCCAATGACGCAGTTGAAGATGAACTCGCAGCGCTCAAAGCCCGCATTAGTAAGCCGAAGGCTGCAAATGGTGGCAAGAAGAAAAAAGCCGGTTAATTAAACCCGGTTAAACGAATTTGCGCCCGGCCAACTGGTTTCCATTGGAGGCCGGTCTAACCCCGAACGGCCGGGCGCAAACCTTAAAGGAGAGAGATAGAAAGGCATGGACATGGGCATATTAATACCCCTCGCACCGTTCATCATGGTACTCGGAATTGTCTGGGTCAGCGCGCATTATAAGCACCTGAACAAGACTGCCGGAACAATCACGGACGACCAAGCGATGGAACTGACACAGATGTCAAAGATCGCAGATATATTAGACCAAAGGGTCGCCGTTCTAGAACGTATTCTGGACGATGAAATCCCGAATTGGAGAGAGAAGTGAGCCCCGCAATGGATTATAACGACCCCCATAAACCTGCCGCGCGTCGACTGACCCGCAATAAGGTCGATGGTAAAATCGGCGGCGTTTGTGCCGGGATTGGTGACTATTTGGGATGGGACCATACGATGGTTCGTATCCTCACGGTCTTGCTGATCATCTTCACAGGCATACCCGTTTTCGCTTACTTCATTCTTTGGATATTTATGCCCAAGGATACCCGCGCCCCTTACATCCGCGAATATCGCGAGCAGGAAGCCGGCCGTGGTAAAATCGAAGCCAAGGCAGGAACGGCAGGATCGACTACGACATATAATGATGTCCGGTCTAAATTCCGCTCGCTGGAAGTCCGCCTGCAGGATCTTGAACGGTCCATCACATCCAAGGAATGGAAGCTCAACCGCGACTTCCGGGACCTCTAAACTAAGAACCTTGAAGCGCCTGCCTGGAGAGAGAGGCGCTTCAACCCCCAGTATACCGACGCAGTGCCATGCGTCTTACCTTCACACGATTGGCTAAGGGAGAGACAGCCATGATAAAAACCGCCATTTTAGGAACCGCAATAATATTCGGAGCCGCCGCGCCAATTGCCCCGACCGCGCCGCTCGCGGACAGCCCAGCGACCCCTGCCGAACAAACCGCCCTAAATTTACCCGCCACTGACGCGATTGTCGCGCAATTTTCATATCTGGAAATCAGTCACAGCGAGCACGGATTTGGATTGTCTATCACCGACAACGCCGACATCTTTGTAGATTTCGAGTTTTCCGGTAACCTTCATATTCGGATTGGATTTTAAGATGAAACCCTTCGTTAAAACAGTGCTGATCACCTCCGCCGCTTTTGCGGGACTCGCTTTCGCCCCGGGGGCCTTCGCGCAAGATAGTCTTGAAATTCGTGATTTCATTGGATCCATCAATTGGTCGAATGGGCCGATGTCTGTCGAGGTCAACGAAAATACCGGAGACACAAAAGTCACAGGACGCAGCAACATCATAGTTGATGGCGGCGTTGAAAACATCGACGGAAAAGACTGTAAACCCAGCTATGGCAGCTTCGATATTGATTGGTTCGGAAAGAAAAGCGAAGGCCGTTTTGGCGGCTATAAGGATCTCGAAGATTATCCCGTTCTGAACATTTCAGTGCCCGCGGACACCAAACTGGTTATCCAAAACTCAATCGTGTTCACCTTAGGGGAGCCGGATATTCAAGAGGCCGATTTGGAGCTACGTCACTGCGGGAATGTAACCTTAGGGGATGTTGAAAATACATTGGCTTTGAACAGTCGCGGCACTGCCGATGTGAGCGTCCGGCGCACAGGCCAAATCGTAGCCAGCCTGAAGGGCTCCGGCGACCTCACGGGCGAAGATACGGGCGATGTCCTGGTGAAATCACACGGTTCGGGGGATGTTGAACTCGGCGATGCGGCATCGATTGAAGTGAGCTTGCACGGGTCCGGAGATCTAGAAGCGGGTAACGTCAACGGCTCCGTTGATATTTCCTCGCATGGCTCAGGCGATGTGGATCTGAATGACGTTGAAGGCAGTTTGACTTTTTCCAGCCATGGCTCCGGTGATATGGAAGTCTCGTCAGTAAATGGGCCTCAGCTTTACCTGAAGTCTCAGGGCTCCGGCGATATTGATGTCGGCGGCGGAGAGGTTGGAGACCTCAACATAATCACGCGCGGATCAGGCTCCGTCGATTATTCCGGCAGTGCGGGGAGCGCCAACCTCAGTTCGAGCGGTTCCGGCGATGTTACGGTGGACCGCGTGGATCGTTTGACTAAAATAAAGTCTAGCGGCTCAGGTGATATTGAAGTCGGCGACGGCGAGTAAACACTTATCTCGGGGCAGAAAATTTTGTCCTGAGGCCTTTTTCGAGCGGACCAACTTCGCCGCTTAAAGCCGAGATCAAGCTCTCCGCCAAAAGCGGCGCGAATGTGAAGCCGCGGCTTCCCAAGCCCGTTAGGGCCCAGATGTTCTCGCCTATTTTTGATGTTACGGGCAAGGTGTCAGATGTTGTGACTCGCACACTGGCTCGCGAGGTGCGGGGCAGGGCGCTCACGGTCTTTCCGGATATTCTTTCCAAGGCTGAGAGATTTTTAATGTCATCTTCCGGTCGTAATTCAAATGGATCGCCGCCGTCCAATCGGTCATGTGTCGCGCCGATGAGGGCGGCCCCGTCCAAATTTATCGCATATCCGCCGTAAGCGGCTGCACGATCCCAAACGGGCTCGGCCCAGCTTAATTGCCCACGAGAGAAGCGCATGGCCATTTCCGGTGCGAGGGCGTGAATGCCATATCCGGCGGCTAAAAAAACATGGCTGTAATCGGACCTGTCCTGCGCGTCATAGCCCTCATTTCGAATTTCATATTCAGTGAAAATTTTGGAAGGGTCGACAACCAGCGCGCTTTCAATCCAGAGGCTATCGTCCCGCCACTCCAAATGCCCATCACCGAGCGCGGCTTGTTTGGCGAGTTTTTCAAAGCGCTCCGCCTCTGTTTCGCTCTTGGGTATTTGACGAACGCCCCGTCCTAATATGGAATGTTCCGGGTAGCTCCGCAGAGCCTGTAAATAAGCAGAGAGAAAGAAACGGCTTTCCGGGCGGTCTTGCAGGTCAAAGCGAGGTTTGACGAGGGCCGCAGGATTTCCGCTGGCGGCGGGGTGTTCGCGGTTGTCTATTATATCGAAGGGGATGTGACGCGTGGCCAGAGCTTGGGCGAGGGACCGCCCGGCTATTCCTGCCCCGACAATCAGGGCGCGGTCGATTTTAGGAGTTTCAACAGATGTTTCTCCCGGATAATCAGCCTCAAGACGGTGTCGTTTTCGGCCAAATCCCGGCATTTTACGGACCTCAAATCCGGCCTGTTTTAACGCTGTCCTCACCGAGCCCGCGACGGAAAATGTGGCCAAACGAGCCCCCGGCGCGCAGCATGCCGCCACACCCGCCATCACTGTCTCGCTCCACATCGCCGGATTACCGGACGGGCTGAATCCGTCCAAAAACCAAGCATCGGCTTTTAGGGTATCTAACTGCTCCAAAGCCGTCAGCGCATCCTCATGGACCAGGGTCAGGGTGACATTCCCAAAATTCAAACGATGGAGGCCTTTGACCCGTCCGGGCCAAGCGGCGATCAAGGGCTCGCTAAAGGGACGCAGCTCCGGCCAGGCTGACAGCGCCCGGGCTAATTGCGCGCGGTCAAATGGGAACTTCTCAATGGAGACGAAATGCAGCCGTTGTTCGGGCCGCGCGGTTTCCGCCCAAAGCTGCCATGCCGCTAAAAAGTTGAGGCCTGATCCGAACCCCAGCTCGGCTATGGTGAACACGGCGCGGGCCTGCCAGGCTTCCGGCAATCCGCATCCGTTGAGAAAGACGGCGCGGGCTTCTTCCAACCCGCCATCCACGGAAAAATAGATATCGCCGAAATCTGTTGCCGCAGGCGTGCCGGGATGCGACCAATCCAAGCTGGCCGCTGGAGTTTGCGTTAAGGGACGGGGCTCTGCCATAGCGCTGTTTAGGGCGACGCACCCCAAAGGTCACGTCACCTGCGTGTTTTTTAGCAAAATCAGCCTTGTGGCGCGAAAGCAACAATAAATTGCGAAAGTCAGCCGAGCGGGTGTCTGACCCTTGCGCCGAGTGGGCTGGCGCGATAATCCACCCTTAATCGCGGCAATAATGACCGTGCAACCATAAACATCTGGGGTTTCATGACCAAACGTTTTTCTATTCTGGCGGCTTCCGCCTCTGCTTTTGCCCTTCTCGCAACAGCCCCCGCTTTCGCACAAGACTCAGCTGATGATGTCATCGTCATCAGTGCGACAAAGCGGAACACAACTTTGCAGGCCACGCCTGTCGCCGTTACAGTCACAAAGGCTGACGTAATCGAGAAAGCGCAAATTCTCGATATTAAAGACTTGCAGTCAGTCGTTCCGACATTCCGTGTCTCACAGTTGCAAAATGCGGGTAACACCACATTGTCTATTCGGGGTTTCGGTAATGGTGGTAATAATATCGGCATTGAACCGTCTGTTGGCCTATTTATTGACGGTGTTTACCGCTCTCGCGCGGCGTCGCAAATTGGTGATTTGCCGAATCTAGAGCGCGTTGAGGTCCTGTCGGGACCACAATCTACGTTATTCGGTAAGAACGCCTCTGCCGGTGTTGTCAGCATCGTGACGGCAAAACCAGAGTTTGAAACGTCGGGCTATGTCGAAGCTGGCGTTGGCAATTACAATTTTGGTTATGCAAAAGGCTACATTACGGGCGGAATTACCGATACTCTTGCTGTGAGCTTGGGCGGCGGCTTCCAGAAGCGTGACGGTTATTTTGACCCGGCTCCGGGCACGCGCGGTGGTGATTTCAATGATCTGCGTCGTTATAGCTTCCGCGCTCAGGCGCTCTGGGAGCCGATTGACGATTTCTCAGCCCGTTTGATTTGGGATAAATCTGTTCTTGACGAAAATTGCTGCGGCGTAACGACGGCAATTGTTGGACCAACGGCGGCCGTTATCGGCGCATTGGGTGCGCAAATTCCATCACCAAATGACCCTTTCTCCTATGAGACCGCGGTTAATAGAGAAACGGTCAATGAAATTGATGATGGCGGTTTTTCTCTGGAGATGAACTATGATGCGGATTGGCTCGGAGGCGTAACACTAACCTCTATTACGTCCGACCGGTCAAACTCTTATGATTATGACAGCGACAGCGATTTTACGACCGCCAGACTTTTGGAAAGCACATTCCAATTTGTAGATATCGATACGTTCACGCAGGAATTCCGTATTACATCCGATAATGACAGTGCGCTGGCATGGATGCTTGGCGGCTTTTACTTTAATGAGGATATTGAGCAAAATTCAGGTCTTCAATATGGTGCGGATCTTCGCAACTACATTGATTTCCTCGCAGGCGGTCCGGCCGCGCTCGGCGGAATCGAAGCGTCACTTGGCATCGCGCCCGGAACGTTCTTTTCAGATGATGTCCGAATCGATGAAACCTTCAACCAGAACGACGAAGCTTATTCCTTCTTCGGGACAGTTGATTTTGACGTCACAGATCGCCTGACATTAACGGTTGGTGGTAACTATACCGATGATTTGAAAAAGGTATCAGGGTCCACGGTCAATAATGATGTGTTCAGTAACCTGTCGCTGACAGGGGCCCAAGGCACACAGGTTATCGCAACCGGCATTTTCGTAAACGGTGCGCCCGGCGTTCCGTCCTTCTCCGCTGCTCTGGGTGGTTTGCCGTTCACACCGGCGAACTTGGCAGCTGCGCAATCAGGCGCATTTGGCGCCGCCGCGCAGGGCTATGTTAATGCAGTCTTCGGCGCATCAGCGGGACTGGCTGCAGACACGCAGAACGGTCCTTTGGCTGGCCTTTTGCCATTGCAATTCCAGCCGCAATTCCTCTCATTCCCGAACGCTGTTGAAGATGGCAAGACGGCAGATGATGAATTCACCTACACGGTGAAGGCGGCTTATGAGATTAATGATAATCTCAACGCCTATGTTTCGACGGCGACAGGCTTCAAAGCATCCTCTTTCAACTTGACTCGTGACTCGCGTCCGTTCTTGGCGGATGGCGCGGCTTTGGCTGCGAACGGTCTATTGCCAACTAACTATAACCCTGCAGATGGCCGAAACTTCGGGACCCGTTTCTCGGGACCGGAAGAAGTGACGGTTTATGAATTAGGTTTGAAAGGTCGTTTCGACTTTGGCGCGTTTAACTTGGCGATCTTCGATCAAACGATTGAAAACTTCCAGTCAACGATCTTCCAAGGCACGGGCTTTGTTCTCGCCAATGCGGGTAAGCAATCCACACGCGGTATTGAATGGGATACGACCTTTACACCTGTCGAGGGATTGGCTTTGGGTGTTGCCGGTATCTGGCAAGATCCTGAATATGATGAGTTCCCGGGTGCGCCGGGTCCAAATGGTACAGTCGTTGATTTGTCCGGTGAACAGCCTGCAGGTATCAACGAATTGTCTCTGTCTGTTTCCGCGCAATATGATTTTGCATTAGGCGACAATATGGATGCCTTCGTTCGGGGTGACTGGCAGTATGAAGACGAAGTTCAAGTCGTTGACAATATCGTCGGCGTCACGCGCGATACCAGCCTCTTTAACGGATCCTTGGGCGTGTCATTTAATGGTTTTGATGTGCGTGTCTGGGGTCGTAATCTGACGAACCACGAAACCTTCACAAGCGCCTTCCCGGGTGTTGTGCAGGCCGGGACGGTCAATGCTTATCCAAACCAGCCGCGCACATATGGTGTGGCTCTGCGTAAAAACTTCTAAGTCTGATTCATTTTAGACGACTGATTAGGCGGCCCTTCGGGGCCGCTTTTTTTATGGGTTCAGAAATTTGTATCTGGAGCGCCGGTTTTTCAATTGTCTCTTGTGCGGTGGGCCTGAATGTTGATTTATAGCCATGATGTTCAGATGCTGAACGCAAATATCTGATGTGTGAAAGATATCGAAATATGAAAAACCCTTTTGAAACGGATGGGCGCCGCGCCTTTCGCGACACCATTCGCAGTTTTGTCGAAGCGGAAATCACGCCGTACGCGCATGATTGGGACGAAGCTGGACATGTTCCTTGGGAGCTTCATGAAAAATTGGGCGCGCTCGGGTTTTTTGGTTTTGGCATTGACGAAGCCTATGGCGGGCTCGGCTTTGATTGTCCTTTCATGCGGGCCATCGCGGCTGAGGAAATGGCGAAATGCGGCTATGGCGGTGTTGGTGCAGCGGTTGGGGGGCGGGGCATATCTCTCGATCCCATACAACGACTTGCCGCACCTGAAATCAGAGACCGCGTTCTGAAAGATATCGTCTTGGGTAAAAAAGGCTCAAGCCTTGGCATTACCGAACCGGGCGGCGGCTCCGATGTTGCGAGACTGAAAACAACAGCCAAGCGGGACGGGAATCACTTTGTTCTGAATGGCTCTAAAACATTCATCACGGGCGGTATGGAATCTGATTATTTCGTGATTGGCGCGCGCACAGGCGGGGCAGGGCTAACAGGGATTTCTCTATTCTTTGTTGAAAAAGATTCGCCCGGGTTTTCGCGCACACCGCTTTCGAAAAAAATGGGCTGGTGGGCGTCTAACCAAGCGACGCTCTATTTCGATGATTGCCGAGTCCCGGCGACTAATCTGATGGGGCAGGAGGATTATGGTTTCATCTCCATCATGAATAATTTCAACAATGAGCGTTTAGCCCTCATTGCGGGATGTTTGGGGATGATGAAGGCGGCCTTGGAGGATTCCATCGCATGGGCACAACAGCGCGAGACCTTTGGCAAGCCTCTCATTAAACACCAAGTTATCCGACATAAAATCGCGGAT
>Ga0114952_1003788_pt1 | contig 10568 bp, 9 predicted proteins | sample SidtaG_2_FD_87303 | JGI IMG/M metagenome (GOLD analysis project Ga0114952, IMG submission 87303) | Marine algal microbial communities from Sidmouth, United Kingdom - Sidmouth_Asex2 metaG | ecosystem: Host-associated > Algae > Red algae > Unclassified | place: Sidmouth, United Kingdom | collected... | reverse complement strand
AGATAAAATTACCCAGCACGATAAGTACGGGTACAAGGGATATGAAAGGACTAGTGTGGACTCACAGCTAGCAAGCGACGGTGAAGGCAATAATCAGTATAACAAGAGAGGTCAACTCAGTAAAGAAACAACTTTTGAAGGTACCAAGCTATTTGAGTATGATGACAAAGGAAATCTAGTCAAAGAGTTTTCTGTGAATCCATATACTACTGAGCTTACGGATCTTACAGTTCACAAGATCTATTATAGTAAGTGATAGCGGTTGCTGTACAGGTTTTTTAATAACACTACTCTTATTGTTTGCAAGTTTTCAAGACAAAGAGTAAAATATTCTAATCTCGACTGATGTTTATTACATTTTTACCGTAATGCGGATAATAGGAAAAATCTCAGTAGTCGCCATGACTGTTTTTTCTAGCCTAACTTTGGTCAGGTCGTTAACTGAGTCATCTCTGCTTCTTTTCTTCGTTCGACATAAAGAAGAGGTAATGGTCAAGGTTTACCTGGGCTTAATATACGCTTGTGGGATCAGAAACTGTAACGCAAGCCTCCAAGATGCATCCCATAGCCAGTGCTGAATTCATCCAGCGTATGTATAGGCCTCAGACTCATCTGATGTCTATAGAAGATACTGATGGAGGTCTTGGCTTGCAAGGCTCTATTCAAGCTCAGACCAATGCCCAACTCTGGCAGAGTCTTATTGATTGAATCTTGATTATTGGTTACGGTGGAGGAAGTGGTGTTGAAATCAGTGTTGTTAGTCTCTAATAGTATCAGTTCATTGGAAATATTGAAGAGCTGCTTCAAAGCAATATCTGCTTCTGCGTTTAGGGAAAATAAAGAACTTTCCAGCAGCTTATAACCTAGACCTGCGCTCAATGCCATACTCTGGTACATATGCTGATTGGTCAGATCTATTAAGAGATCGGTCTGATCAGTGTCGACCATATTTGCTCTATTGATAGTGGCTGATCCTTCTATGGAGCCTAAAGGAGTGGCCATGGGAAAGCTTACGTTATTGTTGGTCCCGCTGGTCTCTTGGGAAACAAAGTATGCTACATTGGAGTTGTGTCCTGAAACGAACCCGACCCGCTCGTAGCCCAGACTTGTCGTTACTTCCAATCTGGAGTCTACATCAAAAGACCCGCCTATCTTGAATGCCAACACTTCTCCAACCTCCGTATAGAATGAGGCAGGACTGACAGCAGAGGCAAAGTTATCATTGAGTTGCATATTAAGTGCACCAGCACTAATTTCAATGAACCATTTGCGCATTTTCTGGGGCGTAGATACTTCTGTATGAGACATTTTGGATTTCGTAGAAGAAAGTATTCTTTCTTTCCTATCACACTCGAAAGTTATCGTAGCTGATTGATTAAATGTTAATGAATCAAACTTAGTGAGTAATTTAATTGCATTCTTATCTAACGATTCAAATACTACTTCAGTCTGGGGTGGTAGTATTTTCCTGCTATGTTGTACACTAGCCGTGTTTTCAGAAAAGCCTGCACTCGGGATGGCCTGATCGCTTAGCTGATCAGTATTCAGTTTATTTTTTGCTATCGTGCTTTTAGATGTTATTCTTGTTTTGTTGGATTTATACTTTGATGCTTGAGAATTTGCGGTAATCATCTGATTAACGATTGTTGCATCATATTGATTTAACTGTTTAGTAATAGTAGTACTTGGATTTTCAATATTTGCGTTTTTGTTGTTAGCAGCATTGGCGGTGGCGGCTATTTTTTCCTCAGGTAGAGGTTCTTTTTTTTTTATGATCTTGCTGATCTTTTTTGTTGCTTTGATGGTGCTGACATTCTCGGTACTTAGTTCCTCTTGCTCAGAACTCAAGGGCACATAGAACAGGCCTGCCACGATTGCCACAGCAAACAAACCAAGTAAGAAAATAGGCCACAACTTTTTCTTGCGAGGTTCTTGGTAGATTCGTTCTTCTATATTGCCTAACAGTTCCGACCCAGCTTCTAACCAATCCAACCCGTCAAGATTATCACCGTCGAACTTATCAGCCCAATTTTTATCTGATTTGTTCATATGTGTTCCTTTCTTGTAATTTGCTCGGTCGTGCCTATTTTGCTTTGTAGCAACTTTCGGGCTTTCATGAGTTGGGTCTTAGAAGTATTGCTACTAATGCCCAGTAGCTCTGCTATTTCGCGATGATTATAACCATCTATGACATATAGATTAAATATGGTTCTATAGCCTTTGGGTAATCGGACTATTAGAGCCAGTAGTTCTTTCATGGATAGATTATCGATGGCATTAGTTGTGGTAGTAAGCGTTTCCTTGATTTCTGAAAGTTCCTCAAAAGCATTGAGGGGGGATTTCTTTCTCAGCTTTTGTAGACAGACATTCACGACGACTTTTCTGGCCCAGTATTTCAGTTCTCCTTTGTCGGCATTGAATTGTTTCAAATCTCTGTGTATGGCGACGAAAGCATCTTGTAATAAATCTTGAGCATCAGCTCTGTTGTTAACATATCTGAGACAGGTGAGAAAGAACCATTTCTGGTGTGCATGATAGAATTCCCTGAAAGCGATCTGATCACCATTCAGAATTCTTTGTTGCATTTGTATGTCTTTATCTTTCTGACTCACTTCATCATTGTTCCTTTCCAAAAGTAGTAAATAAGGTCGGGACTTATTGGCCGAAAGGCTGACTGGTTTTAAATATTTTGAATTAGCTATGCCCACTATTGTAATTCTTTTATTTAGTAAAAAAGGGAGCCAATAGTCACAATATTGACCCCCTACAAGATCTAGTGTATCAAAACCTTTTTGACAAAGGTCAGACTAGAATTCTCAAATCTCAAAAAGTAAGAACCAGCATTGATCTGATCGATAGGAATCTTTGAGCCATTTGAAATATTGTTCCATCTATTCACTAGCTCGCCTTTCATATTGAAAAGTGTCACGTTATTATCTACGTCATTTATTTTATCCATTTCCAACTGTATGTGGTCAGTGGCAGGATTAGGGTAAAGTATGAAATCTGTAAAATTTTGGTCTGTGACTGATGAACTACCAGATGGTAATAGTACTGCATCTATGACATGCACGACACCGTTGTCAGTGATGATATCAGCCATAGTTACTTGAGCACTATTAATGAATACACCATCTGTATTTATGGTTACGGTCACATCTTCTCCATTGATCGTAGTGGCCATCATCCCATCGCTCAGATCCGAGCTCAGGACAGTTCCACTTATAGCGTGATATAGGAGTATGTCAGTCAACTCAGGTATGTCAGCCAATAATGCATCCACAGTCCCTGCAGGCAAAGCAGCAAAAGCAGCATCAGTGGGCGCAAACAATGTGAAAGGTCCATCACCGCTGAGAGTTCCATCCAGATCAGCGGCAAGAACAGCAGCCTCCAGAATACTGTGATCAGGGCTATTGACCACTACATCCACTACTGTGGTTCTAGGGGGCAGTAATACGGCGTCTATGACATGGACCACGCCATTGTCTGTTACGATGTCCGCAAAGGTTATCTTGGCATCATTGATGAAGAATCCATCAACGTTAATGTTCACCTCTATGTCTTTACCATTGATAGTAGTGGCCATCATACCATCACTCAGGTCGGTGCTCAGGACAGTTCCACTAATGGCATGATACAGTAATATTTCTGTCAATGCAGGAATGTCAGCCATTAAAGCATCCACTGTCCCAGCGGGCAAGGCTTCAAAAGCAGCATCAGTGGGCGCAAATAACGTAAACGGTCCTTCACCGCTCAGTGTCTCAGCTAGATCAGCGGCAAGAACAGCAGCCTCCAATGAATTGTGATCAGGGCTATTCGCGATTACGTCTACGACTGTATTAGTTGGAGGTAATAGTACAGCATCTATTACATGCACAACACCATTCGAGGCTTGGATATCAGCCATGGTGACACGTGCATTATTGATGAAAACGCCATTTGTATTCAAAATTACAGTAACATCTTTACCATTTATAGTGGTGGCTAACATACCATCACTCAAGTCTGAACTCTTTACCTCTCCGCTGAGTGCATGATATAAAAGAATGTCTCTCAATGCAGGGATATCGTCTAAGAGAGCAGCTACAGTGCCAGCGGGTAGCGCAGCAAATGCTGCATCAGTCGGTGCGAATAAAGTGAAAGGCCCAGGTTCACTGAGAGTTCCAGCTAGATCAGCAGCAATCACTGCCTCTTCCAGCGTATTATGCTCATCACTATCGATCACTATGTCGACAACTGACTGTGCTGTCATGAATACAGGAAAAAGAAAGAGTAATAGGATTTTTGTGTACTTCACCATGTCAATTTTTTTAGAATTTATAGGAAAGCTATTACTGACATAGTGCAATCAGGAGGGAAAGGGTTGTCTGTCGATATATAATTTTTAATATTATAGTATAATTGGCTGTGTACCAATACTTTGGAAGTTCCTCTTAAATAGGGTTGGCCTGTGCTCTTAATTAGTGAGCTGTTAGAAGTGCAATTACTTATCTGGTTATAACGATTTTACCGACGGTTCTGCCCGTTTCCAATTGTGTATGGGCTTTCCTCATTTCTTCGAATTCAAAGGTATGGGAGATGTGTGGCTTGAGTTTTCCTTCTTCCAGTAGTGCCTTGAGTTGGTTCATATCTTCGCCATTCGATTCTACCATCTCAAAGGATAAGTCGAGCTCTTTAGCTTTGGCAGCAGCCAGGACAGCTTCAGAGAACTGTGGGGAGGGTAGCGATACTATCTTTCCTCCTGATTTGGTGACTTCGATGGCATTCAGCAGATATTGTTCACCACCGACACAATCTAACACCATGTCCATGTCAGATAGAAGGGTTTCAATAGCTTCGTTATGATAATCTATATGCTGATCTGCACCCAGACCCATTACAAATTCACGATTCTTGGCCGAGCAGGTGGTGATGACATGAGCCCCTTGCGCCTTAGCCATTTGTATGGCAAAATGGCCTACACCTCCTGAACCAGCGAGTATGAGTATTTTATCTCCATTATGGAGTCTATTCTTAAAAACTTGCAGAGCCGTCAAAGCAGCCAAAGTTGTCGCTGCAGCAGTCTCAAATGAAATGGACTCGGGTATCACAGCCAGATGATTCTCCGGAGCAGCTACATAATCAGCGTAAGCCTTTCCACGTCCTGGAAAATTGATCATACCGAAAACTCGATCTCCTTTTTTCAGTGACACCACGGATGATCCTGAGGCAACTATTACTCCAGCGATATCCCATCCTAGAACAGCGGGATAATCTTCTCCATAGATCATATGGAGGACATCCTCATTCTTCCTGACCTTGTAATCTATAGGGTTGATCCCTATGGCTTTCACTTCCACGAGGACTTCATTGTCGCTCAATACAGGAGGGATCACATCTTCATAGACTAATTTTTCTACGTCTCCTGTTCTGTGTAGTACTATTGCTCTCATATATATGGAGCGAATGTAGTTATAATAACAATCCTCAATTGCGTATTAAGGATAGTAAAGTATGAACAGCTTGAGTAGACAACTTCCTCAACGCGGGACTGATGGAACTATGATGACTACTCCATAAGATCTGTGATATTGCCAGATATTACACCGGAAATAGTGTATGTGTATACATTTTTAGCCTTTTTCTGTGGTTGAATTGACTTTTTCACAGTGGGTATGTACACATAACGAGCTCTGGTGGGGCCTGATATGGGTGGTGCCTTGGCTAGGGTGGTGGCTGAGGGAGGTGTAGGTGCGGGTGTGGACGCTTTTTTGGCTATGGGGAGCTTAAAGGTTATTTGTGTTTTGTTATGGAAGGTGACTCTTAGTTTTCTGGGATTTTTGGGGATTTCAAACTTAAGCAGTTTCAAAATTCTCTCAGCTTCGGCATCACATCCGTGTCCGATCCCTTTGACGACTTTGGTTTCTACGACTTTGCCTTTGTGATCTATGGTGTACTTGAGATGGACGGTGCCCTCTACTTTTTTATCAATGGCTGTCTCAGGGTATTTCAGATTATCCTTTATGAATTTTCTTATAGCTGCATTGCCGCCTGGATAGACTGGTTTTTTGATGAAACTGTCATCTCTTCTTTCTTTGCTACTCATAGCTAATAAAATTAGACTAAAAGAATACTGGATTCAACTTAAGTTGAAAATTTATAAGTTCAAGGTAGAATTAAAAGAATCAATAAATTTCAAATGACTAATTACTCTCCAGTGGAACTTCTCCTGTACGGTGAACAATAGCGTAATTGCTTTTAGATAAAGCCGCACTGGAGCCGCTAAGGTTATCCTAATCCGATTTTATAACGGAGGCCTAGATTGAGATGAAGCTGCTGCGATTTGGTTTTAGCCTTGGGTTCCTGATGATCTGGCTGTTGCGAATATTGATAGAAGCTTGCCAAGTGTAGATCCCAGTTCTCAGAAATGCATAGCCGATCGATGGTTTGACACAGAAAGCCAGAAAATTATTACTGAAAGGAGCGAGGTCATAATCCATCTCAAAGGAAGTGACTCCGCCTAGGGAATCCAGTGTTCTGCCCGTTTGTTCTTTTAGGAAATTAAGAGATAACGCTACATTAAATCCATATTGGAATTTCCGATTTGAGATGACGTATCCGATTTCCATCGGAAGGGTCAAGGTATTGAATCTATTATGTGATGGTTGTTGTGGAATTTGCATTTACCATTTTGTCACCTCGTAAAGTTCATGTCGTATCACCTGGAATGTCTCTATAAAAATTTTCAAGAGCTGGTCTTTCTTATTGATCGAAATAGGGGTAGTGGACAAGTAGTTATTATAAGGACTATGGTACTAGAAACGTATATCATTGGGTATTACACTAGTTTCATCGCCTTTGTGACACTTACTCGAAGATTTTCCATATACGAGGTAGAAAAATAAGTTTTAGTAATCTGATACGGGTCATTATACAGCAATCAGCTTATAATCTATGCATATTTGCAGCAATGTCAGGTAAATTCTATGAGAGCTTTAGTCATATCTGGAGGAGGTTGTAAGGGCGCATGGGCTGGCGGTGTCGCGGAGCACTTGATTAAGGAACGTTGTATTGACTATGATATTTTTGTAGGGTCTTCCACAGGTTCCTTACTCATACCACACCTGGCAATAGGTAGGATAGATAAGATCAAGGCGATGTATACCAATGTCGGTCAGGAAGATATTTATACCATCAATCCTTTCATTCTTAAACCTAATGGACAAGGCGGGATGAAAGCCTCCATTAATCATAAGAACACCTTGAAGATGTTCTTAAAGAAGAAAAAGACATTTGGCGATACCACCGCCTTAAGGAAAACCATAGCCAAAACTTTATCAAAAGAAGATTTCAGAGCTGTACAAGTGTCCGGCAAGAAAGTAATAGTCACGGTATCTAACATCACTAGGACGACAGTGGAGTATCGTTATGCCATCGATTGCTTGCACCATGATTTTATGGATTGGATGTGGGCATCCAGTAGTTTTATTCCTTTCATGTCTCTGGTGGAAAAAGATGGTTATGAGTACGCTGACGGTGGATTTGGAAATTATATCCCCATAGAAGAAGCGATAAATATCGGTGCCAAAGAAATAGATGTCATAGTTCTCAACCCCCGAAGGCGAGCGCCCAAAGATGTTCTTACTTATAATGCTTTTGATCTATTGCTGAAATCTTTTCTTTTTATGCAAAAGCAAATAGCGCAAGTGGATATTTTGACTGGTCATCTGGAAAGCATCTATAATAAAGATGTCAAAGTCAACTTCATTTTCACACCTAGGGAACTGACAGAACATTCCTTTTTTTTTGAACCGAAACAGATGCGAGGTTGGTGGCAAGAGGGATTGGAGTATGCGCGGGGGCATTATGGGGAAATTAAGAGTTTGTAAATCTAAGTGATTCGCTAGCTACTGTTTTCCTTTGTAATCCACATTTCTGAATTGCGCAATTATAATACACTATCTTTTCTGTTTTATATACGGTAATCGATTGATCATCAAATCTTTAGACAATTACCTCGCCGACAGAAAGAAGAGGGTTAACGGATACAAGTGACAATTTCAGATTCATACAGTCACAGCTATCCTGTAAGTGATGTACTGGAAGACAGAATAAAAGTTGACTGTACTACTTTTGCACCCGGTGTTTACTTTGTCAGTATCTTTAATGACAGCGGGTACAACAGGGTAGAGAAAGTTATGATCAATCCTTAAGTAAGCGAACTTTGGCGCAGCCGTTAGAATTTTAAAATAGAATATGATTTCAGTTATAAGGTTAACCATTTTCCTAATGCTACTTATAAGCACGACTGCTTATTCTCAAGATAAGCGGGATTACCTGTGGTTATTCGATGATGATCAAGATGTGGGGCCTGAGTTCAGGGCCTTGAAGTTTGATTTTAATCAGAAACCCTTTGTTCCAGAGCTGAGATCGGAAGGGCTTTACGGCTTTAGTAAGAATAATGTTTCCATATGTGATGAGGATGGGAATCTACTGTTTTATTCTAACGGCTGCGCTATTCTAACCCGTGACCATGTGGTGATGGAGAATGGAGCAGATGTCAATGAAGGAGAATTCTTTGAGGACAGATGGTACGGGGATTGTAAGTTTGGTTACCCAGGCAGACAGGATATGCTCGTCTTGCAGGACCCGAGTTATGAGGATGGCTACTATATGTTGCATAAGCGTCTGGAAAGGTATGTTGATGATTCTTTTCGTCCACTGAGTTTGTCTTACAGCTATGTGGATATGTCTCTTGATGGTGGATCAGGAGCAGTGACTGAAAAGAATGTTGATTTTCATACCATAGAGGAATTTCTTTGGTCTTACCTCACAGCCATCTATCATGCCAATGGCAAAGACTGGTGGATACTGAATCCTGGTGAAGACAATAAATTCTACACTTACCTGCTCGATGAGCAAGGGTTGAGACTGGATAAGGCGCAGGATGCTGATTATGAGTTTGACCCTATAAATGCATCTGCAGGTGGAGATGCGAAGTTTTCACCTGATGGTACTCAACTGGCCTATTTCAATCATTCCGATGGACTGCTACTTTATGATTTTGATAGAACGACAGGAGATTTGTCAGGTTTGAAAAAGTTGGATATTCCAATTGTCACACAAGTTGATTTTGCAACTTGTGAGTGGAGCCCCAATTCTCGTTTCCTCTATCTTGCTACAGCAGATTCCTTGTGGCAGGTCGAAGTAAAACACGACAACTTAGAAGACGGTAAATTGTTCATCGCAGAACATAATGGCGTTAGAGATCCTTTTTCCACTGAGTTTTTCATTAGCACCTTGGGACCTGATTGTAGAATCTATATCAGACCAGGAAGCAGCAGTTATTCTTTCCATATCATTCATAAGCCAAATAAAAAGGGTCTTGCTTGTGATTTTGTGCAGCAAGGCCTTAAGCTACCTGAAGCTTCATCGGTCGGTAACTTTCCTAATTATCCACGGTTCAGGGTGGATGCAGAGGATAAATGTGACCCATCGATTTCCATGGTCTGTGGAGAAGAAGTGTATTGGCGTAGAGACTTGACGCTGTATCCTAATCCTACAACGGACAGGGCGACCATCGAAATTCCTGCAGGGTCAGAAGGGGGAGATCTTTTTATTTTCGATATGGCTGGGGAGCTGGTAGACAATATTCTGGATTTCAATAAAACCTATTTACAGCTTGACTTCTCTGCTTATCCTAATGGCGTATATACAGTAGAATACTTGCCAGCTGATAATGAGGATAAACGTACTGTTTATACAGCAAGGGTGAGCAAAATGTAGCTAGGGTCAGTCAATATATTTCATTAGTGCATTTGAGCGCTAATATAATTTCATCTTTCAGATAAAAAGCAAAGGCAAGCAGCAAGCAGCTGTACTAATGAAATGGCAGCAAATGCGCTACTTCTTATCGAACTCTCCTTGCTCGTTAAGGTAGTAGATGACGCAGAATACGACTGCTGCAGAAAGACCCATGAAACCTAGTGATGAAAGCATAGTTTGGTTTTTATCGTTTTATGTATGTAAAGATACTGCAACATGAGGGAAATCCATTAAAAGTCAAATTCGATTGTATCGCCTAAAGCTAAATCTTCTCCGTTTTTGTCTTTTTTGCCTGTTTTCCCTTTGGCAGCAGTCTTCTTTTGACTACTAGTCCCCTTGGAAGTCACAGTTTTCTTGACTTTAGGTGGGTCTTTGGGTTCTGTTCTGTCCTCTACTTTGAGCAGTTTGAACTCACCCAGTTTATTGCCGGCAGCTTTCCAGCCTTTGACACCTACAAATATCAGTATCTCCAGTTCCTTGTCGTGCTTGACCTTATCCTTCTTGTAAGTATAGCTCAGCTTCGGCTCCTCATCCAGAGAAGCGTAGTATAACTTAGAGGATTTGTGCTCAGAAATGAAGCGGAATGGCTGATCCAGTGTCTGGGTCTCGATGAGGAATCGCTTCACCATTGTCCACCCACGATCACCATCATAATAGACGCAGGACAAGATGGTATCTGGCTCCAGTTTGGCTAAGTCCAATAAGTTTTCTGCATCATATTTCTTGTTTTCATCCAGATCAGAAATCTCATAAGTACCATTCTT
>Ga0114952_1003787_pt1 | contig 10569 bp, 17 predicted proteins | sample SidtaG_2_FD_87303 | JGI IMG/M metagenome (GOLD analysis project Ga0114952, IMG submission 87303) | Marine algal microbial communities from Sidmouth, United Kingdom - Sidmouth_Asex2 metaG | ecosystem: Host-associated > Algae > Red algae > Unclassified | place: Sidmouth, United Kingdom | collected... | reverse complement strand
CGTGATCGACGAACTGCGCAAGCGAGCACTCGGTACCGACGCGTGACACGCCCGACCCTTCGCCCGCAAGCCGAGGACGATCTCGTCGAGCGAACCCAGTACTACCGAGCCGAGGGCGGCTCGAACCTCGGCGCACGATTCTTCAACACAGCAATCGTTGCGCTCGACGCGATCGGACGGATGCCTGGCGCCGGCTCGCCGCAAGTGGGCGAGATGTGTGGCATCGATGGGCTACGAGTCCACCGAGTCCCGGACTTCCCGTGCGGCTGGTTCTACCTCGTCGACGGCGATCGTGTCGATGTCGTCCGCCTGCTCGCCGACGCACAAGACATCGCAGCGGTCCTCGCCGATATCGAGCAGCCGTAGCAACCGGGACGTGCCGATACGAGCGGGTGGGCTGCTCACGTTGGGCGAACGTTATGGAGCGCTTCGGATTTGTTCGCTCGGCCACCGAGGTCACTCGGTCGAGTCTGAAGGTGCGCTTCGTCCGCCGGACTACCCAACTAACCCGATACAAAGTCGATCGATGACTACATCCTTTTTACTCGGCGCCGGCGCCTCAGTCGATGCTGGACTGCCCATGTCCACGGGCCTGACGCGCGACATCATCGCCCAGCTCGCCCCCATTCACCACGGAAGTCGGCCCGTTTTGCAGTTCGTCACGGGTGTGCTGCTCGCCGAGCGCGGACGTCAGGGGAACAATCCACTGGACGGCATCGATGTCGAGGAAGTCATGACCGCCCTAGATCTACTCGCCAATCGAAAGAATCTAGAGATCTCGCCATTCGTGGGAGCCTGGGACCACGGAGTCGGACACTTCGACCAGAGCGCAGTGACGTCGAGAGACGCTGAGAACGCCATCGGCAAGATCTTCAACTTCAGCCAACCCAGCTTCAGCGACGGCAAGCCCCTCATCGAACTCATCCGAAACATCGCCGGGATGTCGAGCACCGGCGCCAACTACCGGCGAGCACGCGAGGCGTCAATTGCAACCCTTATCACCGTCCTCCAGGACCACGAAGACGTGAGCTACCTGAAACCAATCTTCCGGTTGGCGGACTCGCAGACCCACTGCACGGTTGCAACTCTCAACTACGACAGGACTCTTGAAGACGCAGCGTATGAGAGCGACGTTCGGATGGATACCGGAATCGATCATTGGACATCGAACGGAGAATGGAGCTTCAACAACGACGCTCCGGTCCACCTACTGAAGCTGCACGGCTCCATCGACTGGATCGAGGAAGACATCCACACCGACGCGTTACCCGAAGCTCGTTTCAGAACTCGACGGGACGACGATCAATTTCCGAATTTTCGAGGGGTTCGCCCTGGAATGATCTTCGGCGGCGCAAACAAGCTTCGAGCTGACGGACCGTACTTGGAACTCCTCAGCCGATGGGAAGACGTCTTGACGAGTAGCGACAACCTAATAGTGGTCGGCTACTCGTTCCGCGACGATCACATCAACGAGATTCTTCGCCGATGGGTCAACCGAGGACCCCACCGCCGAATGGTCGTTATCGATCCTGAGGCACGTGACCTCCGACAGTTTGGAAAGACAAACTTCATCTCGCAGTTACAGCAGGATCTCCTCGGCGAACAAGGTTGGTCGTCGTCAGCAGCCGAACATCCACCTCGGCACTACCGACTGATACAGCTCGCTCACTCTGCTCAGTCCGGGCTCCCGATCGCGCTCAGCTTGATCGACGACGACGCCGCCGATATCTGGGAGCCCCCTTCTTCGCGTGACGCCTTCGAGACCATGCAAGAACGCGTTAAGGCGTTGAGTACCGGCTAACCCGTGCCACCACGCTGATTCGTTCTCGTCCGACTCCGCGTTTCTTGCTTCCTCTTCTTTGATCGACTTGTCGTAGCGCCGCGTCCACCCGATCTCGCGCATTTCGAGCGGCGCTGACCGATCGAACGTGCCGATCCCGAGCGGGATCGAGTGTCCGAAGCTCTTGTCAATATCGGGCGGGTGCGTCCTGGGTATTGCGGTTCCGTACGGGCCGACGGAAACGGCCGAATTGAGGCCGGAGTAGTTTCGGGTGCGTGGCCACGACCTCGCGATCGCTCCCGATTCGTACGTGGGTCGGCTTCGGCCTCGTCGCTGCAGGGACCGGATGGATCATCTTTGTTCTTGCGACGCTCGGTTCTCCCGAAGACGCGTACTTTCGAGGCTGCACCGGATCGTGCCTCGCTGAGATGCCTGACAGCTACCGTCTCAACCACGCACTGTTGGGCTTCGCGGTCATCGCGGTTCCCATCCTGCTCGTTGGCGCCGCCTGGTTCTTCTTCACCTGGCTCACGAAGTCTTATGATTGACCGGCGCCGAACCGGCGAACGCCTCTCGAATCTCACGTTGCGAGCTGACGATATTGAGCGCATCCAACACTCCGATGTGCCGATAGCGAGCACGTTGGCGTGCTGATTTCGGATGTTGTTTATGACGCTCTTCTGCTCTGTCCGTGGGTGAGTTGAGGGCCTATCCGCGGGTGCACCCCGCCTGATTCCTAGGTTTCGCGCTGTCGAAGGCTCGAAACTGAAAGGACGGCAGACGGGGTGCTGAACACCAAGGTATGGGAGAAGGCATGCGGGTTGACGCGCACGGTCGTGGAAGGGGTCGCAGTTGACGACATCGACGGCTCGATCATCGTGTCGGTTCGACCGAACGCGAAGGCTCGTGGCCGCTGCGGACACTGCCATCGACGTTCGCCTCGCTACGACCGTGGTGATGGTCGTCGGCGGTGGCGGGCGTTGGACGCCGGCACGACGAAGGTGTTCATCGAAGCCGACGCGCCACGGGTCCGGTGCCGAACTCATGGCCCGACGGTAACGGCGGTGCCGTGGACTCGTCACGGTGTCGGCCACACCCGCGACTTCGACGACCTGGCGGCGTGGCTGGCGGTGCGCACCTCGAAGTCCGCGACGTGTGAGTTGTTGCGGGTGGCGTGGCGCACCATCGGGGCGATCGTCACGCGGGTCAATGCAGATGTCGAGGCGCGTGTTGATCGCGTCGACGGGTTGCGACGGATCGGGATCGATGAGATCTCCTACTAGCGCGGACACCGCTACCTGATCGTCGTGGTCGATCACGACACCGGCCATCTGGTGTGGGTCGGCCCTGGCCGCACCGACGCCGACTTTCAGGTGTTCTACGACGAACTCGGCAACGAACGCGCTGCGGAGTTGACCCACATCTCTGCGGACATGGCGGGCTGGATCGCCCGCGTCGTTGCCAAGCGAGCCCCGAACGCCGTGTGCTGCGCCGATGCGTTTCACGTCGTCGCGTGGGCGATCGAAGCGCTCGACGTCGAGCGTCGCCGAGCCTGGAACCAGGCGGCGGGACGTAACGCGATCACGACCGTCATGTCCCAGCGAGGACGAGCCCGAGCACCTCGCTCGGCATCGCACGCGCCCGCTACGCGCTCTGGAAGAACCCCCAAGATCTCACCGACAACCAACGCGCCCAGCTCGACTGGATCGCCAAGACCGACCCCCGGCTCCATCGCGCCTACCTCCTCAAAGAAGGACTGCGATTCGTGTTTGCCGTCAAGGGCGACGCCGGCAAGCACGCGCTCGACAGGTGGTTGTCGTGGGCGCGCCGATCACGCATGCCGGCCTTCGTCGAACTCGCCCGCAAGATCGTGAAGCACCGCGCCGCGATCGATCACGCCCTCGACTCCGGGCTCTCCAACGCCCTCATCGAGTCGACCAACACCAAGATCCGGCTCCTCACCCGCATCGCGTTCGGCTTCCACGGACCCGAACCCCTCATCGCCCTCGCCCTCCTCGCACTCGGCAGCCACCCACCCGCCCTCCCAGGCCGAACCTGACCCACAGATCCAGCAGAAGAGCGTGTTATGTGCGCCGGGTGCGGGTCGCCAGCCGGCACAGTGGTGTGACCGGTTGCCGACTGAACAACGTCAATGTGCGGGGTCTGGTCATGCGAGACTGGTCGTGTGGACGATAAGGATCTACTCGCTTCTTTGCTGAGCGATGTTGAGGCCACGGCGGGTCTCCTTGAGACGGCACCTGGCGCTTCGGTTGTCCATTGTCCCGGATGGACGGTCGAAGATCTAGTCGGGCATCACGGGGGTGTGCTTCGCTGGGCTGAAGCAATCGTGCAGGCCGGCAAGCCTGTGTTCGAACAGCACCCACCGCCAGATGATCGCGATCGGCTCGGGCGTTGGTACATCGAAGCTGCGCAGCGCTTTGCATCAACTGTGTCGGGGCTGGATCGCGATCGGGCCTGTTGGACGTTCGGACGCCCGCCCGAATGTGTGTGGTTCTGGATTCGCCGTCAAGCCTTGGAGGCCGCGATCCATTGTTGGGACGCGAAGCTCGCCACGGGAGCTGATCACGAAGTCCGATCGGACCTGGCATCGCTCGGAATCACCGAGGTTGTCGAAGATCTCTTCCCTCGCCAACTAGCGCTTGGCCGGTCCCCGGCGTTGTCAAGAACGACCGTGATACGAGCCGTCGACACCGACCAGGACTGGCAGGTGGGCCCCACTGATGGCGACCCAGAAAGTAGCGCCGTCGAGGCGTCTGCGGCTCTGCTCCTCCTCCTTCTCTGGCGACGGATCGACGTGGATGACCCGCGGGTCTGCTTCAACCATGCTGTGGTGAAGGATGAGTGGGCGCTGGCGCGCTTCACTCCTTGACCGAGCATTCCGAATATCGCTCGCAACGATCCAACTTGGTCCAGTTGCGGGCCAACCGACAGTGAGGATCGCGTACCTAGCACCTGGAGCGCCCGCACATTCTCGAGCGGTGCGCCCGTCCGGAATGTGCCGATCCTTCTCGGTTCCCGGCGGTCCTTCAGCGGCGTCGATGTCGAGCGGGTCCTGCGTGCCGATCGACCTCGATCAGGCGTGGCCGTGTTCGTTCGGCACCACGAACGAAAGCACCTGCCGACCCTGTTCGGTGAGGCCGTGCGGACCCTCGGGGCCTGGCGGGGTCGGAGTGTATACCTCGCCCTCGTGAACCGTCAGACGGCTGAACTGGGTGACGAAGTCGCAACCCTTGCGCACCAGCCCCCTTCGTTGCAAGTCGCTGACCCATTGGTCGGTGACACTGTCGTCTGGGAGGCCCGGGTCAAGGCGGAATAGCTGCTCTCGCGGGAATTGGTCCTTGTCGTCACGCGTCCACTCGAACGTCATCCCGCCGCTTGCGGCTACGGCGATGGGGTCGTTGAAGAGCACAAGTAGGCGGACTTCGGTCGCCGTGAGGTCGCCGACGATCCGAAGCAACAAGATGCAGTGGTCGCGGGCGAGGTGTGTCGGGTTCACCATTGCTGAAGCCGTGGCCTTCGCGAGATAGTCAAGGTGCTCGTCGCTCGCAGACCGAGCGGATGCGAGGAGGCCGCCGTCGCGAGCGCCTTATTGAGTTCCTTCACGTTTCCGTCGATTCGCTCGAACGTCTCAACGATGCGCTCGTGGAAGTCGCGGGTGCGGCGTTCGAGTTGGGTCGGGATCCAGGCGTCGATGAGATGCAGCCCGGCGGAAACTAAGCCCGTCGGGTCGGCGGTTGCCGAGGCAACGACCGTCTTGCGGATCTGGTCGACAGGAGAGCTCTTCGGAGGGATCAGGTCGGGTTCGTCGCTCATCGGGTCATAGTCGCGCCGATGGGTCGGCTGCGCCATAGTGGCAAGACCGAATCGCCCGTCCGAATCAACGGGCATTCTGATCGACTAGGGCCGTGGAAGATGTGTCGGCAGCGGACGGGTCGGCCTCCAAGGACGCACCGTCGGTATGAGCTTCCTTCCTTTCGATCAGCCCGCCGGAATGGCTTTGCTTTCGGGCGCCGAACCGGGCATTGTTCGTTCATGAGGCCAGGCATCGAAGAGATTCCGTTCGAACTGCCGTGGGTTCTCAAGCCCGTGACACCAGGCAAGGTCACTGTGGCATCGCTTCTACCTGCTGGCTTCGAGACGTATCTTCGGCTCTTCCACCCCTTCGCTCCGTGGGACTGGGAGTCGTCAGAACCGCTACCTGTGGATCGACGAACGAGGTGGCACCATCTTGCCGGTCTGGCCGGAGTCAAGTACGGGTCGACCACGACTTGGCGGCAACTCGAGCCCGTTCTGCCTGATACCGAGCACGGACGTCCATATGCTGTGTGGGAAGGAACGTTGGAGTTAAACACTGCCGAGGCGCTGCTCTCAAACCTCGACAGCGTTGTTGGAACTGGCCCCCTTTTTGTCGCGTTTAACCTTGCATCGATCATTCGCACCACTCGGCAGAGCCCGCTCATGTTTTCCATCGAGTCGATCGATCGGTGGATCGAGGTGACGACTGACGTTGTCCCTTGGATCAATCGACACGACCTCTGCACCCCTGAGTACACATGGCCCGAGGACCAACGCTGGATCATCTGCTCTGACTACGACTTGTCGTCGACCTACATCGCCTCGTCAGCCTCGACAGCGTCGCAGTTGTTCGCCGACCCGGAACTGGAAGTCCTCGAAGTCGCCCTGACCGACCGCATCGACAACCACGCTGACGAACAGGCCAATCCCTAGCTTTCGGATGAAGCGGGACAGCACGTCCCTGGCAAACGAACACTTGCAGCAGACAGCGCACGGTCCGACGGGTGGGGTCGGTGCACAGCTCCCCACGCGCTTCTGAGCGCCACGAACCGAAGACGCGCCGTTAGCGAGCGGGGATTGCGGCGATCGGCGTGGTATGCGCTCGGCGAACGCCACCCGCTCATGCGATGCTAAGTTGATGACCCAGGGTTACGCAAACCGTCTCTCGACCGAACGGTTTGTCGACGACCCGCCCGTTCACATCTACCGCTGTGACCGCACCGGACCAGCGACTAACGATCTTTGGATGCCCGAGCGGATCTGGCACCGCTTGCGCATGATGGGCGCTGCCTACGAAATGCGGCTCTTGCCACTGCTCGATGGATCGACTGATCCCATCTTCTTGAACGAAGCACAATGCACCGGTCTCGAAGCCGAAGTTCGATTCATCGCCGAACTTGTCGCAGATCCACTGGTGGAGGACCTCGTTCGCAAGGTGCTCCCGCTGCTCGACCGGGCCTCTCACGGAACCTCAAAGGATCTCGTTGGCATCGAGTTCTCCTGAACGAGTGCAACTCGAGGTGCCCCGACTCGCTCCTCGGCGGATGACTTGCAGCCAACGATGTCGGGCGCTTCACATACGTTGGAGCGAGGGTTCCAATCGTGCCGGCACCAGTTGTTCACGCCCGTCAGCTACACATGGGATGAATGTGGAACCGGCGGCACAACGAAGCCACACCGAGCCCCTGTCCGAGTTGCTCGTGGCCACTTGAGCACCACACACAGGATCTGCGCCTTCTCTATCCCGACGAGATCGCTGGCTGGAGCGCCAGCGACCTGAGTGAACGCGTCGACACAAACGACACCTTCATGCGAGTCAACAACGATCGCTACTTCATACGTTCTATCTTGCCCGTGCATCTCACCGGCGGGCACCTCATAGCGTTCGCAGTATGGGTACAGGTCACTGTCGACGACCTCACCGCTGCCGCACCAAACTGGGATACGCCCGACTATGCCGACCTTCGGCTCACTGGCTACCTCGCCAACACGCTCGCCCCGTTCCCGAATCTCCAGGCCGGCGCTTCCGTCGAAACCGAAGTGAAGCACCTCGATGAACTGCCCTACATCAGTGTCAGTACCAACCCGTTGCTCAAGCAAATTCTCGAAACCGATTGGGATCACGCAACAGTTCTCGATCCGCTCCTCAACGACGGGTAGCCGAGGGGGCGATCAGAATGCTCACAGCCCAGCCGATCGACCACGCACATAGCCGGCAGCGATGAGCGCCTTCACGATTGCGGCTGCCAGCCTGCGCGTTCTGATCGGGTTCGGCCGCCCTCATGTGCCGATAGCGCGTAGGTGGGCGTTCGGATCGGGGTCGTTGTTATGCGCCGGTCGTTCTCATCGTTCGCCACCAGGGCGGTTCGGCCGCCGCACCACGTTTCGCTCTGACGATCTCGGAAAGTTCGTCGGCTGTCCGTGGGAACAGGGCCCGGACTCGTAGCGTCAAACAGGACATGCGATTCACACGCCAACGTCTCACCCTGCTCGCGCTCAGCACAGCGGTCGTTGCTGCAGCGTGTGGCTCCGATACTCGTACCTCAGCAGAGGAGCCGTATGCGGGGGCCTTCGACCGGTGGCAAGGCGCCGGGCTGAGCGATTACACGATCACGTACTTCGTTACAGGCGGGATCGGTCGCGTCGGGCCCAAGGTTGTCCAGGTCGTTGATGGTGAAGCAGTCGAGGTGGATACGAGCGATCCGACGCAACTCGCTCCCTCCTATAGCGTTGCCGACCTCTTCGACGAGATTGACGACGCCGACGTCGTTGTGAGCGCGGATTTCGATGCCGATCTCGGCTACCCAACGCAGATCGATCTCGATCCAATCGAGAACGCAATCGACGATGAATTCAGCGTTGAGGTTGTCTCGCTCGAGCCAACAGATTGACATCGGAGCCCTTGCGGCTGATCCCTACCGGTTCGGGCGAAGCCCCACTTTCCGGGCGGGCTTGGCCCGATCAAAGTGTACTTTCAGAGCGGCGGCAGGGTTCTGTGTTGTCGTCGATTCTGAGCGCTGACACAGCGCGCCTCGTGGGGAACTGAGCTTCGTTTCGTAGCGTCGAACAGTCATGGAGAAGTCATCCACACGTTCGACGATCGGGTCGTTCGCCGTTGCAACTGTCCTCGCGGTGTCGGGGCTGTCGGCGTGCGAGTCCGGCAGTCAACCGTCCCCGGCGCGCACTCTGGCGTCATCGATTCAGTTGGAGCCGGGCGAATCAGTGACGGCGTACGTGAGCACTCACTGCGGCTACGAATGGCTCGAGGTCGATGTGAACGATCAGCGATGGATGACCCAGACCCTGGGCTCCGACAGTGCTGCCAACCCGACCGAGGAACTGTGGCCGAAGAGCGAAGCGACCGATCTGCAACTCACCCTCGTCGCTGAATCGAATCTCGAAGTCACGGTTCCCGAAAGTGGCGTGTCCCATCAGTACACCCCTGGCACAAATTGGCCCGGCTGCGAGTAGCGCCGAGCCCTCAGAACGCTCATGCAATCGCTCAGGGCGATGGCGCATGCCCGGCAACAAGAGAGCGAGCCAGCAACCTCGCCGCCCCTCGCACATTCCTGAGCGCCTCTCCGATCGCGTACGTGCCGATATCGGGCGGGTTGCCCGGGCATTGCTGGATGATGTTCTGAGCGCATCCGAACCGATTGCACGAGTAGCTTTCGATCATGCCGCGTGTCGCTCCGACCTTGATCGTGGGGATCGTGCTTTCGATGTCTGGATGTACAGACGACGGGGGTGCAGACGAGGGAAGGCTCATTGTTCAGGGGCGGGATGACGGACAGATGGACGCATTGATCGAAGGTCCAATCACGATCGAGGACGGTTGCACTCGCCTTGGTGATGGTGAACGCGCACTTGGTCTTGTGTGGCCGTCCGGCACGAAATGGTCGGCGGACACCAACAGCGTTTTGACGGCCGGCGGCGTGGAGATCGCCGACGGCGTGTTTATCCGAGTAAGCGGCGGCGGGCAGTCGTCTGACGACTTGAGCTACTACCAAGACGATGTGCTCGGACCCGAACGACTGACCGATGACCGCCTGGAATGCGCCGACGAGTGGTGGGTGCTTGGTAGCGAGATCGAAGTGATCGACGGCTGAATAGGTGCGGGTTGGGCTGCTCGCTACTCCCAGCCCCGACTTTGGTACGTCTGCCGGTCGATTTCTGGGAAGTCGGTTGTGTACTCGCTCCAGCCCATGTGGGCGTAGTACTTCGTCATGGCCTCGTAGTGAGATACAGCATCGACTTCCCACACGAGTCGGGCACCTGGCTCGAGGAGGTCGCGCGCGCCGTCTCCTCGCTCACTCGACAGGCAGAACGTTGAGCGGCCATCGCCTTCATCCCACAGTTCGTGTCGCACGCTCACAAGGGTAGAGGTGATTCACGCTGCAGCCGACGGAGTGCGGTTATGGGCGGTCGGAGGCGCACAGTCGTGCCGTTCTGCTCGGTTAGCCGGCCACAGGCGGAGTGGCGATATGGGCGCGACGGTTGTTTCGCCGTCGCAGTCGTCCGACGGCGCCGATGAGTGCGAGAACAAGCAACGCGGCGGTGGTGAGAAGCAGTCCGTATGCCACGTCGCTCGGGACCGAGCAGCTTCCGCCAAACGTTGGGTAGTAGTTCCGGCGACAGACCAGAGTGTCGGGAAATCGAGCCGAGTCCAGCGTGGTCCACTTTGTCCAGCCGTAGCGGTACAAGCCGACCGTTGCGAGCAGCAGACACAGCACTCCGATCAACACCGTGAGAACCCGCTTCAGCACCCCGCAAGCCTCCCACGTTCGACTTGGAAGTTTTCACGGCTACCGCTTCCGCGCACATTCTTGAGCGGGTCGGGCCGCCCTCATGTGCCTGATTGATGATGGCAGGTGCGTTGCGGCGGTTCCGTAGCGTTCGGATGATCCGGCTGGTGGGCTCTTCAAGTGCCCGCCGCCCGAACGGGTTGGCTTTCTAACGAACTGTCCGCCGGT
>Ga0114952_1003784_pt1 | contig 10572 bp, 10 predicted proteins | sample SidtaG_2_FD_87303 | JGI IMG/M metagenome (GOLD analysis project Ga0114952, IMG submission 87303) | Marine algal microbial communities from Sidmouth, United Kingdom - Sidmouth_Asex2 metaG | ecosystem: Host-associated > Algae > Red algae > Unclassified | place: Sidmouth, United Kingdom | collected... | reverse complement strand
GCGATATCATTGGCTACATCTACGGATAAAATGGTACCGACCCTACCGTTGAATTTTCCTTTTTCCCGTTTGGCAAAAAGTGCGGCATATTCCTTTGCGGATAGCACATAGATGGGTTGGTCTTTTTTGGAAAGAAACATACGGGCATCTTGGTAAAAGGGTGCCACGATTTTTTCCAGATCGTTGTAAGATGAACCGTCAATATAGCTTTGAAGGGAAACGCGAATAGCATCTTCTTCGGATTGAGCAACTACGGTTACGCCAGCAGCTAATAGGCAAAAAATTAAAAAAGTGATTTTCATAAGTGCAGATTTTAATATGATTTTTAGAAGTCAGATACCCAAGTATGTACTTTATAAATATTTGCTTTTCAATACAGAATCCATTTTTTTATTTTGTCCGTTCGAGCGCAGTCGAGAACTATTTGGCACAAGGAGGTCTCGACTGCGCTCGAACGGACACTGTTTGCTAATTTGTCATAGATTGACAATCGGAAACTATCTACTGATTTCCAGGTTTTTTTGATTATGATTTTTTATACTAACGATCTTCCCGTTTTTCCAATTATCCAAATCTTCGGTCAATATGTAGAGCTTTCCCTCGGGGCTCATGGCCGCTTTACGCGAACGTTCTCGTTCGTCGATAAAGAGTTCTTCCATACTTTTAATAGTCTCCCCTTCCAAACGAATGCGCCACAGACTGCCGCGTGACAGACCGGGTACGATGAGATTGTTATTCCAGGTCGGGAATTCATCTCCGGTGTAAAATGTGAGTCCGGTCGGGGCTACTGTCTGCAGCCAATACCATTTGGGATCGGTATAGTTTACGCCATCAATCTTTACCGGGGTATAACTATCTCCACGATACTTTCCGGTGGTGACTACCGGCCATCCATAATTGGCTCCTTTTTGTAAAAGGTTGATTTCGTCACCCTGATGGGTGCCGTGTTCGCTGAACCAGATTTTTCCCGTTTTGGGTTCGACTGTGATTCCTTGCGCGGCACGAATGCCCAGTGCGTACAATCCTGGAACGGCATCCGGTCCGAAATCAGGATTGTCTTCGGGAATACTTCCATCGGAATTCAGACGATAGATTTTACCCCGCCTGTCGGTGATATCCTGGGCAATGGGGGTTTCGGGTTGATTATCCTCATTAAAAAGGCGTTCCCCGACCGTAATGTATAGCTTACCATCAGGATCAAAGGTCATTCCGCCCCCGTAATGGTACATACCATGCGAATAGGGCAAAGCAAGAAGTAAAGGTTTTATTTGTTGTAACGAATCGTTTTGAAGCACGGCCCGGATAACTTTAGTTGTTGAGCCTCCCTTTCCTTTGCTCACATAGGAAATGTAAATATGACGGTTATTCTCGAAATCAGGGTCAAGCAATACTTCAAGAATACCTGCATTGAACGTGTATTTTTTATTGTCGGGAAGCCGGCTTGGATAGACACCCGGTTCATAATCGGCCTTTCGGTACAGTAAACTATCCATACGGTCTTCTGGAAACCCTTTTATGATGTGCTTTTTTTTGGTGTTGAGGTCGATACGCAGTAAATCGCCATCTTTTTCGGATAGTAGAACCTCGTCCTCCGATAAAAAAGCCATGCTCCATGGGCGTGAGAGCCCATCGATTATGGTTTGCTTTTCCGGTATTTCTTCAATTGGAATAGAGCTTTTTGATGGAGTTTTGGATTCCGAGCATCCGATAAGGAGCAAGGGTAACAAAAAAAATAGTTTTCTCATGCTTCAAGAATTTAATCTAAATAATTCCCCAACTGCAATGGTTCGAGGGGTTCTATTTCACCTCCCCTGGGGGAGGTCGGAATTGCTTTTTGGTAATTCCGGGAGGGGCAAGCAAAATCCGAAGAAATCCTACAAAATCCTTTAAAAATCATGATTCTTAAAACGAAAAGGGCTTAGGCTAATTTAAACTGGTTGCGATATTGAGAAGGGGTAAGTCCGGTTGCTGCCTTAAAGGAGATATTGAATGAAGTAACATTGCCAAAACCACAGTCATATGCTATTGTAGCTATTTTCTCGTTTTGATATTCGGTCGCAATCAATAGGGTTTTGGCTTTTTGAATACGGTAGCGATTAACAAATTCGGAAAAATTCTTGTTTTCGTTTTCGTTAATGGCACGGGAAACATCCCTAGGGCTACTAGCGACCTTTTCGGCGACTTTGGCCAGAGAAACGGTGTTTTCAAGAAAAAGCTCTTCGGTATCGAACAGTTTCTTGATATCTGCCATCAATCGTTTTGACGCGGCCATATCGATATTTGAACCGCGATATTTTTCCAGGGAAAAATCATGTCGTTGAAGCAGCAGAAAAGAGAAGGTATAGATAAGAAACGAAAAGAAAATCGCCCCGCCAATGTACAGGGGAATCAAGCCCATAACATTTCCGATATAAAAAGCCCAAATAAGTACAACGCCTATAATCAGGTTGCGGTACCATCTTAATAAAGGAGCATGAACCTTGTTTTTATTTTGAAGGAACAAAGTGGTCGAAAGCCCAATGTAAATTGCCAAATGCATAAATACCGAAATATAGATGGTATACGAAATAGGTCGATTGTCGTTCGGAATGAATGCACAAAAAACGGTAAAACACAAATAAGGCAGAAGATGCAAGAAATGCCTTAATCCGAATTTTTGCGACCTTTTCAGAAGCGCATCGCCATAAAACCAAAGAAAGGGCCCCACCAAAAGAATACCAGCAATGCCCAGATTACGTTGCCATGGGGCAAGGTCGAGATAGACGTTGAGAATCGATTTGCCAATACGAATGGTCAGCCCTAAAAGCATCAAGGCCAAAAAAATATTGGCTTGTCTGTTGCCTTTTTTAAGGGTGATGAGATAGAAAATCAGAAAAAGTGCCTGTGCAATGCCCAAACAGCTAATTACTAAAATTATGGCTTCTTTGGTCATGGCTTAAAAGTAAAAAGAATACTTTGATGCGACAGTAGACTTTTACAACGATTTAAGATAGGATACCATTCGTTCTCTTGCTGCCGAATCGGGCATAGTTCCATAACCTGCGCCCATATTATCAATAACATGTTTCGGCTTTGAAGTACCTGGAATAACACAGGTAACCGCATCGTTAGAAATTATGAACTTCAGAAAGTACTGCCCCCAACTTTTGATGCCATAAGCTGCACACCAATCGGGTATGGCCTTGCCTTTTACCTTGCGAAAGAGACTTCCACTTTCATAGGGTTGGTTGATGATAGTGGCTGTACCATATTTGCGACAGGTATCGAAAAGGGATTTTTCCGCATGGCGGGATTGAATGGAATAATTGAACTGCACGAAATCAGGTTGCTCCTGACGGATAATTTTTTCCAAGGTTTCATGTGCTGAATCTACGTAGTGGGTAAGGCCCCAGTATCTTATTTTGCCTTCTTCCTTCCATGTTTTTAGAGTTTTGACATGGGTTTGCCAGTCGACCAGATTATGAATCTGCATCAAATCCATGGTTTTGCGCTGCATCTTCTCAAAGGAAACGTTCATCTGTTGAATACCTGCTTCTTTTCCGGAAGTCCATACTTTGGTGGCGTAGAAAAAATCGGGGTTTTCAAGTTTGGAAGTCAATGTACCGACAACTTTCTCCGATCTACCGTACATGGGGGAGGAGTCGATAACCTTGCCGCCCAGTTTTTGCATTTCAAGCAACACTTTTTTACGTACCGCAAGTTCCTCGTCATTGTTGTCGACATCAAAAGTTTGCCAAGTGCCGAGGCCGATTACGGGAATTTGTTCTCCTGAAGACGGAATGGCCCTTTGTCGCATTTTTTCAATTGTTGAAAACGAAAATAGTGACGGTGCTATGGCTATCCCCAATCCCGAAAGGCCGTAGAGCTTGAGAATGTCCCTGCGTGTGAAATACATCGTAAACTGTCTTTTGAAAAAGATAATAGGTAACTAATCAGCCGGAAAAATCATCAAAGCATTGAAAATCATAGTTTTATTTTTAAACGCAAAGAGCGCAAGAAAAAATAGCAAAGTTCGCAAAGTATTCATAGACCTTTGTGAACTTTGCGTAAACCTTGGCGACCTTTGTGGTTAATTTTATGATTTTGAAAATCAGATGGTTAAATAAAAAACGGATACTGACCAATCACAGATATAGTAAGATACCAATTTTTAAGGAAAACGTTAGTGGTCGCTGTTTTGAAGTTTAAAAAGGATGGCCGTCATATATTACCAATGACCTGAACCGGGTTCCCCTTTGAACGGACCTGCAAGGTCTTTAGTTACCCAGCCAGCGTAAAACAATCCGGGTTGGGGTATCACTTTTTCGCCATCTAAATAACAGTCTGTATATTGAGGGTAGAATGCAATGTAACCCTTTAGTACGCCATATTCTTCAAAGGGTTTGGGGTAGCTCCAAGCTACGGGTTGCATAGGGTTATCGATCAAGGCCCAATACTCGGCTTTACCTTTCCATTCGCAAAGCGATTGCTTTTCTGGGATTTTGACCAGTTGTTGCATTTGTACATCTTCTGGTGGTACATAGTAGGTCGGTGGGCTCGCGGTTTCTAGAAGTTCAAGTGCGTTGGTCGAATGGGCGAGTATCGTCTCATGACTCTTCACTTCAACCGATTTGGAAGAAGGTTTAACGGCTGGGGGACGCGGAAAATCCCATACAGAGCGTTGTCCCGGTCGGGGTTTTTCCGCAAAGGGAGGGCGTACTTGGCCATAGTACATCCATTTATTACGCGCATTTAGAATCCAGTCAGGAACTATACTCTTATTTGACTTGTCTTTGCTCACACTGTGAAAGTTCTGTTTTATGATACTTATTAAAACGGATATTCGTGCCAAATTAGAACCATCCTTGGTCAAAAGCGATTAAAACCAGCGAAAGTACCAAAAAGGAAAAGGCCGGGAATGAACTTCGCAGCGGGTCATTGATTTTTAGATGCATCGCAATTGCACCCAACATTAGAAACGCCATGAGGCCTGCGGCGGGCAAAACGAGACTGGGCACCCAAATAGAGATTACCAAAAGCAATGCGCTGAGCACCTTTAGAAAACCAACGATATACATAAGCGTAGTCGATAGGCCATAAGCCGCAAATTCTTCTTTCATGCTCGAAGCTTCTCCGCCTCGCCAAGAAGTACTTTCGTTAAAACGGAAAAACCAAACATTGATGATACTTACGAAGATGACAATCTTGATTGCGATAATTAAATATTCCATAATTTATCTATTACGATTTAGTATTGTACTATTGTTATTAATTCTATTTTCCCTTAATGGGCCTATACCTAAAAATTTTAACTGCCTTTTCGGCTGTATCCTTTTTATTCTTTGGTTACGCCTGTCTGACCTCCCCATTTATGGTTGCGGAGTTCAAACGATACGGACTTGGCCGTTTCCGGGTGTCGACCGGATATCTACAGCTTATCGGAGCTTTGACCCTACTAGCGGGATATTGGCACGAAATCCCGCTGTTGCTTGGTAGCGGGGGCCTTGCTCTTCTTATGTTTTTAGGATTATTGGTCAGAATACGCATCAAAGACGGAATAGTAAAATCTTCTCCTGCCTTCTTTTATATGGTGCTTAACAGCTATATTTTTTATACTATCCTTCAATCCTAAATGTGTTTAACAATTATGTTATAAAGTTAAACAAAATTTTTTATTCGATAAAAGTACGGCATACTCAAAGAAATATATACTAGCAAGTTTTAGTCCTTCGGAAGGATTTTTTATGCTTCAAAAAGTCCCTTTACGAAAGGTTACCTTACGTTTTCATCACTTGTGTTTTCTCAAGATATTCAGATAGGCTTTCGGCCGCAGCTTCCCCTGATATCATCGCGGCGTTCAAAGAACCATTGAGCGTATAGTCTCCCGCTACGAACATTCCCTTTATTATTCCATCAGTATCGGGCATCGTGCGAATGTTCGAAATGTCAGGCAGTGCTTGCGGAATATAATAATGTCTCAGAAGTTTTGTGGTTTTGATTCCACAATGTAGCTCGAGTTCTTTTGAAACTTCCTGCGCTAGGCGGTCTGCCGAAAGCTGGTGTGTTTTCACAACTGTCACCGATAAGATTGGAGTTTCCGTATCAAAAAGATAGTGCAAATTGTTTGTTAGCGTTTCATCATGACAAATTAGCCCGATAATACCTTTTGAAAATACCTGTTGTTCGGTCTCGAAATACAAGTTATAACAGCCTTTCCATAAAATATCCGATTTAACATCTCCATCGGCACCCATGGGAAATGTTGTTATAGTGCCGTTGCTATCGAGCGAATTTCCGGAATCCAAAAAGATCTTACCATCTGTGATTTTAGAAACACTTTTGGCGAAGTCAAATTTGGTATGCTGCAACTGCGAGGCCAATTGTTGGGCCACGGCGCCTATACCCTTTTCAGGTAAAGCGGCTTGGCCCTCGCTGAACATCTTGAATACAAATTCGAACATACGCGAGGATGTGTCCAATTTATCTTCCAGAAAAATTCCGGCGAAGAAAGGTTTAAAGAAGTTTTTAATGATTCGATTTGAGAATCCGTAGTCTTTGAGGTATTCGAGGGTGGTTTTCTCTTTTTCCTCAAAAATGGAATTCAATGACTTTCTTTTAAGTTTCCTTGACAGCAGAAAAATCTTCAATTTGTCTTTCAGGGTTCCCGCAGTAGATACCAAAGTGGGCCATAATGCGGAAATGTCACGTAGCGGGTCACCGATGCGTTGTCTTTTGCCATTATCGAATAGCAAGGCACCAGGTTTAAAATAGTGGAGTTGGAGATCGGAGAGGTCCAGATGCTTTTTGACCTCAGGATAGGCGGTCAGCAATACCTGAAATCCATGGTCAAAATAGGCCTGCTGCACTTCATCGGTCTTTACACGGCCACCGACTCGACTATCCATTTCGAGAATGGTAGGCCGATATCCATTCTTTTCCAATGTTTTTGCCGCAATAAGGCCACTGATGCCGGCCCCTAAAATGTGAATTTTCGATGCTTTCTTTTCCATGTATTTCGATAGTCCAATGAAGTTCGATTATGTTGTAAGAGTAGGGCTTTATCCGTTTGATACTGTTGCAAAAGGTCTAGTACGCTATACAATTGTTCTTTGCTAAGGTGTTTATAAGCCGGCCTCCTAACTTTAGTGTCCCACTTTGCTCCGATAGTGTTATCGAGAGCTATCCGCAAGTAACAATGGTTGTCAAAGTTCAAATCGTTGTACTGTTCGGCCAGTCTTTCAGGGAGACCGTGATACGTTTTTTGATAAGATACCGTAAATGTTCCTGCCATGAAAAGAATTTGGTAAGCGGCATATTTCTCTTGACAATAGCGAACTTCCTTTCGGAAGACCTAGTACCTGTTTCCGAGGTGCCCATCTTTATTCCGATTAAAGATACAAATAGGCTGAGTAAAATAGCTCGTAACTTTAATCATTAAAAAATCTTAGATGCTTTGCGTCGCATATCGTACCTAGATAGTTTTTGCAAAGAACCAAGACTGTAGAACCAAGAACCAAGATGTGATTGTAGTCTTTTTTCTTGACTCTTGCAGCGTGGTCACTGAGCGCAGCCGAAGTGCAGCGGTCTTGTTTCAGATTGTCTCTGGTTCAAGTTATTTTACAGTAAAAATTGGGATGAAAATAGTCATTAACCTCTGACCTCGATAGCTTCATAGGCTGACTGAATGAGTTCGCCGCCATACTCACGTTCCAACCGGCGAATACTAAAATGGGCGTGCGCCATATTCTGGAAATGTTGGATAAACGCCAAGTTGATAGAGGCCCCGCCCAAGGCCCCGACCACGGGAATTGCCTGAGCAACAAATTTTTCTGATACCTGAACGCTAAATCTTGAGGCTACAATGGCTACCAACCGCAGAATGGGGTTGCCGGTACCTTTGAGTACGGCAGCAAGTGCCTTACTGCTCACCTTGGTCGCTCCTTTAACGGTCGTACTCATCGCGACACGTGTCGCATAATATCCGGTATCGAGACTGTCGTCGTGTTTGGTCTTTCCGCCAAGGGCAAATACCTGTAAACAGGCCAATTGTGTATCAAGCTCGCTGAGGTCTTCGCCTTCGCTACGGGCAATGTCCATGATTGAACGCATCATCAGTTTAGTGGCCAGTGTTAGGTCTACCGCGAAGGCTGTAGCTCCCAAGGCACCACCAATGGCACCTGAAGAAGTGACCAAAGCCTTATAGATCATATTGGATGGCAATGTGTTTTCCTTGGCATTTTTCATAGAAAACAAATTGGTCTTTACAACGGTATGCAATACGTTATATGAAATTTGTTGCAGCCATTTCTGTTGTTTTTGGGGTAGCATCTGAATTCGACCTTCGATAAGGTTTCCCATCTTGTTCAGGCCCCGCATGGCCCAACCGACCCGCTCCATTTTTTGTTTGGCCTTCTGTAAAGTAAGTTGGTCTTCGGGGGAAAGAATTTTTGTGTCGGTCATAATAGAGGGTCTTTGTATGTATGTCGTTCCGATGGCCCGGATGTTACAAATTTCTCTTCTGCCATTGAATTTCTAGGATATTGGTTACAGCTCCCAAATTAAGCATTTAGCCTGTTTTTTGTTGCTTTCGAACTACTTTTTCAATTTAGGGTTTTTCATTACATTTAGCACAAGGAACCTCAAAAGAGGGTTAAAATTAGTGCAGTTAAGAAGTCAAATCATGAAGATTTTCGAGTATTTTGTTCTTACACTTGCGCTGCTTTCTCTGCAAAACATAGTTGCGCAAAAATACTTCAAGATTGCGAACGATGTGGTCGACGAAAACACTTTTAAGAAAGGGCTGGTCTTAATGGCACAGGAGTACGACCCTCAAGTCGTTACCTACAAGACTTTCGAAAGGGTAATGGCCCAAGATTCTATTATCGAGAACATTGCAATAGTAGTAATGGATGAAGACGATGATGATCGGGTCTATCGTGTATTTGATTTTTTAGACCGGCCCCTTCCCGATTTCAATTTTGCCGATGACAGGGGCATCTCTGTTTACAAACAAGACTTTTCGGGAAAGTATACGGTAGTGGGGCTGTATAAAGACCCGGTACAGGTACGCAATTCACATATCAAATCAATGAACAAACTTGTAGAGACCGGTAGTTACAATGCGGTTGCCCTGATTGCCAAGAACGGCGAAAAAGGAATCACAAAAAAAGCAGATTTTCCGGTGCTGAACGAATGCATAGACTGGTATATTGATAACATTTCCATTCCAGAATCCCCAAAATTTCTGGTGATTGACGAGCAAGGAAAATTACGCTATATCTTTCAGCACTTTCCAGACAAAAGAAGCTCGACTACCCCTATCGATTCGGTTCATATCAAGATTTTCGATATTTTGAAATAGCTAAATACGATTCTTCCTTATTTGCTTCTTTTGTTGCTATATTTATTGGGACGAATTCAAGTCGGACCAATAATACACTCTTCATGAGAAAAAACTACTCTACGATTACCCTACTACTGTTCTTGGCATTTTTATTTCCTTTTTCGGTGACGGCTCAAAAAAGGAAAAAATCCAATATGGCAACTTCCATGTATCCCGATGAACTGTATTCCAGTTTGGAATATCGGCTCGTGGGGCCTTTTCGTGGAGGTCGTTCCGCCGCCGTTACCGGTGTGCCGGGCGAACCCAATCTGTTTTATTTTGGAGCGACCGGTGGCGGGGTCTGGAAAACTATAAATGGAGGCCGTACTTGGGAAAATATTTCAGATGGTTATTTTGGTGGAAGTATCGGTGCCGTAGAAGTGGCCCAAAGCGACCCCAATGTCATCTACGTTGGCGGGGGCGAGAAGACACTCCGTGGCAATGTATCTTCAGGATACGGCCTTTGGAAAACCGAGGATGCAGGAAAGACTTGGATTTCCGCGGGACTCAAAAATAGCCGTCATGTGCCTCGCATCCGAATACATCCGAAGAATCATGACATCGTGTACGCCGCCGTTTTGGGCAATATCTATAAACCCACTGAAGACCGGGGTATTTACAAGAGTACCGATGGTGGCAAAAATTGGAAGAAAACACTTTTTGTCAACGACCAAGCAGGCGCCGTCGACCTAGTGCTCGATCCGAATAATCCGCGAATCATGTATGCCTCGACATGGCGGGCTCAACGTACGCCCTACAGCCTTAGCAGTGGAGGTGAAGGTTCCGCACTTTGGAAAAGTACCGATAGCGGAGAAACTTGGTCGGAGATTTCAAAAAACGAAGGTTTTCCTAAGGATACGCTGGGGATTATCGGCGTGACGGTATCCCCAAAAAATTCAGAACGGGTTTGGGCCATTGTCGAGAACAAGGAAAAAGGTGGACTCTATCGAAGTGATGATGGTGGCAAAAAATGGACAATGGTCAACGAAGAACGTAAACTACGACAACGTGCATGGTACTACACGCGGGTCTATGCCGATACCGAAGATGAAGACATTGTATACGTTCTGAACGTGCGCTATCACAAATCGACGGATGGCGGCAAAACCTTTAACACCTTCAATGCGCCCCATGGGGATCACCATGATCTGTGGATCGCACCCGAGAATTCACAGCGAATGATTATCGGTGACGACGGCGGTGCCCAGATT
>Ga0114952_1003781_pt1 | contig 10590 bp, 10 predicted proteins | sample SidtaG_2_FD_87303 | JGI IMG/M metagenome (GOLD analysis project Ga0114952, IMG submission 87303) | Marine algal microbial communities from Sidmouth, United Kingdom - Sidmouth_Asex2 metaG | ecosystem: Host-associated > Algae > Red algae > Unclassified | place: Sidmouth, United Kingdom | collected... | reverse complement strand
TATAACCGCCATTCAAGCTCAAGATCTTTAATATGCAAGTACTCGTTTTAAATTCAGGAAGTTCATCTTTAAAATTTCAATTATTTTCCATGCCGAAAGCTACTATTTTATGTTCAGGACTTATTGAACGTATTGGATTAGATGATTCTTTATTCAAATTCAAAACTAATAATGATTGCATTGAAATTGTTGAAGCCATTCCAAACCATAAAGTAGGATTAGAATTATTAGCGAAACAATTATTAGATAAAAACACAGGCATTATTGAATCTGCTGATGCTATTAATATTGTAGGGCATCGTGTAGTTCAAGGTGGTTCATCCTTTAATAAAACAACCGAAATCACAACTTCGGTAAAAGCAAAAATTAAAGAATTATTCAGTTTAGCTCCTTTACATAACCCTGCGAACTTGGAAGGTATTGAGGTTGCAGAAACCGTTTTTCCAACCGCGAAACAAGTTGCTGTGTTTGATACCGCATTTCATCAATCCATTCCTGAACATGTTTATAAATATGCTATTCCCCATGAATTTTCCGAGCAACATGATATTCGTTTATATGGATTTCACGGTACAAGCCACAAATATGTATCTGAAAAAGCGATAGATTTTTTAAAGATAAAGCGTTCCAAAATAATTACCATCCATTTAGGTAATGGTTGCAGTATAACGGCTATCAAAGATGGCAAAAGCATTGACCATTCTATGGGGTTAACGCCATTGGACGGATTAATTATGGGCACTCGAAGTGGAGCCATAGATCCTTCCGTAATTTTTCATTTAGCTAAAAAATTGGATTATAGTTTAGACAAAGTCAATAACATCTTAAATAAAAAAAGTGGCATGTTGGGTTTAACGGGTTTTAGTGATTTAAGAGATATTCAAGCGGAAGCTAAAAAAGGGAATAAAGCATGCCAATTGGCATTACAGATGAATGCTTATCGTATAAAAAAATATATTGGGAGTTATGCGGCTGTAATGAACGGTTTGGACGCTATTGTATTCACCGCTGGTATTGGTGAAAACTCGCCTTTAATGCGGGAACTTGTTTGTACTGATTTAAATTATTTAGGCATTGAAATCGATACGGAAAAAAATAACGTAAGACCGGATATATTAACGGCAGTTAATACTGAAGATTCAAAAGTAAAAATTTTAATAATCCCTACAAATGAAGAGCTAGAAATAGCAAAACAATCTGTAGCGTTATTCAAAAATTAACCGACCGCGATATACTTCTTCTACATCAATTATGGATGGTCTGTTTACTAAAATAACATCGCCAGTTCCTGATATTAAGCCTCTTATAGCTTGTTGTGGATTGATAATCATATCGTTTGAGCCTCGATTCCAAATTTTCACTTTTTGAGCTATCAAATCTCGACCTTCAAAACGCGAGGTTCCAGATGCAAACGTAACATCCAAGTTATCTGTTTTACCAGATATAAAACAATTAGATAAATTATTAAAGACCACCCTGAAAAAATTATTATCTATTTGTAAATTAAAATTCGCACTTACAAACGTATCTTCATCTCCAAAATTTTCAGATAGAATAGTTAACCTTGGATAGGTCAACACGCCATCAGAACTTATATCATATTGCGTAGAGCTTCGTATTTCCGTAATATTTGGAGATGTAATATATACTTTTGTAACGCCATAATCGCGTACATAATTGCACGTATTGTTATTCGTTAAAATTAACCGTCCATCTAATACTATAACATCAATATCATTAATTAAATTCTTACCTGTTTCTAAAGTAATCTTTTGGGTAGGACCTTCCTTTATAATAAGTTCTATATCTCTATTAACAAGTATACTTTGAAAAGCTTCCATAACAAATTCTTGTTGAATAATAGCACCTGTTTTTTTAAAACAATCGTTTGCGTTTTCACTATCACATGAAAACAGTATTAAAACAGAACATATGTAAATTAACTTTTTCATAATCGTAATCCAATACCTAATTCAACAGCTTCAGCTTTGGCGCCATGAGTTTTTAAACTTAAAACACCAAACCATTTTTTAGCAAAACGTCGTTTTAACCCTAATCTTAAATATGTTCTTCCTTCAAAATCAAATGGATAATAAACATAATATCCTAATTGCGAAATTATCGATGTTTTGTTTATAAACAGTTCATGTCCTACAAAAACACCAACACGCTTGTAGTCTTCATTGCCAGACAATCCTTCGTTAGGGAATGCGACACTTCGATATAAAATTAATTCTTTCAGAAATTTCGAAAAAAACAAATCGGCACCTAAGTGTAACCCACTCTTTCGGCTAATACGTTTATCTGCGTAAGCGGAAAAAATATAGAAAGGAAATTGCCCGCTATCTACCACATCACTCTCGTTTACACCAGATCTGAATATAAAATTATAATGTATGGGCTCGGTATATTTTTTATCATTTTCGGCAAGCGTGTTTTGATATGTGGGCTCCTTTTTATCTAAACTGTAATTAACACCTACATTAAGCGCCATAGTATTTGTGCTTGTATTAGGGGCTTTAACATTAGCATTAGAATAATGGATTAACGACATTCCCGCCTGTAAACCGAACCGCCCTACAAGTCGTTGTTTATTATAATTAAGCATCAAAAGAGTACTACTCATTATATTGGAACCATAGGCTACATTTCTAAAATTGGTCTCTTTATCGTAAGCCTCCTCAGCATAAGCAAAACCTTGCCCGATACGCAACATGATGTGGTGTTTAAAAAAGTAAAAATTATAATGCGCATAAAGTGAGGAAACTGTACCTAACGTTTTATTCTTCATGTTTTGGTATGCAAACGTTACACCAAAATCTGGGTAATTAAAACGCTGTTCCCACGCATTAAAACCGTACGTTTTTTTGTTCCAACTTAAAATATAACCTTCAGGATGGCCATTAATTAAATGTAAAATATCATTATTATGCAGCGGAATATTACCCTTAAAATAACTAAGATCAAGATATGATGCATGCGTTTTATCCTGAGCCAAAGCCAAGGCACAAATTAAACATAATACATAAGTATAAAATAACTTCATAGTTGGGAATCCGTTACGCAAATGTAACTGAATAATTAAAACAAAGCCTCTGCAATAGCTTTAACATTATCACTCTTACCCATAGAGTAATAGTGCAACACCGGCACACCTGCAGCCTTCAATTCTTTAGATTGCTGGATGGCAAACTCAATACCAACCTCTCTCACCGCTTTATTATCCTTACAACCCTCAACAGCCTCAATTAAAACTTCTGGTAAATCTATTTTAAAAACTTGAGGTAATAATTGCAAATGGCGTTTTACAGCTAGTGGTTTAATCCCAGGAATAATAGGCACATGAATTCCCATGGCCTTAGCCTCTTCCACAAACTTAAAATATTTGTTGTTGTCAAAAAACATTTGGGTAACTACATAATCTGCTCCAGCATCCACCTTAGCTTTCAACCGTTTTAAATCTGTTTTTAATGATGGAGCCTCCATATGCTTTTCAGGATAACCTGCCACACCAATGCAAAAATCAGAATTATGTTCTACAGTAATATCATCATGTAAATATTGACCTCTATTCAACATGGCTATTTGCTCTACCAGTTGGCTTGCATATGCATGTCCGCCATCGCAAGCCTTAAAATAAGCCTCTTCCTTCATGGAATCTCCACGTAATGCCATAACGTTATCCAATCCTAAATAATGGCAGTCCACTAATACATATTCCGTTTCCTCTCTAGTAAATCCTCCACACAATAAATGCGGAATAGTATCTACCTGATACTTGTGCATAATCGACGCACAAATACCCACCGTTCCTGGGCGCATACGTGTAATACGCTTATCTAAAAGTCCGTTGCCCTTATCAATATAAACATACTCCTCCCGTGACGTTGTTACATCAATAAACGGCGGATCAAACTCCATTAACGGATCAATATTGTTATATAAATCCTGGATATTTTTTCCTTTTTTTGGCGGTATTACTTCAAAAGAAAATAAAGTTTTACCGTTAGCGTTTTTTATATGATCTGTTACTTTCATTTATCGAAATCCCTAAAGGGGACTTTTTATTAGTTAATATTAATCTTTATTTTTAGGGCGTTACCACAAGGGTCGGGCTTTCCGTTTCAAGTCCTCGCACCTCCTACGTCGGGCTGTGGGCTATCCACTACAATCCCTAACGCGGGCTAAACCAAACTTTTTTTCACATCTTCAAAATCCTCTGCATACTCCCAATATATCCATCTGCCATCTACATAATCCGTTAAAATATATCTTTCACTCACAGATTTAATTCTAGAAATAGGAACAAGCTTTTTCGAAAATGATTCCGAATGTACATGCTGTAATTGCTCTTTATTTTTAGAATCATATCCGTGAGACACGATATAACTTCCTAAAGTTAATTCTATAAAATTCATAATTATTGTTTTAAAAACCTCCTTTAACCCCTCCAAAAAGAGGCAAACACTCCGCTATCAATTCCTTCCTTAACTCTTCCGAAGGATGGGAACGCTTACTCTTGAACAACAGTAAAAGCTCCTACCTATAACGAAATTAGGTGGGGCTTACTCCTCAGCCAATGTTGGATGCAACCACTTTCTTGCCTTACTTTTTTCAATACCTTTTCTCGTTGCAAAATCCGTAACTTGGTCGTCGGTAATTTTACCTAAACCAAAATATTTAGCCTCAGGATTTCCAAAATAATACCCTGAAACTGCTGCGGCTGGCCACATTGCTAAACTTTCCGTTAATTTTACACCTATCAGTTTTTCAACCTCCAATAATTCCCAAATCGTTTCTTTTTCCAAATGGTCAGGACATGCAGGATAACCTGGTGCGGGACGAATCCCTTTATAGCTCTCTTTAATTAAATCTAGATTGGTTAAATCTTCATTTGCAGCGTATCCCCAATGTTTTGTTCGTACTTGTTTGTGCAGATATTCAGCGAAAGCTTCAGCAAAACGGTCGGCAATGGCTTGCGCCATAATCGCATTATAATCATCCTCCTTATCTCTATAACTATCAGCCAATTCTTGAGCTCCAAAAATAGCCACGCAAAATACACCCATATAATCCGTTTTACCAGATGTTTTTGGTGCTATAAAATCTGCTAATGCATGATTAGGAATCCCTTCTCGTTTTTTTAATTGCTGACGCAACGTTCTAAAAACAGCAACTTCCTTACCTTTTTTCTGAACAGAAATATCGTCTTCATCAATAGAATTGGCTTCAAACAACCCGAAAACACCTTTTGGTTTTAATAATTGTTTTGCAATAATTTCTTGAATCATTTGTTGCGCTTCCTCATACATGATTGAGGCTTGCTCGCCCACAACCTCATCCGTTAAAATATCTGGAAACTTACCATGTAAATCCCAACTTCTAAAAAACGGACTCCAATCTATAAATGGCAATAGTTCTTTTAAACTTAATTGCTTTAAAATCTGAACACCCAATTCCTTAGGTTTTACAATTTCTGAAGTATCCCAATTAATTTTATATTTTCTTCTTCTAGCTTCTGCAATAGAAATATAAGATTTTTCTTTTCCTCGTTTTAAAAACTTAATTCGGAAGTCATCATAATCCGCTTTCATTTTCGCAACATAAGCATGCGACGTCTTTTTGTTCAATAAATCGCCAACAACTGTTACGGCTCTTGATGCATCGTTAATATGAACCACAGCACTTTTATACTGCGTATCAATTTTAACAGCCGTATGTGCTTTGGATGTTGTTGCACCACCAATAAGTAATGGTAATTCGAAATTCTGACGTTGCATTTCTTTTGCCAGATACACCATTTCATCAAGTGATGGCGTGATTAATCCAGATAACCCAATGGCATCAACGCGTTCTCTAATAGCCGTTTCAATAATTTTTTCTGGCGGCACCATAACGCCTAAATCTACAATCTCGTAGTTGTTACACGCTAATACTACACTTACAATATTTTTACCAATATCGTGCACATCGCCTTTTACAGTTGCCATTAATATTTTACCAACAGGCTCTTGCTTATCGCCTTTTTCAGCTTCTATAAATGGATTTAAATAACCCACAGCTTTCTTCATTACACGAGCAGATTTTACTACTTGTGGTAAGAACATTTTACCTGCGCCGAATAAATCGCCCACCACATTCATACCAATCATTAAATTGCCTTCAATAACTTCAATGGGTTTTTCTGCCTCTTGTCTGGCTTGCTCAATATCTTCAATAATAAAAGCATCAATACCTTTAACTAGAGCGTGTGTAATTCTATCCTGTAGTGGATTTTCTCGCCATGATAAGTCTGCTCCAGCTTCTTTTTTAGATCCTTTTACAGTTTCAGCAAAATCTAGTAAACGTTCAGTTGCATCGTCTCTTCTATCTAAAATAACATCTTCAACATGTTCTAATAAATCCTTTGGAATATCATCATAAATCTCCAATAACGCAGGATTTACAATCCCTATATTCATACCCGCTTGAATTGCATGATATAAAAATACCGAGTGCATCGCTTCGCGAACACCATCATTTCCTCTAAAAGAAAAAGACACATTACTCACACCTCCACTTACAGACACATTCTCTAAATTTTGACGCACCCATCGTGTAGCCTCAATAAAATCAATAGCATTTCTGCGGTGCTCATCCATTCCTGTTGCCACAGGAAAAATGTTTAAATCGAAAATTATATCTTCAGAGGGAAAACCAACTTTATTTACTAAAACATCATAAGAACGTTTCGAAATTTCTAATCGGCGATCATAATTATCAGCTTGCCCTACTTCATCAAAAGCCATAACTATAACTGCAGCGCCGTAACGCTTAATTTGTTTAGCTTCCCAAATAAATTTTTCTTCGCCCTCTTTAAGTGAAATAGAATTTACCACACATTTTCCTTGCACCACTTTAAGTCCTGCTTCAATGATTTCCCACTTAGAACTATCAATCATAATAGGCACTCTGCAAATATCCGGTTCGGCAGCAATTAAGTTCAGAAAACGAATCATTGATTCTTTTCCATCAATCAAACCATCATCAAAATTAATATCGATAATTTGTGCACCGCCATCTACTTGATGCCTTGCGATGTCTAAAGCTTCATCAAATTTTTCTTCTTTAATTAACCGAAGAAATTTTCTTGACCCTGCAACATTAGTTCGCTCTCCTACATTTATAAAATTGCTGTTTTCGTTTAAAACCAAAGGTTCTAAACCAGACAATTTCATGTAACGACTTTGGTTAATGGTTACTCGTTTTTGGTTATTAGAATCACTCATACTTATAATTTCTTGTAATAGTTGATAAATCCATTAAGCAACTTTTTACAAGTTTCTATTTGAGATAAAATATTATTTAAATTTTCTTCTGAAATAAACTTCAAATCGTTTGAAAGATATAATTGAGTTTCTAATTCATATAAAGAACCTCTTGAAATATATAAAAAACGAATGATGTCTTTTGGTGTTTGCCTGCCGCAACCTTCAGCTATATTAGATGGTACAGAAACTGAACACCTTCTAATTTGATTTGTTATTCCGTACACTTCTTCCTTAGGAAAATCATCAGTTATTAGATACACTTGACCAACTAGTTTTCTAGCTTCAATCCAAACATCAAGTTCTATATATGATTTCATTTTGTACTTTTTAACATAACTAACACCAGTAACTATTAACTAAAAACCAATAACTAAATATAATGTTCAACAACAGGAAACGGCTCGTAAAAATGATGTAATAATCCTTTCCATTCTTGATATTGTTTTGATTGTCTAAAACCAATTTCATGATCTTCAATCGTTTCCCAGTTTACTAATAATATATATTTATCGTCTTGCTCAATACACTTTTTTAATTGATGCGAGATGTAACCTTTCATTGAAGAAATAATCTTTTCAGCTTTTTGAAAACTAATTTCAAATTCCGCTGACAAACTTTCTTTTATATTTAATATGGCTACTTCTAGAATCATTACTTAGTTAAAGGTTATTGGCTGTTTGTTATTTAAGTCACTTATAATTTAAACACGATTTTTTTTAAAACTAATAACCAACAACTACTTACTAGTAACCAATCTTGGCTTATACTTGGCAGAAATATCTGCAATTACGCGAATATGTTCTGGACTTGTTCCGCAACAACCACCAATAATATTTATTAAATCTTTCTTTAAATACTCTTCAATCTGCTCTCCCATTTCTTCTGGGGTTTCATCATACTCTCCAAAGGCATTTGGTAAACCTGCATTGGGATGTGCAGAAATACCAAAAGTGGTTTTATTGGTTATAGCCTCTAAATGCGGTTGCAATAAATTAGCTCCCAAAGCACAATTAAAACCTACGGTTAACAACGGAATATGAGATACTGAAATTAAAAACGCCTCTGCCGTTTGGCCTGATAATGTTCTTCCTGAAGCATCGGTAATCGTTCCGCTTAACATGATAGGAATATCTATATCACGCTCATCCTTAACTTCCTCAATGGCAAATAAAGCAGCTTTCGCATTTAATGTATCAAAAACAGTTTCAACTAATAATAAATCTACACCGCCATCCATTAAAGCTTCTACTTGTTGTTTGTAGGCAATTCTTAATTCATCAAAAGTTACGGCTCTATATCCAGGATCGTTCACATCTGGAGACATACTTGCTGTTCTATTGGTAGGTCCAATAGATCCTGCAACATACCTTGGTTTATTTGGCTCTTTAGCTGTAAATTTATCAGCTACCTCCTTAGCTATTTTGGCAGATTGATAGTTGAGTTCATAAACCAAATCTTCCATTTGGTAATCCGCCATGGCAATAGTTGTTCCTGAAAATGTATTGGTTTCCACAATATCTGCACCAACCTCAAAATATTTTCCGTGAATGGTTTTTATAGCTTCTGGCTGCGTGATGGATAACAAATCGTTATTACCCTGCAAAGGTGTTGGATAATCCTTAAAGCGTTCGCCTCTAAAATCTTCCTCAGTAAATTTATAAGCTTGAAGCATAGTACCCATGGCACCATCAAGAATTAAAATTCGCTCACGTATAGCTTTATATATGTTTGACATTTTGTTCTTTTTCAGACCGGTCAAGTTTTTGAAATCTGACTGGTCATTTAATATTTATTCTTTTGCAATACCTGCGCTGTTTTTATACATTGTAAATCCAACAAATTATCTTTACTCAAACAAACTAGATGATAAATAGCGATCGCCTCTATCACAAATGATAGCTACAATTACACCTTTATCAATAGATTCCGCAGTTTTAAGAGCACAATACATGGATCCACCACTACTCATACCCGCAAAAACACCTTCCTCCTTTGCTAAATTTATCGTTGTTTTTTTAGCATCTTCCTCGGTGACATCAATAACAACATCCACTCTAGAAGGGTCAAAAAATTTAGGCACGTACTCTGGAGACCATTTTCTAATCCCAGGAATTCTTGCACCATCAGCAGGCTGTGCGCCAACAATAGTGATATCTTTATTTTTCTCTTTTAAAAAACGAGACGTTCCCGTAATTGTACCAGTCGTTCCCATCGTAGCTACAAAATGAGTTACCAAACCTTCCGTATCTCTCCAAATTTCGGGTCCTGTGGTTTTATAATGTGCTTTCCAATTATCGTCATTCTCAAACTGATTTAACAAGGTATACCCTTTTTCATCACGAAGTTTAAAAGCGATATCCCTCGAACCTTCAATCCCTATATCGGCAGGCGTTAAAATAACCTCAGCACCATACGCACGCATGGTTTTTACACGTTCTTCAGTAGAATTCTCAGGCATTACCAATACCATATTCAAACCTAAAAGCCTAGAAATAAATGCCAATGCAATACCCGTATTTCCGCTAGTGGCTTCGACCAAAGTGCCTCCTTTCTTAATATCTCCACGCTTTAACGCTTCGTTAATCATATTAAAAGCAGGCCTGTCTTTTACACTTCCGCCAGGGTTATTCCCTTCAAGTTTTAAAAATAAACGCACACCATCTTTCTTTAAAAGATGTGTGGCTTCCACTAGTGGTGTATTTCCAATCTGACCAATAATACTATTTTTGAATTCGATTTTTTCTTGGTCTTATTTTAATTTCTGTTTGATAGGTTACTAACGAATTTTCCGGAACAGATTCGGTAATCCACACATTAGCGCCAATAATACTATGTTTACCTATTACAATATCCCCTCCCAAAATCGTTGCATTTGCATAAATACAAACATGATCTTCAATAGTAGGATGTCGTTTCGTTTTTGCCAAACTTTTCGATACTGAAACACCTCCTAAAGTTACTCCTTGATAAATTTTAACATCTTTACCTATAATTGAGGTTTCTCCAATTACAATTCCCGTTCCATGGTCAATATAAAACGACTCGCCAATGGTTGCTCCAGGATGAATATCAACACCCGTAATCCCATGAATAAACTCACTCATCATCCTTGGCAAAATATGAACTCCCAATTTATAAAGGGCATGACTCAACCTGTAAATTGAAATCGCATAAAACCCTGGATACGCCATATAAATCTCAGCTAAAGAATGTGAAGCTGGGTCGTTATTTTCAAAAGCAATAGCATCTAAATCCAGTTTCTTTCTAATCTCAGGAAGTT
>Ga0114952_1003779_pt1 | contig 10593 bp, 9 predicted proteins | sample SidtaG_2_FD_87303 | JGI IMG/M metagenome (GOLD analysis project Ga0114952, IMG submission 87303) | Marine algal microbial communities from Sidmouth, United Kingdom - Sidmouth_Asex2 metaG | ecosystem: Host-associated > Algae > Red algae > Unclassified | place: Sidmouth, United Kingdom | collected... | reverse complement strand
TTAAAGAAGCAAACCTATTAGAAGTAACAGTTTTAATTACCTGGTATTTTGATGTAGCTTTTTTACCATCAATAAGTTCTGAAATTGTACCAAAACTTTTCATTTTTGCAATAGTAATTGCTATGTAAGTTTTTGTTATTTCTTTATTTTCAAACAACTTATTTAAAGCAATAATACTAGCACTTGTTTTGCCTATTAGGAGTAAGCCTGTAGTAGGGTAATCTAATCTATGTACAGGTTTTGGAGCAACTGCATCGGGTAAATTACTTTTAGTTATGTTTTGCTCTAAAGCATTTGCAATAGTTTTAAAAGAATTGCCACTAACCAGAATACCAGGAGGTTTATTAATTATGGCAAGGTAATTGTCTTCATAAATTACCTCTAAAGGCAGGGTAATCTTTTTATGTTTTTTTTCATTTATATCTTCTAATAAAGTTATTGTCTCGGAACCCTGAATAAAAGTTGCAGTTGTTGCTATTTCTCCGTTTACAAGAATACATTTTTTTTTAATGGCTTTTTTTAATGCAGATTTTGTTACCATGGTTTTAAAGATACCTACACCATATTCTTGTAATCGTAATGGCGTATCTAAAATTTTAGCCGTATGCGACTCTAGTACACGTAAAGATTGCATTTTTTAAAACCTAAAACCAACAGATAATCCTGCTCGGAACATAAATGTATTTTGAAAATCTTTTGGATTTATATTTCTTCCTAAACCACCGCTAAGTTCTACCGTGAATTTATCACTCCTTGTTGCCCATTTATAGCCACCACCTAGTCCAAGCGCCGCAGTACTAAAATCTTTATTTCTAACACCAAGTGCACTTGCAGTATCATCTGCCTCATCTTCGCCGGTGTAGTATAAACCAAAAGCTTCTGCAAATACACCGCTTTTAGGGTTATAGCCAAAATAAGCTCTAACATTTGCTCCTAAACCAAAGTTTCCATTATAATCATCACTGTCCCCGTCAAAATACATAGTAGCCCCTATACTAGTGTCTTCATTTAAATAATATTCATACGAAATTTCAGCACTGGAAGTAATTAAGAATTGGCCAATGTTGAATTTTATTTCGTGGATATTATCAGAATTAGAATAAGCTTGCGCTATTATAAAATTAGAAGATAGAACAAAGATTGCTATTGCAATTATTTTTTTCATTGGGTAGTGTTTAAAATAAAAAGCAAAAATAGGATATTAAAATTTTATAAATAGACTTTAGGTCTTTCCTATTTTGTTACTTTTATAGGCAGAATATAGAAAAATGAAGATAGTATCCTATAACGTAAATGGCATAAGAGCAGCATTAAAAAAAGGTTTTATAGATTGGTTACAGGCTGTAGACCCCGATGTAATATGTTTACAAGAAATAAAAGCGAATAAAGAACAATTAGATATAGATGTTTTTGCGGAAGCAGGATATTCTTATAATTATTGGTTTAGTGCACAGAAAAAAGGATATAGTGGTGTAGCTATTTTAGCTAAAAAAGAACCTGACCATATAGAGTATGGCACTGGAATAGACTATATGGATTTTGAAGGGAGAAACTTGCGTGTAGACTACGGTGATATTTCTATAATGAGTATGTATTTACCTTCTGGAACTAACATGGATAGGTTAGAGTTTAAATTAAAATATATGGCAGATTTTCAAGAGTATGCCAATGAATTAATAAAAGACCATCCAAATTTAATTGTATTAGGGGATTATAATATTTGTCATGAAGCTATAGATATTCATGATCCAGTGAGGAACAAAAATGTTTCTGGATTTTTACCTGTAGAAAGAGAATGGATAGGAAACTTTATGAAAAGTGGTTTTATAGATAGCTTTAGGCATTTTAATAAAGAACCGCATAATTATTCTTGGTGGAGTTACCGCGCAAATGCTAGAAACAATAATAAAGGATGGCGTTTAGACTATGCCATGGTTAGTACGTCCTTAAAAGATAAATTAGAAAGAGCTGTTATTTTATCGGAAGCTAAACATAGTGATCATTGTCCTATTTTAGTAGAAGTGCAAGCCCCCTAGCCCCGGAAGAAGGAACTATTATTCAAATTTAAAAACTGCTTAGTAGTCTTGGCTACTAAGCAGTTTTTGTATAAGTTTCTATAAATTCGTGATGATAATATTCTCCTTCGCGGGTTAGGGGGATATTTTATCTATAAATAGTAACATGGTCAAGAAATTCGCGATCATCATTTTCGCCATTAAGTTTAATAATGTACCAATAATCTCCTGAAGGTAAACCTATGTTATCGTAGGAACTATCCCAATTGCCTTGTTTTACAAAGTATTCAACTTGTTAGGCATCTCCACCAGTTCTTCTAAATAATTTATTGTTGTTCCTCAATTTATTAATAAGGGTAGCTAGATATTGCTCTACTAAAGATTAGCAATTAGATTTAATTTTTAATTCTCGGCTCCTAGTTTTTAATTCTTAAATTTGCCACTTTAATATTTTAAGCATATGAAATATACCACACTTCCACATACAGAAATAGAAGTAAGTAAAATTTGTTTAGGAACCATGACATGGGGAAAGCAAAACACAAAAAAAGAAGGTTTTGATCAAATGAATTATGCATTAGAACAGGGGGTTAATTTTTTTGATACAGCAGAGCTTTACCCTGTTCCTGCTCATATAGATAGATATGCTCATACCGAAAAAATTATAGGTAATTGGTTTAAAGAAACAGGAAATAGAGATAAGGTTATCCTTGGGACAAAAATTGCTGGTAATGGCGATTATACAAAATTTATACGTTCTACAGGTTTTTCTAAAGACGCTATAATTGAAGCTGTTGAAGGGAGTTTAACTCGCTTACAAACAGATTATTTAGATTTATACCAGTTACATTGGCCAGAAAGAACTACTAATTATTTTGGTAAGCGAGAATACGCGCCAGATGTTACAGACCATTGGCAAGATAATATTCATCAAGTTTTAGAAACCCTTAGAGATTTAGTACAAGAAGGTAAAATAAGACAAATAGGTATTTCTAATGAAACACCATGGGGAACCATGCGTTATTTAGAGGAATGTAAGGTACATGCAAGTTTGCCTAGAGCTATAACAATTCAAAACCCATATAGTTTATTAAATAGGCAGTTTGAGATTGGTAATTCTGAAATATCTTTACGAGAAAAAATAGGACTTTTAGCCTATTCTCCTTTAGGTTTTGGAGTTTTAAGTGGTAAGTATTTGAATGATAAAAAACCTGATGGAGCTAGAATAACATTGTTTCCAAATTATAATAGATATCTTGGTGAAACTGCAGTAGCAGCAACAGAAATGTATAATAATTTAGCGCAAGAACACAATATGCCCTTAGCGCAAATGGCTTTAGCATTTGTAAATTCTAGACCTTTTTTAACTAGTAATATTATTGGAGCAACCAATTTAGAACAGCTTCAAGAAAATATTAATAGTATAGATATAGATTTAAGCGATGAAATTCTAGAAGGAATTAATACGATACATAGTAAAATTCCTAATCCTGCACCATAAATATTATTAGATGATGATTTTAAAAGTAGGTATTTGGCAGGTAATAGTTATTATAGCAGTAATAATTGTATTACTAACAATATCAAGAATATTTAGGAGTAAATAACCTTGGGGTTAGCCCATGTGGTATTTGAACAAAAATGCATTTAAAATGTGTGGCAAGCATCGTAGTCTTTAATCTAGATTATGGAGTGAAAGTTATCCAAATAGACCACTTACAACATCTTCAATTTTTGTAGCTAACATTATAGTGATGCTAGTTTTTTTAACAGTTATTTTGTTGTTTTTGGAAACATAAATGGTATTAAATCCTAATTTTTCTGCCTCTAAAATGCGCTGATCTACTCTTTGCACAGGCCTTATTTCTCCTGCTAAACCAACTTCTGCAGCAAAACAAATACCTTTTTCTAGAGGTATATCTTCATTGCTAGATAGTATGGCGGCAATTACGGCTAAATCTATTGCAGGGTCATCTACCGAAATTCCTCCTGTAACATTAAGGAAAACATCTTTAGCAGCTAATTTAAATCCGGCTCTTTTTTCTAAAACAGCTAATAACATGTTTAATCTTTTAGCATTATACCCTGTTGCAGAGCGTTGCGGTGTACCATAAACAGCAGTACTTACCAATGCTTGTATTTCTATCATTAAAGGACGCATACCTTCTACTGTGGAAGCTATAGCGGTTCCACTTAATTCTTCATCGGTTTTAGATATAAGTATCTCTGAAGGGTTGTTTACTTCTCGTAAGCCGCTTCCTTGCATTTCATAAATACCTAACTCTGCAGTAGACCCAAAACGATTTTTTAAAGATCTTAAAATTCGATATACATAATTACGGTCTCCCTCAAATTGTAAAACGGTATCTACCATATGTTCTAAAATTTTAGGTCCTGCAATAGAACCATCTTTAGTGATATGACCAATAAGAATTACGGGAGTGTTTGTTTCTTTAGCAAATTTTATTAATTCAGTTGTACATTCCCTTATTTGTGAAATACTACCTGCGGCAGACTCAATATAATCTGAATGTAATGTTTGTATAGAATCTATGACTACAATGTCTGGTGTAGTTGCTTCTATTTGCTTAAATATATTTTGCGTCTTTGTTTCTGTTAGTATAAAGCAAGTTTCACTATTTGGGTGAATACGATCCGCTCGCATTTTTATTTGCTTTTGGCTTTCTTCTCCAGAAACGTATAGTGTTTTATAAGGGAGTTTTAGAGCTATTTGTAAGAGTAATGTGCTTTTGCCAACGCCAGGTTCTCCTCCAAGTAAAATTAGAGCCCCAGGGACTAAACCACCACCAAGAACACGATTAAATTCTAAATCATAAGTGTTTAGTCTTAGCTCTTTTTCTGTGCTAATTTCATTTACGCGTAATGGTGTGGCAACTTTTTTTAAAGTATTACTAGGGGTTTTCCAATCTTTTTTATCTTCTTTTTGTATTACTTCTTCAACAACCGTATTCCATTCTTTACAAGAAGAACATTGCCCTACCCATTTTGCGTATTGAGCGCCACAATTTTGACAAAAATATGCAGTTTTTGTTTTAGCCATTCTCTAAATTCGTGTTTGGTATAAAGGTAGTGTAAAGTTTAAAAGATATAAAATTTGAAAATAATTGTTTTAGATTTAGGCAGGGCTTTAAAAACTAAAAAAGCTGCTTAAACCAATAGGTCTTAAGCAGCTTTTTTTTCATCTATTTTAATTTTCTAGTAACCGAAATCTGCTTTTAAAGCATCAATTTTTTCTAAAGCCATTTCTTTAGTTAAGAAATCTATTTCTTCCATACCAAAAGCTTTTTCAAAAGTTCGTAAAGCTTTTTTAGGTTCTCCCATTTGCTCGTAATATTCTGCTTCAAAATAAAAGCCTAACATAGTAGTCGGGAATTCTTTTTTACATAAATCTGATAAAGGTTTAAGAGATTCAAATTCTTCTTTTTTACGAGATGCAGCATAAATAGCCATAATGTCATTAAGGGCAACACTTTTTTGAAGTCCAAATAAATCTTTAATCCCTTTGTATTTGTTTTCTAGATAATCAAAAACAGGTTCTTCAGATGTTAGTATTTGCGTTTTATACTCTTTTGGACTAATAGGCTTAAACATTCCAAAAATGTTGTCAAAGGCTTTTCCTAATCCATAGGTAGCAATAGAAATGTGATCAGCAGTTTTATAAGAATCAAAATAATAATGTAAAGATTCTTTATCTATTGCCTTTAGTGCTTTGTCTAATGCTAAAATTTTAGAAGTGTTTTTGCTTTTTTCATCTTCTACTATTATTTGATAAAATATTTGTTGATTTATGGCACCTAATCTTATTGGTATTCTAGACTCCATCTCTGGAGCCAATGTTGGTGAGATTGTGATATAAGCGTTAAATAAAGATTTTTCTTTAAAAAGATAGAAATTTCCAAAATTTGCAGTTATATCATAACCAACAATCATTTTAAAAGGGGCAATACTATAGCTGGTTTCTAAATAAGGTATAAGTTCCATTCCTAAGAATTCAAAGAATTTTTTGCCTCTTTCAGTTGGTAAACCATTTTCTTCATCAAAAGAGCAATCATCAAACCTTATGTCGTTTGTACTTTGATTAATACCTACGATAATACTTTGCGGCATTCCATGAAAATTGCTATAGAATTTAGAGTTAGCAACTACTTGATCAAACAAATATTCGGCATCTAAAACAACGATAAGAGGGTATTTTTTTTCTGCATCATAATCTTCTGGAAAATAGTATTGAACATCACGTCTTTCTTGAAGCTTAAAGGATTCAAAAATTTCTTGTTTTACTTGAGAATTAGCTCCAAAACACAGGAATAGTGCGCAAATTGCAAAAATTTGTTTCATTAGTATGGTTTTAATACTTAAAAGAAGTACTTATTTTCGATTTAATAACGGTAATACAAGAAAAGATATTGCCCCAAAAACTACAATCATAGCAGTTTGTGATATCCACATAATCCATCCAAAAGCATTCCCAGAAACTTCACTAATACCGTATAGTGCTAGGGCTTGGCTAATTGCAATAGGGTAAATGCCAATACCTCCGTTAGTGGCGGCCATAGCAAATGTTCCTGCAACAAAAGCAACCATTAGTTGGCTCAGGATTAAATTTTCTGTTCCTGGAACAGAGTATTTTATTACCCATAACATGGCTACGTAACAAAACCAAATAAATAGGGTGTGTAATACAAAAGCCCATTTATTTTTCATTTTAAAAATGCTTAGAACTCCATCTAAAAGCCCAGAGATAAACCCTTTTATTTTTAGAGCAAAAGCATTGGTAGATTTTTTAATAAAGAACATAAAAAATACTAGGGCTAAAATGCTAACTCCGATCAAGAGAAAAATAGAGTTAAGATTAAATCCTTTTTCTTGAATAAAACCTAATATAACATCCGTTTGTAGAAACAGAGTTATAGTAACAAAAAGCAATAACATGAGAACATCTATTACTCTTTCTGTGACGATTGTTCCAAAACCTTGTTCAAAAGGAACATTTTCATAAGTAGTAAGGGCTGTAGCTCTTAATATCTCTCCAGTCCTAGGGATACCTAGGTTAGCAAAATAAGCCATAAGAATAATGAGAAGGTTATTGCAAATTTTAGGTTTATACCCTAAAGGTTCTATTAAATAGTTCCATCGTATTGCTCTAGAAAAGTGGCTAAGAATTCCAAAAAGGATAGATACGCTAACCCAAAATAAATTAGCCTCTTTTATATAATGTATTATTTGTTTTCTGTCCTCTTCAGAAGTAGAATTATAAGAGTACCAAACTAAAAAAACTCCCAAGGCAATTGGGAGTATAGTTTTTAAAATTTTTTTAATGTTTATTTTCAAAATTTACTTTAACAAATTGTTTTCTTCATTAGGAAAAACGAGAGAAGGATTAAATGTTTTTGCTTCTTCAATATGCATTCTAGCGTAGGTTATTAAAATTAAAATATCATCAACAGCAACTTTTCTAGAAGCTGCACCATTTAGAGTAATTTCGCCACTATTACGAGGCCCAGGAATTGCATATGTTTCTAAACGTTCGCCATTATTGTTATTTACAATTTGTACTTTTTCACCTCTAATAATATTGGCTGCATCCATTAAATCTTCATCTATGGTTATACTACCTATATAATTTAAATCGGCACCAGTTACTTTAACGCGGTGTATTTTGGATTTTACTACTTCTATTTGCATACTACAAAATTAGTTAATTAAGTGCAATATTGTCTATAAGTCTAACATTCTCAGTATAAACAGCTATAAATGCACGATATTTTTTGCCTTCTTGTTTTCTCTTAATTGGTTTTAAAGTATCTATATCCGAAATTTCTATATATTCTAATTCAAATGTATCCTTTTCAAGAAAAGTCTTTGTTACCCAATCTTTAACATTTAGTGCACTTTTCGTGCCAAATTTTTCTTTTGCAGTTTTTAAAGTCTCATATATAAAAGAGGCTTCATTTCTTGTTTTTACAGAGAGTCTTTCATTTCTAGAACTCATTGCCAAACCATGGGGCTCTCTTACAATGGGGCAGCCAATAATAGATACTGGAATATCTAGTATCTGAGTTAGTTTTTTAATTATTTGTAATTGCTGAAAATCTTTTTCTCCAAAATAGGCATTATCTGGTTTAATTAAATTGAAAAGCAGTTCTACAATTGTGCCAACACCATTAAAATGATCGTCTCTAAATTTGCCCTCCATTACCCTGTCTAAGCCCTGAAAATCATACTTTTTGGTAACAACGTTATTATTGTAAACTTCTTTTACAGATGGCGCAAAAACTGTTATTTGGTTAGATAATGAGTTTAATAGTGCAATATCTTTTTCCAAAGTATTGGGGTATTTTTCTAAATCTTCTTTTTTATTAAACTGTGTTGGATTTACAAAAATAGTAACTATGACAGACTGGTTTTCTCTTATAGCTTTTTCTACTAAAGATAAGTGTCCTTTATGTAAAGCACCCATAGTAGGTACTAATCCTAAACTCTCTTTTTTATTAAGAGAATTTAAAAAGGTATTTAATTGTAAATTAGTTGTAATTACCAACATATAATTTATTTAAAAGCTAGCAAACTTACTATAAATACCTGTAATCTCTATAATTTTTGTAATTTTGCATTTGCGTTCGCAAAAAAAATTAAAAATATTTTCTTATATGAATGGTAAAAAGGTATTGTTTGTATCTTCCGAGTTAGTCCCTTATCTTCCTCAAAATGAAGTTTCGTTAATGTCCTATGAAACTCCAAAAATGGTAAACAGTAATGGAGGGCAAATTAGAATTTTTATGCCTAGGTATGGAAATATCAACGAAAGAAGACACCAACTACATGAAGTAATTCGTCTTTCTGGGATGAATTTAGTGATTAATGATATGGATATGCCTTTAATTATAAAAGTAGCATCTATTCCAAAAGAACGTATTCAAGTTTATTTTATAGATAACGAAGAATATTTTAAAAGAAAAGCCACCTTTACAGATAAAGAAGGTAGTCTTTTTACAGATAACGACCAACGTGCAATTTTCTTTGCAAAAGGAGTAGTAGAAACGGTTAAAAAATTAAATTGGACACCAGATATTATCCATGTGCATGGCTGGATGGCATCTTTATTACCTTTGTACTTAAAAAAGTATTATGCAGATGAACCTTTATTTGCGGACAGTAAAATAGTTACCTCTGTTTATGGAAAAGGTTTTGAAGGAGAGTTAGATTCTGAAATGGTTTCTAAAATTGCTTTTGACGGTATTTCAGAAGAAAGTATAACTCCATTGAAGGAGCCAGACTATAATAATTTGTTAAAAGTTGCGGTAGATTATTCAGATGCTGTTATTTTAGCAGCGGAAGAAATTCCAGAAGATTTACAAAGTCATATATCCAACCTAGAAAAACCAGTGTTGCCTTTTGTTCCTCTTCAAGAATTTGAAGAAGCATATGCTAATTTTTATAACACAGAAGTTTTAAAATAATCTAAATGAAATTACTAAATAGATTACAGTTACCTACACTTGTAGGGGCTATGTTTATTTTAATAGTACTATCTTCTTGCGAAGAAGATTTAACAACTATAGGTGGAGATGTTGTTGGCGAAACCCCATTTACAACAGATAAGGAAGTTTATGATGTATTTGCATATAATAATAATATCGATGCAGTGCAGACTAATAAATTACCCGTGTATCAGTTAGGAGTTTTTAACGACCCTATTTATGGAAAAACCGAAGCTCAGATAACTTCTCAAATACAATTATCTACTGTTAATCCTTCTTTTGGAAAATTTAGTCAAGCTAAAGAAGATGGTGCGGATTCGGATACCGATATTACTGTTATTCCTGAAGAAGAAAAAGTTAAAGAGGTTTATTTATACATACCTTATTTGATAAAGTCTTCTGCAGTAGATACAGATGGAGACGGTGTTATTGATGCTTATGATAGTGTTGTTGATGCCGATAATGATAATGATAATGACGGTAGGACCAACAATGAAGAAAGAACAGCAGGCACAGACCCATTAGATGCTAGTAGTGTAGATGCAGATTTAGATGGTGTAAATGATGTAGACCCTAAAGAAAAAATTATAAAAAATAACTTTGCTGTTAGGGTAGAATTAGATAGTATTTATGGAGATAGAGAAGCTTCTTTTAATGTAAGCGTAAAAAGGTCTACTTTCTTTTTAAGAGATTTTGATGCAGATACAAATTTTACAGAAGCAGAAGAGTACTATTCTACGCAGGAATTTTCTCCTGAATTTACAGGCGAAGAAATAGCAAATGAAGAGGAAACTATTAGTGATTATGAGATACTAATTCTAAATAAAGAAGATGATCCAAAAACTACTAAAATAGACGAATCTAAACAAAACACAAAAATAGCTCCAGGGATTCGTATTCCCCTAGATAATAATTTTTTTCAAAATAATATTTTAAATAAAGAGGGTAGCACAGAATTACTAAGTCAGGCTAATTTTAAAGAATATATTAGAGGTTTGCATATATCATTAACATCTAATGGGAATGATATTATGCCACTTTTAGATTTATCTAAAGGTAATATTACATTGACTTAT
>Ga0114952_1003770_pt1 | contig 10606 bp, 11 predicted proteins | sample SidtaG_2_FD_87303 | JGI IMG/M metagenome (GOLD analysis project Ga0114952, IMG submission 87303) | Marine algal microbial communities from Sidmouth, United Kingdom - Sidmouth_Asex2 metaG | ecosystem: Host-associated > Algae > Red algae > Unclassified | place: Sidmouth, United Kingdom | collected... | reverse complement strand
TTCGGCGGCGGGGGCGGCAGCTTCGGCGGCGGCGGCGCATCGGGGAGCTGGTAGCACCATGGCCTTTCTCGAACAGAGCGAGAAGACACGGATCGCCGAGGCGATTCGGCACGCCGAACAGGGTACGCGGGGCGAGATCGTCACCGTGCTCGCGCGCACGAGCGATGGCTATCGCTACATACCCACCCTCTGGGCGGCGCTCGCCGCGCTGAGCGTGCCGGGGCTCCACTACCTCTGGCAGTGGCTGACGCACGACGGCTGGGTCTATCCCGGCGCGGCACAGAGCACGCTCTCGTGGCTCTACCCGCTACAGGTACTGGTCTTCCTCGGACTCGGCATGCTGTTCCAGATCCCCCGTCTGCGGCTGTGGCTGGTACCCGCGTCGGTCAAGCGCGAGCGCGCCGCCCGTCACGCGCGCGAGCAGTTCTTCCTGCAGAAGCTGCACCTGACGGCCGGCCGTACGGGTGTGTTGATCTTCGTCTCGGTCGCCGAGCACTACGTCGAGATCATCGTCGACGAAGGCATCGCCGAGGTCGTCGACGACACCGAATGGACCGAGACGGTCGAGGAGTTCATCGCGCACGTGCGCCGCGGCGATGTCGCCGGGGGTTTCCTGCGCACGATCGAGCACTGTCGCGACGTGCTGTGGCAGCACTTCCCCGACGAGGGCGGCAAGCCCGACGAGCTACCCAATCACCTGATCGAGCTCTAGCGCGCCTCGATCCGCCACGTCGGCGGCGTCCCCGCCACGGAGCGCGACCGATCGCCGCCGCCGGCGCCCCGATCGGGCTTCGGGACGCCCCCGACACGGCCTCCCGCCGACCGGCACGGCCGTGCGAGCGGAACGGGTCGATCAGATCGTCGGCCACTCGGCGACGGGCAGGTTCTCGAGCGCGTGCTCCGTATAGCGCCCGAACATCTTCCGGAGCGCGCGGCGACGCGAGTGCTTGCGATCGAGACGCTTGACCGCACCGATCTGCCAGCCGGCGCCGCTCGCCCGTCGCTCGAGCCGGGTCGCGACATTCGCCAGACAGCGCTCGGCGTCGGCATCGTCGACGTTCGCGGCGGCGAGCCCGCGACGCGCGATCGGCAAAAGCTCAACGAGTATGTCGACGAGGGGTCGCTCTTCGAGCAAGTGCGTATTCGCCTGCGGCCACAGCACTCGCGCGTTCATGCCGTCGCGGGCCGCGAACTTCAGGTTCTGCACCAACAGCGAGTGCGGCAGCGCCGTCACCAGCGGCTCGATCTCGTCGAGCAGCCCCTCGGCGAGCCCGATCGCGAGCGCGGCGTTGCTCACCATGTCGACGGCGCTCGGCCCGGCCGGCAGCGCCCGCAACTCGATGCGCACATGCCCGTTCTCCGAGCTGTCGTAGATGACCCGATTCCACGGCCAGACGGTACCCATCTGCAGATCGAGCTCGGAGAGCGTCGGCAGCGTGTCGCCCTCGAGCATCGCGAGCGGCTCCTCCTCGGCGACGATCGGCAGCAGCGGCTTGTAGAGCCGCACCGTCTCGGCGAAGGCCTCGAAGGCGCTGCGCCTGAGCCAGCCGTGCCCGAGGTGCACGCGCGCGGGCAACCGCAGCGCGCGACGAGTGCGGTCGCGGCCGTCGATCGCCTGACGAAAGAGCCCGATCCGGGACTCGTGCCAGAGCTGGCGCTCGAGCAGGAACGGCGAGTTCGCGGCGAAACCGACGAGCAGCGGCGTGATCAGCTGCACCGCGTTGAACAGATCGACGAAGCGTTCGGGGTGCGCCCGGTAGTGAATCTGCATCGACGTGCACGCCCCCTCGGGCGCGACGCTGTCCGATCGCCTCGACAGTGCCTCGTGCCCCCGGAGGTGGACGTGGAACTGCTCGCCTCGCCGCTTCCGAAGCTCCCGGGTGAGCGCCTGATAGCGCGCATCGGGGGTGATCATGTCGCTCTTGAGATCGCGCGGGCGCAGCGTCGGCAGGATGCCGACCGGAACGACGCGCGCGTCGTGGGCGGCGGCCCCCTCGTCGAGGAGCGCCAGCATCGCCACGATCTCCTCCTCGAGTCGCCCGAAGGGGCTGCCCGCGAGTGGCCCTGGGGTCAGGTTCGCCTCGATGTCGTAGCGATTGATCTCGAGGGTCAGTCGCTCGTCTCCGATCTCGTCGCGCAGACGCTTCGCGATCGGCAGGGCCCGACTCCGCCCGTCGACGATGCAGAGCTCGAGCTCGGCTCCCAGGGTCGGCTCGCCCTTGCCGAAGCCGGGACGGGCGAGCAGAGCGCCGAGCGCCTCGAGGCTCTCGTCGAGCCGGCGGCGAAAGCGATGACGATCCTCGTCGGTGAACGTCGTGCGATCGATGCTCTGACCCATGGGCGCAGGCGAGAGGTGGTCGGACCGCTATCCTCTCACGCCCGGGCGGGCGGGGTGTCGGGAGCGGACGATCGTGCCCGCTCCGGCGAGCGCCGCTCCGTGCCGGTAGGGCCGCGGCCCTTCAGCCCTCGTTGGCGCTGAGGGAGACGACCTTGTCGTCGTATCGGCACTCGCCGAGCTCCTCGAGGTAGGCGCGGAACTCCTCACCGACCTCCTTGTGCTCGAGGGCGAACTCGACCTGAGCCTTGAGGTAACCGATCTTGCTGCCGCAGTCGAAGCGACGGCCGCGGAAGTTGTAGGCGAGCACGCGTTGCTCGCCGAGGAGCTCCGCGATCGCATCGGTGAGCTGGATCTCGCCACCGGCGCCGCGCTGCGTTCCCTCGAGCAGTTCGAAGATGCGCGGCGTCAGAATGTAGCGCCCGACGACCGCGACGTTGCTCGGCGCATCGGCCACGGCCGGCTTCTCGACGATCCCCGAGACCTCCATCAGCCCGCTCTGGATCTCCACGCCATCGACGATGCCGTAGGAGCTGACCGTCTCCTTCGGCACCGCTTCGGTGCCGAGGATCGAGCACTGCTGGTAGTTGTACTGCTCGACCATCTGGCTCAAGCAAGGCCGGTCGGTGAAATTGATCAGGTCATCGGCGAGAATCACGGCGAACGGCTCGTTGTTGACGACGGGACGCGCGCAGAGGACGGCGTGCCCGAGCCCGAGCGCTTGCGACTGGCGGATGAAGACGCAGTTGACGTTCTCCGGCAGGATATCGCGCACGACTTGCAGCATCTTCTGCTTGTTCTTCGCCTCGAGCTCGGCCTCGAGCTCGAACGCGCTGTCGAAGTGATCCTCGATCGAGCGCTTGGCACGGCCGGTCACGAAGATCAGCGTGTCGATACCGGCGGCCACGGCCTCTTCGGCGGCGTACTGGATCAGCGGTTTGTCGACGACCGGCAACATCTCCTTGGGATTGGCCTTGGTCGCCGGGAGAAAACGCGTCCCCATGCCGGCGACCGGGAAGACCGCCTTCTTGATCTGCTTCATCAGCTGCTACTCGTCTCTCGTCCTCGTGACTTGACGGGCCCGTCCCGTCACCGTCCTGCGTGGTCAGGGCCGGTACTCGGACACCTGCCCGGGCCGATGCGGAGGGCCATCTGCCCCACCGCCGTTATCTGCTAGCATTCGGCGACAGAGAGGCTGCCTGCCGAGATTCCGTTCATGACGTTCGTCGTTACCGAGAACTGCATCCGCTGCAAGTACACCGACTGCGTGGAGGTCTGTCCGGTCGACTGCTTCCACGAGGGGCCGAACTTCCTGGTCATCGACCCCGAGGAGTGTATCGACTGCTCCCTGTGCGAACCTGAGTGCCCGATCAACGCGATCGTCGCCGAGGAGGACATGAAGCCCGAGGACGAGCCGTACCTCGCGCTGAACGCCGAGCTCTCGGCGATCTGGCCCGTCATCACGGTGCAGAAGGATCCACCGGAGGACGCCAAGGAATGGGAGGACAAGCCGGACAAGCTGCAGCATCTCGAGCGTTGATCGCCTGACACCGCTCGTCCCCCGGATCGCGCACCGGAGCACCGCGACGGACCGGTGACGGGCGGGATTCTACGCAGAGGCACCGCGCCGCTCCCTTGCCGGCCCGTCAGCCTGTAGATCCGACACGTTTTCGACGGGCGCCGTGTCGATGTACTGACGCGTTCCCCGGATCGCGGTCAGGAGCTCGTAGGCGATGGTGCCGGCCGCCGCGGCCATCGCCTCGACCGGAAGCCGGCCGCCCCACAGCTCGACCTCGTCGCCGATCGTCGCGTCGGGCGCACCGCGCAGATCCAGCGCGATCGAATCCATCGACACCCGCCCGACGACGGGACAGTCGCTGCCGCCGACCGACACGAGAGCGCCCTCGAGCACCCGCGGCAGGCCATCCCCGTAACCGACCCGCGCGAGCCCGATCGTCATCCGCTCCGGGCAGCGCCAGCTCTGCCCGTAGCCGACGCCGGCCCCGGCCGCCATGCTCTTCACCGACGCGAGCGACGTGGTGGCCCGCATCGCCGGCCGGAGCGTCACTCGTGCCTCCGTGGCCTCTCTCCTGCTCGCGCCCGTCTCGCCGCGCGGCTCGACACCCGTGGCGCCCCCGTCCGCCCCGCCCGCGCCGAGCGCCACGTTCGGCCAGCGCGGGTCGCACCCGTAGAGCATCAGCCCGGGGCGCGCCCAATCGTGCCGCGCCTCGGGCCAGGCGATGATCCCCGCGGAGTTGGCGAGGCTGCGCACGAGCCGGTCCGGCAAGTGGAGGGCGGCGAAGCGCTCGATCTGCGCTCGTGTGTGCGCGTTGCCCGGCTCGTCCGCACAGGCGAAGTGGCTGAGCACGCCGTACCAGCGGATCCCGCTCGACTCTCGCAGGAGTCGCTCGGCCTCGACCGGGGTGACGCCGAGCCGCCCCATGCCGGTGTCCACCTTGAGCCACGCGGCGAGCTCTCCACGACGCGCGTGCCGGCGGAACCACTCGTGCTGCGCGAGATCGTGTATGACCGGCCAGAGCCCGCTCTCGGCACAGCGCGACGCGTCCGCCGCGTCGACGGGGCCCTGCAGCACGAGGATCGGCTGCCGGATACCGCCCTCGCGCAACGCGATCGCCTCCCCCGTGGTGACGACGGCGAACCCATCGGCGCGGGACTCGGCCGGCGTGTCCTCGCGCACCAGCGCACGGGCGATCGCGACCGCGCCGTGCCCGTAGGCGTCCGCCTTGACGACGGCGCACTGGAACCCACCCCCCGAGAGACGGCGCGCCTCGCGGAGGTTGGCGCGAACCGCCTCCAGATCGACGGTGACGCGAACGCCGCGCGGCGACGCGCGCTCCTCGAGCGTCACCCGCCCGGTCGCCCCCTCGAGCGAGCGCGCACTCACTAGCTGAATTCCCCGCCCATGATCTCCGGCGAATAGTTCTCGAAACGGGTGTACATGCCGAGGAAGGTCAACATACAGCTTCCGATCGGACCGTTACGCTGCTTCCGGATCAGAATTTCCGCCTTGCCTTTGCTCGCTTCGTCGTCGGGATTATAAACTTCGTCGCGATAGATAAACATGATCACGTCGGCATCCTGCTCGATAGCTCCACTGTTGTGATTCACGACATCACATCCGATGAAACTCGAATCGAGCGGTACCGAGATATCGTAGACTTCCGACTCCCCGACCGGCTCCAGCGCGACCACACGATCCCAGAAAAGATCGTTCTCGGTAAATCGCTCGAGTCCACGATCGTCCGAAGCCGTCGCGCACCCCGCGAGAACCGCCCGACCCGATGAGCAGGAAGGGCGCGAACGGGAAAGAGTCGCCGGTGATCGGGATCCGGTTCCACTCGATATCGCCACTTCCGCTAAGGCAGTACCCCTACCCCGCCTCGTGACCCGGGCGTCGTCGGGGATTCCTGCCGGCGCGACATCCACGTTCCTGTTCGACGCCTCGCCCCCGAGAATTTCTCGAAGTTCGCGAATCGCGTCCCGCTGATGTCCGAATCCGCCTATTTTCCCGGCGAAACGCAGTTGCTGTTCCCGTCCGCCCACATCGATCGTGTACCTCCCGTTTCCTCCTGACGCCGGAAACACGCGTTCGGTGCGGGAGACGATCCCGAACCGCAGCAACAGCGCCGCGATATCGTCGGCCAGTCGTCCGCTCGGCGTGGAGAGGCGGACGCGGCACTCGTGCTTCTCACCAACGTGGACCGATCCGTCCGTCGCCCACAGATGCCTTAGAAACAGGGCGAGCTGATCGTTCGGAAGCTTGAACACGAATTCCGGCACGCGCTTGTCGGCCGACCCTCGACCGAACATCCCGAGCCCCTCGAGCCATGCTCCCACGCCGGCCGAGCCCCGGCGATTCCCGTCGCCGCCGATCACCAGCGTGTGCCGGCCCCGCCCTCGCTCCAGACGGGTGACCGGACAGCCGAACTTCGCCGCCGCCCCGGCCACCGCCCGACCGTTCGCCTCGGAGCCCGCGCTATAGCGAAGCGGCTGCCCGTCGAGGTAGCTCCCGTTCCCGATCAGGTGTCCGAGCAGGACCAGCTCGTGCCTCTTCGCCGGCACGGTGATCTCCGGTTCGGGAAGGCTTCGCGGGATCGCGAGCCGGTCCCCCGCCTCGAGCTCCCCGACCTCTCTCCACCCCCCGTACCCGAGCAGGCGATGCTCGGCCGTGCACGCGATCGAGCGTCCGCTCGCGAGCCGTACCCTGAACGCCGGCCGTCTGCCGACCTTCCAGATCGGCTCGGCCCGCGAGCGCCGGATCCGCCCGGCCGCGTCCACCGACAACACCTCGGGCCGCTCCCCGACCAGCGTCTCGATCGGTCGCCGGGTGCCGTCGGCGAGGGCGACGAGGGTGTCCCCGGTCACGCATTCGCGGAGGTCGGACATGACCGGGCGCTTGTCGGGCCGCTGCTCGAGAGCGCGGTTCAACTGCGAGAGCGCGATGATCGGCACGTCGAGCTCCTTGGCAAGCGCCTTGAGCGAGCGCGAGATCTCCGAGATCTCGGTCGCGCGGTTCTCGTTGCTGCTCGCCGAGCCCTTCATCAGCTGCAGGTAGTCGATGACGATGAGCGAGAGACCGTGCTCGCGGGCGAGACGGCGGGCGCGGGCGCGAAGATCGGTCGGGGTGAGCGCCGGGGTATCGTCGATGTAGACGCTCTGCTTTTGATTGAGGAGCGTGATCGCCGAGGAGATACGAGGCCAGTCCTGTTCGGACAGACGCCCGGTACGGAGCTTCTGGAGCTCCACTCGCCCGAGAGAGGAGATCAGACGCATGCCGAGTTGCTCGGCCGGCATCTCCATCGAGAACACCGCCACCGGCGAGGAGGCGGTCAGCGCCACGTGTTCGGCGATGTTCATCGCGAACGTCGTCTTCCCCATCGAGGGGCGCCCGGCGATGATGATCAGGTCCGAGCGCTGCAGACCGCTCGTCTTCTCGTCGAGGTCGTCGAAGCCGGTGGCGATCCCGGTGATCGCGGCGTCGGACTCGAACAGGGTGTTGATGCGCTCGATCGCCCCGGCCAGGACGGTCTTGATGTCCTGGAACCCGCCCGCGTTCTGCGCCGTCTGATCGGCGATGCCGAAGACCTTGGTCTCCGCCTCGTCGAGCAGCTCCTTGCTCGATCGTCCTTCCGAATCGAAGGCGCTGTCGGCGATCTCGGTGGCGACCTTTATCAGCTGACGCATGACCGAGCGCTCGCGGACGATGCTCGCGTAGGCCTTGATGTTCGCCGCGCTCGGCGTGACCTCGGGCAGCGCACCGACGTAGCTCAGCCCCTGGGCGTCCTCAAGAAGCCCGTGCTGATCGAGCCAGCTGACGACGGTAACGACATCGGAGTTGCCGTTGCCGGTCACGATCGCGGCGATCGCGCGGTAGATCAGCCGGTGATGGAACTCGTAGAAGTCGCGCTCGGTGATCATGTCCGAGACGCGATCGAACCCCTCGCTGGTGGCGACCAGCAGCCCGCCGAGCACCGCCTGCTCCGCCTCGAGCGAGTGCGGCGGCATCCGTGCCGCCCCGAGCTGACGGGCGAGCTCGTGCATGCCGCCGATGTCCGGCGGCGCCTCGAGCTCCTCGGGCTCGAAAGCCATGGCGGCGTGAAGCCGCTTCGGCTCAGACCTCCTCGCCGATCACGTCAACGAGGATCTCGACGTCGATGTCGGTGTGCAGGTGCAACGTGACCGGGTGCTCGCCGACGCTCCTGAGCGGCCCTTCGGGCAGGCGAATCTCCTTCTTCTCGATCTCGTGTCCGGCCGACTCGGCGGCGAGGCGAATCTCCTCGGTGCCGATCGAGCCGAACAGCTTGCCCTCGGAGCCGGCACGGGAGACGACCGTGATCGTCTTGCCCTCGAGCTTGGACGCCCGCGACTTCGCGCTCGCGAGCGCTTCGGCCTCCTGCGCCTCGAGCTCAGAGCGGCGCTGCTCGAACGCCTCGACGTTGCTCGGCGTGGCGAGCTCCGCCTTGCCCTGCGGCAGGAGGAAATTGCGGGCGAACCCCGCCTTGACATCGACGAGATCGCCCAGCAGGCCGACGTTGTCGATCTTCTCGAGAAGGATGACTTGCATGGACAGAGTGCTCCGATCGTGTGTTCAATGAGAGAAAGCGTGCCGGAATCGGCCGGACGACGCGCCGGTGGCGGACGGTCGGGGTGCCGCTCTCATCCCGGTGGCGCAGCGGACCCGCGCAGCGAGAAGACGTTGTCGGCGAGCCCGAGTGCGGCGAGCAACAGGACGGTGTGCGGCAGCAACAGCATCGCGTAGAGCCCGATCAGCCAGCCCTTCGCCAGACCGCGGCGGGCGACCACCGCATGGGCCACCGCGAGCCCCTGAACGAAGAAGGCGACGATCGCGACGAAGGCGAGAGCGTCCCAGAGCGAGCCGTCGAACAGCACCGAGGCTCCGATCAGTACCACGCAGCCGATCGCCGGCACGACACCGAGCGCGATCGCGTGGAACTCCTCGCGAAACCCACCCGGCTTCATGACGCTCGCCTGCCAGTGGCGTCCGAGGAACAGCGCGCAGAGGGCGACGGCCATGACCGAGACGCCGGTCGCGCCGGTCATTCGCGAGGCGAGCGTATCGACCAGCGTGTCGAACTGCGCCTCGCTCAGCCCGGTGCGCTGCGGGTCACCGAGCTGCAGCGCGACCGCATCGCGCCAGACCTCCGCATCGCTGCCGATGACCAGATGGATGCCGAACGCCGTCAGCAGACCGCAGGCGGTGACGGCGAGCACCGCGAGATCGAGGCTGACGAACCGCCGCAGCACCATCGCCGCGAGAATCGCCGTCAGCCAGAGCATCGCGGCGATCAGCGGCACCCGCGTCGCCGTGCCCGAGAGCAGCAGCGAGAGCACCACCAGGATCGCCAGGCAGACACCGGCGGCCCGTAGCGCCGCGCGTTCGCCGCGCCTGAGAATGACGAAGGCGACCACCGCCGCACTGCCGACGACCAGCGGCAGCGACAGGAGGCTCGCCGGCGGCAGCACCACCGGCAGGAGCATCGCGGCGGCCAGCAGCGATACCGCCACCGCCGCGGCGGTGGTCGGGCCTCGATCGGCCAGGAGAGCTATGCCGAGCATGGCGGGATCGGGGCAGCACGTCTCGCGTCGCGACGCGCCGTGCGCCTCAGTGCTGGTCGGTGTAGGGCAGCAGCGCGATGTAGCGGGCGCGCTTGATCGCCGTGGCGAGCTGCCGCTGGTAACGGGCCTTAGTGCCGGTGATACGGCTTGGGACGATCTTGCCGGTCTCCGTCACGAAGCCCTTGAGGAGCTCCAGATCCTTGAAGTCGATGTCGGTGATGCCTTCGGCGGTGAAGCGGCAGTACTTGCGGCGGCGGAAGTAGCGGGACATGGTGGGCTCCTGGATCTCAGCTGGCGGCTGCGGCGGTGCGGGGCGGGCGGCTGTCGGAGCGCTGCGCCGACTTGTCGTCCGACTTGCCGTCGCCGTCACCGCGGGACTCGCCGCGCGACTCGTCCTTCTTGATCAGGTGGGAAGCTTCGGTGACCGCGTGCTCGCGCGCGATGACCATGTGACGGACGACCGCGTCGTTGAACTTGAACGCGCTGGTCAGCTCCTCGAGCGTCTCCTGATCGACCTCGATGTTCATCAGCGTGTAGTGCGCCTTGTAGATCTTAGCGATCGGGTAGGCCAGCTGACGGCGACCCCAGTCCTCGAGGCGGTGGATGACGCCCTCCTTGCCCTCGATGATGCCGCGATAGCGCTCGATCATCGCGGGGACCTGCTCGCTCTGGTCGGGATGGACCAGAAAGACGATTTCGTAATGGCGCATGGATGCTCCCTTCGGGGTAATCGCCCGCCTCTGCGAGCCGGGTGCGTGAGCCGGATCGCGGACTGGACGAGGAAGTGGCTCCACCATCGGGCGGAGCCGGTCGATGATACCGGAGGCGTTCTCCGAGGGCAATCGCTTGCGGACACTCGGCGTCTCGTCGGACGCCCCGGTTCGGCGCGTCGCGCTCGGGGGGCGAGGAGTGCGCCGACCGTGGACCGCGAACGCCGACCGGGCCGACTAGCCGGCGCGCTGGCGTCGCGCCTCGAACAGGGTGATACCGGTCGCCACCGACACGTTGAGGCTCGCGACGGTGCCGACCATCGGGATCGCGAACAGCGTGTCGCAACGCGCGCGCGTGAGCCGCCGGAGCCCGCCCCCCTCCGCTCCCATGACGATCGCGACGGGGCCGCCGAGATCGAGCGACCAGAGCGAGGTGTCCGTCTCCCCCGCTGCCCCGTGGACC
>Ga0114952_1003765_pt1 | contig 10614 bp, 4 predicted proteins | sample SidtaG_2_FD_87303 | JGI IMG/M metagenome (GOLD analysis project Ga0114952, IMG submission 87303) | Marine algal microbial communities from Sidmouth, United Kingdom - Sidmouth_Asex2 metaG | ecosystem: Host-associated > Algae > Red algae > Unclassified | place: Sidmouth, United Kingdom | collected... | reverse complement strand
ATCCAATCGTAATCCAAACCCTAGATTTTGGTTCTTTTAGCAATGAAAAGAACAAATAGAAAAACTAAAGCCACAACCCTTTTATTACCTAATAAATTCATTAATAACTCACTAAGTTGATGTATTTGTGAAAGAAATATAATTATGTTTATCGTTAGAACCGCTGTTTTTTTCTGATTCCTAATAAAAAAGGTTTCTTGAGAAGAGGGAAGTTTTTGGTGCAGCCTTAAGTTTTAATAAAAATGTAAATGAAGGAGATATCTTGGATTACAGTTTTCTAAGATAAGGAGAGAAGTGTTTTTTTGCTACAAATGAAAAACATTATTCCTAAAAGCTTGTTTTCCAAGTATCAATTCATGTTCTACAAAACAATTTTATGAAAAACTTACTACTTCTTCTAGCTTTATCTATTAGTGTAAATAACTTTGTACTAGGGCAAGATACTGCTCCTAAGTTTAATAATGACGCTCGCTTCAAATTTAGCCCTATGTTTTTTATAGACTATAGTCTATATCATTGGTATCAAGAACCTAGGAAAACAGTAGATGGTTTGCCCAAAAATATGGGACAGGTACTAAATGTACTACCAGGTTTAGGCGCAGGGTTTATTCTAGGAAAAAAAACAACTTTGCTCTTTTCTTTAGAGGCTTCTGTTAAGTATTTTCCCTTTAGCTTAGATATAGCAGGTTATGAAGGAATGGGGGCAGTTTCCTTTCCCGTTTTAGCTAATTTTAGACTTCCAATTAATGGTTTCATCTTTATGCAAGTAGGGGGAGGAGTGCAATGGAATAAAATTAACATACACAATAGAACCGCAGCACACCAAAGATACCCTAATCCATTCTTTATGACATACGTTGGAGAAGTAGCTATAGGAATAGAAGAGGGAGTATATATTTTATATTTTGCGCGATTTGGATACAATACGGACCAGTCCACGACACTAGATCTAGGAATAAGGATTGGTCTACATAGCGGTCTTTGGGACTGATTGAAATAAGAGTTTTCTTAAACTCTTATTTCAATCAGCCGAGCAAAGCGAGGGCATGTATGAACTAAAGGAAGGCAGGATATTTTAGATAGATCAAAGTAAAAGGAGGGGAAACGTTTTGAGAAAACGATTTTTTCAATCAGCCGAACGAAGAGAGGGAAGGAGAGTGTAGGATTTTAGATAAAAACAGAAGTTGACAAATAGTGTCAAATATATTTTAAAGTGTTTGGCAGCACTCGTTTGATTTAGGAGTAAAATGCCAAGTATATCTGTTACTCTTAGGTATTAGAATAGATACGAAGATGAGGTTTGCGTAATAAATTACTTGAAAAAGAGGCTGCCCTTAAAAGAACAGCCTCTAAATAAAAAATTAGTAAATGAGAATTTTATTTCTATTTTAAGAATGAAAAATAAATCTACTACTACATTCCTTTAATTTTGAACGCTTATTTTACCAGTATTAATGAGCTTTTGATCTCCTTCTAAGCGATAAAAATAAAGCCCTTCACTTAAGTTACCTCTTAATAATTCTATACTATTTCCAGTTGTTTGAGTATTATAAACTAATCGACCCATTGCATCAAAAACAAAAAGCGTTAACTCTTGGTAATTTGCTCCATCAACCTGTATATTAGTGGCTTGTTTGAATGGATTAGGGAAGACATTGACATTTGTATTGGGAGTCTGAACTTGATCAACAGAGACTGTAATTAAAACAAAGTCTTCCCCAATTGTATGCCAAGTAGTATTGGTAATTACAGGCGGATTGTAATCAAAATAAATTCCAGCTGTATTTTCAATACGTGTACCAATAGGATTGTTGTTGATTTGATTAATTCTAAAGCGCACAAATCCGTGAGAAGCCAATTCATTGGTTGTACTATCAGGAAGGGCAATAGGTAAGAACTTAATTTCTAGAATCCTTTGACCATAGATGCGCCAAGTATAAGGATGACTACTAGCTCCCATTTCTATACTTGATAAATCTAAGTAAGGAGAAAGGGTATCCCTAAGTACTACTGAGAAGGCAGTATCTGTTCCTGTGTTTTGAAATCTGATTTTATAGTCAAGTGCAGTATGCGCTTCAATATAATGTTGTGCGCTGTAACCTTCAGGTTGAGCTGACTTATCATTTGGATCAAAAGAACCAATCATTTGTTGACAATCAACAGCTATGAATGGAGCACTATGCCCATTCGATATTTGAGTGATAAATCCAGTATTAAAATTACCATTAGGATCTGGATTACAACCCTCAACAAAAGCAGTAGCAACAGAATCTCCAAGAATAGAAGGGAAACCAAAAGGTTGATGGACACAAATTCTATACGACTTGCCAACGGCGGCGGCTTCCTTAATCGTTTGTGTTCCCAAAGTCCCTAGAGGGTTTGTATTTCCAATACTAAAAATAATATTGTCTTCATAAACGAAGTACTGTAAGGGTTGAAGTATTGGGCTGCCAATATTCTGAATTTCAAAATGAATGGTATCATTAAGGCACTCTACGTCAACCTCTAGGATAGGTCCATTCCATAAATTAGGAATGCAGATAGAATCTGGATATATATGCGCTTGAGAGCAAAATGTTTGCCCGATAATAGCACTAGTGTCTGCAATGACATCAATCGTAAAAGAAGCACATTGCCCAACAGGTAGGTTTCCAATTAAAAAAGTATAAACATTGTTCAATTGACTGTTAATAGGAATACTACTTCCTAATACAGTCAAAGCAGGATCAAGTTCTACTTCTACATAAGCATTTTGAGGATCTACAGTCCCATGATTACAATAATGAACCGTGTAACTACTTCCATTGCCCGTTTGGCGAATAAATGGAGCCGATAAATCCACTTGTAAAAGCGGGCAAAGAATATCTGGGGTAAGTGCAAAGTCAATCGTATCTATATCAAATGCATTGGGAAGAGTAGCACTAAGGTTTTGCCCACAAGTAGTATTGTAGTATGCTCCAATATTACTAACATTGACTGTATAACTACCTAATTCACATAGAATATCGTAATAACCAAGTGCATCTGTTGTACCATAATAAACTCTACCACTACTATGAGTTGCTGTCAGAAGGACACCCGCTAACTCAATGTCTCCAGTGTTCAATATGCAATCTGTATTGTTATCTTGAAAGACATTGCCACGAATAGAATTAGTAAGAGAATTACCAAGAGAGTCTGTTTTGACAACATACATATCAATAATACCACCGTTCATGCTAGCAGAACCAGAGAAGATATATCCTCCATCTACCGTTTGATTTACTTCACGTGCTTGTCCAAAGGCGTATGTTTTTCGCCACAATTCGGTACCAGTAGCATTTATTTTTACTAATAAATTGTGACCAGAAATAGAGGCACCTACTAAAACATAGTTGCCATCTGTAGTTTCTTTAATAGAAAAAGCTCCACTACCACTATAAGTATTGCCCCAATATTCATTTCCTAATGAATCTGTTTTGACGACAATTATACCGTCATTAGAAAAAGCACCAGTACCATTGCCAACTAATATATAACCACCATCAGAAGTTTGTTTCACATTCCAAGCTTTATTGAAACCAATATAGCCATAAAATTTTGTCCATAAACGATTACCATTAGCATCGGTTTTAGTTAAGTTGATCCTAGAGGAAGTAGAGGTATGTTGAGTTTCACCAGCAAAAATATAACCACCATCAGAAGTTTGAGAAACAGTTTCAAAAATACCTTGTTGAATAGAATCTCCGTAAGAACGTGTCCAAAGGGTATCGCCCAAAGCATCTGTTTTGATAATATGAGCATCATTATTGGCATAACCAGCCAAAATATAGCCCCCATCTGTTGTTTGTTTTGCATCTCTAGCACCACCATAACCTGTTACCGTATGCGTTTTTGTCCAAGTGCTATCTCCATTTGTATCTAATTTGTACAAGTAAAAATCACTAGAGGTGGAGGTACTAATATTACCACCTAAAAAATAACCACCATCAGAAGTCTGAAAGCCAGAGAAAGCTTGATCGCCTAGAGTATTACCATAGGAACGTGTCCAGAGTGTATCGCCATTAGCATCTATTTTTACAGCATACATATCATACATTCCTGCACCATAACTTTCGGTGTAGCCACTAACAATATAGCCACCATCACTGGTTAATTGTATATCTAGGGCACCGTCTTCAGCAGCTCCACCATAGGTGCGTTCCCATCCTTGAGCCATACTGCTATTAAGGGAGCAGCAAAAGCTGAGTAGCAGTATCCATTGAGTCCATAAAATTTTTTTCATAATTTATTACATTTTAGCATTTTTGAATGATAAGTATGAACCCCAAATTATTATTAAACATTTTGCAAGTCTTTTGAGTTTATCTTGCGTCAAAAATACTCGCCTTAGTGCACTAAGGCTCCCTTTTTTACTTATCTAAACCCAAAACTCAATTCAAAATATAGTTTAAACTGATTCCAGTTTCATACTTATAGACTAAAAGTACAAGCTATTATAGTGAATAGCTAAAACAAAAAAATAAGTTTGTCGGATAAAAGAACTATAAATGGTATCTTTAAATTATGATAAAAAGTAATTTTATACAACTTTACAAAAGCCTTACAAAGCAGGAAAAAAAAGTGTTGCAAAAATGGGTGTATTCTCCAATGCACAATCAGCATCAGTTGGTCTGTAAACTATTTGATTATCTGTCTATAAAAACTAAAATAACAAAAACAACGGTAGATAAGCAACGAATTTATAAAGAACTCTTTCCATTGGAGCCTTATAATGATTTAAAGCTTCGACATATACAATCTTACGCTTTGAATGTGTTAGAGAATTTTGTCGGATATAATCATGTTTTTTTAGATCAATTATTTTTAAAAAGAAAGCAATTAGAGACCTATCGTTTGCGAAATTTACCCAAACTAAGTGTCAAAATATTGAGAAAGTCTGAGCAAGAAATAGCAGCAAAAAGCCTAAAAAACAGTAATTTTCATTTAGAAGCGTATCAATTAGAGATAGAAAAGTTCAAGCATGGAAGCACAGAACGTCGAACAGAAGCGAATAATTTACCTCAATTGTTTGGGCATTTATCAGAGTTTTTTATTATCTCAACGCTTAAGTTTGCTTGCACAGCGGCTAGTCATAGTAATGTATTTAAAAGTGAATATGATATACCATTATTAGAAGCTGTACTGGAATATGCCAGAGGAAATAAAGTTTCTACTGCTATTAAGGTTTATTATGAGGCTTATCAAAGTCTAATTGATGCTGATAATGAAAACCATTATAAGGTTCTAAGAAATTTATTTTTTGAGCACATCGCCTTGTTTGATAAGGAAGAACAGTATGAATTATTCCAATTGACAATTAATTACTGTATCAAACAGATTAATACAGGAAACAGTAATTATTTTGGAGAGGTATTTCAATTGTATAAAGATGGTTTGTATACAAAGGTCTTATTAGATAAAAATACTTTGAGTCGTTTTACCTATAAAAATATCGTTTCAGCAGGTTTGAAACTCAAAGAGTTTGAATGGGTACAAACATTTATAAAAGAATATACCTTGTATTTGCCTTCGAAATTTAAGAAAACTTATAGAGTATATTCTACGGCTAAATTATATTATGCTATAGGGGATTATACCGCAGCACTCCAATTATTATTACAAGTAGAAGAGTACGATGATTTATTTTTGACCTTAGATGCAAAAGTGCTCTTATTAAAAATTTATTACGAAGAGGAGAGTATAGATGCTTTATTAGCTTTAATTGCAAGCTTTAACGTGTTTTTGCAACGAAAGGGGATTATGGGTTATCATAAGCAAGTGTATAAAAATCTGTTGCGTCTGGTCAATAAGTTTTTAGGTTTACCACTCAATGACAAGAGTATACGAAAAGCATTAATCAAAGAAGTAAACCTAACACAGCCTCTAGTGGAACAACAATGGTTACTAGATCAATTGGAATAAGCAAGCACAAAAAAAGAGCTATCTCGAAAGAGATAGCTCCAGTAAATTATTATTTTAAGAAGGATATTAGTTTACATCCCACCATAATTTAGTGTCCAAATCATCAGCACCTCCTAATAAAGAAACACCAGTAGCGTATTGCTCGCCATTCAATGTCATTTCATCAGTAGGGTATTTCATACGATTAGGAATACCACTTCCATCTAAAGTACCACCAGCAGGAGCTTGAAGAATACCAAAGTCTAATCTTCTGTATTCAGCCCAGCCTTGAACTCCTTGCATATACAAAGCAATCCATTTTTGACGTCCGATGACTTGTTTCCAAGTTTCTGTTCCCATTAAAGTCGTATAATCAACTTCTGGTTGAGCAATGTAATTGCTAATGTCAGCAGCTGAAAGAGATCCACTTGCATCCCAGTATTGCATAGAGGCAGTGATACCATTGTTGTAGTGAGTTGCTGCACTTCCAGCGCCACCCATACCACGTTCAGCGGCTTCTGCCATCATAAATTCTACTTGCGCATAATCCATGTAAATACCAGGAGCTGTTTCAGCCAATACTTGAGGATTTCTTTGAGAAATATCTGCATCAAGCGTTACCGCAGCATCTGCTTCTGTAAGACCATAAACTTCGCCAACATAATTGCCAGCACTATTTGGTGAATAATAGAAGCCTACACGAGGATCGCCCAAGCGATTTAATTCATCTACCATTGTGTTAGAAGCTGCAAAGTCGTTACGAGTTTTGTAATCTTCAGCGAATGGATTGTTGTTTGGAGCGCCATTGACATATTGGAACAATGCATTATCAGCATTAGAAGTAAATACGCCACTAGCGATTGCTTCACTGACAGCAGTTGCAGCAGTAGTTGGCTCTACATCAGCTATACGAAGTGCAACACGCATTTTTAGTGAATTGGCAAATTTTTTCCATTTAGCAATATTACCATCATAAATAAGGTCACCTTTTAGGGTTTCATCGTTTACGTCAAAGCCATTGATAGCCTCATTTAACATACTTAAAAGACCAGTGTATACTTCTTGTTGACTGTCATATTTAGGAAAAGGGTAACTTTCATATTGTAGTGCTTGACTAAAAGGAATAGGCCCCCAAGAATCAGTCATATTTTGGTACGTCCAAGCTTGTAGTGTTTTAGCAACAGCAATTTGGTTTTCACTTTTTCCAAATTTAGTATAGCCATCAGGATTAGCTTCATTTAAATTAATGATTTCTTGTAAGTCTCTAAGTGCTCGAGCATAAAAAAAGCCCCAATAGTCATTGGTAATAGTCACACGAAGCGCATATCTAGACTCATTGCTGTATTGGTTTGAAGCCCAATATTGAGCTAATTGATTGCCTCTACGACCATTGAACCATTCATCCCAAGTATAATCCATCATATATTTTTGGGCATTACCCAAAAGAAATGAAGTAGCAGTAGTGGTTGGTTCGTTAGGGTCTGTGTTTAACTTTTCAAAATGCTTGTCACAGGAAGTTAAACCCATGGTGATGCAGGCACTAAAAAGTCCGTATTTGATATATTTATTAAATTGAATTTTCATAACAATTCGTTAATTTTCGTTGGTGATTAGAATTTCAAGTTTAGGTTCACTCCAATAGAACGTTCTGTAGGCAATTGACCACCTTCAAAACCTTGTACATTTCCAGAGTTTACAGCAGCTTCAGGATCAATGTTTGGAACATTTTTGTGAAGAATAGCTAAGTTTCTACCTACAACAGAAAGTGTTACGTCTCTGAAAGGTGTTTTTCCAAATAATTTATTTGGGAAAGTATACCCTATACGAGCTTCTCTAAATTTAACAAAACTAGCATCATAAATATCTACAGAGTTAATCGTATAACCCTGATTTAGGAAGAAGTGAGATTGAGCATCTAAGTTAACTGTATTTGCTACTCCAGTACTAGTCCAGTTTCCATCTGAATCTTGAGTTGCAGCCATTCCTGCTACTACGATACCATTTTCACGAATGTCATTCTCAACAGTTTCTTGTAACATTCCAGAGTATTTACCCCACATATTACTTAATGAGAATATTTTTCCACCACTTTGGAAGTCAAACAATAAATATAAAGAAACGCCTTTGAAAGAGAACGTAGTAGAAATACCACCTGTGAAATCAGCCAATACAGAACCCAATGCTTTTGCTTCAGAGACAGCATAAGCGCCATTAGGTTTAACTAATTTATTGCCGTTTTCATCATAAACATAATCTGTACCTACAAAAGTACCATAAGTTTCACCAACTCTAGCTTCTAGAGCTACACCAAACAAAGAAGACAAACGTAGATTATCTGTACCTTCTCTTAATTCAAGAACTTTGTTATCATTCTTAGCAAAGTTAAACCCAATATCCCATCTGAAACCACTGTTAGTTTTAACAGGAGTACCATAGGCAGCAATTTCAAGACCATAGTTTAATACTTTACCCGCATTTAATTGACGACTAGTATACCCCGTTGATCCAGATTGTGTTACACCAAAAATTAAATCAGAAGTAACTTGGTTATAATAAGTAACATCTAAACCTAAACGACCTTTGAAGAATCTTAGATCTAAACCAGTTTCAAATGCATTGGTACGTTCTGGTTTTAAATCTGCATTGTTCAAACGATTTGGAACAGTACTTAGTCCATTACCACTAAAGCTTTGATTGGTAACGTATGTATTTGCAAGTCTGTAAGGGTTTGTACCTCCACCAGTTTGACCATAAGAAACTCTTAATTTACCAAAGGATAAAATATCATTTTTAGGTAATAATTCAGAGAAAACAAGGCTACCACCAAAAGAATAATAATGGTATAAGTTTTTGCCAGAAGGTAGGGTAGAGTTAATGTCAAAACGATAGCTAATATCTAAGTAAACAAAATCTTTGAAACCTAAAGAAGCATTGGCGAAAGTAGAGAAAATCTCTTTCTCCTCTTTGTAATCTCTAATTTTTAAATCAGAAGCAGAGTTGCTCAAATTGTAAAAATTGGCCGTATTTAAGCCCCCTTGTGTACTAGCAGAATTTCTATTATAAATGTTGTTACGGAAGTTGATTCCAGCAAAAGCATTTAAAGAAATCATTTCGCCAAATCTTTTATTAATATCTAATTTGACTTCATAGTTGTTTTCTCTAATGAAATAAATATCTTCAGAGTATCTAGACTCATTTACACCTCCAACAGCAACCCATTCTTCACGACGGTCGGTGTAGAAGTCAGTCATTGCACGACCACTAACTGCCAAAAAGTCAGTTAATTGATAACGTAAACCAACATTTCCAAATAGACGTTCTCTTCTATCGGTTTGACCATTTTCGTAACGATCCCAAAATGGATTATCCCAATACTTAGCAGCGCCATTAGCTTCGCTTTTTCTATTCCATGTACGTTGTGTTCCGTCTGGGTTTTTATAATCTCTCAGACGATCCATGTCTAATTGTCTTTGAAACCACTGGTTGTATTGACTCATGATAGTGTTATACCCAGTACTTGGACGACCATTCCCTTGGTTGGCAACGAAGTTTACAGAAGCAAATACTTTCAACTTTTTAGTTAAGTTGTAATTTGCATTAAAACCAACATTGTGTCGATTTAATTTCGAGTTTTCTTGGGTACCAACTTGGTGTAAGTTTGTATAAGACAAGCGGAAAGAACCTAAAGTATTAGCACCACTCAATGCAATGCTATTAGTTGCTAGAACACCTGTTTGGAAGAAATCTCTAACATTATTAGGACTTGCTTCCCATGCTCTAGTTGTTCCAAAGTTTTCAACATCTGTAGGATCGTAAGAATCCCAATGTCTAACTTGTTGACCATCAAATTTAGGTCCCCAGCTACCATCATAACCAAAGTCAGCAATCAATTGATTGGTATCAATTCCAGAATTGCCAAAAACATTACCAGCACCACCACCATATTGATTTTGGTAATTAGGCAAGAAAGCAACTTCGTTGAATTGAAGACTAGAGTTGATTGAAACACCAATTGGTAATTTAGAATCTTCAGGACGAGAACCTTTCTTAGTTGTAATCATGATAACACCATTAGAACCACGATCACCATACAAAGCAGCACCAGCAGGTCCTTTAAGTACGTTTACAGACTCAATATCGTCTGGATTGATGTCAGAGATTGCATTACCATAATCATAACCACCTGCACCACGTATCTGATCACGATCTTCTACTGTAGCTCCTTTTGCAGCAAAATTAGTATTATCTATTGGTACTCCATCGACAACAAATAATGGTTGGTTGTTTCCTACAATAGAACCTGCACCCCTAAGAAGGATACGAGTAGAACCACCAAGGTTGGAAGAACCTGTAATTTGTACACCTGCTACTTTTCCTTGTAGCGTATTCAAGAAATTGGCATCTCTTGATTTTGTCAATGCTTCACCATCGACTTCCTGTGAAGCATAGCCCAAGGACTTCTCTTTACGAGAAACTCCCAAAGCAGTAACAACAACTTTTTCTAAATCTACCCCTTCGAGCAAGGTAACATTTAAAGTAGTCCCTGTAATTTCTATCTCTTGTGTAGCATACCCTATATAACTAAATAATAGAGCTGTTGCTTCTTTTGGTACTTCAATAGAATAATTTCCATCAATATCTGTAATAGTACCAGATGCCGAGCCTTTCATCAAGACTGTTGCGCCAATGATT
>Ga0114952_1003762_pt1 | contig 10616 bp, 10 predicted proteins | sample SidtaG_2_FD_87303 | JGI IMG/M metagenome (GOLD analysis project Ga0114952, IMG submission 87303) | Marine algal microbial communities from Sidmouth, United Kingdom - Sidmouth_Asex2 metaG | ecosystem: Host-associated > Algae > Red algae > Unclassified | place: Sidmouth, United Kingdom | collected... | reverse complement strand
GCTACCGGGTGATCTTTCTGATGAAGAGATGGAAGAACTGGATTCTCTGATGGAGCCCTGGATTGACGATCTCGAAGCCGTCAGATATCAATCCTCGAACGTGTAGAACTCGGTACTCTCAAGCTAAGATAAAAAGCAGGGGTATAACCAGATTTATGACCGGATTGCCTACCCACTGAGAGAGACTGTCAGGGTGCAGTGCAAAACCTGCATTGTTAAAAGCTGACACTGAGTGGAAGATAGCTTGCCAGATTCCGTCTCTACCAAATTCAGGTACGAAGACGATAGCCAGTAGCAGAGCACCAATAAGTTCACAGACGATAGCGACAACGAAGATGACACGCACCAGCATGGTAAGGCTGGACAGTGACGTCTGGTTCAGGTCTTCGCGCAGTACGAGTCGTTGAGGCATACCAATTGAAATTCCCAGCGCACTCAGTACCAGCACAGCGAAGGTCATCAACCCCAACCCGCCCAGTTGTACCAGCACAGCAATTACGATCTGACCATACAGTGTGAAAGCTGAACCGGTATCCACCAGCACAAGGCCCGTTACCGTCACCGCCGATGTGGCCGTGAACAACGCTTCCACGACACCGACATCACCATGGTGTGAAAAGGGCAACCACAACAGAGTTCCACCTAGTAGTATCAATGCCGCATAGATCAGAACCAGCAAGGCAGGCGGTGCCAGCTTCAGGTTACTGACACTACGCACCCGACGCTTCTTGATTTCATCACTCACAAACTGGCTGCAAACTTGCGGTAGTCATCTCGCTTGCCAAGCAAGAGCAGCAGATCATCATTCTCCAGCTGACAATCTGAGCCGTCCTGCCCAATAAATTCAGTCGTACGCATCACACCGATACATCGCAGGTTAAACTTTTTTATATGCGGTAACTCGGACAATCGTTTCCCTTGAAGAGATTCGGGAATTCGGAAATTCACCACGTCATAGCCATTACCGAGGCTGACGTAATCACGAACCAGTGGATTGTGCATGACCTGTGCGATGTGCTTTCCCACCTCCACTTCCGGGTGAATGATTCTGTCGACACCCAGTTTGCCCAGAATTCGATGATGCGTTTTAGTTGTAGCTTTTGCCCAGACAGTGGATACGCCAATCATTTTCAGATTGATAGAGGCGAGAATGCTGGACTCCAGATTCGATCCAATCGCCACCATGCCTGTATCGCACGAAGAAAGTCCCGCTTCACGTAAAGCCGCATCATCACGAGCATCAACGATAAGAGCCTGCGACAATACGTCTGCCATACTACTTACGCGTGCCTCGGAAATATCCACACCGATCACATGATTATCAAAACGCTGGAGCTCGGTAGCGATAGTTTTTCCGAAGTTTCCAAGACCAATGACACAGTATGTTCTGCTATCGTTTTTAGGATTGCCCAAAGTCGTAGGTTCTCTTTGCGTTTCGGCTATTGGTGATCGATGGAATTAATTTGACGCTCCAGAATGCAGTGTTACACCAAATCATCCTCACCACCGTAGTGGCGATCTGGGTAGCTCGCATGCAATGCCTGATCGGCTTCACTCAAACGAGGTAAGGCAAAGTTGTGCTGGTGCCAGTAAGGGTAAATCAACGGCAGTCGACTGACGTCATCCAGACGCTTCAGTTCATCATCGCTTAACGTCAGCTCAGCAGCCTGCAGGCTGTCTGCAAACTGTTCAGCCGTACGGCCACCGACTACCAAAGAGGCTATCGCAGGGCGCGTGAGTAACCAGGCCAACGCAACTCTTGCAGCAGACACACCCTGTGCCTCTCCCACTTCAACCAGCACATCAACAATGCGCCACAGTCGATCAGCGTCTCTGATAGGCGGTTCGTCCCAACCGGCAGCTTGTCTGGATGCTTCTGGAGTTGCCTGGGAACGACGGTGCTTACCACTGAGCAGTCCGGCAGCCAGTGGACTCCAGACCAGCACACCCAGATTCTCCGCTACGGATAACGGTAGTAGCTCGTACTCCGCCTCCCGCGCCTCCAGCGTGTAGTGGATTTGCTGCGTCGCAAACCGGGCTCCACCTGCCTTGTCTGCCGCACCGAGTGATTTCATCACATGCCATGCTGAATAATTGGAACAACCTGTGTAACGAACCTTGCCATCACGCACCAGCGTATCCAGCGCTGCCATGGTTTCTTCTACAGCGGTTAATCCATCCCACTCATGCATGTAGTAGATATCAATATGATCACGTTTCAATCGTTTCAGCGAGCGCTCACATTCGCGAATCAGATGCCAGCGTGATGTGCCTTGATCATTCACGTCATCACCTATAGGCATTCGTGCCTTGGATGTAACCAGAATGTTGTCGCTACGCCCTTGTAGTACCTCTCCAAGAATTTCTTCTGAAAGACCCGTTGAATACAGGTTAGCGGTATCAAAAAGGTTGACGCCATGCTCCAGACAAACGTCTACCAGGTTGCGCGCCTCAGCCACATCCTGACAGCCTGCGCGTGCAAAGCCACCTCGCCCGCCAAACGTGAATGTGCCCATCGTCATGGCGGACACCTTAAGTCCTGTACGTCCCAGTGTTCGGTATTGCATGCAGGCTATTCTCTGGTGGTGTAGGTCGGTGTCTGAGTGGCTCACGTTGCAGGGCAGGAGCTGAACTCAGGTTTGTCGAAACTTCACAGGCAGGATACTACTTCACACAGGCGCATCGCTCACGGCTGGTAAAACTTCACGCCAGAACCTCTTTCAATGCCGGATACAGCTTCAGGTAGCGCTCATAAATGGCCTCATAAGCGATTACATTGGCAGCGATAGGCTCAATCTCACGGCCGGGTTTAACCATCGCTTCAATACCTTCATCGATACTGCTGAACTGGCCAGCTCCAACCGCTGCCAATACAGCTGAGCCTGTAGAAGGTGCATCTGGCGACTCAGGCACCCTGACAGGCAATGCTGCAGTATCAGCGTGTATCTGTAGAAAAAGTGGCGAAGCGGCAGCTCCACCGCCTACTGTTATTTCACCGCTGGTATACCCTGCGCGTGCGAATGAATCCAGAATGGCACGTGTGCCAAACCCGATACTCTCCATCATGGCGCGGAAAACATGGTGTTTCTCATGCGCTAGCGTGAGCCCGACGATAGCACCACGTGACAGCGGGTCGGTGTACGGTGTGCGGTTACCCTGAAAATGATCTTGTACCAGTAAGCCATCAGAACCGGGAGATAACTTTTCGGCGGCCTCGTTAAGCGCTTCATAGTCCATGCCGGTGCCACTCATTCTCCCCAACCAGTTAATGATAGACCCAGTAGATGTTTGCCCACCTTCAACGATATAGCGCCCGGGATAGACGATATCGGGATACGCACCCCACATGCCCGGCGCATGCATGGCAGTTTCGGTAACACCGAACAGTAAGTGAGAAGACCCCGTAATCAATGCCAACTGACCTGGCTTGGCAACACCCAGACCAATCATGCCAATCAAGGCGTCTGCACCACCTTGCACCACTTTCACTGATGCTGGCAGCCCGAGCGCGCTTGCAGCATTTGCGCACAGTGTACCGATGACATCGCCCGGCGCTACAACACGAGGAGGCCATTTGTCCAGAATATCGCTCATACCCAAGGCGTCGACCAGACCATCAGCCCAACCATTGCCAGCGTTGTCGTAATGCCAACGTAACCCCACGTTGTCCAGACTGGCTGCCCATTCACCCGTGAGCTTGTAGGTCAGATAATCCTGATACTCACAGATACGGTAGGCAGCCTTATAGTGCTCCGGCTCGTTGCGTTTGAGCCAGAGTGCCTTGGGAATCATCCATTCAGCTGAGACCGGGCCACGGCCGTTACCATTAAACTTCAAAGCGGCATCACCCGTTGCCAGAACGGTCTCGGTTTCCTCACTGGCGCGTACATCCATCCAGATCATGGCAGGTCTCAATGCATTGCCATTCTCGTCCAGAGCAACCACTGAGCAACTGGTAGTGGCATAGCAAATCGATACCACATCAGACGAGTCGATACCTGCCTCTTTGATAGCGGCTTTTGAGGCGCTGATAAAGTTTGCCCACCAGTCTGCCGGATCCTGTTCTGCCCGACCGCCAGGCGCGAATTCCGTTTGATAGGCTACCGCCTTGCTGCCCAGACACGATCCATTTTCATCATAGACGCGAGCTCGCAGACTCTCGGTACCGCCATCAACCGTCAGGTAATAACCCATGTGCCATCTCTCCTCTCTGTCTTGCTTAACGGTCTGTACTCACCGATCTGTCTTGCGTTGGCTCTCGGGACTCTGCCTGCAACTTGAGCCAGCTTCAGTCACGTGTGGCAGACAGTATGATATCGGCAACTAAGCGCGGCTCATCCCAGTGTGGCATATGCCCCGCTGATGGCAGATGATGCACGGATACGCGCGGGGAAATTCTATGCACATCCTGCCAATCAAGAATACGATCAGCATGCCCGACAATCAGTCTGACTGGGATAGCCGCAGCGATCTTTTCCACGGTTTCGAGTATATCGATGCGTTGCCCATGAGCACTAACAGCACGCTCGGCAAGCGCTTTCAATCGACCCTGCGCAAGGGACTCATACAGCACATCAATGGCAGCAGATGATAACGCCAGTGGTCGCTCACTGAGCCGTCTTAACAGATGCGCAACTTCAGCGCTCGACGAAGGTGCGCCCATTCCTTGAACAAACTGCGTATCGATGAAATAACCCATGCCTGCAGGTGCGATCAGTGTGAGTGATTTCACGTTGGATGCCGTCTTGCCATCCAGTTGATCCAGCACCAGTTGCACGGCGGGTATGGCACCCATGGAATGTGCAACAACATGGCAATCCTGTTTACCAACCACCTGACCGACAAGCTCTTTTAAACCCGTTGCCAGTGACTCTGTATCGTTGGCGGGCAACCGGCTTGCACCATGACCCGGCAAATCGACTGCGATTGCCTGACAATCCGCTTTAGCCACCGCGCTGGCTAACGAGGCCCAGGCCGAATGGTCGGCCGCGAAACCATGCAGCAACAAGTAAGTACTACCCGTGGCCGGTCCCTGGCTTGAGTACGCGATGTCACCTGCAAAGGATAGTTTAGTGATAGCGGCCGCAACGTTGATGCTTTGTTCAACACCACGCGCGCTGGACATCACTGCCCTATCGATATCGTGATGCTCAATGCGGCCTCGCCGGCCAGTACCCTTAATATCATCGAGACGAAGTCCGTGTTGTCTTGCCAGACGCCTTGCAACGGGAGTTGCCCGAAGAGCCCCGGTTCCCGTCGGGGCTGCTATGCCGGGCAGGTATGATTGAGAATCAGTAGCAGTAGCGATCTCTTGTTCATCAGTCGGTGTTTTGGTAGCAGAAGACGCACCAGCTGAGCCAGACCCCGGATCATCCGATGGCTGAGCGTCCCCGGTATCGTCAGAACTAGCCAGCCAATTCGGTCCATCACCAATATCAACGGTCGCGACTGGCGCACCCACGTCTACCTGATCCCCTTCACTCACCAGTTGCTCCACCAGTACGCCGTCACCCAGCGCTGGATACTCAACAGCCGTCTTGTCGGTTTCAAACTCGATGATGGGGTCACCACGTAAAAATGGTTCGCCTTCCTTGATCAGCCAGGCAGCGACAACGCCGTGTTCCATCGTCTCGCCCAGACGAGGCATGGTCATCGTCACCTTGCTCATTCGAACAACCTGCCAACCGTCGCTGCAATTGACTCGGCACTGGGTACCGAACTCGCCTCCAGTTCTTGCGAGACTGAAATTGGAATATCTTCTCCGGCGATGCGGATCACGGGATCATAAAGGTAGTCAAAACATTCTTCACTGATACGTGCAGAGAGTTCAGCAGCAACACCTGCCGTCATGACCCCTTCTGATACGACGACCACACGGCCAACCTTTTCTATTTCAACACGCAGCGTATCGAAATCGAGCGGGTTTAACGTTCGCAGGTCTATCACAGTGGCGCTGATACCTGACTCATCCAGTATTTGTGCCGTTTGCATGGCGTAGTGAAGCTGACGTGAATAGGTCACAATCACTACATCGTCGCCACGCCTACGCACAGCAGCTTGCCCCCAGGGTGCAACCTCTTCAGCAAGATCCACGTCTTCCTTAAGCGTATAGAGTGCCTTGTGTTCAATAAACACGACAGGGTCCGGTTGCGTCAGAGCCTGACGTAGCAGATGGTAGGCATCAGCTACCGTGGCTGGCATGACAAGTCGTAGACCCGGCGTGTGCATGATGTACGCCTCAAGACTCTGACTGTGCTGAGCACCGGCAGAACGCCCTGTACCACCCTGCGTGCGCAGCACCATGGGTACACCAATCTGCCCGCCAAACATGTAACGGATCTTGGCAGCCTGGTTACCAAGCTGATCCATCGTCATCCCCACAAAATCCACGTACATGAGCTCTGCGACCGGACGCATGCCACTCATGGCGGCACCAACGGCTGCGCCTACTATGGCGGCTTCGGATATCGGCGTGTCGATGACGCGTTGCTCACCGAAGTCATCGATCAGCCCCTTGGTAACACCATAGGCACCACCGTAGCGTCCTACTTCTTCGCCGATGATGAAGATTGAGTCGTCTTCGCTCATGGCATCGTGCAACGCTTGCCTGAGTGCGTCGCGATAAGTCATTGGTACCATTATTCAGCTCCTCGCCAAAACGCGATCAATACGCGCATTTACCGGCTCAGGCTCAGGTTCTCCCAGTGCATAGACATCCTTGTACATGGACGTAAGCGGCGGGGCTTCCGAACTGACTGCAAAATCGATAGTGGCATCCATCTCAACGTCAATGGATTTGTCCAATGCGCTCAAGGACTCTTCAGTTTCGTGTGATTGTAAAAGCTCGTTACGCGTGAACTCAACGGGATCGCGCTGACGACCCTCTGCCTCTTCCACTTCCGTGCGATACGGGCTTTTGTCCTTTCTGGCATGACCGTAAAAACGGAAGCATGAAATAGCCAGAAAACCCGGTTTCCCCTGCCTCGCATCATCGACCATGTCCTGTGCAGTTGCCTGCACAGCGGTAACATCCAGACCATCAACAGAGCGGCCCTGCAACCCAAATGCCTCAGCCCTTAAATGCAACTCCGTCCCTTTAGTGGCGCGATCAATTCGTGTCCCCATACCGTACTGGTTGTTGATGCAGACGAACATGACAGGCAAATCCCAGAGCGCCGCCATGTTCATACATTCGTACAGGATTCCCTGCTGCATGGCACCATCGCCAAAAAAGGCAATAGACACAGCACCATTCTTCTTGTGACGCGCCGCCAGACCCGCACCGACAACAGCAGGAATACCACCGCCTACTATAGCGTTGGCGCCTAGATGCCCCAGGCCCATATCAGCAATATGCATGGACCCTCCCTTGCCATGACAATAGCCCGATTGTTTGCCGGCTATCTCAGCCATCATCAGATTCGGTTCTGCGCCACGAGCCAGGAAAATGCCATGGCCACGGTGATGGGTGGTAAAGGTGTCGCCCTTCTCCATGGCAGTTGCCACACCTACCGCTGCGGCCTCTTCTCCGATTGACAAGTGCAGCATGGAGCCTGCGCTTTGACCGCGAACAAACAACTCACCTACCCGCTCCTCAAAGGTGCGTATCCTGCGCATCTCACGGTACAGACCCAGAGTATCCACGTTGGATCTTTCGGTAATACGGTCAGACGTCTTTTTCATCAGGTGTGTCGGCTGTTTTTAGATCGACTTCAACTGTCACTATAATACGTATTACACGGCTTTGTCGTTTACTACTGAACGGTGGTGTGACGCAAAAGTGAATCGACTGCGGAGTGGCTGGCGATGCGCAGGCGATCACAGCTCTGCTGACGGTTGATTAGTCGCAAATCAAAGAGCTTCGAGCAACCCATCCGGATACAGCTCTACACTCCCTTTCCTCAGGTCGTCAATGGAATACCATCAGGCTGTGCAGTCTTCACCGCTGTCCTCCGAAAAAACGACAAGTTCGCGGTTATACTAAGATCTGTCCATCAGCTCTATACCAATGGCAAACACGATTTCGTGCCCCCGCTTACCGCCGTGAATATAAAGATTCTCAAACGTCCGCCATCGCCCCGAACAGATTATATCGGTGTCAAGCTCTTCTCTGAATTCCCGTGTGATGGCAGTGTCTCGGGATTCACCAAATTCGACCGTTCCACCTAAAGGGCGGACACCTTTGACAGCCCCTTTGTCGTCCAGCACTTCACCCGCCAATAGTGAACCCTTGTTGACGCAGATACCGATAACCTTGACCTGGATTTCTTGAGCGGGACGCCACTTTTTCCATGGTTCTGGTCTCTTGCAACGTAGCGAATACGATAGATAACGCGAAGACCTTCCCTGGCTTTTCGCACACAGATTATAGAGATAATGTCATCGATCGTAAGCAGAGAATCGCACTGCCCACTGTGCCGCAGGATGTACTCAGTGCCACCTTTAAAACCGTCTACTTGCTATAGACAACGTTCAAAATGGTTTTTGTACCTTCACATGCCCTAAGCTTGGCTCCATGGATCGCTACTCTACACCTGCCAACCGTCAACGCTTCGAGATCGAGATCAAACGTAGCCGGTTTATAACAACCGTGATACCGGTGCAGGATAAGACCGCCGCCATGACGCAAATCGACTCCGTTCGACAGGAATTCCCCGATGCCAATCACCATTGCTGGGCAATGATAGCCGGAGCCCCGCTGGATACGCACCAGCAAGAACAGAATGATGACGGCGAGCCCAAGGGCACTGCAGGCAAACCCATGCTCAATGTCTTGCTGCACTCTGGCATGGGTAATCTGGTGGTTATCGTGACGCGCTACTTCGGTGGCATCAAGCTGGGTGCTGGCGGTCTGGTTCGCGCATATTCCTCGTCTGTGAGTGGCGCTCTGTTGCAGATCACAACCATTACTCAATACGTATCGGTTCGCTGTCTGCTTGAGTTGCCCTACTCACAACTCGATATACTGGAACACTGGTTGAAAACAGGCAACATCATGATTTTGGATCGGGAATTCAGTGATAACGTGGTTCTGACACTGGATGTACCCGAGACTGAGGTAGCTGCGTTGCGAGACAAGGCAGCGGAGCTTGGTGTAACGCTTTCGTGAAACAGGTTCCGATGAGAGCAACACATCAACAGGTATCAGAACAAAACTGGCTTCAGCCTTTGAGACAATGGTCAGATAGCCTTCTGCGAGCTTGTGGGATGCCCGTTGGAGCATGAGTACCAAACAAGCGGAAGTTGATGAAGTACCATGGCGCAGCAAAGACTCATCGCTGCGCCGGTCCCTCCCCTGGCTCAAAAAAAACATCTCCCTACAGAAATTCACTGACCAATGTCGACCCACCCACTGCTCACTGATCGAACAGACATACGTGTCAAACCCGGACTGCAAGTTGGCGAGACGATGATAGGCAATTACTCCCGATGAATCTGCCGCAAATCGGGCGGCTACCAGCCGCTGCACTTGCAGTCATCGCCTGCGTTAATGTCGCCAGTGCACAAAACGCAGCTCCACCGGAATGCCCTAGTGATAGCTCGATGCCTTCGCCGGCTTTCGCCGATATTGGCAGGCCTCCGACGGTTGCGTTCTGGAGTAATCTGGCCAGCCTTCCAGGAAACTGCGCCATCTCACTCAAAGCTCCTGTCGAATTGACAATCGCGCTTGCAGGCTCATTCATCCATACCGGAACGGTTGAAGATATTGCTGCAAGGCTCGGTGCTATTTCAAACACCCGTGACATCCTTTACTGGTCAGTCAGTGATGAAAGCTGGCGTAAACTGATCTCCGAGGCAGTGGCGCTTGATTCTGCAAACCCAAAAGACTCACGGTCCGACTTCTCAGGACAGGAAGTACTCAGTGGCCAGACTTTGTATTTTTCGCAAAACGACACAAGCTCCTGGGGGACCAACCTGTACACCAGCAAGGTGTTGGAATCCTCAGCCGATCACCTTGTTTTTGCCAGTCAGAACAGCTCTCCCATACGACTCGGACCTGTCACGATTTTCAAGCCTGAAGAGGCCCAGTCTGTGTTGTTTATCAACCGACTGAAAGACACGAGTTGGACAGTTTTCAGTTTGTCTGTCATAAAAAAAAGTGGTTTGCCGATGCGTGAAAAATCACTGATAAACCGTCAAGTAGCATTCTATCGACTATTGACCGGTGAGCGATTTGACAAAGAGCCACCCGTAGCCCCGTAGATTGGTTGTAACGTGTATGGAGGCAAGTCCTGTGGTGGTGGATACTGTGACTGGGCACGAAAGTATCACCACACTCACTTGAAAACTGCCTGTTCAAGGATGCCGGTGATCAGGCAGTTCTCAGCCACCACAGGGTCAGCTGGAGCTCGCGTCTGGGTCAAGACCGGCCACCTTCATAATGCCGAACAGGATAGATGCGCATCACCCTGACTCAGGCCTGATGAAGCCAATATCATTTTTCTCACCGATTCTTTAACGGTTCAGAATCAACTCTGATTCACATCGTCAGACGTGTCTCCCATCACGTACCGTGGGCCAGCGCCCAGCATTGCCGCTCTATCGTCAGGATGATATAACCCAGTGTTGCATGAAATTTTGAGTCCAGAAGCTTTTAGAGCAGTATATAAGTGCCG
>Ga0114952_1003759_pt1 | contig 10622 bp, 10 predicted proteins | sample SidtaG_2_FD_87303 | JGI IMG/M metagenome (GOLD analysis project Ga0114952, IMG submission 87303) | Marine algal microbial communities from Sidmouth, United Kingdom - Sidmouth_Asex2 metaG | ecosystem: Host-associated > Algae > Red algae > Unclassified | place: Sidmouth, United Kingdom | collected... | reverse complement strand
AATAGATTTTTCTTCTACGGTGCCTACGGTGTTAAACGAACGCGTTAGAGCTGCTTTTCATGATGTGTACAAAAAAGAATTACCACCGTAGGCACCGAAGTCTCTCTCACGCGTGCGAGACACCGGAGGCACTGTAGCTGCTTTAACGAGTGCAAAGTAGCTTTTTCTTCTACGGTGCCTACGGTGTTAAACGAACGCGTTAGAGCTGCTTTCGTGATGCGTACAAAAAAGAATTACCACCGTAGGCACCGAAGCCTTTCTCACGTGTGCGAGACACCGAAGGCACTGTAGCTGCTTTAACGGGTGCAAAATAGATTTTTCTTCTACGGTGCCTACGGTGTTTGACCGCTTGTGCACAGCTACGGTGCCTACGGTGGTTCCCTGCGCTAGAATAGCCACCATAACATGGACTACGCTTCAGCCTCATAATCCTAACCTGGACTTGTCAAAAATAAATTGCTCCAGTGCCTACGTAGTTATAGACTTCTTAAAAACAACTAAGCCTATCCAAAATAAATTGAATAGGCTTAGCAATAAAAAAATCAATTGTCGAATTACCCACCAAAATCATCGAAGGCAATATTCTCTTCTGGTACACCTAGCTCGTCAAGGGTCTTGATCACACTCGCGTTCATCATAGGTGGTCCACAAAAGTAGTATTCTATTTCTTCTGGCTCAGGGTGGTCTTTTAGATACTTCTCATATGCTACTGACATGATGTACCCTTTGAATCCATCTCCCTCATCCTCTATAGTTTCCTTTTCTTTCCAGTTATCTTCTGGAAGCGGATTATCTAGTGCAACATGGAATTTAAAATTCGGGAATTCTTTCTCTATCGCTCTAAACTCATCAATGTAAAACAATTCTCGCTTAGTACGTCCACCATACCAATAGGACACTTTGCGATCTGTTGTCTTAAGGGTGTGAAACATATGAAACAAGTGAGAACGCAATGGCGCCATACCTGCACCTCCACCGATGTAGACCATTTCCTTCTTAGTAGGTTTTATAAAGAACTCCCCATATGGTCCTGAGATCACCACCTTGTCACCAGGCTTACGCGTAAATACGTAAGAGGAACATACCCCTGGATTGACAGCCATCCAATCATTTTTCGCCCTATCCCATGGTGGTGTTGCAATACGAATATTCAACTTCACAATATTACCCTCTGCTGGATGATTGGCCATAGAGTAGGCTCTGAACTGTTCCTCCTCATTTACCATCTTCAGTGGCCAAAGGTTGAATTTGTCCCACTCTGATTTGAATTTATCTGGACCTACTTCATCATTAGGAGCAGGAGAAATATCTATGTCTTTGAAATCACAAACTATTTCTGGTACATCAATTTGAATATAACCACCTGATTCGAAATCTAATGTTTCTCCTTCTGGAAGCTTGACGACGAACTCTTTAATAAATGAGGATACATTGTAGTTACTAACAACCTCGCACTCCCATTTCTTAATTCCAAAAATCTCTTCTGGTATGCGAATCTCCATATCTTCTCTCACCTTTACTTGGCAAGCAAGACGTAGACCTTCAGCTGCCTCTTTACGCGTCATATGGTTCATCTCAGTAGGAAGTACATCACCACCACCCGCGTCCACATGACACTCGCACATAGCACAGGTCCCTCCACCGCCACAGGCTGAAGGAAGGAAAATACTTTTGGTAGATAATGCTGACAAGAGCGTATCGCCTGGCTGCACCTCGATAGGATTCTCCTTATCGCCGTTGACGACGATGCTCACTGCTCCCTGAGGAACTAGCTTCTTACGAGCTGCAATCAACATGATCGAAAGTAACATAATGATTACTACGAACACGATCCACGCAACTCCAATTAATTGTATATCCATCTGTATAAATTCTTAAAATCTTAAAATCAAATTTTACTTAGGTACTTCTAATGCCGATGGATCGATACCCATCAAACTCATAAAAGCAACACCCATTAGACCAGTAATAATAAATGCCATACCAAGTCCTCTAAGTGGAGCAGGAATCGCTGAGTATTTAATCTTTTCTCTGATAGCTGCTAGCGCAAGTATAGCTAGGAACCAACCGAAGCCTCCCCCTAAACCAAATGCAACAGACTCAACAAAGTTGTATTCTCTAGCTACCATAAACAAGGAACCACCCAAAATAGCGCAATTCACCGTGATTAAGGGTAGAAATATACCTAACGAATTATATAAGGAAGGTGATATTTTTTCAATTACCATTTCCACCAACTGCACCATTGATGCTATCACCGCAATGAACAAAATGAAACGAAGGAAAGTAAGATCCATACCAAATATACCCGTATCACTTAATATATAAGTAGAGATCACCCAATTTATCGGCATCGTGATACCTAGTACAAATATGACCGCTAGTCCTAGACCAAATGCAGTCTTTACTGACTTCGATACAGCCAAAAAAGAGCACATACCTAGGAAGTAGGCTAAAACCATATTTTCGAAAAATGCGGCTTTGAGAAAAATATTTACAAAACTATCTAGTAAAATCATGTAGTTAATTTCTATAATTTAAATAAAAGACTTACGATACGTCAACCAATTTTGGAAATCTAGCGCGTTGTACCCAAATCAGAATACCGATAATAAACATCGCCGCTGCAGGCATCACCATCAAGTTATTATTTACATACCATCCGAAGACTGGATTAGTCAACGTATTGATCAAGTAGTCATCCCCCGCACCGATAATATTGATAACGATTGGCGTACCTGCAAATAAAGTTCCCTTTCCAAAAAGCTCTCTAAAAAATGCGATGATTAAAAGTATAGCTCCGTAGCCTAGACCATTTCCTATACCATCTAAAAAAGATTTCCATGGATCATTAGCCATGGCAAATGCTTCCAATCTACCCATCACAATACAGTTGGTAATTATCAGTCCAATATAAACGGATAGTTGCTTATAAACCGTAAATGTAAACGCTTTCAAGAATAGCTCCACAACAGTTACCAATGCTGCTATCACCACAAGCATGACAATCATACGTACTGCATTCGGTATATATTTTCGCATCAATGAAGTAATCAATGAGCTAAAAGCACAAACGAATACTACGGCTACAGATATCACCAATGAGGGAAATATTAGAGACGTAACCGCCAAAGCAGAACAAATCCCTAGTACCTGTACGGTGATCGGGTTGTTCTCATTCAACGGATCTATAAGTAGGCGACGTTCTTTTTTACCGAACGCTATACCTCCTTCCTTTTTCTTTTCGACTACTGCTGTGTCAGCCATATCATTTATTATTTAGAACGACCAGAAAAATACTGTATCGCGATATATTTTTTGATAGAATGTGTACTTAATTATTTTTAAAGTACGGTTCATAATATTTTACACCTCTGTAAACCATTTCCGTTACGCCATCGGCAGTAACAGTTGCGCCTGAAAGGCCATCAACCTCGTGGTTCTTATCTACTGCTCCACCCTTTCGCGCAATCACACCTTTATATACCCCTTCGGCATCGTATAATTTTTTCCCTTCATAAGAAGCTGGAAATTTAGGATTATCCTTTATCTCCGCACCTAGTCCTGGTGTCTCCCCTGCATGGTCAAAGTTTACACCTACTAATGTAGACTCATCAGAGCGAACAGCTATACTGCCCCAGATGATATCCCATAGTCCAGAGCCAATTACAGACATGATGTAAATCTTCTCCTTATTACCTTGGTACACGAATAAAGGCAAGATACGTTCCGCCTCAGGCTTCTTTTTTTCTTTCGCCATTTTTATATCGATCGCTTTTCCACCCTTGTAACCAGACTTTTGTACATCCGCCTCTGACAATTTCTTGCCATCCATATCCAGAGCGATTTGCTCAATTTTATTATTGAATATATCCTCGACATCTGTGTCTGCCAGGTCGCTCACGCTAACTGACTTATCCGCAGTGCCAAGCTCTGAAGAAATGGCTTTAAGGATTGCGCGCTTATTAAAAATCTCTTCATTAGCAATCGCCATATCCTTAGTGCCTTCTCTAAATCCGGTAAGCAACAATGCTACTACAGAGGTAAGAATAAGGACGAAGATGATCGTATATTTAGTACTGTGCATTTTTTTATTTCCTTTTATAGATTAATGTTCTGATACGGATAACTGAGGTTCTAGCTCATGCACCATATCAGTAGACTTTTTAGCCCTGCCCAATCTCCTAGCTACGTTAGCTTCGAGTACATAATAATCGATTAATGGCGCAAAGACGTTCATAAATAATATCGCCAACATCCACCCTTCTGGGTATGCTGGATTAAGTACACGAATAACCATCCCGACCACACCGATCAAAAATCCATAGATCCATTTTCCAGTCTGCGTACGAGATGCTGTCACAGGATCTGTAGCCATGAATGCCATCGCAAAGAAAAAACTACCCATGTAGAAGTGGTAGTACCATGGTACCTCCATAAATGGATTCGCACCCCAAAAGTTGATCAAGAGACCCCCTACTGCAGCTCCAATCACCATGGACAACATGATTCTCCAACTTGCGATCTTAGTAACTATCAGCAACAATGCACCAGCCAAAATTAAAAGCTTTGGCATTTCACCAATAGAGCCAGGGATAGCGCCCCACCACATTTGTGCTGGAGAATATACTTCTGTCACAGCAGACCAGCCACCTTTGGCCGCTAAGCCAAGTGGCGTAGCACCTGTGTATCCATCTACCACGGCCATGCCCCCATCCCCAAAGGTGGAGAGACCGACCCCGTTAAATATCCAATCGAAAAATCCATGAACCATGCCGTATGAAGCACCCATATATTCCGTTCCCTCCTTTACTATACCTGATATCCACACCTCATCACCTGATATGAATGTAGGATAGGCAAAGAATATAAATACACGGGATAATAATGCAATGTTCATGATATTCATACCTGTTCCACCGAATGCTTCTTTACCGACAACCACTGCAAAAACTACAGATAAGGCAAGTATCCATAGAGGTAAATCTGGAGGCATTATCAAAGGTATCAAAGCACCTGACACTAAGTAGCCTTCTTCTATAGGATGCCCTTTCTTGGCGGCATAGATAAATTCTATACCCAGTCCTACGACATTAGCTACTATGAAAAGCGGCAATAGCTTCATAGCACCGTAAATAAGCTTAGATGAAACCCAGCTAAAAAACTAGTATGCTCTCCTAAAGCTACAAAGTGCTGGTGACCTATATTATAGGTTCCAAATACGTATGCTAACTGGAGCGCTATTACCACCATAAACATGGTACGCTTCAGATCCATCCCATCCTTGATATGTGTACCATTTTTGGTAACCGTGTTAGGAGCGTAGGCAAAAGTGAAAAAACCATCAAACAACGTGTGCAAGAATGGAGATTTCTTTTTGTCTGGTTCTATTTTATGTAAAAATTGGAGTAAGCCCATTTTATTATTTAGTTTCTTTGTTTATTCTTGATCCATCATCACGGCCAATCCTTCTCTAAGGATTGATTGTACTGGTTGCTTTGAAGTACATACAAATTCGCATAAAGCTACATCCTCCTCCACAAGCTCATATATACCTAAGCCTTCCATACGTTCCATATCACTTACTAGGATGGACTTCATCAGATGCTCAGCATAGACGTCCATTGGTAAAACTTGCTCGTACTGACCAGACACTACGAATGCTCTCTCCTCCCCGTGAGTATTGGTATTGGCTACATACGTTCCACCAATAATGTTACTGAGGAATGTTGGTGACAAACTCGGTCTAGGACTTTGTGGTACTAGCCAGCCAAACATTTCGTATTCATCTCCTTCTGCAATGACTGATACTTGATCGTCATAGAAATCTAGGAACTGTGTCTTTTCCTTAGCATTACCCGAAAGTACATCGCCACTGATATAACGCACATGATCGTTCTTAAGATTATTATTTACAAGGTCACCAATGTTTGCGCCTAAGTAAGTCGTGATATATTTAGGTTGCGAAAGCTCAGCACCAGCTACCACTACTATTCTTTCTGCATCATAAATTCCTTGTAGAAATAGAGACCCGATAGTAGCCACATCTTGTACACTTAGCGTCCACACTTTTTCACCCGCGTTAATCGCATCTATATGGTGTATTTGCACACCAACGTTGCCTGCTGGATGCGGTCCACTGATCCAATGCTTATATACTCCTAGTGCATTTTCATATACAGGAGAAGGATCTAGGTCTTTCGCATTCAATCCCAAGTGTACTTTACCAGTAGTCAGTTTATTGAGTACATCCAATCCTGTTTGAAACTCCTTAGCACGACCAGCGATAATAATGTCTAGATCTGGCGCAAGTGGAGCAGAATCAAAGGTAGAAATGAAGATAGCCTTTGGCGTAATTTTGTGATCCGCAACTATATTATAAGGCCGCTGACGCAAATGTGCCCATGCACCCGTATCCAACATATAGTCCACTAGCTCCTGACGGCTACAATTCTCAAAGTCAAATTCTGGCATTGCCCTATATTTGATTTCTTTATCCGCAAGGATTACCACCTCTGCAATTGATCTTTTTTCGCCACGATTTATGGCTATTATTTCGCCACTTACTGGAGCACAGTATTTAACCTCAGGACTCTTCTTATCGTGATATATTATATCACCCGCTTTCACTTCATCGCCCACTTCTACCTCTACTTTAGGTATTGGTGACATACCGATAAAGTTTTTAGGTTGCATGGCGAAGGTAGAGATAGCAACATTTTCGTCTACATTGTATTCTGCAGCACCCTCGAGGTTGATATCCATTCCTCGTTTTAGCTGAACTATTTTTTTACCCGCATTATGACCTTCTGCGTTTGAGCCTATCAACTCGTCTTTGTTAGGAAGAATCGAGAAATTATTTTTGGTATCGTCCACGCCTAATTCTCTAGCCTCCATTCTGACAAAACTTTCAGAAATCATGTAAACTGCACTCAATACAAGAATAGCAACTATCAGTATCAGAGCGTATGGAAGCATATCCGCGCCACTACTCAGAAAAATAGTCTTCGCGCTCACAGAATAGCTTAAGAAAACGAGGGGTAAAACAGCACCAACTTTGGCTATTTTGTCTTTCAAAATAAGAGTATTTATTGGTTTTTAAAAAAACATCGCAAAGATAGCAAGCTTTTATATTAATTGTTCTGGTCATAAGTCTTTCTTATACAGCCTATCTTATTTAGACTTAATCTTAATAAGGAGCTCCTACCATGATTTGTTTACGTAAAATCAACCTTCAGAGATTCGTAATTCCTCAGGGTTCACCTTGTTAGTTCGGGGCCATCGCCAGCCCAAGAAAAATGGGCGGCGTCGTGGCTTCCGTTACTACCCCTGCTTACGCACTAATCCGCGCGCTGGATACCACTTCAGTCACTTGTCTCTGACGTGCTCCGCTTGTACTGCTTAGCCTTTCGGCACGCCTGCTGGGATCATTTACTCAATTATAGCTATTGACAATTTAGAAATCAAAATCTTTTCAATATGAGAACAAATTGAGCTTTTATAGTCACTTATTATTATGTTCGAAAATTAGATTTGATGACATGATGTACACAATTTCATGGGGTTCTCGCTAAATTATAATGGTATTTGACAGGAGAAATGACGGAGACTTTTATTGCAGCTTCATTTACTACACTACACTAAATTCACTTCCAGCTCTAAAACTACTTTGAACTTATTCTCTACAGATTGGATCACTTTGGTAATCATAGCTTCTAAGTCGCGAGCCGTTCCACTTCCATAGTTAACCAATACCAGGGCTTGATTTGGATGGACACCAATATCTCCTATGGAGGTTCCCTTTAGGTGACACTGGTCGATCAGCCAACCAGCTGCTAGCTTTATCTTACCGTTTGGCAAGGCATAGTTAACGACATCAGGAAATTGGTTTTGTATCTTTTGAAATCTAGTTTTTGAGATTATAGGATTTTTAAAAAAAGAACCTGCATTACCAACTTTCTGCGGATCGGGCAATTTACTATTCCGTATTTTTATTACTGCTTTGCTGATGTTTTGGATAGTATTATTTACTAAAGACATTTTATCTAATTCCGCCTGGATTGCTCCATAGGAGATATTGGTTTGATGATGGGTATGGGTCAGCGTGAAAAATACTTCCAAGATTATATACTTTCCTTTGCCTATTTGTTTAAAATAGCTATCTCTGTAACCAAATTTACAGGCCTTTTTATTAAATATTTTAACCTTACCCGTAGCTATTTCTAGTGCCTTTAATTTTAAAAATACATCTTTAAGTTCTACACCATAGGCACCTATATTCTGGATGGGCGAAGCGCCGACGGTGCCTGGTATGAGGGACAAGTTTTCTAGTCCTCCGAAATTATTATTAAGTGTCCAAAGAACAGCATTATGCCAATTCTCTCCAGCACCAACACGTAAATGCACTTTATTTTTAAGCTCACGCACTACTTCTATATTCTTAATATCGATTCGGATAACAAGACCAGCATAGTCCTTTGTGAAAATTAAATTTGAACCACCACCCAATATAATTTTCGACTTAAATGGCAAAGCTAAGGCTTCGCGCAGTTGTTCAATATTACTTACTTGAACGTAGGCGTCAGCTATGGCCGCCAAACCAAAAGTGTGCTTCTGTTTCAAAGAAACATTTTCTTGAACTCGTAACCTCATCGGAACATTTGATTATCAACAAATTCAAATCCGAAAATACCTCGATGGATGGTGATATCTATTGTACTACCTGATCGCAACTTGGCGTGCTCCAAATTACTCGAAGTTATTTTAAGAATTTTTTGCTTATAGACTAAAAACATATTAAAGCGTTCTACAGAATTCATCACACCAGCTGGATTTGTAGCCATATACTCTTCTACCTCATTCTGAAAAATCTCTACCTTATCGGTATGGGTTTGTATGACAATCATGCGGTTGAGAAAATGGGCCCATACTGGAAAGATCAGCGTGATAAATATCAAGAAAAGTAAGGTTAATTTTGCCCTTTCTACTCCTTTTGTGCCTTTGCCATAATATATAGATAAGGCGATAGCCAGTAGAAGACCGATTATACCGTAAACGAGGAGAAATAGATGAAAATTTGTGGTGAAAGAATAGTTGTTAATTTCTACCACAAATAAGATGATAGAGCCAAAGAATAAGACTACACCTAGTATGACATATGGCCACTCTCCTTTCGCGGGTTTTACACGTTTCCTTTCTTGATGCATAGTGAGATCCACATTATTTTAAAACTTGAAGATAAAAATTGATTACATCTTGTGCCACTCAATTGGTAAATGTTTACTGCTGTGACTAAAATTAAAACTTATGGTCTTAGTAACTGTAATAAGGCATACCACATCTCCGTAAATAGCTGATAACAAGTTAAATATATAAAATCGTAATATTTAAATAAAATACTACCAGTTAGTTGACTGATAATCACAAGATTCGTACATTTGGCGCAGAGAAACGTTATTATATATAGAACTTACTTTAAACCAAGTAATATCCCAATCTGAATATAGCATTTTGTAGAATATAAATTAGCCTTCTCACCCCAGCCAATAAACTATTAATAGAGATAGTATATACCGATTTAGATTTATTACTAACAAATTAAAGCGTAATTACGTATCATAATAAGGATTTGAATCAAACATTAAAAAATATAATAAAATCAGGCTTTGAGTTACTTCAGATAGATGTGACCAAGAATATGCAATATGATAGACTTACAAAGATTATCATGAAGCAGGAGCTTAGAACCCACACCAACTGTCTAGACATTGGCTGTCATGAAGGCGAGATGCTTGATCAGATGCTTAGGTATGCCCCCTTCGGTAAACATATTGCATTCGAACCGATTCCATATCTCTTCTCTAAACTTAAAGCAAAATATGGCCATAGCACCACCGTATATCAGATTGCCCTAAGCAATAAGAATGAAGAAGTGGCTTTTAACCTAGTCAAAAATGCACCTGCATTTAGTGGCCTAAAGAAGAGATCCTACTTTATAGATAATCCAGATATCGAAACTATTAAGGTAAAAAGTCAAAAATTGGATGATTTACTACCTGCTGATTGCAAGGTTGATTTTGTGAAAATCGATGTTGAGGGTGGTGAATATGATGTGTTACTGGGTGGTCTAGAAACATTTAAAAGATGTAAGCCTACTTTAATTTTTGAATTTGGTTTAGGTGCGAGTGATCATTATGGCACTACTCCTGATCAGGTTTATGATTTATTGGTAAATCAGATTGGATTACAAATCTATACCCTAGAGCGCTTCTTAGCTAAGGAGCCTTCAATTACTCCTGAAGCATTCAATAAAATGTATGCTGAAAATTCGGAGTATTATTTTGTTGCGAAGGCTTAAATTACAAAATCACGCCAATTTAAAATCAACCTCCACATCTACACAGAGTTGAATCCCTGTGCTATAAAATTAAACCCTTTAAGACCTTTTAGGGTTAGCTTCGCTTACTTCTGAATACCCCTAATATATTATAGGGGTATTCAGAAGTAAGAGCACATCACCACAGCGTAGCCCGTCCCGATTTTCGGGAGTGAAATATTTATAGGCCTGGGTTGAAAACCCAGGATTATCATCAGAGTTAAATCCAATTTGGCGTGATTTTTTT
>Ga0114952_1003752_pt1 | contig 10633 bp, 6 predicted proteins | sample SidtaG_2_FD_87303 | JGI IMG/M metagenome (GOLD analysis project Ga0114952, IMG submission 87303) | Marine algal microbial communities from Sidmouth, United Kingdom - Sidmouth_Asex2 metaG | ecosystem: Host-associated > Algae > Red algae > Unclassified | place: Sidmouth, United Kingdom | collected... | reverse complement strand
TTTACTGCTCGAATACTGTACTTGGCGAATGCTTCGCTCGCCAAGTACGGACGTATTCTTCACAGAAGCCATTACCCAATCTACATCACACCCATTTAAAAGTAGTGGTATTTGTTTGATAATAAAATGACAAACAATTAGTAAATATATATTTCTATATCGTGAGAACCGCTGTTTTCCAACGGAGTAATGATAACAATAATTATAATCATTTTTGTTCAGATTCATCGTTTTGTGTAAAAAAACAAAGACAACTAAACCCTACTCCAAAACCTCAATAATATCTGCAACACTCCCTCTCTCCCCCAGTCGAATAATTCCAAAAATCACCTTAGGAATAATTCCTGGAGGATTAATAAATTGAGTAAAAGTCGCTACTTCTTGGTCTTTTCTTGCAATCATTTTCGCTTGTTCTTCTGGAGAGGTGAAGGCTAATTTGACTGCAAATCTCCAAGCTTCATCCCTTGCTGCCTTCATGCTAAAATTGACCAAGAAATCATCAATCTTCCCAGATAGTTTCAAGATTTTTTTTAGCGTAGGCCAAACCTCAGAGAGCTCCTCTTCCACTTCCCCCACCAAGCTTGCCAATAGACCATTAATTTTATCAAAATCATCCTTCAAGCCGTGAATCGCTTCTCCTGGGGCAACTCTTGCTGCAGCAATGCCCAAATCTAGATTGATGTGCGCATTCATTCCCCAAAGTAAATGTTGCAAGGTAATTGGCCAATAATGGTTGGTCTTCTCAAAAGCAATCTGCCAACTTTCTGTTGGTTTTTCGTTCTTAGAAAATTCCTCATAAGCTTTTAAATAACGATTCGCAAAAATTACGTCTAGTTTTTCCATTCTAGGACCATTGTCAAATGCTCCTTTTTCGATGCCTTCTTTGACGCTTTTTGTTACTTTTCGATACAAGGCGGGAAAGTAACCGATACAGCTGTTTTCTTTTTTGGCAACTTCTATGATGTCATTTAGTCCTTCTATAACTTGATCTATCGTTTTTGCTTGCATTTTATAGGTATTTTTGTCTGTTCTAGTCTTATTAAGATAGGAAATAATATTTTAGAAGTGAGCCATCATACGCTGCTCCTAACCTTAAAAGATTAAAAATTAGCCCGAATTTCCGCTCGTCCAACATGCACTACATTATCACTCTCCCCTGTTTTTCGCCCTTCATAACTAACCGTCAATTGGATACTTCGAGAAAGCGCTTGCGAGATAGAGACATTCCACAAATAATTACTACCCGCTTGCAAACCTTGCGTCATCGTATAACCAACAGAAGAAGTCGGATCACCATCAAAAGTCATTTGAACAATCGAAAAACTACCTTTGATATTCGTTTTTGCGGTTTGATTGTAACTAATTTCTGTGGTTACATCATGACTTTGGACGAGTTCTTCGTCGTTGATTCGGTTCTTTTTGTTATTGTATTTGTATTTGAGAATAATTCGGAAAGACTTTTGATACAAGAAAGTAAATTGAGGCTCTATGCTGTAGAATTCTATATCATAATCCCGAATAGGGAAAAACTCTGAGCGATTACCCTGCAAACCATAAGTTCCAGTTAACAAAGCTTGTAAACGAATATTTCTGAGCGCAGCAGATGGTTTTTGTCCTGCTTTTCGTTTTCCAGGCTTGATATTAAGGCGTTGATTCAAACTATATTCGGTAAAGTTTCTAGTTTCAAAACCTGTACTTAGTAAGGTTTTTCCTCTACTATCTCGCTGCCCAAATTCGATGCTATAAATACCTGTTCGATTAAAATAGACATTATTATTAATACTAGAACTAACAGAAACCAATGCCGTATCTACCACATTTAATTGAAAGGGATTAAAAGCTACTACGCCCTTTGCCCCATCATAGGTTTTTCGATCTATTTTAAAAATACTTCGAGTTGAAAATCGTTGCAAAACATCCAAACCTACAGGCAATTTATAGTCCTTCCCTTTCTTTTTTCTAGCACCTTGAATCAAGCGTTTGGGGCGAATCGTCAAACTTTGACTAAAGAGAACGTTATTCGTTCGAATAAAAGAGCCCGTCAACAAAGTCACTCGGATATAATCGGCTTGATCTTGAAACTGTGCTTGTTCAAATTCATTGACTTGTTGTGCTTCATCGCCATTTCGATCTACCCAAATATAAGCCCCTTGTCCTTGGTCCACTTTGATATAATTGTATTCTACTCTTTGCTGTTGTCCCGATCCCAATTGGTAAATTGTATTCGAACGAATGAAGCCTTTTTTTATGTTGAGAATATATTCCAAACGCCCCAAATAAGTTTCCTTAGGTTCTTCTGTCGTTAAGGTGCTGTCTTGGATTCTCAAATTTCGATAGGTCAAATTCCATTTTAATCTAGAAGCAGCAGAAGGTGTCCACTCCCCTGCGAAATTCACATCATCTGCCACAGAATTAGTCAAATAACCATCTCGACTAGGCGTATAATCATACCGACGAATGTAATGTGTTTTCAACGTTAAGTTTTCACTTGCAGGCAATTCGGAATAGACCTTAAAGAAATTATAATAAAAACTACCTTGATTTAGCGTGTCTGTATTAATATCCAAACGACTATTTTGTTCCAACTCTCCGTAGACACCAATTTTCCAGTTGAGCAACTTTTTAAAGCTTTGAGACACATCCAATCTAGGACGTATAAAAATGCCTTTCTCACTGGGCGTTTCGCTTTGTACTAAACTGCTATTACTAACAATTTGCAAACCTTTGTATCGAGTATTTATATTCAAATTATGTTGATAACCATTGTACAAACTGTCTTTATTCAAGCCACTAAATTGATAAGAAACACTACCCCATTTTCGCCCCTCCAAACTCAATCGAGCTTTGTACAAATGCTCTTGTGTTTGTTCGGCTAAGTTGATGTTCCAGTCTCTAGAAAACTCTCGTGGTCGATAGGGTTCAATAAATTCAAATTCTTTGGTCAAATATTCATAATGGGCATTTATTTTTAAGAAAGTATTGGCACTCATTTGAGAACTGTCCTTTTGCAAGGTATCTAAAGGATTTTCTTTATTCCAAATTAGAGGAATTTTTTGCTGATACGTTAGACGTGCAGCAATACCTTGATTATCATCATTTCCAAGGTCAGAAAAGGTGTTATTATCTACATTACTCAAAGCAATATCAGCAGAAACAGCGCCGTTTTTTCCAATAGTATAATCCATCCCTAAATTATACAATTGTCGCTGTTTAGGGGCTGATAGCAACTGAATGGGTTCGTGTGTTCCTCTAGGTTGGTTGGTAAAAGGATCGGGTGCCACCCACTGATAAACTACCCCATTTGCAGCCCCTTGTATCCGAATGTAATTTCCACCACCTTGTATAATAGCAAAACGAGCGGAATAAATGGCAGAATCTGGATCGTCAGAAAAAATGAGGACACTATCGTAGCGAAATCCATTAACGAGTGTATCTGTCAATTTGTAAAAAATAACGCCTACATTCTCCCCCGTTTGATCGGGAATACTAATTCCTGAAACATAAGCTTGATCGATATTATCACCAACACGTTGTAAGACAGCTTTGGCAGAATCGGACAAAGATTCAGCAACCGTTTGTCCTTTGGCATCTTGCTCAGAATAAAAGTTAAATCGAACGGTACTTTTTTTCGTTTCATAACTAACGTTCGCCGTTCCTAGCGTTCGCAAAAACGTCAAATCAGTATAACTAAATTCTACTTGAATTCGTTTGTCTTTGGTAATTAATAATTGTGGCGTAAAAGTTATTTCTCCCAAATTATAATCAATCACATAATCATTATCTGCTCCTCTTTGTAATAATTTGCCATCAATATACACTCGTTCTGTCCCTGCTACAATAATAATAAATAGTTCTCCATTTGCTCCTTTCAGTCGATAAGGTCCTTGATTTCCTTCTTGCCCATCAAATACATCTCTAGAGAATTTACCTTTAGAAACTGCAAAACTACCATCTGTTTTTAAGCGCCCCTTTCCGATCTTTAGATTAGTAAACAACTGTCCTCCTTGCAAACGACGATAATAATTCATAAAGTAGCTTCCCTTTGGACGTTCTATGTTATAATCTCCTGCAATTAATCGCTGGCGTTTGTATTTGAATTGAATAAAAATGCGGTCAAATTCATCTAATTGTTGTGTATTTCCTTCTGGTTGCAAAGGCACATTATTATCTGTAATCGCTCCCAGTATTTCTATGTCACCAAGCTTTCCAGCTACTTGCAGATTGAAGGTGGAATTCAAAATCAAATCTTGGCTGTTTCCCAGAGAAATTCCACGCGCAAAAACTCCACTATAATCCAAATCACTAAAATTAAAAGCATCCCCACCCGTTTCAAAAGGATTATAAGTATAACCATTACCAATCAAGCCATCATGCTGAATATTTTTGCCAATTTGAGCAAGATTTTTATGCTGTCGTGTTTCTGTTAAGGGATAAGGAAACACTCGAAAACGAGCTTGAAAAAGGCTGTCTTCTGGAGTGTTCAGAAAGATCAATTGATTGCCTTCTATTCGATAAGTAGAATCGGCAATAACTACATTGCTAGTATTTTTTAAGACCAAAGAGTTCGGAAAAACAACTTGACTATCTAACACAATGGTATCACTAACAACAATAGTTATGTTCCTCCAGTTGGAAATGGGAGGAGCTTTTTGAGTGCTGTCTTGCTGCGCCCAAAGTGTATAGGTTTGAAAACATAACAATAGACCTATCCAATATATAACTGTTTGTTGCTTTTTTATTTTGTTGTTTTTTTATCAATCAATAACCTTCGGTTCTATCCCACATTGGCGTAGTCCATTCGAGGTCTTTTTGAAGATGCTTTAGTAAGTCTTTATTTAATACTTTTATCAAGAAAGTAGTCGACGGAACTGGCGTTTTGGTCTCGTCATAATCGACTCCATCATAAATTTCTTCTTCCCAATCTGATACCGTTTCCCAATTCTCTTCTGCTGTAATTTTTATTTCTACAATTTCTCGATTTGCAATAGCAATATACGTTTCATAATTCACCTTATCAGAATCATGAATATACTGGTCATATTCCATCAAATGCTTCTGGTCAGATGCTTTCAATAAAGATTCAATTATTTTGGCACTCAAATTAATATCTTCTTGCATATTCAACATATGAAAGAAAGAATCCGTTAAGATTTGTAAACCTATATTTTTTTTAGCTGGCAGATCTGCTGCTTGAGTATTGTGTAAATATACTTTTGCTACTAATTCATTGCCAACAATGCTAATAATCTTTATTTTGTATAAATCTGACATATAAATTACTTGAAAACATCTTAATTTGATTTGAAAATGTATTACACCCCCTTCTTAATTTCCAATTGCCCATCTACTAAGTCTAAACGTAACTGGCAGCCCATTATGTTGGGCTGCGCTAGCAACCATTTTGCCAAAGGCGCAATAATTTCATTCTCCAAAGCACGTTGCAAAGGTCTAGCACCATAACGTTTGTCAAAACCTATTTCTGCTAAATGAGCTTCCAAACGACTGGTAAAAGACAAAGTAACTTGGCGTTTAACAAAACCTTCCCGTTTATTCAAGGCTTCTAACTCTAAACGTGTGATGGCTTGAATATGCTCCTGCTCCAAAGCGTTAAAGGTGACAATATGATCAATTCTATTGACAAACTCTGGTCTAAAGAACTTTCCAATCGCAGATTCAAAGTTAGTCGTATCACCTCCACCAAAGCCTACAGAAGCTCGATTAGACGCTCCTAGATTAGAGGTCATAATAATAATCGTATTTCTAAAATTTGTCACACGACCATAGGCATCCACCAACAAACCTTCATCCAAAACCGTCAACAAAGCATCAAAAACAGAAGGATCTGCTTTCTCTATTTCATCCAATAAAAGAACTGAAAATGGACGTTCTCTAATTTCTTGTACTAATTTTCCAACTTCACCACCGACACCAATAAATCGAGCCAATTGTGCAGGGTGTTGAAATTCGCTCATATCAATTCGCACCAAAGGAGATTTCTTTTGACCTTTGCCAAAAAAGTATTCTGCCAATGCTTTGGTCGAGGCTGTTTTTCCAACTCCTGTTGGACCTGCAAAAATCATGGTAGCAATTGGTTTTGCAGGACTATTTAAGCCTGCTTTAAATATCTTCACTACATTAGACAAAGATTCAATAGCCGTGTTTTGTCCAATAATTCTATTCTTAAAATAAGCCATCAATTCTTTATCATCCAACAACAAATCATCGCGCAAAAACAACTCAGGCATTCCTGTTTGCTTGATAAAGTTATCAATGATTTCTTTTTTGGTAATTTGGTTGCTATTCTCTTGTAAGGCTTGGTTGACACATTGACTCAAAAACTTCACGCCCTTTCCTGGAAAGCTTTCATAAGGATAATAACGCAACAACAAGCGATAACTGACAGACAACGCTTTTTTGTCAATTTCAATTTTCATGTTCTGGCGACAATAATCGGCAAACTTATCTAAGATATTTTGAATCTTGTGTTCAGGTAATTCTTCCAGTTCTATAATTTGAAAATTTTCTACAAAGCCTGGCAACATTCGACGCATACTTTCCAATTGCGAAGGGGTCACTTCTCCCACCATTTGCAGCTTACCATTTTGCAAAAAGGAAGTCAAAAAAGCAGCCACACTATCTTCAGGACCTTCTCCTCCTGTTTGTAGTAGTTGCACCATATCTACTACCCACAAAATACCATTTGCACACTCCAATTCATACAGCAACTCTTCTACATTCTGTTGCCATTCGCCCAAGTACTTTGCCCTTGCTGTTATTCGCTGTGCCATCAATTGCCAAAACGTTAAGTCCAACTTAGACGATTTAGCGGTGATTTTGCGCATAGCTTGGCGCAATACCGAACTTTTCCCCGTACCATGTTTTCCAACCAATAAAATATTCGAACGGGTGCTGACAATTTTATCTACGGTCTCGCCAACTTCTCGTTCCAATTCCCAAGCTACTTCTGGAAAAGCAGCCATATTTTTGCGCAAGGATTTTGGTTGAGGATAGCGTTCTGCCATTGCCTCCAGTTCCTTGAATTTGTCTTTAAAACTCCAGCCATTATTAAAATTATATTCTCGATACAAATTAATACGCAAAGAAATTTCATCTAAATTGGGGCGCAAGCCAGTAATCATTCGATAAACTTCATCTGGTGTTTTCTTATTAAGAATATTCATGGCAAAATTTTGCACCAAAGAAACTAGCAATTTACTATCATAGTAATAAAAGCTTTCTCCTAATAAAGGCAAAAAACAACAAAAATGCCCTTGGTCTGTCGGTCCAAAAACGGCATCTACAGGAACTTTCAACATCTTACTAGATGGATAAGAACGATTGTTATCTCGATAGACGGGACGCACCTTCACCTCAAAAGTCTTCATTCGGAAAGACTCAAAGGGAGTGTAAGGATAATCATCATACTTTTTGTACAAACGCTTTAGATGGGTCGTTAGACTTGATTTGACATGTCGAATATCTTTGTCTATAATCTGATGATGGGTGCCAACTAATAGCCCTAAAACTCGATTTTCAGATAGTTGATAATATAATAAAGGATAAACAAACTTTTCCATTGTGTTTTTTCTAAGGTTAAGCTACTAAAGTAATCAAGTAATTATAAAAAAGCAAATTGAAGCTTAAATAAGAACAACAAATGTTGAATGATTCAACATTTCATTTTTAATGCTCTGAACTCTATTCTTTCTAAGAGCCTGTCTAAATTTTATTTCTTAAATAAGTACTTAAGACTAAGTGACTATCCTTCTATAATAATAATCTTAACTACTTGGTTAACTTCTTTTTTTTGACTATTTTCAAGCACTTTTTGTTCTATCTCAACATCCAATCTAAAAAATGAAAAAAACAGTCCTTCTATTTCTCTTCCTTATTTACTTATCTAGCCTTTATGCTCAGTCCAATAATTCAATTAATCCCAAAGAAGTTACCATTGCGAGAGATAAATGGGGCGTTCCGCACATTTTTGCCAAAACAGATGCAGAAGTTATCTATGGTTTGGCTTGGGCTCATTGTGAAGACAATTTTGAATTAATTCAACAGGCTTATTCAGCTACTCGTAGACGCGCAGGAGAAATACTAGGTAAGGATGGGGCTATTTTTGATGTCATGCAATTTATGTGTGAGGCAGATGTTGTGATTAAAGAAAAATACGAAACAGCTTTTTCAGATGATTTCAAAAAAATCATCCGCGCCTATGCTCAAGGATTAAACGATTATGCCAAAGCACATCCCAAAGAATTATTACTAAAAAAACTATTTCCAGTCAATGAACAAGATGTAGTCACAGGCTATCTTCTAGGAAATATTATCATGACAGGAGCTGCTTTTGATATTGGTAAAATATTTGGTAATAAGATTCATAATTACGAAAAACACGCTTCACAACCAATGGGTTCTAACGGGTTTTCTATTAGTAGAAAACGCATGAAGGAGGATAAAACTGTTTTTGTTAGTAATTCTCACCAGCCTTTGGAAGGTGTCTTGGCTTGGTATGAAGTTCATGTAAATAGTGAAGAAGGATACAATATGTTAGGTGGAACCTTCACTTTAGGGATGACCCCCTTTGTTGGTACGAATGAAAACCTAGGCTGGACACATACGGTCAATCATCCTGATATGACAGATGTGTATAAATTAAAAATGCATCCAAAGAAAAAGCTAACCTATTGGTACGATGGAAAATGGGAAACGTTAGAAGTTAAAAAAATGAAAATAAAGGTCAAAGTCATTGGTATTAAATTCCCTGTCACCTTAACATTCTATAAATCAAAGCACGGTATGGCTATGAAAAATAAGCATGGCTTTTATGCTCTTAGATTTTCTGCCAATCAACATATTGCGGCGGCTGAACAATGGTATAGAATGGGAAAAGCTAATAATTTTGAAGAATTTAAAACTGCTTTAAAAATGCAGCAAGTTCCTTGTTTTAATGTCGTTTACGCAGACAAAGAAGACAATATTTATAATTTTTGTAATGGCTTAATTCCCAACAATAGAGTTCCTGGATACAACTGGCATGGTGTGATGCGTGGCGATACTTCTGAGAATGTTTGGCATCCCGAATTTTATAAAATGGAAGAGTTGCCTCAAATTCTAAATCCTAAATCTGGTTATATTTTTAATTCTAATAATACGCCATTTACCGCTACAAAAAAGGAAGAAAACATCAAGGCCAGTGATTATCCAAATGAACTAATGGGCTATTTAGAAAAAGAGACAAATCGCTCCATTCGTTTTATGGAATTAATGGACGTTTTAGGAGATAAACAAATGACCTATGAGGAGTTTAAGAAAATGAAATTTGACATTCAATATGCTCAAAATACATTTTACACCTATAATATTGAGAATATAGATATTCTACCCAACCTAGACCCTACAAAATATCCTGACTTGGCAGATGTCTTAGAATTGGTCAAAAACTGGGACCGCTCTACCAATATTGAGGATAAAAACGCTGCCGTGTTCTCTGTTGCTTTTACTTATATCATAGATGAATTGGCAGACCGTTCAGCACTTTTGGATGCCAACACACTTCCTGAAGAAGTTTTTGTCAACGCGCTGCGCAAAGCAAAAAAATATGTTTTAAAACATTATGGCACACTCCAAGTTCCTTTTGGAAAAATGCACATTCATAGGCGAGAAAAAGGAAGTGATGTCTCTTTTCCAAGTTCTGGTATGCCTGAAAATATTGCTGCAATGGCATATACAAGAGACAAAAAGGAAAAAGGGAAATTGCGGACGTACTCTGGAGAATCTTATATTTTGATTGCTCAGTACGATGAAAATGGCATCGCAGCATTAGAAACTATTAACTGTTTTGGCTCTTCTAATCGTCCAGAAAGTCCACATTATACGGACCAAATGGAAATGTACGTCAATCGAGACTTAAAGAAAATGACCTTAGATAAAGCAGAGGTCATGAAAGAAGCAAAGGAAATTTATCATCCTGGAGAGCGAGTTCTTAAGTAACTCCTACTAAAAAGCCTTTCAACTATATATTAGTTGAAAGGCTTTTTTTATAATAATGTGTCTCGTCTCAATACTTCGTGTAGAAATCGTCTTAAATTAGACGTTATTATTTCAAAAGCTTATTAATTGCCTCTTCCATATCCTCTAACATCAGTGGATGCCAATTTACATCTTGGTAAGTAACATTGCCATCTGTATTAATTAAATACATTCTTGGAACATGTAAGTTGGCAAACTTATGGAATAATTCTCTTGTAGGATCTTCTACCAAATCATAACTTAAGCCCTCTTTGTTAGACCATTCCTCTAATTCTGCGGCATTATGCTCCCTACCAATACCTACAATATTAATTTTATCTTTAAGGTGTTTAAATTTGTTGCTAATAGCAGGTGTTGCTTCCAGACAAGAAGAACACCAAGTAGTGAATAAAACCAACAACGTAGGCTTGTCGCTACCTTCTCCAAATTTGATGTTGGTTCCTTTGGTAGTTTTAACATCAAACCCTTGAATGTGATGTGTTTTTTTAATGTTTTCCATTTCTATGTTAGCATTATTTTAAGATTGGGGACAATTAATTATTATAAAAATAGAATATTATTCAATGAATTCAAACTAAGAGACTGTTAATGTTTGTTATCA
>Ga0114952_1003727_pt1 | contig 10677 bp, 5 predicted proteins | sample SidtaG_2_FD_87303 | JGI IMG/M metagenome (GOLD analysis project Ga0114952, IMG submission 87303) | Marine algal microbial communities from Sidmouth, United Kingdom - Sidmouth_Asex2 metaG | ecosystem: Host-associated > Algae > Red algae > Unclassified | place: Sidmouth, United Kingdom | collected... | reverse complement strand
ACTTTGCTTTGAGAGAGGGGCTCGAGTTGCCCATTTGCGCCGAGGTCTACCGCGTTATTTACGAAAACAAGCAACCCCACCAGGCCATTAGCGACCTGATGAGGCGAGAAGCGAAAGCAGAATAAGTTTATTGGGTGGGTAAGGCCGTAATCTCACCATCGGGTGAAACGGCAAATTTTGGACTCAGAATAATTTCTCGAATGGGCTCGAGGTCACTTTGTAGCCTTGTACAGTTAGGTGAGCAAGCGGGAATGCTGTAGGGTTCAGCCCTACTAAAGTCAACGACGTAGCCTAAATCTTTGAGTGAGGCAATGGTCATACGGCTAAATGGATTTACGCTGCCTGGCCCTAAGAAACCTGTCATAATCTCGGTGCTAAAATATTCCTCATCCCAGTGACTACACTGCGTACCAGGCCCGCCCTGGTCCTCGACAGGTACGTTGCCACTACGTCCTAGAGCGGCAAACTCCGCACTGGCATTTGAACCCGTGAACCCTGGCTTTTCAGTGAATATAACGCCCCTGGTGTTGCACGCTTGCCCTGGCGGGTTCGTAGTAAAACTGAGCAAGTTACGTGTATTGGTGTTCCACAGGGGTCCAATACCGATGACATGCCCCATTTCGTGCAAAATCACCTCATCAAAGGTTCCTTTAGCTTCCAGATCAGCGACGTCATCAACATCAAACTGCATACAGCCTATAGTCGTCAGATTATTTCCTGTTCTCACAAAGCTCGGGCCTGCTCGACCCAAAATTTGACCGGGACCGTCAATAGGTGAAATAGAGGCGTAAATGAGCAAATCATCAATGGTACCAGCGAACGCAGGCTCTCCAAACTCACACGCCTCGTTAGCAGGCAAGTCGTTCTCTTGAATCGTTACATCTGCTAAGTCACCTATGATTACGCTTGACCACAGCGCTGCGGCTTGCTCGAACACAGCTTGTCTAGCAGGGGTAAAGCCTGAGCCAAGACCACGTATTTCGATGTCGTAGGCCCCAGGGTTAGGTGTTGGATTAGGACTAGGATTAGTGCCAGAACAGGTAAGCTGCACGTTTACCGTTTGAAAGTTAGCAGGCGCAGGTGCGTTAGAGGTCAGGTTGAGAACCCCGTTAGAGATGCCTTGCGGCGCATTAATACAGGTCGTACGCACGGTAAAGACGGCAGTCTGCTGCGGAGACACTGTACCGAAACCTCCCGCAGATATTTTTAGCCACGTTGCAGTCGTAGCTACGCTATAGGTCAGGGCTGCATTCCCCGTATTTTGAAAGGTAATTTGTTGTGACTCGGCAACAGCTTGACCGGCCTGACCTGAAAAAGTGAGCCTGCTGGGTGCGAGCGGACTGATATTGGCTTCTTTTGTACAAGCTGCTAGCGCTAGCAATATACTTAGGCTAGCGAGCAGACGTATATAAAGGGGCGGCATAACTATCCTCCTGAATTCCGGTCATAGGTGCTACTCTAAAGCATTGCGCGTTCTCTAGGTGTAATATCTTTCTAGCGCGTACACTCATAAGCAACTCGGCATCTAACATAAGCGAGGGACGACACTGACGCCGCCCCTTGTACTAGGGAACAAATTTTTAAAGGTTGCGGAAGCCGCTTTCGTTACGGAGCTGGTCCTGCGGCGCGTGATTAGCCGCGCTCTTAGTAAGTGTAAAGGTGAACTGAACCGTGCCACTACCTTCAGTTGCAGCGCTACCATTACCACTCATCGTTGTACCGTCTACGGTGGCGCTTAGCTGGATACCGCCGCCACTCGAGCTTAAAGTAAGCGTGTTACCACTTAAGGTTCCAGTCAAATCAACCTCGCCATTCAAGCTGCCCTCAAATACAGCTCTGGCTGTAATATTGCCACTATTATCAACGATGCCCAGACCGAGGTTAAACGTCTCGCTATTATCACCACGAACAGCTGTACCTACCCAAGCACCTGTGATATCACCACCTGGATTGGGATTGGGATTTGGATTGGGGGACCCACCACCTTTTGTAAGGCTAAAGTTAAACGTCGCAGTACCACCTTCGCTAAGTGCCGCAGTTCCATTACCACTCATACTCGTACCGTCTACCGTGCCACTCAACTGAATACCGCCGCCACTCGAGCTTAAGCTAAGCGTAGTACCACTCAAAGAACCCGTTAACTCAACCTCTCCTTGCAACCCCCCCGCAAATGTTGCCACAGCGGACACAGCGCTGCCGTTCTCAGTAATGACCAATGTCAGTTGAATCTGACTGTTGTTATCGGTGCGGGTACCGCCACCTGACCAAGTCCCTGCCAAACCACCGGGGTTTGGATTGGGGTTGGGGTTTGGATTAGGGTTTGGATTTGGATTTGGATTGGGATTAGGGTTGCTACCACCCTTGGTCGCGGTGAAGGTAAGCTGCGCTGAGCCACCATCACTGAAGTTGACATTCCCTTCACCGCTCATGCTGTCACCGTTGACCGTTGCTGTTAGGCTAAGAGCGCCGCCACTCGAGCTAAGTGTCAGCGTGTTCCCACTCAACGTACCTGAGAGCGAAGGCTCCCCTGTAATACTACCTGTAAAAACAGCAGAACCTGTCACAGTCGTTCCGTTTTGGGTGAGGTCCAAGGTAAAGTTGTAGCCAGCGCCGCCGTCCGAACGCGTTCCCGTGCCTGTCCACGCCCCAGAGACATCGGTACCTGGATTCGGGTCTGGAGTCGGATTGGGATTTGGGTTTGGATTTGGGTTTGGGTTGGGATTGGGATTTGGGTTTGGATTTGGGTTTGGGTTGGGATTGGGATTCGGGTTTGGACCGGGACCGGGGTTGGGGTTCGCGCCACCCTTGGATGCCTGAAAGCTAAATTGTGCTGAACTGCCGTCGCTGTACTGAATAGAGCCGTTCCCCATCATCGCCGTGCCAGTCACGGTGCCAGTTAAGGTAGCAAAACCCGAAAGACTTAGCTGATTATTGACAAACGTACCCGATACCGCTCCGTTGCCTGTTAATCCATTCGTAAATGTCACGGTGCCACTTACATTAGTACCCGTCTGAACGAGGTCCAGAGCAAAGGAAAAGTTTTGTGTGCCTGTCGCCGTTCCAGTCCATGAACCTGAAGCGTCATTAACGCCGGGTGGCAAAGTCGAATCGCCCCCACCGCAGGCGCTTAGCACGAGAGCTACAATAAAGAAGATGGCTACACTGACGAATCTTTTCATTTTGAACACTCCCAAATATTTACCTGAATTAGCACCTCGACGTGGGTACTCATCTGTAGACGATGGTGTGGACAATGCACGATAAACCTCCCGTATAATCTTTCACTGGAATTCTTGAAACTATGACACTGTTACCTTGACACTGCCGTGATAGTTAAACAAAATGACGCCTATGAACCTCCCTTGTTCAAAGCTGCAAGCTGCTTAGCGCCTGCATGGTGAGTTAGTTTAGAAAGCCGACGTGACGCGAACGTGACGCCTTATTCGTAAATAGCTACGCCTTTATCCTCAACACGCGTTCACTTGTAACCAAAAACCTTAGCGCAGCGCGCAAACTGAATATAAGCAAGAGGCTTATCTGACACAGAGCTTTATACCTGCCAAGGCGTTTCAGCCCCGTTTCAAATATATAGACAGGAGCCTTCTTTGATTAGGAAACGCCGAAAGAGCTGTTTCGGATGTCTCAAGATAGATAAGCTCCACATACTTGCAGCATTTGCAACACCTCTTTCAACACCTCGAGTACCTTCACTCGGAGTACACTGGTTGTTAACCGCTAACGCTCAAAAAGTACGCTAACGTCACCATACTTTTTGCAAACGCTATTGCTAGCAATTACCAATAAAGAGATTGCGTGTCAGGATAGTTTTTGTCACTACTCAAAGAAGTGCGATTCGGCTGCACGTTCAGTAAGATGACCGCTAGAAACAGTTCAATCTATCAAAAGAGGTAGTGGTTTAGGAGACCAGCTTTAGGGCTTGCTTCAAATCTGAACGCAGATAGTAAGGTACTTTTGCCAAGTTGGGCACACCGACAAGGGCTCGAGCACGGTCTATCTGCACCTTGGTTCCGCAGCTTGTAGCTGTTATAAACGTCAAATAGCGTGTTTGCGGAACATCGGTTTGCTCGGCAAGTGTAAGGGCTTCTTCAAGCGCCTTATGGACCTCTCGAGTATGATTCAGATTGCGCGCCGCCTCTGCGAGACACAGCCAAGCGCCACATAAAAACCGAGGCACCGTACAGATTTTCACAAGCACCTTAGCGTGTGCTAGCGCAGCTTGGATATCACCAAGCGCTAAATAAGCTTTTGCTAAGCGGTAACGCAGGGCAAAACTGGCGTCATGCTGCCTCTGACTTAACTTAAGAGCCTTTTCAGCTTGGACCAAACCTTCTTCGTAGTACCCCATGTAGCTAAGAACAGAGAGTTGATTGCCAAGACATAGCAGGTGTTGCCGCTCAGATTCAAACTGTTGGGCGACCTCTAATGCTTCCTGGTAGCAGCTAAGCGCCTCTTCGTAGCGACCTACACAGCTATAGTCAGAGCCAAGCTTATTTAATAGGACAGATAATTCTAGAGAGGGTTTTTCCTGTCTAGCTTCCTCAACTAGTGGCTCAACTAGGCTTATGGATAAATTGAACGCCCCCTGCGCCTGGGCAACGGTAGCTTGAAAAAAGAGTAATTCCTTTTCCAGGTCTTTATTTTGTGTTTGTTTGACCTTATCTAGACCAAGCAACACTGTAGCTGCCGCTCTGCTTAAATCGCCTTTGTTAAGGTAAGTATTAGCTAGAACGCCCAAGGCCCAAGCCTGTATACCCGCATCACTATTGTCAGCAAGCATAGACTCCGCTACTTGCTCAGCAGCTTCATAACGTCCCAAAAGCCTGTACATTTCTGTAAGGTGAATTTGAGCTTCAGTGCGTTTTTGTAAGTTGGGCTCGAGCTTGGCAACCCGTTCGGTAAGGTCTAATAGGTCGTGTCCTAGCCCCCGGCTTTGATAGGCGTCAATAACCTCCCACCACAGCTCTAAAGCCTTGACACTATCACCGCCTTGAAAATAATGCTCCGCTACGACCAGAGGGTCGGCGTGAGTTTCCAGGGCAGACGCAACTTTGGCGTGGATAAAATGACGCCGCGCAAGGGGTGAATCTGCATAAACAGCTTGTCGCAATAAGTCGTGAATAAAGCTGTCTTCCCGTACCAGCTCAGCGGCTTCAACCTCGGCAAGCGCCTCCGCCGCAGCCCACTCTGACAAGCCTGCTATTTTGCCCAAAACCGTGGGCGAAAAACCTTCGCGCATAACGCTAGCAATTTGTAAAACGCGCCGCGCCGTTTCAGAAAGACGCGCGACCCGCCGCTTAATAAGGTCACTTACACCGGGGGGTACGGCTAGCTCCGAATAGTCTTGCGTGACTTCGTCCAGGCTACTGGACCACTGCCCATCTTCCACTTGTAGCGTGCCCGTTTCAAACAAGACTTTTAACGTTTGTAGGGCGAAAAAGGGGTTGCCCCCGCTCTTGTCAAATAGCCACTTGCTAAAAAGCTGTGGGCCTTCATCTGCACCTGTTAGGGAGGCGAGCAGCGCCCGCACATTCTGTTTACTCAAAGGCTCGAGTTCAATGGGCGTAAGCCAGCCACCCGAACGTAAACTTGCCAAGGTACGCGCTAAAGCGTCACTTACTTCACTGCTGCGGTAGGTACCGAAAAGCGTTAGTTTGCCCCGAGATACTATGAACACCAGCAGTTCCAAGGTACCTTTGTCAGCCCACTGTAAATCATCGAAAATAAGCGGGGTTGTCTCAGCCTCGAGCACCCTTGCTAAAGCCTCGAGCAGACGTGGTTTTGCCGTTTGGGGGTCCAAAGGCGCTGGGCTTAAGTCGGGTGCAAGCTCAGGTATAAGGCGCGCCAAATCTTCATGGTAAGGCCCTAAGTCAGGTAGTACAGATTGTTTACGAATGTGCTCGAGCACCGGAAAATAAGGCAGCTCTTCTAAGCCCTCGCGGCACTTGAGCCAGCGGGCCGTGCCGACTGTTTCTAACAAACGCGTCTTTCCCACCCCAGGTTCCCCGCTCAAAAGAGTAACGCGGGTCGTTGCGGTCTTAAGCTGTTTAAGCTCATTGTCACGCCCGATGATATGCAAAGGTCGAAGTACACCCATCGGCACCCTGATATCTTGTTTTGGAACACTTACCTGTTCTAAAGGTTGCGCTTGGCGGATGGTATTAGCAAGTTGCTGAGTTGCCTCGAGTGGCTCTAGGTCAAGCTCACGCTTTAATTCCTGACGAAACGCTTCATAAGCTTTTAGGGCTTCGTTACGTCTACCTGCTAAGTAACTGTTCTCGAGATAAGTCTGAAGCACATCTTCAGCCAAAGAATCATCGGCGTAGACCTCTTTTAGTAGAGATGCTGCGCGGGTGTAGTCACCCACTGTATTCAGCTCACCTGCTCTTTTTAGGGCCACCCCGTGCCAAGCACTCGCTAACGACGCACGCTCTAGCTCGAGCCAGTGCTCAAACCCCGGGGCGTTACGCAAGCTAAACCCCCCAAGAAGATGCCCGCTATAACGCTCAACCGCTTGTGCCCAGTCACTTTCTCCAACAGCTTCAACAAAAGCTTGAACATCCGTCTTAAGCTGTAAACGAAGCTGCTCTCCTTGCGCTTCGATAGCGCCGCCACCAGGTAGCTTCCTGGCCCGCCTCAATAGCTGTCTAAAACGAGTACGTGCAGCGTCGCTCGAGATATCAGGATAAATGAGCAGCGCCGCTTCTTCGCGACTTACCCAAGTCGCACGGTAAGCCAGGTAGCAAAGCAGCGCAGCGTGGTTGCTGGGCGCAAGCGGCTGCCAGCCTTGAAGCCTGATGCTGGGCGGACCTAGAAGACGCAGTTGCACAGCTAAAAGTTTAACAGCTCACCGCTCTTGCATAAGCCCAATAACTGTTAGCGCAAAGAGCCATTGGGAAAAGACTTTAGATAAGATGTCGCCTTGTCCCAAGAGTTGAATGTGAGTTGTTGTCCGGTTCTCAAGTTATGTATCAAGATAGACAAATACAACCCGTCACGCTTGACGCGCACGATAAACCCTGTCTCGAGAGGTCTCTTCACGTCTGGCAGTTTATTAAGGAGACGTGACCTCAGCGTGACCTCTAACAAACTTACTCTAGATAGGAAAAGGCTCGAGTCACACTCGAGCCTTTTCCTATCTAGACAACAACCTTATTTAAATGTGTAATCGACATCCAAGAATTGTTCATAATAAACAACACTGTTATTCGTCGCTGAGACAATTCTTATGCGAAGCTTATCTATCTTGACAGGCGCTGTGCCTGTAGGAATAGTGAAGGACTGCGTGTCACTTCCACTTGCCGCTGAGTAAAGTGGTGAAGGGTCAGCACTATAGCCAGGTGTACGTGCGCCACCTGTGAAGGGGCGAACAAAAATGCGTACACCGTCAGAAACACCTTTTTTATAACTGAAGCTCACTTTAACTCTTTCCCCGTAGTCAAAGGTTTTAGGTGAGCTAGGGCGACCTGACGTTGAAATATAGGCCGGATAAAAGACGTAGTTGACATTGATAAATTTCTCAGCCAACACCTCAGTGCTGTTAGCGGCCTGCATAACAATTCTGATTCGGTTGACCTTTGTTATTTTCGTTCCTTTAGTCACCGTAAAGAATCTGTCGACAGTTCCACCAGGGGTTGGTAGGATACCTGAGGGTTCAAATGCACCGTTTTGTACGAATTGAGAACCGTCATAAGGCTGCGCCCAAATGCGTACACCACCTGGATGATTGCTTTGATACGCTATCTTGACACTTGGTCTTTCATTGAACAGATACCGCTTGTCTTGCGCTGGCAGGCTATATTTTGTAATCTCGTTAAAAGGAATCGCTTCTTTATTCGAGACATATTCTTTACCTGTTTTGCGGTCAATCAGCTTTACGTAAACCGAGCTAGGCGGCACTTTACCTTTTTCAACAGCGAACCACAGACCCTGCATATTGGTGGCTTTGCCGAGGGCACAAAAACCTTTTACTTGGGCGTTCGACGTACCGTTGAAAATGTATACCCAGGTGCGCGAAGCATTAGCGTTGGCACCGCAAGGGGGCAGCTCTGGTGAAGCGGCAAACAAAAAGTCAGGGTAGTCTTGCCAATTTACGACGCGCAATCTAAAGCGAACCCAGTCTTTGCCGTTTGCACTGTAACTTTCTTTACCGGTGTACTCGAGAACAGGCTTGGGAAAAGACTTGACAATCAGCGGATTACAAGACACATTGTTTGCTTCGCTTGCTTCGGCAATCTTTTGACCTGCATCGACCTGAGCACAAACGAAGTACTTTCCAGGAGGTGTATCAGAAGGAAGTTCGTAACTAACACCTGCCCAAAGCTTCTTATCACTAGGTGCTAAGTCGGGCGTATTGCTAAGGCGGCCACCTTTCAAAAGAACATCTTCGCTATAGGTCGGCGCGTACGTAGCAAACTTCGCTGGAACGCTCTCATCTGTTGAAAGAACCAGGTCGACCATATAACCGTTTTTCCCTGCCGAGGCCGTTCCCGCTGCATCTGAGCTACCTGTATTACGCGCCTCAGTATCAAGCTTGACAGATGCGCCAGGATAAACCTCTTCTTGCCCTGAGACCCTGACCTCGAGGTCGGGTTTACACAATCCTTCTGGAATAACGACCTTTATATCAGGGCTATAGGTGTTGTTCGAGGTATCGCTTTCAGCAAACCAGTTACCACGGTTGACGCTGACTCTGAAGACGTGTCCACCTTCCATGTGACCTGGATCAGATTTTAAGTAGTAAACAGGAAAGCTAACGCTCGCAGACTCGCCCACTGCAATAGCCGGTAAACCTTTACCATTTCCCCAATTGTTACCGTGGGTATCAAGAGCACCAACTACGCCTACGTCTTCACGCTTTGGACTGGGCGCAGTGCCCTGGTTGGTTATTTTGGCTTTCACCATCAAGATAGCGTTATTGGGTTTGCAGGTATCGGTTACAGAGATGCTAGCGGCACTAACAACCAGGTCAGGTAATTTTTTAGGCGCAGGATCAGGTGTGGGATCTGGGTCTGTAGGGTTTGGGTCTGAGGGGTCAGGATCACTCGGATCGGGATCAGATGGGTCGCTTGGGTCGGGGTCATCTGGATCGGGATCACTTGGGTCGGGGTCATCTGGATCGGGATCACTCGGATCTGGGGTTGGGTCACTAGGGTCCGGGTCCGCAGGATCTGGGGTTGGATCGCTAGGGTCCGGGTCGCTAGGATCTGGATTTGGATCACTCGGATCTGGATCGCTTGGGCCGGGGTTATCTGGGTTTGGATTGCTGGGATCTGGATCGCTGGGGTCGGGGTTAGCTGGATCCGGATTGGTCGGTGTGCCCGTACCCTCAACAGTAAGCGTCGTGTCAGTCGAGCGGTTCATACTGCCTACCGTGCCTGACACCGTCAGGGGATAGCTACCATTAGCCACCGTTCCGGCAACCTCAACTTTCATAATAACGCTGCTACCCGTCGCGGGGTTTTCACTAAAACTGACGCTCACGCCTTCGGGCTCGCCTGAAACACTCAAATTGACGCTGCCAATCATATTGGTGCGCGTAATATTCAGCGTTTCCTCGGCGCTTTCGCCAGGCGCAGCGCTCATCTCGGACACCTTTAAACTAAAATCACTGATACCGTCGAGGCTAATCTCACCGCACGCGGCTAAGAAAAGCGTCAGTAAACTGAGCAGAACCAACTTTTTCATACTTCCTCCTAAAGTTTTTGTAGTGAATGACGTCGAAGGTTTATGTATAAACGGTCTAGCTTTCACTTGCGCCACCTCCTAGAATGGGTTCCCTTCGGTCTACAAACATCATGCGAAACGGAGCCTGAAAAGGGTCTGAACAGAGCCTGACCTGAACTTGAATGCTGGGCTTACGGATGGCTCTTAAGTGCATTTCACACCTCCATGTGATGTTTCACAGCTTAGAAAGGAGGCGTTAAAAAGGCGTTAAATCTCGTTTGAGACGCCGTTGAACGTATTGATGAAAGAAGTAGCGAGAAAAGCAACTACACGACAGAGAGAATTCTCGAGCCCTCAAAAAATAGTGTCAAAGGAACTTGTCAAGGGTTTAACTAAGAAAACTGGATCTGCGACCTCGAGCCCCTGATTTACCCCTACTAATGTCTACGTGATACATTCACAAGCATGAACGTACGCACTTTTTTGCTGACACTTTTACTTGCTTTCGCAAGCCTGGGCCTAGCGGCGCCCTCGACCTTTCCCGAGAATGCCGCTCATTTCAGCGTTGGTTATAACGGCGACCTGGGTATAAAACTAGGCGGGGAATATGTTTTTTATACCCCCTACGTCGATACCTCTGCCGACCTCACCCTGTTCGCTGACTTAGGTGAGACTTACGGCGCACGGCTAAGCGGCACGGCGCTTGTTTTTCCTGCGATTGATACCGACCCACCCCTCGCCCTCGGCGTTGGCGCTGATATTGGCGTGAGCACTGAAGCAACCTCGTTTCACCTGGGTCCGGTTGTAGGGAGTGATTTACTTTTTGTGATTGATTTGCCCATGACCGTTTCAGGCTATTTAGCGCCAGGTTACGCTACAAATACGGGCTTCTCGCTCGCCTGGGCGTTGCAGGTACGTTATTACTTCGATACTTTCGCCCTCGAGCTTGCAAGTACGGATCTGTTACCCGTAAGCCTGGGCGTGCGCTACCTT
>Ga0114952_1003723_pt1 | contig 10681 bp, 7 predicted proteins | sample SidtaG_2_FD_87303 | JGI IMG/M metagenome (GOLD analysis project Ga0114952, IMG submission 87303) | Marine algal microbial communities from Sidmouth, United Kingdom - Sidmouth_Asex2 metaG | ecosystem: Host-associated > Algae > Red algae > Unclassified | place: Sidmouth, United Kingdom | collected... | reverse complement strand
TGCGTACAATGCTAGTCTAATTGATTACCTAGACCTCAATGGCGACGGTCACCCAGACGTTCTTGGGCAGCAGTCTGTACAATATACAACGCCACAAGGTAGCTATTACGGCGTTCCCGAAGCCCCGGTCAATTACAGCGACATTCGTCAAACAGACAATGTCGTCTGGAATTCGGGCGTTGGCGGTACGCCTGCCTTTTCTATGGGTGACGTAAGTGGATACGCCAATCGCGCCGGTGCTGGTGGCAACGAAGGACATCAGGGTACGGCCAGTCCGCCGATGGGCAATGGCAATAGTAGCCAAATGTCGTATATTGCACCGACAGCAGGTGCTGGGGCAGTGGCGGCAGCGTCGGCTACAACGTCAGTTCAGGCAGCGAGCGCACAAACGCCCTCTGACCTTGAGCCTCCTGAACCCGGTATTCCGGATAGTCCAGGGGCAGGCGCCATCGGTGCGGGTCTCTCAATCGTTGAAAGCGAGTTGCTCGATATCAACGGCGACGGGCTGCCAGATAAGCTGTACAATGAAAAGACGCCGGGTGGCAATAACCTGCTGGTCTCGCTCAACTTGGGCTATGGCTTTGCGCCTAAGGAGCCATGGGGCGATGTGGCAATTAGTACGGGCCGCAATGAGAACTACGCATGGGATCCGCTGCTGGGCGTAAATAGCGACAATTATGGTTTTGCAATGGGCAGCGCCAATACGCGCAATCAGTCCATCTCGGTTCAAACGCTGATCGACATGAATGGGGATGGTCTGCTCGACAGCATCTTGCCTAATGAGGAGACCGGCTCGATCAGCGTGCGCTTTAATACGGGCAACGGATTTACCGAGTCGATTGTGTGGACAGGCACGCTTGAGGGCGTATGTGATGTGGGCGATCTGCCCGATCTGGCACTGAATCTGCTTGAAGCGGAAATAGAGTGGGGCAGCGCGAAGATTTGTAACGCCATGTCGCAGAATGAAGATGGGATGTTCTTGTCGGTGCCGATTCCACTGGCTGGGGGTGGGTATACAATCATTAATCCAGGAACCGATCACCGCGACGGTATGGCGCGCCAAGAGGCAACGCTACGCGACGTAAATGGTGACGGCTATGTTGATCACGTTGCCAGCAGCGATGCCACGTCGATGAACGTTACGCTCAACAATACGGGCAAGACGAATCTGATTAAGACGGTCAAGCGCCCGCTTGGGGCAGCAATTACGCTCGACTACGCGCGCACCGGCAACACCTACGAGCAGCCAGATTCGCACTGGGTAATGTCGCAGGTAACGGTCAATGATGGCTATATTGGCGATGGCGTCGATGATCAGATTACAACCTATCGCTATTTGGACGGATATTACGATCGGCTGGAGCGCGACTTCTATGGCTTCCGCACCGTGGTTGAAGAAGATCGGGAGATCACAGTTGATAACATGACAAGCGAGGGGCCACCGACCACAACGCTACCGCCGATTAGCGATGAAGAGGTGGCGGAACCGCTCATCTATCGTACGGTTGTGCGCCAATTCTTTAATGACAACTTCTACAGTCAAGGTTTGTTGGAAGAAGAGACGCATCTTATCGGTGCTAGCGATGGCATCAACGATATCGTAACGACCAATACCTACGAGTTTGCGTCAGTCTGGTCCGATCCGCTGCCGCCTGTTGTTGCTGATGTGCGTGACGGTGAGGGTACGGAAAGTCTAACGGATTCCATTTTCCCACAGTTGGTCCAAACAGCGAAGAACTACTTTGATACCGAGACCCCGTCAAGCGATGCGATTAAACAGGAAATTCTGCAGCAGACTTTTGATGAATATGGCAACATCACAATGCTCTTCGATTCTGGCGAATCTGGGCGAGCAGATGATGTGCGAACTGAGATTCACTATTCGAGCGAGGATCCCGCCTGCGTGGCAAACGGGATCCTCAATGTGCCGCTGACTGTAACAGTTGCGATACCCGATCTCGATGTCGAGTTTGAACGTGAGCTTGAAAGTCGGCGACGTCACTTCACGATCGACTGCAGCAATGGTGACATAGGGCAAATGAGCCAACACCTGTTCTTTAATTCCGGTTCTGATTCCGACATTGAACGAGATGAAGCAAACGTTGCCACCACGGAGTATGAGTACAATCCAACCGGTACGATTAGCAAGATTACCTATCCGGTAAACAAACACGGAGAACGATACTGGCTCGAATATAACTACGATGACGTAATTCAGAATCACATTACGCTGATTGAGGATAGCTTCCGGTATGAGTCGACGGCTGAGTACGATCTGCGCTTTGGGCAAATTAGCCTCAGCACAGATATTAATAGCAACGATACAATCTTTAGCTACGATCAGTTTGGGCGTTTGGATTATGTTGTTGGGCCATATCAGTCTGGCACGGAAGACAAAACGCTTGACTTCGATTATAGACAGAATTTGTGGCCAGCCGTGGCGCGGGTCAAGCATATAGATAACCATCGTGGAAATGACACGATTGATACGGTTCTTTTTACAGACGGCTTGGGGCGCGTGATCCAAACAAAGAAAGATGCCACGATTCATCGCCAAGTTGATAATCCAAACGAGCCATTTACGCTTGATGCGATGCTCGTATCGGGCCGGGTGCAGTATGATTTTGCTGGTCGCCCGACCAAAGCATTTTATCCGATACTTGAGGCGATAGATAGGTCTGATCCTGACAAAAATTGGGTATTGAACACCAAATATGATGGAGTGCCACCGACTGAAACTGGCTACGATACGCGCGACCGAGTGACAAGCGTTACCTTGCCTGATTCGACAGTTATTTCCACAACCTACGGTTTCGGCGAACGCGATGGGCAGCAACACTTTGTTACAACCATGATTGATCGAAACTCTCATCAAACCAGTACATATCGTAACATCCGCGGTTTGGTCACTCATGTGGAGGAAGAGCAAGGAATTTGGACAAATTATAAATATGATCCGCTGAACCAGCTGACGGTGATTACCGATACTGTCGGCAATTTGACGGAGATTAGCTACGACAACCTTGGTCGGCGCACGAACATCGACAACTTAGATGCTGGCAAAACGCGCTTTGAGTATGATCCGGCCTCGAACTTGAGCGAAAAGACGACGGCTGATTTGCGCGGTACGCCTGAGCAAACAATCGAGTACTCGTACGAATATAATCGTCTGGCGCGTATTTCTTACCCATACTACACCGAGAATGACGTGATCTACACCTATGGCTCACCGGGTGTGGCATACAATCAGGCTGGGCGGATTGTGGAAATATCCAGCGAGGCTGGCGATGAGGAACGCTTCTATGGGCCGCTGGGTGAGATCATCCGCGAGGTGCGCAATATCGACAGCGATTTCCACTTTGACGACAACTCGTACGAAACGCAATTCGAATACGACACGTGGGGGCGCGTACACAAGCTTACGTTTGACGATAGTGAGCAGCTCATATACGAATATGACGCGGGTGGTCTGCCACGTAAGATCACAGGCGAGAAAATCCGTGACGAACAGGAACCATACTTAAATCGCCTTGAGTACAACAAGTTTGGTCAACGCGTATTTATGGAGTTGGGCAACGGTTCACGCACATCATATGCGTATGATCCTGCTACGCGGCGCTTGGCCACACTTCAAGCCGCGGATCGCAATCGTAAGCTCTTCCAAGATATGCGTTACGGGTACGATAATGTGGGCAATATCACGTCAGTTCAGAATGCGAGCGAGCAGATCGAGCCGATTCCAGGTGGTCCATCACACCAAAGCTTTACTTATGATTCGCTCGATCGGTTGGTGAACGCTGCGGGTTGGTTTACGACGACGCATACAACGCAAAACTATACGCTGGAAATGGCGTATGACAAGGTTCACAATATTACGAACAAGAATCAATTGCATTCGATGGTGCGCAACGGCGTCCCGTGGGCGCGACCGTTTACCTCTTACGATTGGTCCTATCATTACGATTCAACACAGCCGCATAACCCGAGCCACATTGGTCATCGAGCGTTTGAGTATGACGATAATGGCAATCAGATCAATTGGATAGATGAAGCAACAGCGCGTAGCCGGACAATTGAGTGGGATGAAGAAAACCGCATCCAGCGTATCTTGGATGTCGATCCAAACCACGTGATTAATGATCATTCACATCCTCATTATCATGATGGGTTTGATCACAATCACAATCCAGTTGGTACTGGCGACAGCGACCACGCAGAGATTTCAGTTCGGATGCGTCACCAGATGTTGCCGTCTGTGCCAGGAACGAGTAGCTATCAGTATGATTTAGAGGTATGGAATAGCGGTGATGTATTGCTGCACGATGTTCAGGTGATGGATGATCTGGCGGTTGAGCTATCTAGGGTTCCATCATGGAATTTGGATAATGTTGTGGTAAGCAGCGGATTGACACACAACCAAAATTATAATGGTGGTGCGGATAGGAATCTTCTAGCGGGAATCGACCAGCTCGTTCCTGGTCAACGAGAAGAGATCAATATACTGGTTACCGTGGATTGGGAGCGAAATGAACCAGCTGGTTTGAACGTGCCATCCTTTGTTATTGATAATGTTGCGCAGGCGGAGGCCAGAGGCCCGGCCAATCAACTGGTGCAGGACTCTGACAGCTTGTCTTTGCGCATTCCGGATGCACCGACATCGTTATCTGCCACGTCTGAACCGACAATAGAAGGCGCGTCCATAAGTGATGGTACACAGGATGCTGATGGTGTACCCGTGCATGAAGAAGGCGATGCGATCACATATAAATATGATGATGTGGGCGAACGTGCGTTGATGCAGACGTCGCATGGCGAAGTTGCTTTCATCAACCCATTCTATGTGGTACGTAATCCAGATATCCGCACAAAGCACATCTATGTAGGGAACACGCTCATTTCGTCTGTTCTGTTCAATATCCATGAGGATGATGATTTGGTGCAAGCAGCGGCTGTGTCGGAGCCAGAACTTTTACCTGCTGACGCAACGGCAGAGGAAAGCGCTCCCGAACACGTACTGCAGGAGCGGTTCTTCTATCACCCTGATCATGTTGGTACATCTCTCTATGTAACAGATCAGGATGGCGAAGTTTATCAGCATCTGGAATATTTCCCCAGTGGCGAAATTTGGGTGGAGGAGTTAGTCAATGATCAATCGACGCAGTATCGCTTCAGCGGCAACGAGATGGATCATGATACACGCCTAACTTATCTGGGCGAGCGATACTATAATCCGCAAACGAGCTTGTGGCAATCGGCCGACTGGTTGCTGCCATCGTATCTGCTTGGCACGCCAAATCGAGGCGTTTCCGATTCGGCTAACTTAGCCCTCTTCACCTATCGGTACAACAATCCGGTGCAATATGCGGATCTGGATGGTCCGATGTCGATTGTGGCAGGCGGATGTATGTCGGCTTATCAGAGCTGCGCAAGGGTGCATACGCATACGCAATTCGGCGATGGGCCTTCGTCAGTTGTGCCTAGCGGCGGGGAAGGTATCTATCTGATTCCTGATCTGTCAGACGTGAGGATATCTCAGTATGAACATCGTTCACTCTATGAGTATGTTCCATCGATACCACTCAGTCAAGGGTATTGCGATCCTTTGATTGATGACTGTAGAGAACGGGAGGGGTTGTCGAAGAAGTATGAGGATGAGGTTGATCCACCAGGCGTTCATCCAGATCGACGTGAGACTCATCCGCCAGCAGTTGGTCCGACTTATGTTGCGCCGAATCCGATCCACTATCATCGACTACCTCGACCGTATTAAAACGTAGTGATACGTCTTCGTCAGTAGAAAATATCCGAGTCCTATCCCGCCTGCTGCAGAGTAGGTGTGGGTAGGACTTGTCGTATAGGCTTGGTTTTCAGGGTTAGCTGGAGCCGAGGCCGCATGGTTTCTATAGACACGCACTCTAGATGAATATCTTGAGCCTCTTATCGATGGCTGGAAGGAAGATGTCGAACAAAAGCTAGTAGAAGACGAGTATACCTTACCTGTTCACCCAGAGCAATCGACACAACAATTTAATTCGTTGGCTGTTTCACACTTCGACTATCCGATTATTAGATCCACAAAAAATATTTGCTATAGAAATCTTAGCTAAACCCTAAGCCAAGGTGCTTCATGGAGACGAAGTTGTGGTGACCGATGATGATGTGACCGATGAGTTCGATGTCGAGGAGGGTGCCGGCTTCGCGGATGAGTTTGGTGGTGTGGGTGTCCTCGTGACTGGGTTTCGGATCGCCAGAGGGGTGGTTGTGGGCGAGAATGATGGATGAGGCGTTGAGGCGGATCGGGTCGCGGAAGATTTCGCCAACACGGATGATGGCGGTGTGGACGCTGCCTTTGTAGAGCGAGGTTGTGTTGATGATGTGGTTGCGAGTGTCGAGCGAGATGACGCGCAGTTCCTCTTGTTCGAGTAGGCTTATTTCGGGCATTAGATGCTGGCGGCGTCTTCGACGTTGAGGATGCGCTGGGTTTGGCTGTGCGTGGTGATAGCAACTTCAATATTACACCTATTATTTTCCACAAAATCATGCTATAATTTCCATGAAATTTATGCTAAGAGCCCTGATTGACTGACAGATTTAATGTTTCTTCTCATCTTTCCTTAATGTACGGATTTTGGCGCATCATTGGCACCCGTATTTAGTACGTGAAAATAAATAACCACTAAATACGGGCGGCTGGGAAAAGCCAAAAGTGTCATTAATGTTCCAAGATAAGATCTGTCAGTCAATCAGGCTAAGAGCCATAAAATATAGTGTTAATGTCAGACGCATACGTCATTCGAACTGAACCACATACAAGTCCTATAGCCGATTTAACACTGCACACCACATTCTTTACCGGTGCGTATCAATCCTTCTCCTATCGCTTCACAGAATTCTTTGCGATCACCACACTAAAACGATTATACATAGCAAACCCACTTTTGTTCGTTTGGCACCACAGTGGTTTTTGCAAGGGTTGTCGGTTAAAGACAACCACCTTTAACCCGAGGATTCACCCTTCCTTTCTTTGCAAAAGGATGCTGCCGAAGACTTAATGCCATCACCCATAAACCTACTAAAAAGTCTACAAACAATGGAGGCAAGAATTGAAACGAGAACTGCGCTCTCTTCTGCGGGAGGTTGTGTCTACAATGAGAAAAGAAAGATACCCAATCCTCCTGCTCTTTTTATTTGCCATTATCCTATCGTTAGTTGCAGGGGGACTTTCCATCATACCAGGCAATGGCGAAAATATCATCGGTTACCTTCGCGATACAATTCAGTCATTAGTTCCCGAATTGATTGGTGCAATCATTATATTCTTGCTATTGGACCGTGTTCTCCAGTCTTTGCCGTTAGCCAAACTTAGGGAGCATGATAAACTCCCTATTGAGGCCTATATTGACATCATTGAGAAAAACAATGCGAACCGAAATCCCTATTCAGAAAAATTTCGGATACTAGAAAGTTTTACTAGATTGGTCAATTCACCAGATTATCGAATTAGGTTCGAGAAAGCAATTCGACAAGCATTGAATGAATATGGTGATCGTGAGTTGGAATTCCAAATTCTACTCGTACATCCATATTCACATCCAGCGCGAGTGAGAGCCTCAGAATTAAACCCGAGTGAGGTACAAGATAACCTTGTAGAATGGAATAGTGAGGAGAACACAAATGAAAAGATAATACCAACCGCCACATTAGCTAGTCGCCAACCAATTCCAGTGGAGGATGAAATTCAAACTACGCTGAGAGCTTTATACGCAATTAGACTGCAGTTGAGCGAGGCAAATCGTGAACGTTTTCAGGTGAAATTGCATTCTACTCCCCTCAGAATTGCACTCTACATGTGGGATCAAGGAACTTTCTTTAGCCACTTTTCAAGTAATAATCGGTCTGACGAGGTACCCTGCCTAGAAGCAACGGCTGAATCTGAAATACACCGTTCTCTGCTAGACTGGTTTAATGATGTATGGAAAGATCAAAATAACACACTGTCACTAAACAACCACATGACACTTGGGGCACTTGCCCTAATGCCTACGGATCGACTAGAAGGGAGGGAAGATGGTAAGCCAGATTTATATTTTGCTGGAAACGAGGCTGATCTTAGTAAAGAGGATACTTGGCTTTACGCTATGTTACCTGAACGTCCTTTATTGAGAGAGAAAATCGAGAACGATAAGAAGCTTGTATTCTGTCATGACTTCCGATGTTATAGAGCTAAAGCACTAATTGTAACCGATAACGAAGAACAAGAAGCTGCATATGAAATGATAAACGAGAAGTATAGTTCTGAAAGCATAGGTATGAGATTACTCCCGTACATCATTAAACTTACAGAACTAGAGATTGAACATGACGACAATCCAAGGTTTTTGGACTGAGATAATTAGACTATCATTTATATTTCCGTTGCAATTACCGGTGCAGCACCCATAATAATCCTTGACAGCCCAGATTGGAGCACATCATTAGGTCGAGCACAACAAATACGTAGCCACGAATCATTTTCCGGTAAACCGAAGAGGACACCAGGCAATACATTCACCCCTTCGTCAAGGAGATGTTTGAATAACGGCCAGCTTGGTGTTGGTGACCCTATTTTTATCAACATATAGTAACACGCCTCTGGCTTAATATATTCGGTGTTTGTTTCTCGAAGCAAACGAATAGTAGATTCCACATGATACCTGGCGGATTCTGATATCTTTTCGAGAAGCGTATCATCTTCTAGATAATGTAATAACGCTGCATTTGCTACGATTGGCGCATTCCCATCCGAAAAACAGTAGTCATTAGCAAATCTTTCTATAAGTGATGGGTCTGCAACGATATATCCTAGACGGATACCCGCCAATAGATATTGTTTGGAGAAGCTATGTATTCTTATAAGCGATTCTCTCATAAGAATACCTCGCTCTCGCTGCCAATTGTCGAACGGAATATCAGCACATTCATCGACAATAACATAGGCATCTGTATGCTTCTCACATACCTCAATAATCTCTCGCAGAACAGAGGGGGCTAGGTAACGACCCGTTGGGTTATTAGGATTAGTCAGGAAAACAATTGTGTTATCATCTATATGTTCTGTTACATCACGTGCCTGTAGATCGGCATAGTCTTCATTCATTCGTACCTTCGTCAGATGCGTTTCAAGACTTCCGCCTCTCCCTTCAATGATATTTCGGACATGTCCGGAAAGGAGTGGATAACTCGGCACAACTTCGATGAATTTGGGAAGAATGCGTGCTTTGTTTACAAGCGAATTGATAGCTAGAGAAAATCCTCGCAACGCTCCAGATGTAAGCATCACATGAGATAGCTGATACTGTTGATTGGTTTTCCAATTTTCCAACATAGCCAACTTCGAACGTAGGATATTCGTGCCCGCCTGAGGCTGGTAGTGGGGTCTAAGCTCTTGATGCTGGTAACAGAAATCGAAATCAGCCGTATTTTCCAGAGCACTTGATAATAGTTCTGGTGTAGGCATCCCCATACCAAGATCAATAATATTTGATTTTTCCTCTGCCTTTCCGAGCTCTTCCCAGTATTGGATGAAGTCTTTACGAACATCTCTTTGCATAATAAGGTTCTTTCCCAAGGTCTAAAAGATCACTATCCGTGCGAACTCACCCATTTCCAAGGGAAGTCACTATAATACTAGAGAGATTTTATTAGAAAGTCAATTGTGGTAAGTCTTACGCATGTGAGGGCAACGTAGCAACTTTATAGCTTCGACAACCCAACCTACCATAATCTTAACACAGGAACCAACCCCCCGCGTATACCGCATCAATATCACCGACCGCTAGTCTCAACCTCCAAAGGAGCGCTATAGCAACTACTCAGCTGGCACAGTCACTAACACCACCGCAGGTTATTACTACAACAATATCTCTCACTGATACGGTAGTTCCTCTCGAAATTCCTATCATATCTACAACTGTAGCAGTTCCCGTTACCCCTATACCTTCCGCACCAGTCGATGTGACTGTATTGTCTGGCCGCTTAACATACACCGCCATCGATGGAAGCTCAGCCAACTTAGATATGTTCATCTATAGCTTTGGTACAGGGAATGTAGTGCGAATTTCCGAGGCAAAACAGCCAGATTCTGGTGGTTCCGGCTATTTGTTTGTTAACGCAGAAGGCAACTCAGACAATTCAATATTGCGAATTAGTGCTCTTGAAACAAAACCTGTGTCGGAACATCCTGAAGATTCCTACCCACAGTGGTCATTTTATCCAATGCCGAGGCCGAGTTGTTTCATCGAGCTGAAGTTGTGATGGCCAATAATGATATGGTCGAGCAGTTGGATATCGAGCAGGTTGCCCGCGTCGTGGATCATGCGGGTGGTGTGGGTATCTTCGTGGCTGGGTTTGGGATCGCCGGACGGATGATTGTGGGCGAGGATAATGGATGAGGCGTTGAGCCGGATCGGGTCGCGGAAGATTTCGCCAACACGGATGACGGCGGTGTGGACGCTGCCTTTGTAGAGTGAGGTTGTGTTGATGATATGGTTGCGGGTGTCGAGCGAGATGACGCGCAACTCCTCTTGTTCGAGCAGGCTCATTTCGGGCGTGAGATGTGCGGCCGCGTCTTCGGCTTGGAGGATGCGCCGGGTTTGATGCGGTGCTGCGATGAGGCGTAGACCAAGTTCAAGGGCGGCGTGGA
>Ga0114952_1003719_pt1 | contig 10684 bp, 8 predicted proteins | sample SidtaG_2_FD_87303 | JGI IMG/M metagenome (GOLD analysis project Ga0114952, IMG submission 87303) | Marine algal microbial communities from Sidmouth, United Kingdom - Sidmouth_Asex2 metaG | ecosystem: Host-associated > Algae > Red algae > Unclassified | place: Sidmouth, United Kingdom | collected... | reverse complement strand
AGCTACCTGAAGCATCCGAGTAAGCTAAATTCGTGAGGGAAAACCATTGTTCTTTTTCGAATATGGTAGCGGCTACTTGATCTTCATTAAAGTCTAATAGCATACCATTATAATTCTCCATATCACTTGCTTGGAAATACCCTAAAATCCAATTGTAATCATGTTTTTGAGCGTAAATATTTGAACACAATAGCGACATTAAAATAAGAATTGTTGTACTATATTTCATCTGATCAGAATTAAAAAAAACATGTTTATTTTTTATTAATGTATCATGTCTTAAACTATATTTTATCCTTTTACTTTTGAGTCCACTCCGAAAACTCACTTTTCAATAATCAAGCGGTCGGTCAGTAATATTTCTCCTTTCGAATATACCGTATAAAAATATATGCCTGTTGGTACATCTGATATATCTATGTTCGTAATGGCCTCACCATTGTTGACTTCGATATCCTGAGTCTGCATCGGTCGACCTAATAAATCTGTAAGCTGAAACTTTACTTGACGCGCATTTACATGCTTTAGGTAAAGCTTACATTGGTCACGCGCTGGATTGGGAAAGACATGTATCCGCGATATGGGAGTCGCTGTCTCAGGCGTAGAAACTGTAGTCATCAAGTTGTCTGGAAATGCTTTGCTGCTATCGCAAAAGGGGGCCTTGTCTAGACGGTAATTGGGATAGTGTGGTGTAGTACCCGCATTAAATACAGGTATTCGAATGTTTTGTACCACGTTGCAAGCTATTCCTTTCTGCTCCGGCTCCATGATCACATAGATGCGATCTACACCGCTACGGGAACTCATATAAATACGGCAATCTGGTGCTAGCGCCATTTTGTAAAAAAAAGTAAAAACGTGATTGCCGAATACTTCAAAACCCGTGGAGAACACCTCTCTTTCGGCTACTTGCACTACAGAACCAGCAATGTCTGCAGCCTGGGTATCGTACTGCCAGATACCGACTGCATCATTTACATATAGATAGCGAGAAGAACCAGAAAAGGCTAAACCACCTGCATTTACTGCATCCTCTCCAGTAGGCACATCTATATAACGAAAATTGCATAGCTTGCCAGTGCTTCTATCAAAATCGTAAAGCTGCAACTCATCTGCAGGATTGAATCTGGCGAACATCGTACCATCAGGTGAAAAATTTGACTGAGGGCTATCTTGTGCTAATATAGCATTACCAATAAATGTACTGACTGTATCTATAACCTCCCCCTCACTGATTAAAAGACACTTATATTCATTGGTGTAGTAATCTTGATTAATAATCCACCAATCTTCCCCGTTGCTATGCTTCGTGGCGCTTAGAATGTTTCCAGAGATAGTATCCATATAGGTTTGTTGTTTTGACAAAACAATATTATTTTCAAGGTCGATCATTGCTCTTTGAAGTTTTACGCTAAAAAGGTTTTCGTTGTTAAAGTACTCTTCATTGTAAAAAAGCGAAACGATCGAAGCCTCGCTAGTAGGTATTACAATCATTCCTTGATTAGCAGGATACCCTGTCATAAAATCGCTATCGCAAAATGTATCGTCCTCATGTATATCTGTTCCGTTTGCTAACAGGATTCCATTTTCATCATAAAAGGCACATCCATCAGAATAGAGCTGTAAGCTACCTGAAGCATCCGAGTAAGCTAAATTCGTGAGGGAAAACCATTGTTCTTTTTCGAATATGGTAGCGGCTACTTGATCTTCATTAAAGTCTAATAGCATGCCATTATAATTCTCCATATCACTTGCTTGGAAATACCCTAAAATCCAATTGTAATCATGTTTTTGAGCATAAATATTTGAAAACAATAGCGACATTAAAATAATAATTGTTAGAATACTTTTCATCTGATCTGAATTAAAAAACATGTCTACCAAAGCGGTAGACATGTTTAAAAATATTATTTACTTATTAACATTAATTTTCCACTTTCCTTAATTTCTTCATTTTGAGAAATTATATAGAAATAAACACCAGCTGGAAGGTTTCCTAAGAGAATACTATTCGACCCTGGTTGTAATTGGCTATCGTAAACAGATTTTCCTTGCAAATTTTGTAAAGAAAATTCTGCATTCATTTCGTCTTTCCAGTTGACATCAATAAAGCCCGTAGTAGGGTTAGGGGAAAGAACAGCAGTAGATACTTGGCTATCCTGCTTTTCCGTGCGAGGCTGTAGATTGACGCAAGATTGTAAGGCTTCAAAATCTGTCCATACTTTGCTGTTGTAAAGTGATCTCGCAATATAAACTGCGTGACCAGCATCTTCTGCACACTGTAGGGCTAAATTATAGATATCAGCCCATTCGGTCTCCGAAAAGCCTGTAAACATTGGACTCTTTGCAGTAATATCCTTGGCCAATATCCACTTCATATTGGTATCATAAATTCGATCTTCTACAATATTTGCCAAAGAGGCATTTTGATCTCCTAGCTCATTAGTCAAATCTTGCTTATAAGTATTATATGCACTATTTAATCCTCCCATTGCATTATTTATATTTTGAATAATGTTATGCTTATTCTGAATATAGGTGGCTTCATCAATTTCTTGATTTTCCCATGAGGTATTTAAGGCCTTTAAGTTTTCGAGTTCAATACTGAGGTCGTTTACTAAGACTTCATGGTTTTGTATCGTCACTGCTGAACCATTGGCATTATACATATTGGCAAGATTGGATTGTAGATGTCCTTGGTAAAAATTAGCTAAATGGTTGTTTTGGATAGGGTTTTCTAAGGCAGCCAAGTTGGTGAAGAGGTCATATTCTAACATTCGATCATATTGAGCATCCGTCCTATTATATATTAAGTTTCCCTGCGCGATACTTCTACTTATATTGTCATTCGGCTCCTGAGGAGGTCTGTAGCCTTCTACTCCAGGGCAGTCTCCATCCTCCTCTTCGCATGATGCTGTAGTACCAAATGTAACTTGATTAAAAAAGTCTGTTGGGTCGCCAGTTCCCGTATCTATATCCGCCAGATCTGGACAAATACAAGATAAGGCATTTTGATCAGCTCCACATTTCACGGTAAACTTTGAACGATCAATAAAGAATTCATTGGTAGAGGCATGTGCTGCTTCTGCATCATTATTTCCGTTAAAACAGTTTCCTTTGTGTCCTTGCTCACTAATGACTGCTTCCGCTGAAAGAGATAAGCCGATTATACCATTAGACATGGTATTTGCTTTAAAATCTGTTGCGCTACAGACGCCGTCAAAAGATACACCATCCTCAACCGACTCAATATGATTGCATGAAATCAACATTGAGGGTGAATCTTGGACATAAACACCTCTAGAAGCTGAAAGTCCATTCGATGTAGGTAATAAGGTACCAATGTTGTTACAAGACAAGACTGTATTAGGAGAGTTGATAATATCAACTAAAGTGTAGGATTTCTTACCTCCACCAGTCCTGAGTATATTATTATTAGAAATATTTGCATTTCCACCATATCTATAAACAATGCCAGCGTCCCCATTGACTAATTGAACTATATTATTTTTTATATTCCAACCTGGTCCCCCATTAGATGTATTCTCCGAACAGTTGATACCTGCTGATGCCACAAACGATGTTGAATTTGTATTTTGGGATTGCACTGTGATTGTATTGTCGATCATTCTACCGAAAAGAGGTGTATTGTTGATCGTGCTGATACCAAAATTATTTGCTTGAATATTTGAATTTTTGATTACCACTCTCTTTTGTTTGCAGTTTTGTATTTCGACACCAGTGTTTACATCTTGCATAATGGCTTCATCGATAGTTCCTCCCATATTACGCATTGAAATTCCGACTGGCATATTCGTGAATAAGGATTCTGTTAAACTTGGTTGGAGCTGCATGTAGTTATAGAAAAATCCTTTATTATTTGCAAATATCCCATAACCAGAAAGTCCATTTGTATCATTTGGTCGAATCATATTCGAGAACTGAGCCCCGCCGACAACGAAAGTTGAATTACTTGATACTATACCATTATACATATTATCGAAATAATTAGTAGCGTTGTCTCCAAAAGATGATACGTCGACAAACTTTACATTTCGGAGCTGAATACCAGCATAAGGTAAATCACTAGGCAATGGTGATTGTCCGCTGTATGGAGCCACTAATTCACCCGTACCACTAAAAGTATTTCCCCTTAGTATAAGATTTATACCCTCAATGTAAAAAATATTGTCAATTCCTCCCATGTATATACCTACGTAGTTGTCAGTGAAATTGCAGTTATTGATACTAAGCGTTGCCCCATTCTCTGCTCTGATGGCATTACGACCTTCTTTGATATCGCAATCTCTCATTATGAGTGTTCCGCCATTTTGAACCTCGATGGCATCCCAGAAAATATCGGAGCAAGATTCGAATGCTAAATCATTAAAATTAGCCGTTACTCCGTTTGGAATTATAATCTTTTTTCCTGCATCGAATAAAATAACCCGTCTTTTATCGTTAGGATTATTTCTAAATACACACCAATCTTCGTCTACTAATAAGTCTTCTTGAATAAAGTAATTGGCGGGTGGATTATCACATGGTCCATCGTCAGCACTAGAGGAACCATCAAAAACAATGGGAACTTGATTTTGAAAAATATCAGAAATTAAATTATCATCTGTATTGGAGATTAAAGTTGCTTTGTTTCCAGGTAAGGAAATGTCGATAACTGTTACTGGGCAAATTTCGTCACATAAAGTACCCGCACATGGTACACAACTTGCATCTCCAAAGGCGCAATTTCCAATGCCTTCATATGGATCATTACACGGAGGAGTTGATGCATTCCATGCCTGAAAAACAAAACCATCAGCAGTGGAACCTCCAGGGAATGGAGCAGTTCCAATATTAAATTCTATGTCTTGGCATGCATTCTCTACTCCAAAAGTATTCATAGAGCCAATCAAGTAAACGTTATTTAAACCAAATGCCGTGAAATCACCTTCGGCTGGTCCTTCAGGATTTTCATAAAACTGGGTAATAAATGCGTTTTCAGGGCCAAAGAAAAAATTAACTATAGAGTCTGTTTCATACTGATTGTTACAGACGTTCATGGATATAGTGATTTCTGTGCAGCCAGCAACATAATTGTCAGAGTCTATACTAGTTGTTATTTCTGTGACACTAACGTTGGGAGTAATTTGCCCAGTCAATAAATGGGGAATAAGAAAATAAGAAAATATTTGGTTACTCGGATTGGTTGAATCATGTTTTAAAAAATTTATATGGTTATGAAATAAGTTTTATTTTGTTGGCATCGGAATTTTAGTGATTTAAACACTAAAAGTAAATCTCCCTTTAGAAATGAAGATACATTAAATAATCAATAATTGAAGAACAAATATTTTGCATAAGTCAGGTTTCTGAATTTTGTATTGAAAATCACAAAGTAGAAAATCATAAAGTAGAAATCATTTAATCATCAGAATTAACACTTTATAGGTTTCAGTAACCTGGACTACAGCGTAGCCAAATATCAATAGCATGGTCGAAAGGAAAACACCTAGCTACAGCGTAGCGACATATCCAATCGAGCCAGGTTTCCATCAAATCTAAATCATAAACAAACACTCCCAATAAAAATAACCTTGGACTAGCGATGTGGATGGGTGAGGCTGAAAGCCGAAGTGCGTAGCACCGAGCGAATAGCGAGTCCAGTAACGTAGCGACCCTGACAATTCGCTTTTTCGCGAATGTCAGGGAAGGCCCCAAATAAAAATTATCTTTGTACTAAAAATAAATAGGAGATGAAAAAAATCGAACATATAGGGATAGCGGTGAAGGATCTGCAGGCGGGAAATGCGCTGTATGAAAAGCTGCTGGGGGTGGCGCCGTACAAGCAGGAGGAGGTCGAGCGAGAGCAGGTGCTGACGTCGTTTTTTGAAGTGGGCCCCAATAAAGTGGAGCTGCTGGAGGCGACAGGTGAGGATAGTGCGATTGCGAAATTTATAGAAAAGCGCGGGGAGGGAATTCACCATATTGCTTTTGAGGTGGAGGATATAGAGGCGGAAATGAAGCGGCTGGCGAAGGAAGGATTTCGGCTGCTAAGCGATCGGCCGAAGAAGGGAGCGGATAATAAACTGGTGTGTTTTGTGCATCCAAAATCAGCGAATGGGGTGTTGATAGAACTGTGCCAATCGATAGACTTTTAACGTGGAGGCGTATCAATATATCATCGCTATTGTGGGTGGATTCTTCGCTGGCATCATCAATACGCTGGCAGGAAATGGGACGGCAATCACACTGACTATACTGACGGAAGTGATGGGGCTACCCCCGAATATCGCCAACGGGACAAACCGTGTGGGCGTGTTCACGCAGTCAGTCGTGGGGAGTTACGCATTTCACAAGGGTGGAAAGTTGCCGATGCGGCGGAGTTTGAAGTTTATAATCCCATCCGTGGTGGGTGCTATACTAGGCGTAATAGTGGCAGTGAATGTGAGTAATGAAGATTTTAAGATGGTGTTTCGCTATCTGATGATCGCATTGCTTTTTGTCATTTTGATCAAGCCTAAGCGCTGGCTACGTCCGTCAGATTTGAAAGCAGAACACAAGTTGGTGTGGGTGATTCCTATCTACTTGGCGCTGGGGTTTTATGGTGGTTTTATACAGATGGGAATGGGCATTTTCTTTCTAGCGACGATGGTATTGTTGGCAAAATTTGACTTAATCGAGGGCAATGCGGTGAAGGTATTTGTGGTGGCGATATATACGGTTTTTGTCTTGGCGATATTTCAATATAAGGGATTGATAGATTGGAAGGTCGGTGCGGTACTGGCTGTAGGGCAGGTGACGGGAGCCTATTTTACTGCTAAGTATGTGTCTAAATATCCTGCGCTCAATGTGTGGGTATATCGCTTGCTGGTGGTCGTAGTGGTGTTTGCGATACTGAAGTTATTTAATGTGCAGAGTTGGTTTGGGTGGTGATGTGGTCACTTGGAGGTAATCTTTGTGTAAAACTGAAATTGAGAACGTAATTAAAAAAGTTAACGACGATGATGGTACGCTCCGTTTTACTACTGGGTGCTTACTTCTGAATATCCCTGTGTTGGTTGACACAGAAGGTAATCATTTTAAAAAACTCTATAATGCATAATACGCGTTTCTAAAATACATTGTTATCTTTATTCATTTGCAAAACAAAACTATTAGCCAATGACAATGAAACTAAGTTTAGCAAGCGTAATATTAATACTTTCCATTTTCTCAAGCACTTTTATTATTGCACAAGATGTGGATCTTGAATTAAAAGCGGGTACTCACTTTTCATTTTTAAAATTTGCCCACCCTACACCTATTAAAACAGAAGATGAAGGTATGCAGGTGGACTTTTCTACTAACTTTGGTCTAGTACTATCCGCACCTATATTGAAAACAAAATTTAGGCTTCGTACGGAGTTGGGATTTACATCAATTAGTAGCTTAATAAGGTTAAAATATAACATCGATTTTGGGGTCGGACCTGTAAACGAAAGAGTATATACTCGATTTAAAAATGACAGACTCTATATCGCAATTGGTCCAGAATACAGAGTTACCGCCTCTGATGTTGACTTCAATTTTTATGCAGGTTTACTCAATCATGCAAATATCTCAAATAGGACTAGAGATGCATCCACCTTAGGCTATACTAATCCTAGCCCTTCGCTAGATTCTAGTCCAAATATTGGTGGATATGTATTAGGCATAAGCGCAGTATTGAAATTAGGAAACATAGGTATCTCATCTTCAATATCTTATCTAAGTTTTATTAAAAGTGAATTTTTCGGTGAGTCTCATCCTTACTTTAAATTAAGACAGTTACAATTAACAGGTGGTGTGGTTTATTCTTTTGGATCGGATACTGAAAAGTAGCTAGATTCATCTTAAAAGGAATAGAATTAACTTGCCACCTGATACTTTTGGTAATATTCGGGACATTTATTGCCTGACATTCTCCTTCCCCTCCCCCACAACATCATACCCAAAAACTTGTTATCTTTACACGATATATCAAGAAATCGACATGCAGGAACTGCCCATCATACATAAAAAGGAAGCCAGAGAGCGAAAACCTTCTTGGTTGCGCGTCAAATTGCCTATTGGACCAGAATTTAAGAAAGTTCGGGAACTCGTAGATAAGTACAATCTAAATACAATCTGTCAAAGCGGAAATTGCCCGAATATGGGGGAATGCTGGGGTGCAGGGACGGCTACTTTTATGATTCTCGGCAATACTTGTACGCGCTCTTGCAGCTTCTGTGCAGTCAAGACAGGTCGTCCGCCGGAATATGATGAGGATGAGCCACGTCGTGTGGCGGAAGCTATTAAGCTGATGGAAGTTAAGCATGCAGTGATTACCTCAGTTAATAGAGATGAACTAAAAGATAGAGGTGCGGAGATATGGTATCAGACGGTTGTTGAAGTCAAAAAAGCGAGTCCTAATACGACTATAGAGACTTTGATCCCTGATGTAAAAGCCAACTGGGAGGCGCTAGCGCGTATGTACGAAGGAGGCCAAGAAGTAGTATCTCATAATATGGAAACAGTGGAGGCGCTGTATCGAAAAGTACGTCCTCAAGGTAAATATAAACGTAGTCTAGAGCAGATCAAGCGGATCAAAGATGCTGGGAATCGCACCAAGACAGGTATCATGGTTGGTCTCGGTGAGACGCCTGCACAAGTAGAGCAGGTCATGGATGATCTGATTGAGCATGGTTGTGATGTATTGACTATAGGGCAGTATCTACAGCCTACCAAGATGCACTTGGCAGTGGCTGAATTTATCCATCCTGATCAGTTTGAGGCGTATCGTGTGATGGGTCTGGAGAAGGGGTTTAATTTTGTGGAGAGTGGTCCTTTGGTGCGGTCTTCTTATCATGCGGAAAGACACCTTTAGAGGGAATTGTGAATGGTGAATTTTGAATGGTGAATTTTGAGTGGTGAATGGTGAATTTGAGTGGTGTGTGCGTCCCTAGTATAGGTTGACCGTTTGATTAAACATTCAAAATGAAATCAAACATCAAAAAGGTAAAAAAGTACCGTCGTTACACTAAGGAATTTAAGCAGTCAATAGTTAAGCAATTTGAAAATGGGCAATCAAGCACCAAAGAATTATCCATAGAAAATAATGTTGCTCAACAATTAATCTATAGTTGGATCTATAAATTTTCTAACTTTAATGATAAAGATTATAGAATTGTGGAAAATACGAAGAGCAGTGCTGTAAAGCTCAAAGAAATTCTGAAAGAGAATCAAAAACTTAAAGCTGTTATAGGTGAAAAACAGATTAAAATTGAGTATTTAGAAAAACTTATAGAAATCGCTGATTCAGAACTCAATGTGGACATAAAAAAAAATTCCTCCACCTAGCAGTTCAATCTTTCAGAGATAATCCTTCTAAAAGCAAGTTTTCTATGAATCAGTTATTTAAATGTGTAGGCATAACTAAGCAGGCAATTCACCAATACGAAAAGCGTCAAAATATTTTTGATCACAAAGTAGCTTGTCTAATTCAAGAAGTGGATGCACTTCGTAGGGATCACCCTGGATGCGGCATAGAAAAAATGTACTTCACTTTAAAACCAAAATTAATAGGTAGGGATAGATTTATTGACCTGTTCATGCAGCTTGGCTATCGTATTCAATGGGTAAAGAACTATAAAAGAACAACTTATAGCTCTCAATCCATATATATGAATTTAATATCAGGTCTACTTTTGCACAGTCCTAATCAAGTTTGGCAAAGTGACATTACATACATAAAAGTCAATGGTATTTTCTATTATGCAGTTTTTATTATAGATGTCTACACCAAAAAAATTGTAGGCTATCATGTAAGTGATTCGCTAAGGGCAACTGCTAACGTCAAAGCTTTAAAGATGGCTACAAAAGAAAATGGATGGCCTTTCATACATCATTCAGACAAGGGCAGTCAATACATTTACAAACCATATATCAAATTGTTAAATAGAAATAAGGTCAATATAAGTATGGGCAATTCAGCTCTTGATAACGCCTATGCAGAGAGAATCAACTCGACAATAAAAAATGAATATTTGAAATTCTGGAAACCTCAGACATTTAAACAACTGAAAGCGCAAGTAAAAAGAGCAGTAAAAAACTATAATTACAAGAGAAATCATGATAATTTAAATAGAACAACACCCGTGGCTTTTGAAAAAGAAGTCTTAAATTTACCAATGCACAGCAGACCAACAGCGATGATTTATGCCGAAGGTCGAATTAAAATGGAGCGGACATTGAGTCCGCTGCCATTTTATGCACAGCAGAACCTGCAAGCTCAAATTTGTCCGATAACTTAATAAATTGAAGTCAACATTAATAACTTAAAGCGGTCAACACTAATCAGGGATGTACATGCGTTCGGATGGAATTATATGTGCCTGTGTGGCAGGAAAGGAAATTATGAGTTGTGGATCATGGATTCAGCAGGAGTAGAATTATGGATCATGGATTCAGCAGGAGTAGAATTATAGATTATGGATTCAGTTCACTAGCGTACCACTGTTAGTGTGACTTAGTTCTATTTCTTTTATATTGAAATTCGTCAGTTTTCGCAGTGGACATAATTATTAATTTAAGTGATTTTCTTGGGGGTGTCCTACAAGGCTGGACTTCTAAGCTACCCGTATTGTAGGAGCGGGTCGTCCGTTTGTATTCGACAGTCCTTCAGTCT
>Ga0114952_1003718_pt1 | contig 10686 bp, 7 predicted proteins | sample SidtaG_2_FD_87303 | JGI IMG/M metagenome (GOLD analysis project Ga0114952, IMG submission 87303) | Marine algal microbial communities from Sidmouth, United Kingdom - Sidmouth_Asex2 metaG | ecosystem: Host-associated > Algae > Red algae > Unclassified | place: Sidmouth, United Kingdom | collected... | reverse complement strand
GCCAAGTTCAAATACCAAAAATGATTATTTAAGAATTCGTTCGCCTATCTAGAGATGGTGTGACTCGAAAAACTTAGTGCAAAATAGATAAAGATTTTCATGAACATTTGCGCGCAGGCTTCTAATCATTCCTGCTCATTGTGCAAGATCTAAACTTGATTCAGCAGGAGCACTTTTTGACGTCAACCTAAATCTAAATCTCCTAGTATCATTGTGTATAACGGATAATGATACCCAGCGTCTCTCGACGAGGGAGAGATATGCTGTGGTCATCTATTGTTACATGGCGTTTTTCCCATTATTAAAAACCATACTTTTCTTCTCTTTTCCTAAATGCTGATTCACCTCCTTCTAATATATCACAAACGTGTTCGCGAATTCCCATACTTTTCAATATTATAGTTTCGTTGGAGTCTTTTGGTTTTGTGTTTTCTAAGGAACCTGTTATGTATTCAAAATCATAGACTTCATTATTCCGATCTTTATCCTGACCACTTTGATTAGCTACAACGATTAATTCTGCATCTGCACCAACACAAGCATTTGGATTATGTGTTACAATAATTACTTGACGATCTTTTTTCTTATCTTTTAGAAACTTGACTAAGTCGTAATATACAGACCTGTTGTCAAGATCATCCTCAGGTTGATCAATTAAAATAGGCCATTCTTGATTGTTTTTTTCGATAATTATTTTGAGCAAAACGAGATTTCTCTTCCCAGGTGACATTTTATCAAGCTGGTCATTTTTATACGACACTGAAAAATCTAAATAAAAGTAATCTTCAAAGGATACAAGTAAAGCCTCTTTTAAAGTTTGATTTTTATATAATTTCAAGCTGTTAGAGGTACTTTTTCTAAGAATCTCTTGAAGTAGTTTTATAAGTTCTTCATAAGTTGAATAACTAAATTCAAAATCGCCATCACTATTCTTAAATTGTGGAAATTCCCTTTTTAAGTCAGATTTTTGAAAACACTCTGATATCTGTGAATTGAAAGCATCTGAATTAAAGTTTAATTTTACATTTATTTGAACTTCTTTAAGTTCTTCTTTAGCTTTTAAAAGTGCTTCCTTATAGTTCGAATATGCCTCAAACATAATTTTGTATTCTGCAAATATGGAGTCAAAAGTTGTTTTGAGGGATTTACGTTGCTCGGTTAGTTTATTCTCTTCTAAGGTTATTTGATTTAATTTTTTCTCTTCTTCCTTTAAGGTATTACCTTTTTTCTGTAGAATTTCCTTTTGCTTGATATTTGCTAATAATGGGTTTAACTCTTTAGTAATCTTAGCAAGAGATTCTTCTATTTCTTTTTTTCCTTTTATGACAATTCCATTTTCGCCTATAAGATTATTCTCAGCTGTTTGTAGTTGTGACTGTAATTCATCGATGAATTTGAATTCCTTATTGTATTCTTCTTTAATTTTTTCCGAATGGAGATAATTCCAATTTTCTGCTTTTAGATTTGTGACACGACTTAAGAAATTCTGTGTATTTTCTACAAACTTTGATATTGTTGTGCGGTCAGAAGTGTATTCTTCAAATTGCTTTTGTAATTTCTTTTGAGATTCTGAAAGTTGATCTAATTTATCAGATTGTTCTTTAGTTAATGTAGATTGCTTTTTAAGGTCTTCTATTTCTTTCTTTATATCTGCAATGAATTTCGCGATTCCTTTTTTGTCTCCTTTTTCCTTAATTAGCTTTTGCTTAATTCTAAAATCATCAAGAAATTCAAGCAAATCATTAATCATAGAATTGATATTTCTCTGCTTTATTCTTGATGTTTCCTTAGCTTGATCTTCCGCATTTTTTGATTCTTCATCCGATAGTAAGGTTTCATTTATGAAATTATTTAGACTTTTCTTGTCGTCAAAATTATTCTTCTTAGATAGATTGGATAAATAGTGCTGAGGAATGTAGGTTATTTGTCTTGGACTATCTTCAGATGTATCTCCTTTAAGTTTGTTTTGTCCGCCATCCTCCCACTCAACTGTAAAGTCAAAATTAGGGTCAAGTTCAAAATCATATTTTAGATCGTCATTTTCAAGTTCACTAACTTTCTCTTCTACTTGTGACGGGTCTATTGATTTGGCTATATGATATAATAATAGTGACTTGCCAGTTGATTTCCCACCAATTATGACTGAAAGATTTTGATTTAGGTGTATGTTTTCTGAACTGAATTTGGGGAACGTACGACCATCGATGAAATTCACTTTATTAATTACAAAGTAAGGTCTTTTTGATTCAGGTTTGGAAGGTCCAATATGCACTCTATCTTTTGGTTCATATTTGATTTGATACAAACCTTCAAAAGTTAGATCGCTTTTAATCCAAAGTAGTCGCTCTGAGTTTTTAGTAAATAGTTCAGTTAAGTTGTGCGCATCACTTCCCCAAATACAAGGTTTCAAAGATTTAAACTCCTTTATATAATCTTCTTCTTTATCATATAGTTCTCCCAATCCCCATTGAACAGTCTTGGGGTTTGAGCACAAAAGACAATCTGATTTTTGGATAATTACTTTGCGAGTTAAATGATCTTGACCATCCCAACTTATATCACTTAAGTCTTCATCTGAGGGGACACATATTAGATATTTGTTTCCAAATTTAGGCTTACTCAATATTTTCATAATTTCAGAATCATCAACTACAGCGTTCATCATCCCAATGTATAGATCACTTTGATTTTGAAATTCGGCATGTTCGTCTTTTAATCTCTTCCCAAGATCCTTTAAATGGTGGATTTTTAGTTTCTTATTGGTATCACTACTTTGTGGATTACCTTGATATACGAATTCCAGTTCATGCAAAAAGTCCTCTTCTAAATCAGTAACTGACAAGTCATTAGACAGAATTACATGAAAGTTAACGCGATTACCGTTTACGAGTTTATTTAATCTGAATTCAATATTGGGTAGGATTAGAATTTTATTTATTTCCAGAACTTGATCTTCAGTGAACCCGAGGTCGATTAGTTTTGAATCGTTAATCAAATATTCTTGTTTAAGCTTTTTGTAACCCTCAATTGTAAAATAATCAGTTATGCCAATTGCACTTACATTTTTTTCAAGTGCTTTTTGAAATAGATTAAGAACATAGTCATCCCAATTGGCTCCAAAACCATTATTGAGTACTGATTCAGGAGTATGCACATGTAAGTCCCATTTCCTCCATTCCGAACCTTTGGTAAATCTATTATTCATCTTTATATTTTAATGCCATGTAACGCTTGCACATCGGGCGTAGCTGGCGGCGGGCAGCTTTAGCGGGTCAGGTATCACTGCCAGCTATGAACCTGATGTGCTTTGTTATGATGCGTTTTTATTCTTCCTCATCGAAGTTAGTTTGTTTATCATAGATTAAATCGATAAATTTAGTTGCAATTAAAATTTTTCTTTCTTCTAAAAAAAGTTCAAAATTCTCAATTCTCCATAATTTTTTGTCTTTTGGAATTAAATGTCTTTCAAGATACTCGCTACTTTTATCTTTAAACCAAACTTCTGGAAGGATATTAGTTTTACCAGCTTTTCCATTTTCCTGAGCGGTAAGCAACATTAAATTTGCCAATTGATCCCTTTCGTTCGTTCTATACTTCATTAAACTCATCCTACCATTTTCGGGATTCAGTTTCTTAATTTTCTTTAATTCCGATTGTGGAAAAATGTGATCTATTTGAGGTTGATTTTCTTTTAGTGTTGGTTGATAATTGAATCCATACCACAAATTAAATAATAGGTGAATTTCTTTAGAGCTATAACTAAAACCAAACAAATTTGATTTCGTCAACTCCATACTCTTACCCTTGGATTTTATCAAGTCAAATAATTTAGATAAGATAAATCCTTTGTTTTCAATTATGGAATTAATCAAACTATCAGTAAAACTTTCTGATGCTCCTCCAAAGACTCCAGTTAAGTTAACTTTGATAAGATATTCAGAATGTTCTTTAGATTTTTTATTCCATTCGTTTCCGAAATGATAATTTGAGTAAATTAGTGGAATAAGACTTAAATATGATGGTAAAGTCTTGTCAGTTTTAAGGTAAGTATTACCATAAATAAAATCTTTTACTGCTCTTATTGAACTTGATATTTTATCCCACTTTTCTTCAATGTCTTTTTTCAGTGTAGGGTCTCTAAATTTTTTAATTTCATATTTCGAGCCTCTTCCTAAAAGGATAAGGCACGTTTTAAGAATAAAATCTCTATTAAATTTATACCCTGTCTTATTCAGGTCATTTATCAATTCATCAATTTTTTCTTCAGCATCATCCCAGCTAGCTGTTAACAAACTAAAAAGCAAATCTGATTTTGCTAGTTGAGTACCTCCTGAATTAGCTCGAATAAAAATTTCAACAATATCATCTTCAGAGTAAATTTCTGGTTTATCAATACTATCAACAAGTTGATAAAGGATACTTTCTTTTGTACAAAAGACATCTTTAATTAGTTCTAAATTTCGTTCAAGTTTAATTTCCTTTTCCTCTGTATCAATTTCTGACTTGAACTCTCCTTTTAGTTTTCGACCAATATCTCCTGCTCGATGTTCAGACATGACAATATCCTTAAATTTTAAAAATGGAAAAACACCATCTTTTCTATTCATGAATTTAAAGGTGTATTTGATATCTTCTGGTGCCACCAAGTCACCACTAAATATATTTAGGTAGAGTTCTTTACTAGAATAACTGCCTAATAAGCCGATAAACAAGGCTTGCAATCTCTGTTGCCCATCAAGCACCATCATTTTCTGCGATTTATCTTGAGGAACAAAATATGTTGACAAAGAAATTTCCTTTTTATAATTATCTATAAACTTTCTTCTTTTAATATTACTTTTAGTTTTCCAGACGAGTAAAGTACCAATTGGGTATTCTCTGAGAATAGAGTCATATAATTTTTCTATTTGTTCTTCTTTCCAAACAAAAGGTCTTTGTATATTTGGAAGCCAAAAACCTCCTTGTTCATCTTTGTTATTAAGATATTTTACAAATTTTCTTATGTTTTCCGTGTGATTACCCATTCTAGTTTTTGTTTTGTTTACTTATAAGATCTTTCTCAAATATAAAAAAAATTATTTATATGACTTAAGATTGGATTTTCACTTTACAGAATAGCGTAATTTCGTTTTTAGGATTTAAAGTTTATATCTGGGTTTTTCTATTTATGCATCATAACGTATAAAGATAAGTGGCGGATGTGGCGATAGCCCATCTGACATCTTGATCGTATGTTGTGATTTGTAGTTCTCACTGGTGATTCATAAATTCATGTTTACATACGTTTGGTATGAAATGTTAATTTACACCTTTGAGATGTGCTAATTATTTCACACAATATAATTTAAAAAATAACGTTATAGCGAAAACTCTTGCAGCGATACTTATCGCTACTGCGTATAGAATTTGCAGAATACGCAATTCGAAATTAGTATTTCAATTGCTTCACTTAGCTTTCTGTTGCGTTTTTCAAACCCTTGTTTTCGCTATAACTCCTTCCTTTGAAATAATTACGCCTATAAATCCCAACTTGTTTATATAGTTACTTTTAACCCAAAAAGGTACGCTTATCCCCCTTAAATACGATCATAAGCTGACCTTTTCTTAAAAAATCGGATAAATTCTTGGTCGGGCAATAATCTATTATCCATAAGTATGACACGACTATGCGTGCACTCAAATATATGAAATACCTGGATAAAGGAAGAAGTAAGTCTCGATCCTTAACAATGATAAAATTTGCCCTATAAAAGGGCTAGACTTTTCCCAATAAGCACCCCATCTTTCAAACTAACGATAGCAGTCATATTGTACGCCCATAGAAAATATGTGGACAAAGAGGACAATACCTAGCAACAGGTATAACAGGCTCGACTAGGAGAGCAGCGAAAAACGAGAGAGGCTCAAGTAAACAAACACCTAGTAAAAATCAGAAACTTATGGGTTACTTCTATTTACAGCCTCTTGGAACGAAAGTAGAATAAATTGACTCTAGACGAGGCACGAAGAGGGAGTTTAGCCGTAGCTAAGCGACTGATAAGTGACGAAGTATAAAGTCAATTTAATCGCTTAAGAAAATTCTTAATTTATGATCGAACTAGAATGTAGTAATTAAAGGTGCCCTTAAGTCAAAGTGCCCAATTGTGCTTGCGAGCTTCATTGAGAATTAGGAAAAACGGGACCCACCAGATGAGGTCATTGGTAAAAAGGGTGAGTCCGAAACTCGCAGGAACGGCTCCTGTTGCATAGTTAAATACGAATCCGATAGGCCCAAAAATCTTACCCAAGAATCCAACGGCTACGATAGGCCAGTGTTTGACAGGATTAGCGGCCGACCACCAATACCCTAAACCATAAACCCCAATGACCATGCCCATACCTTGCCAGATCATGGGATGGTTCGGCTCAGCCATTCCTGTCAGATGAAAAAACGTGAGCGGAAACAATACGACCCATGCGCCCCAAGCAAGGTTATAAATAGCGGCGATGCGCATAACAGTTTTCATCCAAGGCTTGCTTTGCATAAGTTATACTATATTATAAATACTGATAATCAAAAGGAGTGTCCAGGCGAAAGTGCGATACCAGTTTATATGCATCAGCTGCTGCCGTTCATTCTTGGTATTGGACTTTTTATCGATACTCGCGTGAAGAGGAACCGCGAACACAAATGTGGTAAGCCATGTAAATACTGTCAGCGCGAATATAACATAATGACTCCAGCTGGTTTGCGCAAACGCAAGGTACCCCGTGAGCAGCAACTGGCCGACCATGAGCGGCATTACGATGATCGTGATGCGCCCAGTATATGCACGGTGCCATCGTTTCATATTGCCTTCGCTGTAATAACCAAAACTGGGATAGATCACAAGCTGCACTATCCACGTCAGGGTGAAAAGGGCAGCAGCAAAAAGTACATTGACAAGCGCTAAATTCATTAGAGTTTACTATCTGTGTATGTATGACAATTTATGGTAAATTTTGTTGTGCAAATGCGTCTTTGGGGCCATCCCGATCCCGATGAACCAATCGCTACTAGGCCCACCCACTTCATCGGCACGGGCACAGGCTCTCCACTCCTACCCCATTTCTGCAAAAGCAAAAAAATGGGATACCGCTACGATCCTTTGTCTCTAACGCCCTCCGGTTGTCGAGCTTCGGCTGTCACCTACGCGATGGTTTAGGCAGCAGGACCCTGATTAGTGATATTCACAGGATGCTTAACCTGCATAATTATTAGGAGATCATCGAATTTTGAAGGTTTGGATCGCTGTATTCATTGAAACCGTGCTCCGAAAACGGGGGCAATTCTTGTAGGCCATTTGTCATGATTTTTCCAAATAACCACATCTCGTGGATCCTACGCTAAATTTACGCAGGATTTATCAACATGGGCTCTGGTATATAACTCTCCTCTAGTCAGCTAGATATTATATACATCTGATGATACCTAAATTAAGAAAAAAGGTACATGTCTGCAACATATTTGCTAATTTTTGCACCATCAAGTACTCATTACCAACATATTATAAATTATCTTGAATAAATATTAAAAAAGGGAACTATAAGAAGAACGCTCCTGTTATATGGGTGTGGTAGAGATACTAACGATTAGTATTTCGCCTCTTTACATTTTATATTTTTATAATGACTTACGGTACAGTTAAATTTTTCAACGGATCAAAAGGATTCGGTTTCATCACACCAGACGATGGTGGAAAAGATGTTTTTGTTCATATCAATGGACTTAATGGTATTTCAATAGACGAAGGAGACAAAGTTTCTTTTGACGTCGAAGAAGGACAAAAAGGATTGAATGCAGTGAATGTGCAAATGGCATAATTCGGGTATTCATAACCTCAAATGATACGGGCCCATCAGTTTTCTGATGGGCCTTTTTTTATTATTTTTATCGCGTAGTCCCGTAGGGATGAAGCACGACAAGTGGAGCGCGTAAGAGGCAAGCGGTGGTAGCGGTATCCAGACAATGGCTTTTTCGCAATGTCTGGGTAGTAGCGGACGACGCGGTCCCGTCCTGACGTGGGCTTTTCGCCGAGTCAGGATCGGGATGACCCCAAAATATTTGCACCTCCCTTATTAATAACAAAGGTTGCGTTGGCTGTATAATTGTTGTACGTGAATATATATGTGGCGGCATTAAGAACTATAAATACATAAGGTTCTTACAATTGTAAACCTGCTCAAATCGTGAGATGTAAAGAAGACAGGGTATCCTAAAAAGACTCGGCTATTTTAAAATAGAAATTGCTCTTCTCATTCCCCACTCCATAATCAAATCTGATATTTAGGTTTTCTGGAGCGTCTATGAGAAATCTAATACCTACGCCAAAAGAAGGTCGGATAGTTTCAAAATTAAACGCATCCAGAGAGGAAGCCACCGAGCCGATACCAGCGAATCCGACGACACCCCACCTGTAATTTAATTTTTGACGCCACTCTACTTGAGTAGCTACCATATTTCTATCTACGTAGCGTCCCTCAAAGTAGCCTCGCATGATATCTCCTCCACCGAGTCTGGCCTGCTCCAATAGAGGAGGGTCTCCATAACTGAAATGGGTGATGAAATGAAATCCCAAAATACTAGAAGCTTTACCCAGCGGTTGCCAATAATATCGAAAGTCTAATTTTGTTAACTGAAAATCCTGGGTACTAAAAAAAGAAGTACTATAGTATCCGTGTGTGATGCTCAGAAACATCCCTGTACTTGCGTTCAATATATTGTCTCTACTGTCATATATCATCGCCAATTGAAGACCGGTCGAATTGGACCCTCCTGCACCAGGTTGATCTGAAGTAGCCAACAATCCTTCTGGCTCGACTTCTAGTCGAGAGATCCGATTGTAACGAATACCTCCACCTAGAAAGAGATATTTGCGAAATACATTTTTTAGAAAAATCGGTTCAATCAATATTTGACTGTAGCCAAATTGCTCTTCATTCTGCTTTGGCGTATCCTGACCTACATCAAAGTATAAACTTGGGAAAGATTGCACATTTACTTCTCCTGTGAGCATATAACGCTCCTGCGGAAAAAATATCTCGAAACCAGAATAGAATGAATATTTGTTCTCAATAGTATATTGTACGGAGAGTGGAATGTTAGATGTTCTTGTCTCTGGTCCTGAACCTCGCATTTTGAAAAGACCTTTCATCCCCAGCCCAAAACTCAAATTAGTCTCTGGTGCGTAGGTGACTACTGGCGTAATTATGACCTTAGCAGGATAGATCGTACTATCCATTATCACCGCTTGCTTGTTGGGATGGACAGTCAGAAACTCGAGAATCTTCTCAAGATTCTGAGCTGGTAATGCTGTTGAACAAAGCCCTATCAAGAGAAGGGTGACGATAGTATGAACGATTTTCAATGCAGTAGTTTTGTTAATAATTTTAGACAAGAACACTAATTTGATTTCGCTAAATTTCAAAGTGTTTCATTGACTAAACTGCCTAGACCACAAGATAGTAAAGAATAGTAGAACTTACGATGTATAGTTTGTCACAAAAAAATGCCATATCGTGAGCTGCAATTTATAAGACAAAAATTATACCATAGACAGAAAGGAATTTCATTAGATAGTCTTCTTAAAACAATTTATCTATATTTGATGGTCTACAATGGAATAAGTAAATACTTGAATATAAATCACTTAAGTTATCTTCAAAAGTAAATTTGGATTAGGACAATTTCGCTTATAAAAGTCCAAAGTATTTCTACTTCCAGCACCGGGATAATCTCCCGTATTATTTTGCATCTTGATCACGATCTGAAAGTGTAGATGCGGGGCATAATCCCCATTAACTTCAGGTGCACCAAGTGTAGCAAATGGTTCTCCAGCCATAAACTTTTGTCCAACACTTTTGCCTTCTATTGATTGCATACTTAAATGGCCATAAAGGGTATGAAATACCTGTCTATTTATACGGTGTCTCAAAACTATCGTGGGACCATAATCTCCGAAATTATCATTTATTTGAAAACTATGCACCTCTCCATCTAGGGGACTTAGTACCTGTGTTTCCGCATCACACCATAGGTCTATTCCTAGGTGAATATTGCGCTTGTCTTTTGGCTCAATAGCTTGAAAATGATCTGACCTATCGTATATGGCGCGCTGTTCTAGGTAACCGCCGTAAGCCACCTTAGCATCATTTTGCTTTAGATAATGTTGTAGAAATATATGATGTTCCATAGGTCTAGTAAGCAGGTCTAAATCTAGGTCCTTATTTGACGTAGACAAGTCTAATGGAAAGTAATCCATCCTTCTATACTGCGCATCTACAATAGGTGTAAAACCATCCGTAAGTGCGTGAAAAAACATATCGTCCATACTATTCGTCTTATGATTAAAAGTACCTTTTATAAAAATAAAATGAGAAACTTTGTAGCTGCTATAATCAAGAATAAGTCAAATTTAGAATACTATGGGACTAACTCAGATGAAACGCGCTTCTAAAATAATATACTACTTTTATGCTGTATATTATAAACTTGCTGCATCATTAAATGAATTCTAATTTCAAACAATATCTGCTAAAAGTCACCAAAGCCACCGCGTGTAAAGAAATGGAAGTCATCCAAACGCTCTGGAGTGGCTACGGCAAGATCGCTCGATATCAATTAGTAAATTCATCACATAATACCGTTGTAATAAAACACATCTCTTT
>Ga0114952_1003715_pt1 | contig 10687 bp, 7 predicted proteins | sample SidtaG_2_FD_87303 | JGI IMG/M metagenome (GOLD analysis project Ga0114952, IMG submission 87303) | Marine algal microbial communities from Sidmouth, United Kingdom - Sidmouth_Asex2 metaG | ecosystem: Host-associated > Algae > Red algae > Unclassified | place: Sidmouth, United Kingdom | collected... | reverse complement strand
TATAATAACTGAGTCACGCCACTGACTTATATTTTATCATTAATTATGATGCACTAGGCATCATAAAACCTGCTTTTCTACTTGTTTTCCATGCATTTAGCATCCATGATTTTTTCTCTATTGTGCCTAGAAAACCTCCTAACATATCTACCGTCCCTTCGTCGCCTATGGCACTAGCCTCTTTTATGGATTCTCGCATAAGCATGATCAAAGTTTTGTGATTTTCTAATATTACTGTCGCCATATTTTCGTCTCTCATAATGTCTTGAGCCTCCGTAATTTTTGAATACGCAATATACTCTGATAAACTTCCAAGTGGTTTGTGATTTATAGTCAATATTCTTTCTGCTATGTCGTCTATCTTCACTTTGGCATCATTATACAAATCCTCAAATAAGACATGTATATCGAAAAAATTATTACCTTCTATATGCCAATGAAAACTTCTCAAGTTTTGATAGTATATACTGTAGGTTGCTAGTAATGTATTTAATTTGTTACTTACTAGTTCTAATTTATTTTTATCTAATCCTAAATAATTCATTCTTATGTTTTAAAGTTAAAAAATAGGTGGTAAGTTGGATACTACGATTTGTTGGGGGGCCTTCTAGATTTTTTGGCTAGAACCATGAAATCTTGCAATGCTTAATATTAATAGATGCAAAGAAATTATGTAAGAAGCATGGAAGCCTCTGAATCAAAACTTGATTTTGTATCTATCTTATTACCATTAACTCTCCTTAGTTTTAACTGCTTCATCATAGGAAGAAAGTGTCTAAGATGTTTTAGCCGTAATGGTAGTATTGCTGAAAGGTTTTTTATTTTTTTCTGTTGCATAACTTCTAGTGTTTGCATTATATACTATACTGTGCGGTAGATTGTTCGATTTGTCTTACATAAAGAAAATTATTTTGTAAAACTCTACTAAACGAATAATTATATGAACCATTTCTTACCTTTAAACTACTTGACATATGAATCCGAAAATAACTTCACGTTATCCACCCCGATCACATCTACTCCGTGCGCCATAAGTATATCCCATGTTCGTTTTCTATCTTTCGTATTCCAGAATCTTATTTTCTTTTTCTCGCTATGAACTCGATTAACGATATCATCTATCAAATTTCGTTTATTAAAAGACGCATATCTTAGACCTTTCCATCTACTAACATCTGTATAGTTCATACTGATCCATGGCATATAATAGCTAGAATACTCAAATTCTAGATCCTCTATTCTACCATCTATGTAGAAGTATATATAATTTGGCTCTTCTATAATCTTTTTACGAGGGATGTCTCCGCTGAGTAAAATCTGTAACTTTTTATTATCCCTATTCGCATCAAATCTATTTTCAAGTAATTCAGGATATGCTGAACATATCCTATTCAGTTTCTCTATAAGCTGATCAGAGTATGTTTTTATATCTATTAATAAAATAATCTTTCTACTGGAATGCTTTACAGACTCTAACAATGGTATGAAGTAAGACGATAGAAAATCAGGCTTCTTGTCTAGATTATCTTCATCATGACTAACAACTATCTTATTATTATATAAAATTATATCTACTTCTAATGCATCAAAATTATATTCTAGTGCATTGCTGACAGGTTGCTCCTTATCATAATCATTGTGTGCATGTGCTAATACTGGATAAATTCCCTTTTTGTCCTGAGCCATTAAGGAGAAATTATAGAGGATAGTTATTAATACAAACAAGACTATTCTATTCATTTTTTTTATTCTAGATCGATACATCTCAAAAGAATTATAATGTACGAATCATATTTTTACATATTCATAAACTACAGAATGTGAATAATCCAATTAGTCTAGTCTGATAGTATATTTTATGGACATAAGTGTTAGTATTATCGATAAACGTGATCCAATATTCTCAATATATACATATTTTTACATAAATATTTACATAAATAATATGTCAATGAAATTATTGCTTTCTACACTGTTACTATTTACTCAATTATTTCTAGTCGGTCAGGTAAAAGAAAACAATGGATCTGTTAGAGGTTCTGTCAAAGCGGATGATACTGCGCCTGTAATGTTTGCAAATGTAATCCTATACAACACCGCTGATTCTGTGCTTGTAAAAGTAGAGACAACTAATGAAAATGGTGATTTCGCTATTCAAAGATTGAGAGATGGCAACTATTTTCTGGAAGTAAGCTATGTAGGTATGGACGATTATGTGAAAAGTAATGTAATTATCTCAGATGGAACAGCTATAGATCTATCAACGATTATCATGAACGCATCGGGCATAGAACTAGAAACAGCAACTGTCACGGCAAGACGTGCTATTGTAGAAGTCAAAGCAGATAGAACGGTCTTCAATGTACAAGGTACCATAAACAGTACAGGTGACAATGGGCTAGACTTACTCAGAAAAGCGCCTGGCGTACAACTAGATAACAACGATAATATTACGGTTCTAAGTAGAACTGGTGTTCTTATATATGTAGACGGTAAGAGACTACCTCTGACTGGAGATGACCTTTCTAATTTTCTAAGAAATCTTAGCTCAGATCAAATAGACAAAATAGATATTATAACGAACCCAGGAGCCAAATACGAAGCTCAAGGAAATGCAGGAATTATAGATATACGACTTAAGAAAAATGAGAATTATGGAATGAACGGTTCTTTATCTAGCACTGTAACAAAAGCAACAAACTGGTCTTCTAATATCGGCGGAAATATTAATTATAGAAATGGTAAACTGAATACCTATGGCCAGCTAAGATTATTTGATAATAATAGATTCCAGACTTACTCCTTTGATGATTTTCAGAATGGTACAAGAATTAGCAATGATATCAAAGAGGATACAGATGAACAAGGATTAAATTTTAGATGGGGTACAGATTTCTTTCTGACAGAAAATCAAACAATAGGGTTTATAGCTTCAGGGAACTGGAGAAACCAGATAGGAATGTCAGGTTCTGATAATGATATATCTTCCGTGGCCTTCCCAGATAGAATAGATAGCATTCTTATCGCAGCTAACGATTTGGATAGCAAATTTAACTCTCAAAGTCTTAATCTTAATTATGTATATCGAATTCAGGATGCTACACTAAATGTAGACCTCGATTATGGAAGGTATAGAACAGATGCTGATAATATACAACCCAATACTTATTTTACTCCAGATGCAACTACTGTATTAAGTCGAAGAAACACTGCATACACCACACCTGTTGATATTGACATATATACTTTCAAAATAGATTACGAGACCAACTTAATGAAAGGAAAAATAGGGCTGGGAACAAAACTAAGTAAGGTAGCAACCGATAATACTTTCTTGTTCTTTAATATACCCGAAACGGAGCGAATCCAGGATGATAGCCAGTCTAATCTTTTCTTCTATGACGAAAAAGTGTACGCTGGATACGTATCTTATGCAAGACAACTAAATAGTAAATGGAACATAACTTCAGGACTAAGACTAGAACAAACGGACGCTGATGGGGATTTACAAACATTTGACCCTAGCTTGCAAGAACCTCCCGTAGAAAGTGACTACCTTTCTATTTTTCCTAGTGCTGGACTAAGTTACACAATGACACCTGCTCATGTATTTTCTCTTAACTATAGTAGAAGAATAAACAGACCTGACTACAATGTACTTAATCCATTCAAAAGCCAGATAAATGAAATCTCATTCAGTAAAGGAAACCCTTTCCTGCTTCCTGAGATTGTCAATAATATAGAATGGTCATATCTCTATGCCTACCGATATAATCTAAAGCTTGCGTATAGTAGAACAACAGATCAAATTACAAGACTAATAGGTCCTGATGATAGCGACCCCAGAGCAAGATTTATTAACTGGGATAATCTAACGGAACAGATTGTGTACAGCGCTAATCTCAGTGCTCCGATACAGTTTAGTCGGATCTGGAATGGTTACTTTAATATTTCAGGATCTTATATGAATAATCAGGCCGATTATGGAGATGGCGTTATTGTAGATCTCCAGGCATGGAGCTACAATCTTTTCCAACAACAGACATTCAACCTTCCTCGTGGGTATACTGCTGAAATATCTGGATGGTTCAATGGTCCTGGTATATGGGGAGGTGTTTTTAGGTTTGATTCCAGTTGGTCTCTTAATCTAGGGCTACAGAAAAAATTTATGAATGATAAGCTTAGTGTTAAACTTAGTGCTCAAGATATCTTTCTACAAGCTTTCTGGACTGGAAAAGCAGAATTTAATGGACTAATCTCTGAAGGAAGAGGAGAATGGGATTCTAGAAGATTTGCCGTTAATCTTAATTACAATTTCGGAAATGACAAGGTTAAATCCAGGAAGAGAAACACAGGGATAGAGGCAGAGGCAGAAAGGATAGGAAATTAATAGAACTCTATATGCTCTAGGAAATTATCTTATAATTATTGTATGAGCATTATACACTGTAACTGTATACGTTATAAAGCTAGAGATGACAATGCTTTTTATGAGTTAATGACATGATAATATGTTTAACATCATAGACATGGATAGTATCTCTAACATCCCTTTATGTAAAATTATGGACCACATATAGTTTATTTAAATATTTATTAACACAATACGTGACAGATCTTAAATATTACCGTCTTAAATAACATACGAAACATTATTTAACTAACAAAAACAAATATTTAAATGGATTTAGCAAATATCGACCTTAGCGCATTGACTAACACTTTGTTGGCATGGGCTCCTAAACTAGTCGCAGGTTTTCTAGTACTTATCATAGGATTCTGGATAGTAGGTTTTATTTCTAGGATGATTGGAAAATCTCTTACGAAATCAGGTATAGATAAGGATCTTATCCCATTCTTACAATCACTACTAAGTGTATTACTTAAAGTTATGGTTGTTATTACGGCAGCAGGAGTTGTAGGTATAGAAGTTACAGCATTTGCAGCATTGATAGCTGGTGCAGGTCTTGCAATAGGTGCTGCTATGTCAGGAACACTTAGTCATTTTGCTGCAGGTGTTATGGTTCTAATATTTAAGCCATATAGAGTTGGAGATCTTGTAGACATCCAAGGTACTGTAGGTCATGTAGAAGGTATCCAAGTATTTAATACGATCATAAAAACACTGGACAACAAGAAAGTAATCATGCCTAATGGAATAGCTACAAGTGGTATCATGACTAACTTAACGGCTAACGGTAAGCTAAGAGTAGATCTTAATGTTGCTATGCCTTACGAAGAAGATTTTGGTAAGATCCAAAACATTATCAAAGGAGCGCTAAACAATGTAAAAGAAAGACTTCCTGATGAGCCTACAATAGAAATAGAAAAATTTGACGAAAATAATATCTTACTTGCTGTAAGACCATTTGCAACAGACGAGACTTACTGGGATGTATATTTCAACTCTTACAAAGAGATAAAAAATGCATTCGCTAAAGAAGGTATCGAAGTAGCATACCCTGCAAGAAGAGTAAAGAACATTTCATAAAGAACTGTCAATCCAATGAAAAGGCTTTCCAGAGAAATTTGGAGAGCCTTTTTTATGTCCTGTTATCTGTTATTGCTTCAAAATTAATACTTCTATAAAGCTACAGGTCAATAAGATAATGTAAATCGAATAGTGTCAAACTTCTTACAACAAGGCAAAAAAAGCTAAATAAAAGCTTACATATTATAATAGTCTATTGGCTCTGATCAAAGAACAATATTCTAGTATAACTCTTAAACTAAGAGTATTATAAAATCAAAATACGATACTACTTAATATTATTTCTTTCAGTGAAATACATATTAAATAAATCTATATTTATTATACCTCCCATACTACACACATCTACTATATAATCCTATCTTTGCGAACTTTTGGACATAAGGATTAGTCATGACTAGATTTTTGAAGACATTTACAGGAAACCCTAAGGACGATATATTATCTGGACTTACGGTAGCATTAGCACTTGTGCCGGAGGCAGTAGCTTTTGCTTTTGTAGCAGGAGTAGATCCATTAGTTGGTCTATACGGAGCATTTATCATGGGTATTATAACTGCTATATTTGGGGGACGTCCAGGCATGATATCTGGTGCGACTGGTGCAATGGCAGTCGTAATGGTTCACATGATCCAAGAAGGAAATCAGGTGGGGCTTCTACTAGATGAAGCTATTCCTAACCTAGGTCTTCAGTGGCTATTGATTACCCTCCTTATCGTTGGACTCATACAGATTAGCGGAGGTTTGCTAAGACTTGGAAAGTTTGTTCGTCTAATACCTCACCCAGTAATGATGGGATTTGTAAATGGTCTAGCTATTGTAATCTTCCTTTCTCAGCTCACACTTTTTCAAAAAACTGTAGACGGTTCTAAAGTATGGCTCTCTGGAGCTGAAATGAATATCATGGTGGGACTGGTAGCCCTTACAATGGCTATCATGCATTTCCTACCTAAATTAACAAATAAAGTTCCCGCAGCTCTTGCTGCAATAGCCGTTGTAGCAGCAATTACTATTTTTGGAAATCTAGATGTAAGTACGGTTGGATCCTTTATCAGAGATGGGGGTGGTACTGGACTGGAAGGTGGCTTACCTACCTTTCAGACACAAATATTTTCTATTCTGCCTACTCTATCTGGTCATTGGTCACTTATTATAACGACTGCATTCTTACTTGCAGCTGTAGGACTTATAGAATCACTAATGACGCTTAATCTAGTAGATGAACTTACAGAAACACGAGGGAGTGGAAATATAGAATGTGTAGCACAAGGGGCTGGTAATATTCTTTCTGGCCTATTCGGTGGCATGGGTGGCTGTGCTATGATCGGTCAGTCTATTATTAATGTCAATTCAGGAGGTAGAGGTAGACTATCTGGAATTACTGCTGCGGTAACATTATTATGTTTTGTATTATTTGGATCCTCGCTCATAGAGCAGATCCCTATTGCAGCCTTAGTTGGTGTAATGTTCATGGTAGTTATCGGAACCTTTGCGTGGAGTAGTTTCAGTATTATTGATAAGATTCCTGTCCCTGACGCTTTTGTATTGATTGCGGTGTCCTTCATAACCGTATGGAAAGATCTTGCTATTGCAGTAATTGCAGGTGTCATAATGTCTGCGGTAGTTTTTGCATGGAAAAATGCAACTATGATTAGAGCAAGAAAATCTATCAAAAAAGATGGCACAAAAATTTATCAAATATGGGGACCTCTATTCTTTGGATCCGTACAAAATTTCAACTCTAAATTCGATATCAAAACTGATCCAGATTCAGTAGAAATAGATTTTATGGAATCAAAGATTAGCGATCACTCTGGCATCGAAGCGCTCAAAAACTTAGCTGAAAAATATATAGCAGCGGAAAAAACTGTAAAGATCACCCACCTAAGTCCTGACAGCCAAGCCTTGCTTATCAAGTCTAATCCAAAGTGGGAGAAATATATAGAGCGAAATATAGATGATCCTAGATACTACGTGGTCACGGATCTTATGGATAGTGAGGTTTAATAACCCAACTAATATTAAAAAGAGGCCTTATCAATTAGTGACAAGACCTCTTTTCTCCTTGTATAGTTATATTATACCAATTCTGGTTTAGAATGATGGTAATTATTTATTTTGTTCTTCATGTTCCTTCGTTAAAAAGCCTCGCCGAACCTATGGGTTCTTTGCTAGCCCGCCCGCTTAGCGCTATGCCTGCCGTATGCAAGGAGGCAGGGTTCATTCATTTAAAGCACTTTCGTACTTTATTCGACTACGTCGAACTCATTCGTTCTTGCCTTGATCCATTTTGAACAATTCTAAATCCTTTTCCGTCATCTAAAAACAGAATTGGTATTATTTAGTAATTGTTATCTTTTTTGTAGCAAAAGAATCTCCTAAACTAACTCTGACTAGGTATAAGCCAGAAGCCAGATTATCTGTGTCTAATTCTAAAGTATTAGGACCGTTTAAGCTTCCGTAATTTTTACTTAAAACTACTTTTCCCATATTATCTAAAATAGAAACTTTCGTTTTAGAATTTTCGTCTAGATCTACATCTATGTAGAGTTTATCAGTTGTTGGATTAGGATATGCTGCTATATTTTTATCTAATTCGATATCAAAAACATCAGAAATAATTCCATAAAACCAGTCATGCGTGGTTTTAGCAATCCTTCTTGCTACTTCTTTATCTGATAATTGCTCAAAGTTGAATCCTAGGTATACGACTTTAGACACGCCGTTATCAGAACGAAGTCCACCTGTCTGGTTTCCGTTATATGTAAATATAGGTAATGATCCGTTCCTAGGATTAACCTGCTCCGGATATACGTTATTACCTCCATAGATATCTATGATAGCACTAGATCCAACAAATTGGAAGATCTCATCTTCTGAATTTGCTGTTACTGTATTTGTAGCAGAGGATCCGTCATTTACAAATGTTGCATTAATATAATCGTTATAGAAAGATTGAACATTTGCTGTGTTCATATTTTGAAAAGCATCCCAACCTATATCTTGCCCAGCTATAAACAAGTTTCCGCCATTATCCATAAATGGTCTTAATGCATCTACAACAGCATTATTCAGTCCAGGAAAGGTCCATCCTACATTGTAGTATATATTCAGTACATCATCTAATGCATTAGCATTTTGGAATCCTAAGAATGTAGAAACTAAGGCTGTATAGTTAGCATCGTTTTCGGCAAAAGCTAAACTTTCAGAATAGAAATTAGCATATTCAGCTGCTGCAGTATTAGAAATTATCAAATCATTAACTCCTGAAATTATATTAATTGATTTTTTAAGACTTGGAGCTCCAGGTAAATTCTGAGAAGTAACCTCCATCTTATAAATCCCTATACCTGCTGAATTTCCAGGCGTAACGGAAATACCAATATTTTCCGTAGCATCAGCATCGATAGCTATGGTAGCATTTTCTCCTACTGACATACCATTAATTAGTATTTCACCAGACCAATCAGAAGGTCCTTCACTTACTAAAACAACATCATATATATCAGCAGTGCTTTTAGTATTTTCTAAAGTAATATTCTCTAATTTAATAGCATTGGCTTCCCCTGCAAAATAATCAACACTTGATTCACTCGCAACGGTACCTATAGACTCAGTTGTTCCTCCATCAGCAATTACTTTGTGCCCTGTATAAACTTCTCTTCTTGACTCTGTAACGTAAGCAACGATATCGCAATCATTAATATCATATTCCGCTGGAACGATCCACGTATACTCTCTCTCAACGAAACTCTCTGTTGTAGTTTCATTTACTTCATCACCCCATTGTCCAGTTATCAGATGTCTTAAAATTTTGTTATGTTCATAATTGCTAACTTCTACACCTGCATCTATTTGAAACCCTAGGAATCCGTTTTCAAGAAAAGCTACTTGTATAAAGTTAGACGATTCTGGACTGTTATCTGTGTAATACAACTCGACATTCACTTTTAACTCTCTGGTTGAAGCATCAAATTCTGATGATACCCCAAGATTTACTGGTGATGTTTGTGTTTTAATCAAATCAGCTGCAGTAGCCCACATACCTCTGTTGATATCTAACGAGTTATTGAATGGTGATCGATTAACAGCTCCTGAAGGGTATCCAGACACCCCTATCTCATCATCTAGCGCTTCTCCAAAAGAGGTACGGAAATCTGGTTGACCAGGCCCAGGAACGGCAAAGCTTCCCGCATGGATATTAACTACGACAACATTGTCAGGATCTTCAGCAACCATTGCGTTTGCTATTCTATGTCCATCTGGACAGAAGGTGCAATTAATTCCTGTAAATTCTTCAAGTACAACATTCTTTTTTTCTACCTCTGTAGAAACTAATTTTTGGGCATTTATTGCAGAAGCAATAAAAACAAAGAGTACTAAAATTGTAAATATTCTTTTCATAGTGAGATTTGTTAGAAATTTAAGTTCGTATGAAGTATTTTATTGAATAGATGAAAATGATTTTTAATCTAATCTACTCGGTGTCAATTTAAGATTATTTTAGGATTAAACAACATATACTCATTTGGAAAAACGCTGCGCGGACACTTTTTCTATAAATTTTATTCTTGAAACACTATATATTTAAACACAATCTGATGTTATAACTTGATCCAACTTATATATAGCATGATTTTAGTTTAGAATTATGTAATAATTTCCTATTGGCAAGGATTTTAAACTAATCGTAAAAGATGTTGCATAGTCAGTAAGCTTTTGTTCTTTTACTTTCTGTCCTAGTTCATCGTAAATTTTTAGCATCTCATTTTTACAGCGGGAGGCAATTCTATTGTGAATTTATCATCTGTAGGATTTGGACTTATTCTTATATGTTGCGCCTTATCGTCTTTTACATGATTTAGAGCACTTACCGTATATCCAACCTGTATCAAATTTCAGTTCATACCTAGTCTGATAAATAGTAGAACTTCTATTGTAAACTATATGATGTAAAAGAAGAAAAATGAATATTAGCTACACTAGAAAATCCGTAGCTATATACCCATGAACTGGAGCGCCTGGGTATTAAAAACTTCTGGCTGCTCTATATTCACTACATGGCCGCAGTCCGGAACTACTAGGAGTGAAGAAAACTCATGCTTTTTAACTAACTCTGTTATGGATGGCAAAAACATGTAATCTTGTTCGCCCATTATATAGAGAGTCGGAACTCCACTATCTTTAATCCTAAAC
>Ga0114952_1003703_pt1 | contig 10723 bp, 8 predicted proteins | sample SidtaG_2_FD_87303 | JGI IMG/M metagenome (GOLD analysis project Ga0114952, IMG submission 87303) | Marine algal microbial communities from Sidmouth, United Kingdom - Sidmouth_Asex2 metaG | ecosystem: Host-associated > Algae > Red algae > Unclassified | place: Sidmouth, United Kingdom | collected... | reverse complement strand
GAGCCGACGGTCTACAGTATAATAGTCGGCTGTATCATAGCCGTGTGAACTAGACTCAAATACAGGGCCAAGATATATGGCAGTACAGCCCAACTCGGACACATGTTCAAGCCAGGGTACTAATTTCCTCAAGAGTCGAGTCGGTGCTTTGCTGAATTTATTTTTTTTGGTAGCACCTAGTAAGCCCAAAGGGTAAATGTGATAGAAGATGCTATTTTGCATAAATGTTGGGGGAAATTTCTATCTGAATTCGTAGTTTGCTTTAGTTTAAAGTGGAAGTTCCGAGTTATTGTAGGTCGTTAACGCCAAGTCATCAATTTGTTTAATTATACCAATCCAAACTCCCGCGCCTTTTTGGAAAGATCCATTAAATTCTTGACTTCCATTTTTCGCATTAAATTGAAACGGTGCGTTTCTACCGTGCGCTTACTGTTTTGTAATCTTTCAGAGATTTGTTTATTTGTGAGTCCTGACAAGACCAGTTCCAATACTTGAATTTCCTTGTTGGTTAAATCAAAAGGTCTATTGGAGTTAATAGTACTTTTTGAAGTTTCTGAAGTTTTACCCCTCGGATTCAACAAATTATTCACCAGTACATTTGAGATATCGCCGCTATAATATTTACCGCCTTCTTGCACAGCATGAATGGCTTTGATAAATTCTGTTTTACCGGTGTCTTTTAGTAGATATCCCTTAGCTCCTGCAGCTACCGATTGTAAAATATATTCTTCTGAATCATGCATGGAAAGAATGATAGATTTCACATCAGGATTCGACGTGCTCAATTGCTGCACCGCCTCTATACCCGTCATTCGCGGCATACGAATATCGATAATCAAGACATCTGGCTTTTTGTCTTGTACAAGTGCTATGGCTTCATGACCGTCAGTACCTTCGCCAATTACATTTAAATCTTCTTCACTCTCCAAAAGAGCGCGGATACCATCGCGAACTAAAGAATGGTCGTCTACTAAAATGATACTGGTCTGGTTCAAAATATGCTTGGAATATCAGTAGTTATACGTACAAATATAAGTTTCTAAATATAAAAGAGGAAATTGAGTTTATGTTTGGTTTTTGAATTTGTATTTGAACTTGACACTTGAACTTGTGAAAAAGCTACCACAACCAAAAGGGGTCATGATAGCCAATCGAAGCAAAGCATTAAAACTATCTTACTCTTTGGAAGCTGTATTAAGAAATTTTGGTTTTATTGTTAGTTGTACCCAAGCCCAGTTTTGACTACCTGCAGCGTCAGCTTCGGTAACCCCTTTTAATTCATACATGCCATCGCTAGCGAACATTTGAGAATAACCAATAGCTAGACCATACCCATTGAATTGCTTTGCGAATACCAAATCAACTTCAGTACCTAATGATTTCTCTCCGCTTGGTAGTTCTTGTTCTCCACTAAAGTTCAGAACCTTTACCAATAAGCTAGACTTCTTTCCTAAAGCAAACTTCGCACTAGCGTGCACATCAAAGAGTCCAATGGAATCGGCATGGTTACCTACATAAAAATAATCCATAAAACCATTGAATTTATGGTTGGTACCGTACAATGGAAAGAACGCTCCTGTTTCACCTGGATCACCGTCATTACCGCTAATTATCTCTACCCCTAACCCAAATCCTACCTTCGCTGTTGCCTTATAATTCAGGTCTAGACCTAACAAATAAGCTCCTTTTACATCCACTTGGTTTTGTCTTTCACCAGTTTGAATAAAGGCGTTTAAGGCAACTCCGAAGCTTCCTTTTTTATAATTCAAATGTGTTCCTAAGGTTTGCAAGTTACTTGTACCATCTGCTACTTGAGCATCCGCATCTCCCGTAAAATTCTGAAATCCATTGTTCAGTAATAAAAGGCTTCCTGATAAATTCGCCCATTGTTGTTTCAAATAGGCATACTGCATTGTTTTATACGTAAAGAAACCCGCAGTATTATAAGCTGTGCCTACCGACCGAAATCCTGTAGGGTTATCAAAATCTTGACTAAAGGCCAGGCCAACATCCATCATGAATTTATCTTTTTTATATTTTAAAAGCCCCGCATCATGATTACGTGCTTGCTGCGCCCAATCTAGACCTCCAAAAATTCGTTGGTCATCGTAAGAAAGAACTTGACGCCCTAATTTTGTAGACCATCCTTTGCCCAAGTTAATATTCGCCCAGGCTTCAAAAACCGCAAAGGAGTCGTTTTGATCATCTGGTAGAATTTGACGGTTCTCTCCCCATACCATGACATCTTGAAGACTTACATAAAATTGATAGGAATCAAAGGTATAGCCCGTATTCAATCGGATTCTTGTGGAAACCGCATAACCAGGGTCGGCAGCATCGGGAATGATACTTCCAAAACCATTTCGATACTCGGTTCGTGGCTTAAATTGTCCATCTAAAGTAAATTGTGCGGATGTTACCGTAGCGCATAGCAAAGCCATGACAACTACAAAGTGTTGTTTTTTCATAATCTAGTTTTTTAAATATTAGTGGTTTAAAAAGAAGGGTTAATGTTCTAAAAAGTCTATTAAATGTTTTCTGTAGGTATAGTAATCATCATGCTCCAATACCGATTTTCGGGTCCGTGGACGTTCGAATTTGATATCTAAAATATCTCCTATTTTCGCCCTTGGTCCGCTGGTCATCATTACAACACGATCTGCCAAAAAAATAGCTTCATCTACATCATGGGTAATCATTACAGCGGTTATTTTTTCTTTGTTCCAGATTTCAATAAGAATGTCTTGTAATTCTCCGCGGGTTAAAGAATCTAACATTCCAAAAGGTTCATCAAGCAATAATACTTTAGGTTTTATAGCAAAGGCTCTGGCAATACCAACACGCTGCTGCATACCTTGCGATAGTTCAATGGCTTTTTTATCGAAGGCACCATCAAGGCCTACTCTGTGCAAGTAGTATTTGGCAATATCTTTTCGTTGTGCTTTGGTAGCGTGCGGAAAAACTTGGTTGACACCCAACAAGACATTTTCTAAAGCAGTCATCCAAGGCATTAGACTGGGTGATTGGAAAATAACCCCTCTATCAGGCCCTGGTCCTTTTACCGGATTTCCCAAGACTGCAATATTACCTCCAGAAATCGGATTCAAGCCTGCAATCATAGAAAGCATTGTTGTTTTTCCGCAACCAGAATGCCCGATGATAGTTACGAATTCTTCCTTCATAATTTGAAGATCTAAATCCTCCAACACTACATAATCGCCTTTTGGTGTAGGATATACCTTCTTCAGTTTGGATAAATCCAACATGACTTTTGATGGGAATACAATTCCGTTCTCCGTCGGGGTCTGTGCTATAGTTTCTACACTCATCTTCTTTCGATTTTAATTAGGCAATAAAACTTTTAGGACTCAAATCGGGAAGCTCATACGTTTCGTTCGAAACCGATTTACGCGATTCCCCAATATCCATCAAATACTCTATAATCGCATTCCGTGTTTTCTTGTAATTCGGATTATCATTCATGGCTGTTTTATCACGAGGCCGCTCAATGTCAATTTTAAACTCCGGACCCAAAGTAGCATTAGGACCTGGTTTTAAAGGAATAATTCTATCTGCCATATAAATACCTTCATCCACATCATTAGTAATCAACAATGCTGTACGTTTGTCTTTACTCCAAATATTCAATATTTCATCTTGTAGATTACCTCGAGTCAAAGCATCTAAAGCACCCAAGGGTTCATCCATAATTATCATCTCAGGATTCATCGCCAAGGCTCTGGCAACAGCAACCCGCTGTCGCATACCTCCAGATAATTCTTTTGGCCTTTTATTCATCGCAGGAGTTAAACTTACCATATCGACATAGTCTTTGACACGTTGCTTAAGCGCTACTTTACTTTCCTTAGGAAAAGCCTCCTTCACCGCCATGTATACATTCTGACCCACCGTCAGCCATGGTAGCAAAGAGTAATTCTGAAATATCACCCCTCGTTCATGACTTGTATCTACTACCCGCTGACCTTTGAACAAAACCTCGCCGCTTGTTGGCTTCAGGAGTCCGTTTATTAAATTAACCAAGGTTGTTTTTCCACTTCCTGTAAATCCTACAATGGCTACAAATTCTCCTTCTTCAATGGAAAGATTGATATCTGAAAGTACTTCCGTTGCGTTCTCCCCTTCTCCGTAGGTTTTATATATATTATTTAGTTCTAGATAAGCCATTTTTCAGTTTATTAGTTATGAGTGCTTAGTTATAAATACTTGACAATGAGCTTACTATTCTTATGTCTTTCATCTTTTAGCGCAGCGGTCTTATATCTTTCTTTATACTCCTTCGTTTTTATTAAAAGAAACCATGTTCTGAACAGTTAGCATCAATCTATCTAATAAGAAACCGATGATACCGATGACAAACATGGCTACTATAATTTTGGCATTTGAGTCATTTGCTCCATTTTGGAATTCCTCCCAAACAAACAATCCTAATCCTTGACTTTGCGCTAACAATTCAATGGCGATTAATACCATCCAGGCTACCGAAAGGGTAATCCTTAATCCAGTAAATATGAGTGGTAAGGATGATGGTAAAATCACTTTAAAGACTTTTTGAAAGGTTCCTAATTTTAAAACTTTCGCTACGTTGATATAATCCTTATCTACGGAAGAAACGCCCATTGCGGTATTCACCAGCGTTGCCCACATGGCACATAATCCCACACTAATAAAGGAGATTACAAAGGCATTATCTGAACTATCACCAATGTAAAGGGTCTTAACAATCATAAAAACCAAGAGGTACCAAACTACTGGAGATACAGGTTTAAAAACTTGAATAAACCAGTTGAAGGCCGACCGCAAAGATGGACTCAAACCAATTACAATTCCGATAGGTACAGCAATTAATAACGCTAACAAAAAGCCTGCAAAAACCGTTTTGATACTGGTTAAAACAATATCAACAAATGAAGCACGCCCGGTATATACAATAGCATCTTTACCTTTTGCCACCAATTTTGCATTCGTAGCAGCCATTTTTTCAACAAAAGCTGCCTTATCTGCTGTAATTACTTTGTGGTCTGCGATTAAGGATTGTAATGAACTCCATACTTGTGTTGGCGAAGGAAGCGTATTGGGCTGACAACTACTCTCACCTGATTCAATACAAGCTCTTTCTGCAGCTGCCGCCACTTGTCCCTGTTCTGTTAGTGCCTTTTCAATTTTATACGATGCCTCTTTATTATATAGTGCTTTAGACCCCATATGCCACAAGCCAAAAAACAATAGGATTGACAACGTGGTAATTCCTAATTTCTTTAAAGAAGAAATTATATCCCCTTTTTGAAACTTGGGCGTAAGTTTGGCTACTAGGGGTTTTAAAAATGTAAAACCCTGTCCTTCTTTATTTAATGTGATATCTTGTTCCATGCTACTTTACTTTTGCTTCGATTTAATTTAGTAGTACTTCTTAATCTTTATTTCCTATGGAAAAACTATTGATGTACCCGATTGGGTCTTTTGCATCATAGGAGGTTCCATCTATAAAATCTGCTGTTGCCGCCTTATAACCATCTGTATCTGGAATATCGGTTGCAGGAATCTGCCCCTCTGCGACCAATAAATCCGCTGCTTTTTTCCAAATATCAGGTCGGTAAATGTCTTTTATAGTTTCACCATACCAGTCTGCTGTTTTTGTTTCAGGAATTTGTCCCCATCTACGCATTTGCGTTAAGAACCAAATACCATCAGAATAAAAAGGATAAGTTGCATTATACTTATAGAATACATTGAAATCAGGCATCTCACGCTTGTCGCCTTTTTCAAATTCAAAAGTTCCCGTCATTGAGTTTGCCAATACTTCTTCTGGTGCACCTACGTACTGCGACATAGAAAGAATTTTGACCGCCTCCGCTCTGTTCGATGGTTCATCTAACCATTTTCCAGCTCGAATCATGGCCTTTGTTACTGCAATTGCCGTATTCGGATTGTCATCAACAAACTTCTTTGTCATCACGAAAACCTTTTCAGGGTTGTTTTTCCAGATGTCGTAGTTGGTAACTACCGGCACACCAATACCTTTAAAAACCGCTTGTTGGTTCCAAGGTTCACCTACGCAATAGCCATAAATAGTACCCGATTCTAAAGTAGCTGGCATTTGTGGCGGAGGCGTTACAGACAATAATACTTCAGCATCAATTTGCCCTTGCACGTTATCAGCGGTGTACATACCTGGGTGAATTCCCGCAGCTGCTAACCAATAGCGTATTTCATAATTGTGCGTGGAAACAGGAAATACCATTCCCATTTTAAAAGGCTTTCCACTATTCTTATACTCAGTAATTACAGGCTTTAAAGCATCCGCTTTAATAGGATGAACTGGTTTACCATCTGCTCCTGTTGGAACATTCGATTTCATCTTTGACCAAACATCATTGGAAACTGTTATTCCGTTTCCATTTAAATCCATTGAAAAAGGAGTTACCAATTGTGCTTGTCTTCCGAAGCCAGCCCCTGCAGCAATGGGTTGACCAGCCAGCATATGAGAACCATCTAGTTGTCCGTCTATTACTCGATCTAAAACATTCTTCCAGTTGGACTGTGCTTCTACAGAAACGAAAAGTCCCTCATCCTCAAAAAATCCCTTTTCTTTTGCAATGGCCAAGGGCGCCATATCGGTCAACTTAATAAAGCCAAAAGTCAATTGTGGTTTTTCGATATCTAATTGTTTTGTTTTGGAGACAACTTCTTCTGCCGCAGCCTCTGTTGTAGTCTTTTTAGCATCCTTTCCGCCACAAGCTATCAAGAATGCCAATGCAGATAAAAGTAGTGATGCTCTCGTAAAAATTATTTTCATAGTATTTTAGTTTATATGGTTATACCCATTCTTGTTGTTTCAAAAATACGTACTAATACGTATTTATACGTATTTTTAATATTAAATATACACTTAAGTACGTATTTTTACGAGGATGAGATTAACTACATTCTAAAAATTGGAAATTGAGAAAAAGGGGAGCTTCTTATTGAAGAATTCAAAATATATTGAGAAACGCTTTATTGTTTCGAAAGAATATTAGGAGGGTATATATAATAAGGTAAGGTCAACTATTTCTTATAAGGCTGAATGAAGTACCCGTTGCACTTCTTCTTCAAAAAAGGATGGATGTTCAGCAACTACATCTCCGATAACAATGATGCCAGGTTTAGAAATATCAATATCTACACTTAATTGCTGAATACCTTGCAAAGTAGAAATAGTGCAGTTTTCATTTTCCATTGTACCGTTTTGAATAACGGCAATTGGTGTGGAAGAAGCTCTATGTTTACTGACTTCTTCAACAATAGAGGCTAATTTACGAACCCCCATCAAAATAACTATAGTTGTTGAAGACTGGGAAGCATATTTCAAATCATCTGAAAAAGAACCATCTTTTTTAGTAGCTGTCATCACCCAAAAACTGCTACTTACACCACGTCGCGTCATTGGTATACCTTGACTAGAAGGCACGGCCAATGCACTTGAAATTCCCGGTACTACGGATACTGAAATTCCAAAAGACTCCACATATTCGATTTCTTCATGCGCTCTACCGAATACGAAAGGATCACCTCCTTTTAAGCGTACAACATGTCCATATCTAAATGCATTTTCTACCATCAATATATTAATATCGTCTTGCGTAAATGAATGTTGACCGCATCTTTTGCCTACGTATATTTTTGGAATGCCAACAGCTACATGTGAAAGTAACTCTTCACTTATCAAGGCATCATACAAAACAACATTAGCCTGTTGTAACACCCGTAAACCCCTAACCGAAATAAGGTCCTCACTTCCAGGCCCCGCACCTACTAAACTCACTTTTGGCATTGTATCCATCATTATCTTATCGAATTTTGAAGATTAAATTATCAAATCCATAACAAGAGTACGTATTTATTTTCATATAAACAGATAAAAAATACGTATTTATACTTAATTTTGTGTTTTAAATCGAAGCACATGCAAACTATAATTGTAGTAGGAAATGGAATGGTGGGTTATAAATTCTGTGAGAAATTTGTAGCCCAAGCGGACAGTACAAAATATAAGCTAATTGTTTTCGGAGAAGAACCCCGTGTCGCCTATGACCGCGTTCATTTAAGTGAATTCTTTGAAGATGGCGATGCAGAGCGCCTAAGTTTAGCACCCAGAAGCTGGTATGAAGAAAATGGCATTGAGCTCTTTACCAGCGAAAGAGTTTCAGAAATAAATAGAGCAACCAAAACAATACAGACATCCAAAGAAAGAAGCCTCAGCTACGACCAATTGGTTTTGGCTACAGGTTCAGTACCCTTTGTTCCTCCTATTCGGGGGGTTGAAAAAAAAGGTGTTTTTGTATATAGAACCATTGAAGATCTGGAGGAGACCTTGGCCTATGCAGATACCGTAAAAGGAGGGAAAGCGGCTATTCTAGGGGGTGGGCTTTTAGGGTTAGAAGCTGCAAAAGCAGTTATGGATATGGGTCTTGAACCTCACGTGGTGGAGTTCGCGCCTAAACTGATGCCTCGCCAATTGGACAGTAGAAGTAGTAAAGTATTACAGGTAAAGCTGGAGTCAATGGGAATCAACATTCACCTCAGTAAAGCTACCAATCAAATTCTAGGTAATGGTAAAATTACGGGAATGGAATTTGGGGAAGACGATACACTAGACGTAGATATGTTGGTTATTTCTGCTGGTATTCGTCCACGCGATGAACTGGGAAAAAGTGCCGGATTAGAAATGGGCACTCGTGGCGGTATCATAGTCAACAATAAAATGGAGACTTCAGACCCCCATATTTTGGCTATTGGAGAGGTAGCGCTGTACAATCAAATGATATATGGACTGGTGGCTCCAGGCTATGAAATGGCTCAAGTAGCTGTTGACCAAATTCTCGGAAAGGAAGATGTTGTAATGGCAGCGGAAATCGATATGTCCACCAAACTGAAATTAATAGGCGTTGACGTTGCCAGTTTCGGTACACCCTTTATGCCAGCCGACAAAGGACATTCCATCATTTTCGAAAATAAAACAGAGAGCTTATATAAACGAATTAACGTGACCCATGATGGCACAAAATTATTAGGTGGGATTCTAGTTGGAGACGCTGACGATTACAATATGTTGCTCCAAATGTATCAAAATGAGATGCCCTTGCCCGAAAACCCTGAAGCGCTTATAATAGGTAGCCGAGGTGAAGGTGGTGCATCTTTCGGAAGTGCTATGGACTTGCCAGATACAGCAGTCGTATGCTCCTGTGAAGCGATTACTAAAGGTGCTATTTGTTGCTCCGTATTGGAAGATGGCAATGAAAATCTAAAAGCCGTTGCCAAAGCCACCAAAGCTGGTACAGGTTGTGGCGGCTGTAAACCTATGGTCGTGGACCTGATTACCGAAAGTCTAAAAACGTTGGGGAAAACGGTAAAAGTGAAAATTTGTGAACACTTTGAATATTCTCGTCAAGAACTTTTTGACATTGTAAAGCTACGTGGTGTTCAAGATTATGATGAACTTCTAGATACTGTTGGAAAAGGACATGGATGTGAAGTTTGCAAACCTGCAGTTGCTGCTATTTTTGCGAGCATCTACAATGAAACTGCAAACAAACAAAATACGATTCAAGATACTAATGACCGTTACTTGGCTAATATTCAACGTAACGGCACTTACTCGGTTGTACCAAGAGTGGCAGGTGGTGAAATTACTCCAAAGCAGCTAATGGCCATGGGGAGAATTGCTCAGAAGTATGATTTATACACCAAAATAACAGGAGGTCAACGTATTGATATGTTTGGGGCAAAGCTCCATGAACTCCCTTTAATCTGGGAAGAATTAATCAAAGAAGGCTTTGAAACAGGACAGGCCTACGGAAAATCATTGCGTACTGTTAAAAGCTGTGTAGGTTCTACCTGGTGCCGCTACGGCATGGATGAAAGTGTGAGCTTTGCTGTAGAAATTGAAAATCGCTACAAGGGCATTCGTTCTCCTCATAAATTCAAGGGAGGCGTGTCAGGGTGTATTCGCGAATGTGCCGAAGCAAGAGGAAAGGATTTTGGTTTTATAGCTGTAGAAGGTGGTTGGAATGTATATGTGGGTGGAAATGGTGGTGCAAATCCGAAACACGCCATATTACTTGCTGAAAAAGTAGACAAGGCGACTGCTATCAAATACGTAGACCGCTTTATTATGTTCTACATTAAAACAGCACTACCCTTGCAACGGACTGCGCCATGGTTAGAAAAATTGGAAGGAGGCATTACGTATTTGCAGAATGTAATTATTAATGATTCGCTAGGCATTGTAGCTGAACTCGATGCGGAAATGCAGGCGTTGGTCGATAGTTATAAATGCGAATGGAAAGAGGCCGTGGAAACGCCCGAAATCCGAGAACGATACACCCATTTTGTAAATTCTGATGACACCGATGAAAATATCGAATTTGTATCGCTGAGAGAGCAAAAAATGCCAAAGGAGTGGGCATAATAGAAGTACAATGGTTGAAATACGAGGTACGTAGTTAAAAATTACGTCTTTGCGAGAAGCAAAAGGATTGAAATAAAACTAATAGCATATACCAAGTGGCAATGACAAGCAATAAGGGAAAAATGGAAGCATTAAACATGAATACATATCAAAGCGTGACTCAAGAAGTAGTAAAAATCTGGTTCAAAGCGGCACCTGTTTCAAAATTCCCAAAAAACGGTGGAGCTTGTATCAAATACAAAGACAAACAAATTG
>Ga0114952_1003699_pt1 | contig 10728 bp, 8 predicted proteins | sample SidtaG_2_FD_87303 | JGI IMG/M metagenome (GOLD analysis project Ga0114952, IMG submission 87303) | Marine algal microbial communities from Sidmouth, United Kingdom - Sidmouth_Asex2 metaG | ecosystem: Host-associated > Algae > Red algae > Unclassified | place: Sidmouth, United Kingdom | collected... | reverse complement strand
GAGCACCGCTTGCGAGCGCGGCCTTGCGCGGCAGGCTGTAGCGATAATCTCGCATCGGCAGGTAAGCAGCCGCATGCGACCAGTACTCAAACGCAAGCCCGTCAGCCACCAGTTTTTCAATATCACCTAGTTGGTAGTTTGCGTTACGCGACCAAAAGCAGTGATGGTGTGCACGCTGAACCACCGAAATGGTATCGATTTGCACATAACCTAAATGCTGCAAATGCTCGAGAGTGGCTGACTTTTTCTGGCGGGCGTTAGCTGGCAAGCCTTGGCTGAGCAGCACGAGTTTGCGTGCTTGGGTTGCAGAGAGGGATTCCACGTGTCCATCCGATTTTCGACGTTTTCTCAGTGTATACAACTGCGAACGTCAGGGGCAATGTTAAATCGGCGCAAGTGTTTGAAGCGTTGAGCCGGCGGCGTGCCGGCTCATTCAGACTACAAGCCGTCAATCAGTGCTCGTGTGTGATTTTATCAAAGTCGAGTACTCGGCCTTCGGGTGAGCTGTCGATTGCTGCAACTTCCGCTCGCTTTTGCGTGAGGATGTAAATAAAGCACGCAAAGTACAAGCCGATCACCAACGCACCAACCCATTGAATCTGTAAAAAATCCAGTTTGAACAGTAACGTCAAGGCGCACAGCACCAAAAGGTTGCCAATGATATACGCTGGTTTGCCCAGTTTTTGGGTGGTTAAGTTGAGGTTGTCAGTGTAGAGGCGAATCAAAGAGTCGAGCGAGTTGACAACAAATGTGATGCCTACCACCACCATTGAGATAGCAATGAAGCCGTCAGTGGCTAGCTCGTTGCTGTGGTAGTAGTGCAACACAACAAACCAGATAGCTAAGGGGATAGAGGGGAACACCAACAGCGCTGCCAGTACTTGCCATGTGCGCAGTCCGCCTACAAAGCGCGAGGTAAACTGCCCAATCATGATGCTCCACGCGAACCACCAGAACAGATAAAAGGCGTGGTAGTCGTTCAGCGGTAATACAAAGCGATGGATGTTGCCAAAGTAGTTACCAATTAAGCTCAGTTGGGAAACAAAAACATCAGGGGCTATTTTGGCTCCGATCCACATACCCGCGATCAAAGCGAGAAATAACCAAGTGGAGGTCAGACTGAGGAATTTGACGTAACGGATGTCGGTGCTGGAGAACACGGCCGCTAGTATGACCACAAAAACGATGACGTAAAACGTCAGAACGATGCTTTCTCCATCGCCAAAGCTGGGTAGATACCAAGGCAAGTTGCTCAGCAATAGATAGGCTGTGAAGGCGCAAGTGCCAACGATAACCACATTGTTGAGCAGCTTCACGAGGGGGATCTCGAAAAATTTAACCCGTGGCTCAATTATGCAAAAGTAGAAGCAGGTCAGGAAATAGAAGCCCCAGATCATGAAACCCCAAAAGCCAAACTCCACCGCGAGCGGGTTGGTGAACGCATACTCTGGACTCGCCACCGTATCGCCGTAGCCAGCAAATTCAGTAAGCGGGAACATGATCAAGCCCACGTCCAAGCCAGAGGTAAATAAAATGGCGATAAAAGTAAAGGTTTTGACAGGGGTGACACCAATGCACTGCACATTGCCCCAGCGTACTAAACAGTAAATGACGGATAGCAGAGTAAAAATGATACCCGCAGATAATAAGAAGTTCATTGTATGTCTCTTGTGATTTAAGACCGGCGGATAGTGCCGGTCATAGATGTCTAATGAGTTCTAGCGCTGACTCGTTTGGTACTCGGGGTTGATCCACACAGGCGCGTTCTCGCTGGGCAGTGCGGCGTTTCCAAGGATGGCATCGGCGGCTTTTTCGGCGACCATGATGGTGGGCGCATTAAGGTTTCCGTTGGTAATCAGCGGAAAAACAGAAGAATCAACTACGCGCAATGCTTGTACGCCACGCACTTTGCACTCGCTGTCGAGTACAGCCATGGGGTCGTCGTCTGCACCTATTTTGCAAGTGCACGAAGGGTGGTAAGCACTCTCGACATTTTGCCGCACCCAAGCGTCTATCTCTTCGTCAGTTTGCACATTTTCGCCTGGCTGTATCTCACCGCCGTGATAAGGAGCCAGAGACTTTTGCTCTAGAATTTCTCGTGTCAAATGCACTACCGCGCGCCAATCTTGTTTGTCCTGCTCGGTGCTGATGTAGTTGAAGACGATTTCTGGATCAGCGTAGGGATCGGCGCTTTTGATGTGAATGTGGCCGCGGCTGGTGGGTTTGTTTGGGCCCACATGAACTTGATAACCGTGACCTTTTACTGCCGCATTGCCGTCGTAGCGCATGGCGGCAGGCAAAAAGTGATACTGAATATCCGGTGATTTAAGGCCCGCGCGCGAGCGGATGAAAGCACAGGATTCAAAGTGATTGGTCGCACCCAAACCTGTTTTGGTCAATATCCAGCGAGCCCCGATAAGGCCCATACTGAAAAAATCTAACTTACTGTTTAAGGTGATAGGCTGTTTGCAGTGCACCTGAAAATACACTTCCAAGTGGTCTTGTAGGTTTTCACCCACACCCGGCAGCTCGTGTACAAGCTCAACACCGGCCTTTTCCAAAACCGCTTTGGGACCAATACCTGAGAGTTGCAATAACTGCGGTGAGCCCACAGAGCCTGCGGCCAAAATAACTTCGGTTTTGGCGCTCGCGGTTTTGACTTTGCCTTTGTGCTCGTACTCAACGCCTGTGGCCTTGGTTCCCTCAAGCAGCAGCTTGCGACTGTGTACCCCTGTGATCAAAGTAAGGTTGGGGCGTTGCATAGCGCGGCGTAGGTAGGCATTAGCCGTTGACCAGCGCACGCCTTTTTTGACGGTCATGTGCATCGGGCCAAAGCCTTCTTGCTGTTCGCCGTTGTAGTCTTTTGTCTCTGGATAACCGGCGTCAACACCCGCTTTAATAAACGCGTTGTAGAGCGGGTTGAGTTCCATGTCGTTGCCGTTGTTGGTTGACAACGGACCTTCGCCGCCACGGTAGGTGTCGCCGCCGCGTATCCAGTTTTCTGCACGTTTAAAGTAGGGCAGGCATTGCTGGTAGTTCCAGCCGGCGGCGCCGGCTTCTTCCCATTGGTCAAAATCACAGGCGTGGCCACGCACATACACCATGCCGTTGATCGACGAACCGCCGCCGAGCACTTTGCCGCGTGGGCAGTGCAGTACGCGCTCGTCAATGCCTGCGTCCGGCTCAGCGTGAAACTGCCAGGTAAAGCGCTCCATGTTCATGGGGTAGGAGAGCGCGGTCGGCATTTGCACAAAGATATGCTTGTCACTGCCTCCTTTCTCTAGCAACAGGACCGTGTGTTCACCGCTTGCGGTGAGGCGATCGGCGAGTACGCAGCCGGCGCTGCCTGCACCCACAATGATGTAATCGTATGCGTCGCTCATGATATTTTTTTTCCGTCGTTTGCTGGTGCTTAACTGCTGCCAACCAGCTTGAGATGTTGTCGCCAATATTTGGCGGGCAATTGCTGTTCTAGGTAGTCGGTGATTATTCTGCGTGCAAGCTTGTGGTCTATGCCGTCTGGGTTTAGGGCGCCACGCAGCCAAATACCATCGATCAACGCGGCAACGCCCTGTGCAACAAAGGCTGCACGGTCATGCGGAAGCGCGCGTTTTAATTCAAGGCGTAGTGCCGAGAGTAAGCGCTTTTCGTTAACGCGTTGTAAACGATATAACGTGGGTTCGTGCATGGCTTGCGCCCAAAACGTCAGCCAAGTTTTGACTACCTTGCTTTCTAGTTGCTGCTCAGAAAAATTGCCGTCGACCACCGCGAGTACGCGTCCAACGACATCTTTTTTATCTACGTTCTCTAAGCTCTCGCGCACTGATTTAGCGAGCATCGCGATGATGTGGCGCATGGTTGCATCAAGCAGTCCTGCTTTACCACCAAAATAGTGGTTTATTATTGCAGGAGTGACACCAGCGTATCGGCTGATCATGGCAACATTTGCATGACTCAGGCCCACAGCGTCTATTGATCGCAAGGTGGCGTCGATCAGTTGTGGTTTGCGTATTGCTGCCATTCCCAATTTGGGCATGTGCGCTTACCCCATCATCTGCGAGGGGTTTATTAAACAGTTGTTTAATAAAAAAATCAAGGCGCCGCCGTGTCGACAACACCCCGGAGGCTAACGACTTGCTCCACCGACCGGCGGAGCACGTTAAAACTTGGCAGTTTATGCCTAGCGATAAGCGCCCAGTACTGCTTCAAGGTTTGGCCCCAAAGCATCACAAATGTAACCACCTTCTTGAACCAGCACAGTCGGTTTGTCGAGTGCTTTAAGTCGTTCACCCATGCGCGCGAAACCCTCAGTGCTGAGCCTAAGGCCGCCAAAGGGGTCGTGCTCTGAAGCGTCTAGTCCCAAGGCGATGACAACAGCGCTCGGGTTAAATGCCTCAACTTGCTCAAGCACGCGTTCGAGACCTTCAAGAAAGCCAGCGTCAGCCGTTTTGTGTTTGAGCGGTAAGTTGAAGTTGTATCCCAAGCCGGCAGCCTCGCCGCGCTCGTGGGCGTGGCCCCAGAAAAAAGGATAAAAAGCGGCGGGATCGGCGTGCAGTGATGCGGTGAAAATATCTGAGCGACGATAAAAAATATTTTGTGTGCCGTTGCCGTGGTGCAGATCTACATCAATTATCGCCACACGCTCGTGCTGTTTTCGAAGGCGCTGCGCGGCAATGCCTGAGTTGTTAAAAAAGCAAAAGCCTCCAGCCAGATCTGCCGACGCGTGGTGACCAGGCGGTCGACAGAGTGCGTAGGTCACCGACTCACCGGCGAGTACTAAATCTGCTGCTGTAGTGGCGCAATGGCTTGCCGCCAACGCTGCAGCGTAAGTGCCAGGGCCCACGGGACAGGCAGTATCACCTAGATGAAAGCCTGCTTGGCCAACAGCCGAGCTGGGATAGCTGTCGCTACGCACTATGGGGTGGATGTTGGGGATAACTTCCTCAGAGGCGTTGGGTAGCTCTTGCCAACGTGCGTGTATATTTTGCAGAAAGTGGATGTAGGCGGGTGTGTGTATGCTGGCAGCCGGTCCAACACCGTGATCGATCGGTGCGATGATCTCGCATCCCGAGGCGAGAGCAGCGGCGTGAAGTATCTCTCCGCGCTCTGGTTTCTCGGGGCTTTGCAATAGTTTACCGCTGCTCAGGAATGTCTTTGGACTGTGCAATGCATGATCGGAACTGAAAGTAACCTTCATCGAGTGTTTACCGTTCGCCGTAAGAGTTGCCTGCAAATTTACGGCAAAGCTCATGCTGAGTGCAAAGGCTTGTGTTGGATTTTTCGAGCATCGAGATATTGGTAGTATTCTTGTGAAGCGTCGAGACAGACTTTCTTGGCTCGAGGTGATGTGCAAAAGTGCTATTTATCGTTAGTCTGGTGCTCTAATTGCATCGTTTGAGTACTCTCACGCTAAGCCGTTGGTAATGTCTCAAACCGAACAAGTTATTTCCTGTCTGAAAAAAGCCCTGAAGATACATGGCTTAACCTACGCTCAGGTCGCGCAAAACTTGAATCTCTCGGAGGCGAGTGTAAAGCGCATATTTGCCGAAAAGAGTTTGTCGGTGCAACGCATGATGCAAATCTGCGAAATGATGGACATGCGCTTGCCTGATTTAGCGCAATTGATGCACGAATCAGATGCCGCCATCAGTTCTTTAAGCAAAGAGCAAGAGCAGATCATCGTTGACGACATCGTGATGTTGTTGATCACGGTGTGTGTTCTCAACCGCTGGAGTATGGCCGAGATTTTGGCGCATTTCGAGATCAGTGCAACAGACTGTATTCAATATTTGGCCAAGCTGGATCGGCTCAAGATTATCGACCTGAAGCCCGGCAATAGTTTTAAGTTGCGAGTGGCGACTAACTTTAAATGGATTGATGCAGGCCCAATTCAGCAGTTTTTCCAGCACTATATAGAAGCGGAGTTTTTTAGCTCGGGTTTTGGTGGTCGACGGGAAAAGCTGCAAGTACTGAACGGGTTAATGAGCGATGCATCGTACACCGACTTAAGCCGAAAAATGGCGATGCTGGCGCGAGAGTTTAACGCCATCAACGACGCCGACTCACACCTGCCTGTGGGTGAGCGCAGCACAGTGACCTTGGTGATGGCCACGCGTCCTTGGCGGTATTCGTTGTACGAGGGTTTACGTAAAAAGGCGCCAACCTAATCTGTGTTTATAGCCAGAACACTTCAATACAAACGTACAGCCACAAAAACAAACTCACAAACACTGCAGCCGAACCGATATCCTTCGCTTGGCCAGCAAGCGGGTGATGCTGCAAGCTAATACGATCAACCACCGCTTCTATGGCGCTGTTCAGTAGCTCAACCACTAACACCAGCACAGTGACTAAAACCAGTACGATGCGTTCCATGCTACTGACATCAAATAGAGTGAGCGTTGCCAAAAACGCGACAGCAAGCATGCACTCTTGCCTGAAAGCCGCTTCTCCCGTCCACGCCGCCTGCAAACCTTTGAGGGAATAACCACCGGCTTTGATGATGCGACGAATCCCTTTGTTTTTGTACGGGTTATCGTTACTGGCTTGATCAATCTGATGGATCATGTTTTTTCCTTATGTGAGCTCAGAGTGTGTTGTGGATGTTTGTCGTCAAAGAGTCGAGAAAGCTGTATTAGTATTAACAAGTGTATAGCTCTGCCCAGAGCTGCAATAAAAACAAACGGCATTACCCCGACACTCGCTGCACCAGCGGCGATCGCCACTACGCGAAACGGTAGAGGCAGCAGACAAAATAGAAAAATAACGATCAAACCTTTCTGGTTAATACTGTGGATCAACCAACCGCCGTTAAGCCAATTGCTCGAGCTTTGGTTAAAAACAAATGTGCAAAATGACTAAGTGCGTAACCGTAAATGCTGCCAGCCACCGAGGCTGCCAGTGCAAGCATATAAAATCTCTGACTTTTTCTGGGCTGCTTTATGCGCAGTGGTATCAACAATAAAAATATTGGAATAGGCAGCAAACTTGCTTCAGCAAAGCTCATTAACGCTACTGCAAGCCCAGCGTTTTTATGTTGAAGGTAGTAGAGCAGTCTTTTTTGCAACCAACAGCCTGAACTCAACAAAGCCAAGGCTTCAGTGTGGTGCTTGGTTTAACACGTCTCTTCAAAGTAGTCATTTATTTACGCTTTGGTGTAACGCGTTACCATTTGCATTTTTGTTATCAGCTACGGCTGTATCAGAAAACACATGGCCGCCTTGCTTAAATAGATCCAGCTCGGATTGATACAAGTCTGTTTTTACATCGAACAAACCCAACAATGACGCACTGAGGTTGTCGTGGGTAATCGCTTGATCTATCTGCCTAACCTGTAGTGGCTGAGCGGGAAGAGCTTTGCTGTTGATGTAGCCATCGGAGAACCAAGCGATAACAGGTACGCTGGTCTGAGACGCAGGCGCTATAAACCGGGGTAAACCGTGCAGATAAACACCGTTTTCTCCCGGTGACTCACCGTGATCTGAGGCATACAGCATAAAACTATCGTCGTCGCGTGCAGCCAGTTTGTCGATAATTTTCGCTAGTACATGATCTGTGTATGCAATGGTGTTGTCGTATGCGTTCACTATTAGCTCGCGACTGCAATCCTGCGGCGCTTTGCTCTGGCAGAAAGGTGCAAATTGTGCTTTCTCGTTGGGGTAACGGCGATAGTACGCAGGGCCATGACTGCCCATGGTGTGTAGCACCAACAGCACTTCTTCATCACTGTTGTCTAAGTAGGTGTCTACATACTGCAGTAACTTTTCGTCATGCCACGCGCCGTCGACAAACAGGTGCGAATCGCTGTCCGCTTGTTTCAGAATTTTGAGAGAGTCCTTCATGATGTTGATCGACTCGACACGCGCACACACGCCCTTACAGCTAGAGTTGCTGTCTACCCATACTGTCTTTACACCTGCATGTTGCAAAACGTCCAGTACATTTGATTCTTGTTTTGCCTTTTCTGGGCTGTAGTTTTCTTGACCCAGGAACGAAAACATACACGGCACAGAGTAGGCGGTAGAGGTGCCACAAGAACTTGCATTGTTGAAGTTGATTACATGGCGTTTTGCTAGCTCAGCACTGGTGTCTCGAGCATAGCCATTGAGCGAAAAGTGGTCGCTTCGTGCTGTTTCGCCAACCACCATGACTCCGACTGTGCGGCGTTTGTGTTTTTTAGTTTGTATGGCATCTCTACCAATCTCCGTGAACACAGCGTTGCTTGCTTTGCGTTTTTCTTGGAACAATTGTCTGGCAGTTTTAACGGTGTAAAACGGCGTAAGATAAACTTCAAGATCGTGGTTTTCTCGAGAGAAATAAGTAACATATTTAAAGTTTACGGCAACCAAACCGGCTGTGATACAGGCCATTGCGCACCACCAGCCCACACGCGAAAGTTGATCTTGCAGCAAGGTGCTTTTTTTGATATTGCTGCGCGCTATGACAAACAGAGGAAAAGCTGTACTCAGCGCCACAAAGCTGATCATCGACCACGAAATTAGCTCTGCGCCTTCTTGTGTATTCTGATCGACAATAGTCTCGACCACATTACGTACCATCTCAATATCAAATATGACACCGAGTTGCTGGGTGAAATACGCAAGGGTTGCCGAGAATAGCAACAAGGAGATAAGCAAAGGTTTCAGTAACCAGCGCTGCGCCACAATGAGTAACGGTGTGGCCAGCAATATCACCATTAAGCTAAGTAATGCAAGCATGTATCCAATTGAAGAGAGTGACCAGGGTGCCAAGCGATCACTGATTTGGCCCCACAGACTCTGGTTAGCAATTAGCGCTATCCACTGTACGGTCAACAAAATAAGTGCTGGGGCACTGATTGAAAACCGACGCGTGAGTTGGCGTTTGAGGTTGTTACTGGTGTGAGCTATTTGCATTTTTAGCCTTGTGTCCATAAGACGTTGATCGTTTTATGCACTATCGGTTTTGAAGCTGAACGCAGACTGAGTTGAAACTGAGAATAAGCTGAAGATTTAGGCTGAAGAGGGGGTTTCACTACCGCAGAAACAGTGGAGGGCACTGTTTGCGACAAACAGGAAATGTGTCAGGTTGAGCGGTTTCTACTTAATAGTGAATCGATGAACCAATGAAAATTTGATAGTCAGGCACGTCATCACCTTTGACTAATGGCGCCGAAATGTCGATGCGGCTGATGGCTGCACGAGAACTTCGAGTAGGCGAAAACAAAAAACCTAGACCGACGTTGGTTAACTGATGCGATGAATCGCCGTCATTCCAAGCCCTTCCGCTCTCTACAAAACCAGCCACAGCGGTATTGGCCAAAGACCAGGGTGGCCACTGCGTAAGGTGCCGGAACTCAGCCATCGCAATAGCTCGATTTTCGCCTTTTTGGTAGTTGGTCTTATAGGCTTTTAAGCCATTGGCGCCACCGACGGAAAAATCGTGCAAGGGCGAATTGCCCTGATGGGTCTCACCTGTTAAGCGTAGGTCGAGTTGGTTGTTTTCTCCTATCCAGCGAAAGTATTGATAGCGCGCACTGAGCGCGAATTTTGATTCCTCGCTGCCATTAAAATACTGGGTTTGTTGGTAGCTGACTTTGTGCAGTGACTGACTGTAATCGTACCAACTGTTTGTCATGTCTATGTTCAGCCTAAAAGCATCTTTGTCATTACCCAAGGCATTCGCTATCAAGCCAAGTTCCACGTCGACATTGAGCCCTAGGTGGATATCTTCTGTCGCGCGAAGACTCTGATAGTTTTGTCGTTTTGACCACTCGCTATTACCCCATTGCGCACTAATAAAAAGGTAGCTCTCATCAAAATCGTAAGCTGGACGTGAGGTGTTTTGTGTTTCTGCAATCTCAGTGCGCTGTCGAGTAATACGAGCACCCACACCAACACGAGCGTATCGGGCCGTGCTACTTGGCAACAAGGTGCTTATCTTGAAAGTAGCGTTTTGGATGGCAATAGGCACAAGGTTATCTGGCGAATCGGGGTCGTCGTAACTGTCGTGTACGCTGCTCAGAGATAGCCACCAACTATTGGCGGACGACAGCGAGTAGTAGGGCAGTCCACCTTGAATATCTGTCTGGCTTCCGTCGTCGGTTTTGGCAAGGCCCAGCTGAAACTGATATCGACTACCCATAACGTTGTCATCGGCGTATCGAAAGTTCGAACTCTTGAGATCACCATTGTGGCTTTGTTGAATTCTTAACTCTTTGCCCAAACCAAGCACATTGAGATCTTGGATTTCATAGGCGTAGCGTGTCTCGCCACCTGCGCTACCAAAAGACACCGAAGGCGTCAGCGTCCAGTTGTCGATGGTCAGTACTTCGATGTTGACCACGTTGCCGCACAGCTGATGCGCGACAATCGTGGCGTCGTGTAAGTAGCGTTTTTTACGCAGTGAGCGCTCACTCTCTGCTAAGAGTTTTTCACTAAAAGCTTCTCCACTACTAAACGTCAAAATGTCGGATATCGTCGATTCTCGTGAGCTTATGTGCAGCGAGTTGGCGACCGAGTGCATACGTTTTGTCTGCGAGGGATCATTGAGGTTGAACAGATTACCCGCACGAATAGATATGCGGCCAACACGGAGATCCTGAGCCTGTGCTTTTGCCGCCTCTGGTGTGTAGGGCCGGCACTGTTCAGCCTGTGCACTTTGCGTGCAAAATATAGAATAAAGGGCGCAGGCTAGTCTGAGTTTCAGAAGGCGGTGTTTGGCAGCGGTGGTTGTTTTATCCATAGCTGT
>Ga0114952_1003696_pt1 | contig 10731 bp, 6 predicted proteins | sample SidtaG_2_FD_87303 | JGI IMG/M metagenome (GOLD analysis project Ga0114952, IMG submission 87303) | Marine algal microbial communities from Sidmouth, United Kingdom - Sidmouth_Asex2 metaG | ecosystem: Host-associated > Algae > Red algae > Unclassified | place: Sidmouth, United Kingdom | collected... | reverse complement strand
GTCAGGATGAGACAGTCTCAGGATGAGACAGTGGCTTTGAATTCAGGGGATTCGCTGAAGTTCACGATGACCCATGCCCGTGACTTCCCGTCGCTCAGTTGATCGAGCCAGAAGCGTTCGCCCTGTGGGTCAGGCGTGCGGGCAAAAACGTTGCGGTAGAGAGCATCGAGGAACGCTGCATCGCTGGTGTTCCCATAGGTACGTCGGTACTCAGGGCTGTCGGCAAAGAAGGCCGCAGCATCGACGAGCGAGAGCCCGCTGTCGACCCGGTCTGTCCAATAGCCGAAGCCGCCCTCGTCGGGCTGACGCTCGAAGACAGCGGCGTAGAGGCGGCCAACAGCGGTATTGAAACGAGGATCGAGCGTGATGACCTCCAAGGTGTCAACCTCGTCGACTCCCCCACTCGTCGTCTCGGGGAACGTCGTGGCGGTGGTTTCGCCATTGCCGCAGCGGGCGGGTCCCTGCGCGTTGTAGGTCAAGGGTTGGCCTTCGACCTGGAGTGGGCTGCTGTAGCCCTTGACCACACCCGCCCTGCTCGCCAGATCCGTACTCATGATGTAGACGACTTGGTGCACTCCGGCGTCGGATTCGATATCGGGCCCCGAGGCGATCACCGTCGATGTACCGGGCTGGAAAAAGTCGACTTCGTAGCTATTGGGCACCAACTCGTCGAAGGTGTGGCTGGCCCCGTTGTCGATGATGACGCGTCGCTGATCGTCGGGAACAGAAACGTTCACACACGACGACTGCGCTCGGATGCCAAGCGGGCCTGACGCAGCGAGGTGGCGCACGGTCATGCGGGCAGTGTTTGCCCTCGTGGCGGAATTGTCGTTGGCGAAGAAGGTGACCGAGACATTTCCGGCAGGGTCGGGATGGATGGCGAGGTCGTAGTCTCCTCCATCCTCGACCGAGATCTCGACTTCAGCCATCGCCGGTCCGGTGCTTCCGTTTGCTCGTATGCCGATGGTGTGCGTTCCTGCTGCAAGGTCTTGGATCATCCCAGATCGACCAGTTCCCTCGACTCCGCTGCGGTTGCGCTGCCCGTCGACCGTGATGTCGAATCGTTGGTTGACGTCGAAAGCGTTGACGAGGTTGACGTTCGGCGGCAGCTTGGAGCCAACCTTCCGATCGAGAGTCTCGATGTTGTGCTGATCCTCGATACGCAGGTCGCCAACGGCAATTGCCGTGGTATCGACGCCTTCCTTGATTCGCAAGTCCCTCTCGTTGTAGATCACAGTACCTGAAGCAGTGGTGAGAACGAGGTGGTAGCGCCCTTGCGGTACCCCACCGATTTCGGTTGCATCTCCGGGGGCGATCGACGCAGTCGTAGTGAAGGTCTCGCCTGAGGTGTCACGGTCGAAGATTTCGGCGGTGAGTGTTCCTGCGCCGCCAGCGTGAACCAGAGTCAAGCGACCATCGGCGTGGTCTGTCGGTTCGTCAGATTGAGCATGGACATCGATGACGACGTCACTGCCTGACGGCCGCACGGTGAAGAGGTAGTGCTTGGACGTGTCCACCGTGACGTTGCTTGTGGCAGAACTGACCGAGTCTTCGTCGGGCATGAATGCCACCTGGTGGGTGCCAGCTCGGAGTGGGTTTGTCTCAGTGAGGGACTGGCCAGCACGGAGCTCTGCTGGCGGTGTATCGGAGACGATGATCTCGCCTGAGAGGTCGTTGACGCCGTTGACCGCCGACCAGGTGCTGGTCGGAGCAGTCTGGCTCGAGGCGCTGGCTGCGATCAGAGTGATCAACGAAGCGATGGTGACAACGGCTGTACCGACTGCCAATCGTCTGGAGGTTTCGGTTCCACCTCTTTCGGAGGGACATTCGTTCGTGGTCATAGCTGCTTTCTTGAAGGGTATTCGAGCGGGTTTGGGGTACGACGAGGACCTCAGGGGCGTGCGGCACCTGCATCACGGGGCGGAGGTGGCCACGCCTTCGGTGTTCTCGCCCACGGCGACGACGGCAGCGCCGTCAGCAACGGTGTTGACATCAGACTCGACATCTTCGTTGCCGCCGACGGCGGCTACAGCCGAGCTCCCCGAACTCGACGCAGCGGCGGCCGACGCGCCTTGCGTGTTGGCCGATGCTTCGGCTTCCGCTTCAGCCTGGGCGACGGCTGCAGATGTCGAGCCGGAGTCACCAGAGCTTTGGGCCGAGGCGTCGGCCGATCCACCAATCGGCTCGCTGAGTGTGGCGTCTGCTATCGGTGCGCCGACTTGCTCGCCGGGCAGAATCGACCGGTAGCCGGCTTCGAGAGCGTCGAAGAGAAGCTGAGCGGCCGTTGCGACCAAACCTGATGGATCGTTCTCTGGCTCATTGTTCTGTACAAGGGTGATGGGCCCGGCGTCGTCGGCTGTGCCGTTGGGATCCTCGCTGTCTTCGTCGCCGTGTTGGTCGACGTCGGAGACGGCATGAGCGTCAGAGAGCACGCCCTCGGGACCATCGGTGAACAGCGGTTCATCGCCGTCGAGAGCGATAGAGGCCTCTGCATAGCCGAGGATGTCACCATTCACGTCGTAGACAACGTGAATACCTTCGGCTCTCACCGAAGCGTTACCGTCCACGGATTCTGCGCTGATCACGGCGCTTGTTGCCGAGTCGTTGTCGACGAGCACCCAGACTTCGGCAAACAGTTCGATTGACTCTGTCGGAGTCGGCTCATCGTCGGTCCGCTGAACGGTCAACTCCTGCTCGGCTGAGGCTTCGTTGTCGCCAGTGGCGGCGGCAGCAGCGGTCGACGTGGCCGCTGCGTAGGCGCCGTCACCCTCTTCAGTCTGGACTGCCACGACTTCGGCGTAGGCCCAAGCATCCGCTTCGACGCTGCCGTCTTCGTTCACTCCGACCGTGATGTCACCATCGACTTCGGCGACCTGGCCAGCTGCAGCGGACGAGGATGCCGCAGCGCCGGAGGATCCCACGAGGTCGAGATCAGGCTGTGGAAGAGGCGCTGGCGCAGGAGCCGGCATGGGAGCGGGGGCCGGCATGGGAGCGGGGGCCGCTGCAGGAAGTGGTGCAGGTGAGGCAGGGACCGGGGCCGCTGCAGGAAGTGGTGCAGGTGAGGCGGGGACGGGGGAGTCTTCGATGCCGAGGTCGTTCGTCAGAGCCGAAGACTCTGCACGATCACCCTCTTCGGTGCTGCCGTCGGCTTCTGCTGCGGCCTCGGGTCCGAGTGCAACATCGCCCTGGGGCGCGGCATGCACGGTCGAGCCACCAGAATCGGTGAGAACCTCAAGGTCCTGATCGGCCGCCGCCGATTGATCGGTATGCAACTCGGAAAGATTCGGCGACGACGTGGGCGCCGTGATCAAGAGAACCGCAGCGCCAGAAAGCGCCAGGACGGGAAACCAGAGTCGCCAGGAAGCGGCGACAACCGCAATGGGGCTGGCCGGATTGTCGCCGCTGGAGCTCACTGGGCGTTGCCGTCGCTCGAAGCGGATTCGCCATCGAGGCTCGTCACCGGGGCCACGGCGACCACAGCCACGGCCATGTTGTCAGCTGACGTTGACGTCGACGCCATCGTTGACGCCGATGTGGAAGCGCCTTCGGTGCTGGTCGACGACACGACCTCGACTCCGTCGCCGGCAGATCCTGCAGCAGCGGAAGGGGCACTCGACGCTCCCGAGCTAGCAGCTGCGCCAGCAGATGACGAGGACGAGCCACTTGCAGCGGCTGCCGCCGAAAGGTAGCCAGCCTCGGCTGCGACTTCAGCTTCGGCCTCGGATTCGACCTCCACTTCTGATTCGACCTCTACTTCGGACTCCGCTTCGGCTTCTGCTTCGACTTCAGCTTCTGCCTCCGACGCAGCCGGGGGCTGGGCGCCGGTATTCGTGGTCTGCATGGTGGCGGTACGTTCCGCTGAAAGGTCCGGGTCATCGCAGACGATGGAGCCATGGGCGGCCGCCTCGGTCGGAGTCGTGTTCACCGCACCACTGGTCGAAATGGCGGCGGAGGCCTCGACTGGCGCTTCGCCCGGTGTCGAGATCGAAGCCGAAGTCAGCTCGACCACGGCGGAGTCATCTACTTGGGCGCCGACCATTGTCGGTCCGCCGAAGTGCTGACCAGCGGCGAAAGCGAAGGCAAGCGCTGCAGTTGCCTGCGCTGCGGTGGACAGGCGCTGGGACTTCGGCCGGGGGCTGGTGTCGTTCGTGTTCATGGCTCTCCTGAGACGTGGGGTGCAGCCTGTTGTACCCACGCAGAGTGGTTCTACTCCTGATTTCGGAGTTTTTCTCGATATCCGATCCAGCCATCGATCCTCGACCGCATCGACGCCACGATCGGACTCGCTTCTGTCGGAGCCGCGCTCGATCACGAGCTCCAGGTTCGGCTACAACTTCTTCGAACCAGTGAAGATGCTCAGGGTGCCTCGGGTCGAGGGTTCGATGTTCGAGAGGTGCCTGCGAACCGGACAGCGGCTCAGCGCCGTTCTCGGCGTCGGGACAAGTCCGACGCCGTTGCTGCTGCTCGGGCGCTTCCGGATGTCGAACTCGGTGATTTCTTGGTCAATGAGTTGTCGGCGGACCTTGGGATGGTCATACCGGCGATCGAGATGCAGCTCTGCGATTTCTTTGACGAGTCCTGTGCTCTGTCTACGGCGCCGACAGTGGGTTGCAGCATCGATGTCGTTGCGGTTCGCTCCGTCGAGTGTCCATTCCAACGGGTTGCCTTGACCATCAGCAGCGAGTGCCAGCAGCGAGTGCCCGGTGGAGCCGGGTGTGGCGTGGAATCGCCGGCGGTGACCATTTCATCGCCAACACACGTTCATCGCCAACTCACGCTCACGGCGTCGATCCAGCAATGAAAACACCTTCTTCGGTGCGAAGAACATCTAGGGCGTCGAACGACGCAGAGAGGGCGAGCGCGACGCCGATGAGCTCAGCAGCCTCTTCGGCGTGGTAGGTCAGGACGTAGAGAATTGAACGGGACCCGTAGCGGGCGAAGACCTCGCCACTCACTGCCTCGATACCGAGAGCCCCCAAGAAGAAGATGCCTCCAGCGACGGCAAACCTCTTCCGCTGCGCTTGTGGAATGCTTCGAGTTGCTCTGTGACCGACCCAGACGAGCACGGCAGCCACCATTGCACCAGGGACGACCCAAGCGAACTGCAAACTGACGCCAGGAAGCTCGATGCGTTCGGCGGCGACACCGGCCAATCTCTCGTGAATCTCGCTGGCCTCGTCCATGGAGAGGATCACAGCGATCGCAGCGAGAGTCAACCAACCGCTGCGCTGTGAAGCCAACAGTGCACGGGTGACCAGAAGAGCGGCCACAGCGAAGAGAAGCATCGAACTGAACCAGGTTGCAACGTTGGCTTCGAGCCCGATGTCGAAGAGGCTCGCCGTGGTCCGCAACACGTTTCGCTCGACATTGCCTTCTTCGAGCAGAGCATTGACTGCGAGTCGTAGTGATAGCGAAACGGCGAGGATCAGAGCTATCGCAGCAGCGAGGAATGTCCTGACCACGGTCTGAGGACTGTCGAGAGCGTGCACTGGTCGAACCCCCGCTGGAGCGCTGTGGCGAGAAGCGAGCCTACCGCCGCGAGGTCACAACAAAGGTTGCGAGGCGTTGCGCTCCCATGACTCGAGGGGAAGAATCTCCGCCGGTTCCCTGCAGCATCGAGTCAGAGGGGTCAGGTCGACGAGCCGGTGTCCGTCGACGCTTCCCGCGGGCGGTCGTTGAAACGTCTGGGAGTGGGAACAGATCTTTGTTGGCCCGTTTCGGGTACGAGCGGTTGGGTAGAGCCAAGGAATCGACTCGGAACGAAAGTAGATGACCGTGACTGACGACAAGAACGTGATCGAGCAACTGTTGGATCTCCTGCAAGACAGTGTTGACGGCCTCACCGCCGCTGCGGAAATGCTTTCCGGCTCCGATCGGAGAGAACTAGAAGCAACGTTTCAAGGATTCGCGACACAGCGAGCGAAGTTCTCCACCGAGCTCGAAGCGCTCGCTGCTGCCCACGGGACCAATCCCGAGCAATCGGGATCGGTCAAGGCAGCAGTGCACCGGGCCTGGATGAGTGTCAAGGACACGCTGTCGGGATCGGATCCTGCGGGAATTCTAGAAGTAGCGGTTCTCGGGGAGGAGCACGCGGTCTCGACCTACACCGAGGCCCTCGAGAACGAGATCTCCTCTGGTCTGCGGTCGGTCTTGGAACACCAGCTCCTCGAGGTTCGGCGGGCCCATGTCGAGGTGAGGATTCTGAGCGAGAACGCTCGCTGAATGTCGCTGGGTTGATCTCTCGACACCGGGGGTATGGCGTCGGGTATGAGTGACAACAAAGAAAGCGCACCCGAGGCCGAACCCGTTGCGAGCGAAGGAGACAACGGGGAAACCGTCCCCAATCCTGCGAACGACGATGCCGTGGCCGAAGCTCGTGAACATGTCGAAGCTCTCGAGATCTCGTCCAACGAATCAGAATGATTCAGGCTCGACCTCGATCGTCGCGGACGTACTGCGGAGCGAGTTCGAGTCGAGCACGGCGGATCGCCAAAGCGATCCCGGTGAATTCCAGCGCCTCCTCCACGGGGTACGTGAGGACGTAGGCAACCGCGCGTGCGACGGGCGGAAACGGGGCGCGCTCGCCACACCAGCGATGCGTTCGTGGAGTTCGCTGCCCTCGCCGACAGAAATCGTCGCCGACAGCGATCGTCGACGGCAAAGGAGGCGCCCGCAGCTTTTTCGCCTGTTTGCTGGCCCGAGTGCTCTCCCCAGGGTGCGGGATCTGATCATCGACACCGAATCGCTGTCGCCGAGACGCTGTAACGCCTGTGCTGATCACCTGGGAGATGCACCTCGAGGTTTTTGGCCCAGATCCTCATAGTTCGCGCCCAACGACCGATGGTCCGCTGTTCGGATACTCCCACGACCTAGGTGGCAAACGTGTTTTCAAGGGCAGTGCAGTCTTTCCGTGGTCAAGGTGCGACGCTCGTGCGAGCTCTTGCTGCCTTCATGGTGGCGCTCACTGCTGTTGCCGGTGTGCCTGTTTTCGCCTCCGCGTCATCGGTCAACCCCGCTGCCGTGGGTGGGTTTGTCTGGGTCGACCAGGACCTCAATGGAGTGCAAGACCCCACTGACGACGGCATTGCCGGAGTCGACGTCTTCCTCTACGACGCCGCCGGGCTCGTGATCGACGGCCCCGTCACGACTGATGTGAATGGCTACTACGAGTTCACCACGGTGCCATCGGTCGACTACTTCGTCGGTACCGGTGCGCCGGTTCCCTATCAAGTTGGCCCAACCGGCCTTGTTGCACCGACCGCTGATCCGACCGTTGGTGCCTCTGCGATCATCCCCGCCGGAACCGTCGACGGGACCGACTACAACGCCGTCTTGACACCAGTTGCCACCCTCAACGTCGGCTTCTTCGGCCCAGGCATCATCGACGGATCTGGCCCGTACGACACCGACCCCGCCGTGTGCCCGACCCCCACCTCGGGAGGCATCGACGGCGTCGACTGCGGCCCGAACAACAATGTCGTTCAAACCCAAGACACCGTTTCCTATTTCTACTCGGTCACCGCGAACAACTACGCCCCGGGCGCTGCCAATCCGCAAGACGTCATTCTCGAGCAGACGCTCTTTCCTTCCGGTGGCGCCGTTGTTGCATTCGACGGCATCCCGCTGGCGTGTGTCGCCCCACCGAACGGCACCGGGGGAACGACTCCTCCTTCATCCATCGTGACGAACCCAGACGGCTCCATCACGCTCACCTGTAATTTGGGCGAGCTGACTGAAGGTGCCGCTGCTCTCTTCGAGGTGCCGGTCTTCATCGATGGCGCGTCGCCGAACGGCTCGTCGTACACCACGACGACCAACGTCTACTCCAACGATGTCAACGGCGTTCCGAATGCTCAGCCGGCGGTTCTTGCACCCGTGGCCGACCCGGTGGAGATCTCTGCTGCGCCAGCGTACAACCTGGAGAAGAACAGTTTCCACAACTCAGACATCGCGAACCGCGACGTGGGCTTCGGTGTCGAGCCCGGCTACATCTCGTACTTCACGTTCGGTATTTCGGCGGAGGAAGCTGTCGGTATCGAGGCACTCGCTGACCCGGTGACCTTCACCGATTCATTCTCGGCGACTGGCATCGACGGCATCACGCCATACGGCGCCGAATTCCACATTCTTCAGTGCATTCCGAACCCATCTGGCTGGGGCGAAACTGTTTGGGGAGAACCAACCATTCGAACCGATCGTCCTGACAGCGAGCACATCCAGGGAACGTCTGGCAACTGCGCCTTCGATCGCGTGGACCCAGCCGATCCGACGTCGGATTACGACTTCACGTTGACGGGAATCGACTACACATCGGGCTACCCGACTCGCACCGTCGGCGGATCAGATCTCTCCGCTGGCCCGTTCTATGTGGCGTACTACCGGGTGCAGTTCTTCGTTCCCTTCCGCACGATCGATGAAGAGAACGGCGACCCGAACGATGACGTGGGCACCGTCATGTTCACGAACCAGCTCAACGACTTCGACCCCAACGGTATTTCCGGCGTCTCCAATTACGGAGATGGTTTCGAGCCTGGTTACAACGGTGAGCCGACCTTCGACGACGACGGCAACCCGGTTCGTTCAGACAACATCATCGGCCCGGCGACCTACGAACTCCGCGTCACTGGTTCGTGGGCGAAGTACCTCCGTGCCGGTGACAACGTCAGGTCGGGCGCAAGCGCCCCGTATCTCCCGGCCCAGACCAGTTCCCACAGCGGTAACGCCGAGGTGGAACCTGGAACCGTGATGCAGTCATACATCCCGTTCACGAACCGTTCCACCATTGCGTTGAACAACCCGATGATCTGCGACGTGTTCGACAACTCCACGATGGTGCTGACAGCGAACGCCAACGCCGGCACGCTCACTCCTTACGCCTTTGTCGGCACGAGTGCAACCACACCGTCACTGTGGACGGTCGAATACGGAAGCTTCGATCTCAGCACCGACAATCCTCTCGGGCCCTACAACGCCACATCGGGGCGTTATGACGGCAACTGGTCAGCACAAGCTGCGGCTCGTTGTGATCAGACGCCTGCCAACGGCGGTTGGGACACCGACCCGAACAATCTGCCTGGCGGCATCGACTCGGTGAACGCTGCCCGTTTGCGTCTCACTGACCCGAGCGTTGGTATGCCTCCGGGCGCCCTTGCACGCTTCGTGGTTCCCATGACCCCCCGCAACGAGTTCTTCGGTGGACCGAACGACGGGCAAGAGATTCCCGTTGGAACCGTTCTTGCCAACTTCGGTGGCGTTCGCTCTGACGAGTGGCAACCGGACTGGACCGCTCGAAACTACGCGCCAGCACCGGAAAACGGAAGCGGTGACGGTGACCGCGCCACCCTCACCCGCACGCAGATTCGTCTGCAGAAGCGCACCATTCTCCCCGACACTGACGTTGGTGAGAACGGTTCGGTTCTCGCTGGCGGGCAGATCGTCTGGGAGCTGCTTCCAGCCGTACAGTCTGACCGTGGTGCCGCTGGCGACCCAGCAGTGAACCTCGTTCTCGAAGACTTCCTTCCGGCAAGTGTCACTTATGAACCAGCGTGTACCGCCAGCTACGGCGGCGTCCTGCCCTCGCTGATCGAGTACAACACCCCCGGACCTGGTGAGACCAAGCTCACATGGAACCTCGGCACGGTGGCCCCGGGCACAGTACTCGGTCCGATCTATGCCTGTACGACCTCCGACGCCCTGCTTCCGACCGGATCTGCGATCGTGAACTACGCCGTTCTCGACGCAGACAACACCGTCACGAACCTTGCGACCCGGTCCGACGATCATTTGATCACGGCGCAACAAACTGGTGCTGCTCAGGTCGTGAAGTCTGTCGACCTCACGCTCGACCCGATCAACGATTCCCAGAACTGGACGCTCGGGTTCGGCAACTTCTCGCCGTCGCTGCCTCTGATTGCCCCGACGATCATCGACGTGTTCCCCCACAATGATGACGGACTGAGCTCCCTCGCTCCTCGTGATCCAGCTTCAGAATTCTCGGGCACCAACACCCTCGTCGGACCTCCCACCGTGTACTGGTTCGGCGATGCCACGGGAACGCCCGTTGATGACCCTTCGATTGGTAACACCTACTACTCGGCAACCGACCCGACCATCATCAACCACGATCCGGTCGTGAACGCGGCCGACGGAGTCACGACATGGTGTTCTTGGGACGGCACAGCCTTTGCATTCTTCGACGGCGACGCCGCCGGAGCTTGTCCTTCCACCTTCGCTGATGTCACTGCGCTGAAGTTCATCTCCGACGAGCCGCTGACTCGTGCTGGCACCGACAACCAAGGCATCTACCTCGACTACCAGATGCAAGCTGCGGACAATGAGCCGGGCGACGTCTACACCAACCGCTTCGGCTTCCGTTCAGAGTCGCTTCCGCCCGGACAGTCGCTCTTCTCGAACAACGTCACCGTCCGCGTCGCCTCATTCAGCATTGGCGATCTGATCTTCTCTGACGCCAACGGAAACGGCTTCTTCGACGCCGGCGATGTGGTCGCCCCCGACGGAGTGACGGTCATCCTCCGCGACGCCACGGATGATTCCATCGTCGATATCACCGACACTGCTGTCCTCGGCGACGGCAAGTATCTGTTCACCAAGCTTGGTTCTGGCGACTACTACGTCGAGATCCCGTCCTCGCAGTTCGCTGCTGGTGGACCGCTCGAAGACTGGGTGCTCACCATCGCTGGTGAAGTCGACCCCAACACCGACACCAACCAG
>Ga0114952_1003695_pt1 | contig 10732 bp, 9 predicted proteins | sample SidtaG_2_FD_87303 | JGI IMG/M metagenome (GOLD analysis project Ga0114952, IMG submission 87303) | Marine algal microbial communities from Sidmouth, United Kingdom - Sidmouth_Asex2 metaG | ecosystem: Host-associated > Algae > Red algae > Unclassified | place: Sidmouth, United Kingdom | collected... | reverse complement strand
CACCCGATCCTCTACCAGAAGCTGACCGCCCGGAAGATCGATATCGCCGCGCTCGAGCCGGGCAAGGTCGAGCCGAGCGGCAAGGGCGTCAAGCAGAACCTGACCGTGCGCCAGGGAATCGATCGGGAGACGGCGAAGAAGGCGGTGGTGAAGATCAAGGAGTCGAAGCTGAAGGTGCAGGCACAGGTGCAGGGCGAACAGCTTCGCGTCAACGGCAAGAAGCGCGACGATCTGCAGGCGGCGATGAAGGTGCTGAAGGAGGCCGAGCTCGGGCTGCCGCTGCAGTTCCAGAACTTCCGGGACTGAGCGAGCCGCCGCGCGGGCCGAGCCGTTGGTACAGCGTGGCTAGTACAGCGTGGCCGCGTACGGATGGGGCTCGAAGGCGTACTCGTCGAAGAACGAGACCGCCGCGCCGTCGCTCGCGAGGTCGACCTGCGCCCTGTCGTTCGAGTCGGATGTGGCCGTGACCGCGAGCCTGGAGCCGTCGCCGAAGTCCGCCTCGAGCAGCGGCAGGCCTACGCCATCGACATCGTCGGAATCGTTGCCGACGACGCCTCGGATCGAGATCGTCGCCCTCTGCCCCCCGAAGCGCGTCGATACCACCGACGCGGTGCCCTCCAGGCGAAGACCGCGAATCGTCGAGCACGGCGGTGTCTGCCCGAAGTTCCGTCGGCTCGTGCTCTGGCGATAGGTGGCGTCGGTGATGGTCGAGAGATCGGCGCCGCGTTCCAGCCGGGCCGAGTCGATGCGGATCGTGTCGCTCGCCGACTCGTACGCGTCGCAGGGCGCGCTGGCGCCTCGGCCGGCGCCGCGCTCGACCGAGCCCGTCAGCGTGAGGGTACCGGCCGCCCCGGCGTCGATGCGCAACGCACCGAAGTCGAGGGAGAGTTCTCGAACCCCTCCGGTCGCGACCGGAAAGCGGTTCGCGGTGCGCTCGAGGCGCCCCGTCAAGGTCCGATCCCCGAGGACGCAGCCGTCGAACGCGAGGAGCGCGTAGGCGAAGCCGTTGCCCGAACCGCGCGCGGTGCCGCCACCCGGACAGTCCACGACGCGATCGACGCTCTCCGAGCCGTCCGCGTTCGCGAGCAGCGGCGGCACCATCGCGTCGATGTCGTAGTACAGGTCGAGATAGGCGGCGGACACCAGATCGTCGGCGAGATCCCGCGCCCCGCGGTAGCCGAGACGCGCGAGCGCCGTCGAGCCGGTGGGATCGGGCGTGGCGAAGGGGTCGTCGGGTGGTGGCGCGTTCCCACCCGCTGTCGTCAGCGTCACGGTCGATGCCGCCGAGCGGCGTCCGGCGCGATCGATCGCGACGACCTCGTAGGCATAACCTCGCCCGCCCCTCAGATTCACGTCGACGAAAGTGACACCGTCGGTGGTACCGACCACCTCGCCGTCGCGAGCGATCTGGTGGCGCAGCCCGCCCGTCTCCGCTCGGTCCCAGGCGATCGCGCCGGCCGTCGACGAGTAGACGACCGCGCGCAGCCCGCTCGGGGCGGCCGGACCCGTGACCGGGGGAGGGGCCGAGCCGTCGCTCGTGCGGACGAGCAGGCGGGCCGACGGGGAGCGCTTTCCCTGGCGGTTGATCGCGGTGACCTCGAACAGGTAGGGGCGTCGATCGGAGAGCGTCTCGTCGACGTAGCTCGTCCCGTCGGTCGCCTCGGCCACGATCTCTCCGTCGCGCTTGACCTCGTAGCGTTCGCCGAACACCCCCGAACGCTCCCAGAGGAGCCCGGCGGCCGTCCGCGAGTACACGTTCGCCGAGAGCCCGGCGGGCCGGCTCGGCCGCGCGTCGGGCGTCTCGAGCCGCACGAGCGCCCGGCCCGAGCGCTGCCCGGCCGAGTCGATCGCGACGATGGCGAAGTCGTAGCGGCGTCCGGGCTGGAGATCGTCGCTGACGTAGCTGAGGGCGTCGCGCACGCCGAGCACCACCCCGTCGCGGGTGATCTCGTAGCCGACGACGGCGCCGCGATCGTCCACCGAGCGCTGCCAGGCGACGCCGCCGGCGGTCGGGCCGTAGGTTCGCGCGGTCGGGTCGCCGGGAGTGGTGGGCGGGTTGTCGATCGGCTGGGCGGTGGCTACGCCCGCGAGCGAGAACAGGCACGCCGCGGCGTGGGTCGTCGGTCGTCTCATGAACGGTTCCGTGTACGGTCTCGGGCAGTGGGAGAGGCTAACCGATGAGCGCGGCCACCGGCCTCGTGACGGTCGACACTTCACGTTTCGGTAGGTAGCTACGTCATCCTTCCCCGCGGTGCGTGTGGCGCGAGCGAGCGCGTCATCCGGGCACCGCGCGAAGGTAGATGTCGTAGCGGGTGCCGGGTGACTCGATCGTCGAGCGCTGGCCCTCGAAAGTGTCGTCGCCGTCGAGCGGTGGCGCGCCGGCCGGGCGCTTGACGGTGACATGGCGGGTGGCGGCGGCGAGCGCCGCGGCGAGTAGGCCGGGGCCGGTCTCGGGCGGACCGAGCAGCGCGTGCAGGAACTGCATGCCCTTGCTCACGGCGGCCCGCCGCCGCAGTGGCGGGAACATCGGATCGAGATAGACGACATCGGCGAGCGCCGGATCGAGGTGGGGGAGGGCGGTGATCGAATCGGCCCGTCGGAGCGTCACGCGAGCGGCGATGTCGGCGGTCCTGGACGAGGCCGCCGCTCGCGCCAGCGCCGCCTCGAGCAGCGCGTGCACGACAGGGGAGCGCTCGAGCAGCAGCACCGGGCAGCCGAGGGAGGCGGTGAGCCAGGCATCCCGACCGAGCCCGCCGGTCGCGTCGACCACGCGCGGCGCGCGTCCGAGCCGGCGGCGCAAGCGCGCGACCCCGAGCGCGCGGGCGAGCGGCTGACGTGCGAGTCCGTGCTCGAGACTCCGCGCCGCCGTGCGCCCGGCGGTGAAGTCGAGCTCGAGACGCACGCCGTCGGGGCGCAGCAGGGCGCGACGCGGGCCGTCGACGAGCAGCGTCCACGGCGCCTCCGTCATCGGTCGGAGCGGCGCGGGAGGCTCCCCTCGCGTCCGCTCGCCGGGCGAGTGCGGAGCGAGCCGCTCGGAGAGCATTTCCGCCACCACCTCGTCCGCCGAGGAGCTCGCCCGCACCAGGATCGGCGGTGCGACCCACGGCTCCATCGGTGCGCCCGGCTCGTACCCGTTACCATCTCCCCCCTTCACAGGTACCGGTCGCTCATGCCGTCCGTGCCGCTCGCCCGGAAAGCCGCTCCGTGCCGACGCGGACGCCGCTCGCCTCATCGGACGCACGATGCCCGTCGACTCCTCCGATCCTCGCACCGAACCCGAACGTGCGGCTGAACCCCCCACCGCGAAGGCGGCCTCGGAGACGGCCTCGGAGGCCGCAGCGGTGGGCGTCGCCGAGCGCGTTCCGGCTTCGCCGCTCGCGCCGCAACCCGAGCGTGCACGGCGGCTGCTCCGGCTCCGAGTGCTGCTCAAGGCGATGGTCGCCGTCGCCTTCGTGGCCGTCGCCTTCGTCTTCGTCTCCGCCTTTCTGTCCGGCGACGGCGAGGAGGACACGCTGCCCGGTCTGCGCGTCGCCGTCGGTGACATGGCCGTCGGCGAGACGCGTCAGCTCACCTGGGCCGGGCGGGCGGTGCTGGTGCACCGCAGGAGCGCCGCCGAGATCGCGCGGCTCGAGGGCGGCGCGCTGCGCCGGTCGCTGCGCGATCCCGAGTCGGCGGATTCCGAGCAGCCGGAGTCGATGCGCGGGCCGTTCCGCTCGAGCACGCCGGAGTGGTTCGTCGCGATCGGCCTCGGTACCGACTACGGGTGCCCGGTGAGCTATCTGCCGCCCGAGCCGACGCCGTTCGCCGGCGCCCCTTGGCCCGGTGGCTTCGCCGACGATTGCCGCGGCTCGCGTTACGACCTCGCCGGGCGTGTCTACGCGAGACAGTACGCCGACCGGAACCTCGTCGTGCCACCGCACACGCTCGTCGACGGCACGCTGGTGCTCGGCCGCTGAGTGCCGGACGCCCGGAGCGGGCATCGGTGGTGCAGGGGGGTCAATAGTGCGGTGGCCGCTCGTCGTCGGACGACGGCGCGTCGCCGAGTCCGTCGGCGAGACTCTCCAGACGCGCCTCCAGTCGCGCCCGTTCGACGCCCAGTTCCTCGATCTCGTGCGCCTGGCGCAGGATCACGGCGTCGAGCGCCTCGACCGAGCGCTCGACGTCCATGAGCTTGAGCTCGAGCGTCATCAGACGCTCGTCCACGGAAGGCTCCGTCGGCCCGCCCTTTGCGGCCCGCGCGGCGATTTCGTCGGCCGAGCGGGTGCTCGCTCGGGCGTTCTCGTCGGGACGAGCGTCGACTCCTGCCATCACGGCACTCCGGCGAAAGAGGCGCAGTATGCTAGATTCCGGCGCCGACCCACCACCTGACGGCGCGCCCGTGGCTCTCGACAGCGATGACGTGAAGGCGATCGCGCATCTCGCGCGCATCGGGCTCGACGAAGACTCACGGCGGCGACTCGCGGCCGACCTGAACACGGTGCTCGAGCTGGTCGCCGAGCTCGAGAGCGTCGACACCTCGGGGGTCGAACCGATGGCCCACCCGCTCGAGGCGACGCTCCGTCTGCGCGATGACATCGTCACCGAACGGGACCGATGCGTGGCCCTCCAGGCCATCGCCCCCGAGGTCGAGGGCGGCTATTTCCTCGTGCCTCGGGTGATCGAGTGAGCGCGGCGCTCCACGAGATGACGCTCGCGATGCAGGCCCGCGCGCTGGCCGGTGGCGCGTGCTCGGCCGTCGAGCTTGCCGAACACCACCTCGCGCGCGTGGAGCGGCTGAACGGCACGCTCAACGCGCTGCTCGCGGTCGGTGCGGACGAAGCGCTCGCCGCCGCCCGTGACGCCGATGCCCGGCTCGCGGGAAAGGGCGAGGCGCCGGGGCCGCTGACCGGAGTGCCGATCGTCCACAAGGACATCTTCTGCACGAGCGCTCTCCCGACCACCTGCGGCTCGCGCATGCTCGACGGTTACGTGTCCCCGTTCGAGGCGACCGTGGTCAAGAGATTGCGCGAGGCCGGCACGGTACTGCTCGGCAAGGCCAACATGGACGAGTTCGCGATGGGGTCGTCGAACGAGAACAGCTTCTTCGGCCCCGTCGCCAACCCCTGGGACACCTCGTGCGTGCCGGGCGGCTCCTCGGGGGGCAGCGCCGCGGCCGTCGCCGCGCGGCTCGTTCCCGCGGCGACCGGCACCGATACCGGTGGCTCGATCCGCCAGCCGGCCGCCTTCTGCGGGCTCACCGGGCTCAAACCCACCTACGGGCGCGTCTCGCGTCACGGCATGATCGCCTTCGCCTCGAGTCTCGATCAGGGTGGGCCCCTCGCTCGCACCGCCGAGGACTGCGCGCACCTTCTCCGCGCGATGGCGGGGTTCGATCCTCATGACGCCACGTCGAGCACACGTGAAGTGCCCGACTACGCCGCCCATCTCGAGCTCCCGCTGGCGGGGCTGCGCATCGGCGTTCCCCGGGAGTTCTTCGCCGAGGGGCTCGACACCACCGTCGGTGACGCCGTGCACGCCGCCCTCGGCGAGCTCGAGCGCGGCGGGGCGACGCTCGTCGATGTCTCGCTTCCGCACCAGCGCCACGGCATCGCCGCCTACTACATCGTCGCCCCGGCCGAGGCCTCGAGCAATCTCTCGCGCTTCGACGGCGTGCGCTTCGGGTACCGCTGCGACGATCCGGCGGACATGGAAGATCTCTACGAGCGCTCGCGCACCGAAGGTTTCGGTCCCGAGGTCAAGCGGCGCATCCTGATCGGCACCTACGCGCTCTCGGCCGGCTACTACGACGCCTACTACCGAAAGGCGATGCAGGTTCGGCGTCTGATCAGCGATGACTTCGCGCGCGCCTTCACCGAGGTCGATGTCATCGCCGGTCCCACGACGCCGACGCCCGCCTTCGCGCACGGTGCCATGGACGATCCGATCGCGATGTACCTCAACGATCTGTACACGGTCTCGGCCAGTCTTTGCGGGCTGCCGGCGATGTCGTTGCCCTGCGGGTTCGCCGGAGCGCTCCCGGTCGGGCTTCAGCTGATCGGGCAGCCGTTCGACGAGGGGCGACTGCTGGGCGTCGCCCATCGTCTCCAGGCGAGCAGCGACTGGCACGAGCGCGTGCCGGAGGCGTTCGAACGAGCGTCGGATACGGAGCGGCAGGGCGAGGAGCGGGCACGGTCATGAGCTGGGAGACCGTCATCGGGCTCGAGATCCACGCCCAGCTGGCCACGCGCTCGAAGATCTTCTCCGGCGCCTCGACCGCGTTCGGTGCCGAGCCCAATACCCAGGTTTCGGTCGTCGATCTCGGTCTGCCCGGAGCCTTGCCGGTGGTCAACGGCGAGGCGGTGCGCATGGCCGTCGCCTTCGCCCTCGCCACCGGTGCCGAGATCGGCCTGCACTCGGCGTTCGCCAGGAAGAACTACTTCTACCCCGATCTCCCGAAGGGTTACCAGATCTCGCAGATGAGTTACCCGATCGTCGGTTCGGGTGAGATCGAGGTGCCGCTCGGCGACGGGCGGACCAAGCGCGTGGGATTGACACGCGCGCACCTCGAGGAGGATGCGGGCAAGTCGGTGCACGACGCCTGGCCAGGCGCCACCGGGATCGATCTCAATCGGGCGGGCACGCCGTTGCTCGAGATCGTCTCCGAGCCCGACATGCGCTCGGCCTCCGAAGCGGTGGCCTATGCCCGTCACGTGCACGCGCTGGTGCGCTGGATCGGCATCTGCGACGGCAACATGCAGGAAGGCTCGTTCCGCTGCGACGCGAACGTCTCGGTGCGCGAGCGCGGCTCGAACACGCTCGGCACCCGCACCGAGATCAAGAACCTCAACTCCTTCCGCTTTCTCGAGCGCGCCGTCGACTTCGAGGTCGAGCGTCAGATCGATCTGCTCGAGAGCGGCGGCGCGGTCGTGCAGGAGACGCGGCTCTACGATCCCGAGCGCGACGAGACGCGGGCGATGCGATCGAAGGAGGAGGCGAACGACTACCGCTACTTTCCCGATCCCGATCTCCCGCCGCTGCGAATCGACGAGAGTTTCGTCGCGTCGGTGCGCGAGCGTCTACCGGAGCTTCCCGCCGTGCGCCGCGCACGCCTGATCGAGGCGCACGGACTCACGGACGAGGAGGCGACGGCGCTGACCCGTGAGCGCGCCTTCGCCGAGTACGTCGAGACGATGCTCGAGACGCCCGGGGTGAGCGGACGCGCGGCGGCCAACTGGGTGCTCGGCGAGCTGTTCGCGCAGCTCAATCGCGAGGGCACGGCGATCGGGAATGCCCCGCTCGGACCTGCTCGACTGGCCGCGCTGGTCGCCCGAGTGGAGGACGGCACCGTCTCCAACCGCACGGCCAAGGACGTGTTCGAGACGCTGTGGAACGATCCCTCCTCGTCGGCCGACGATGTCATCGAGCGCGAGGGACTCCGGCAGATCAGCGACGGTTCGGAGCTGGAGGGGATGATCGACGAGGTACTCGCGGCGCATCCGGCGCAAGTGGCCGACTACCGTGCCGGCAAGGAAAAGCTCCTCGGCTTCTTCGTCGGTCAGCTCATGAAGGCGTCGGGGGGCAAGGCCAACCCCGGGGAGCTGAACCGGCTGCTGCGCGAGCGCCTCGGGAGGGGCTGAGCACCACCGGTGGAGCCCGGCGCCGGGGGGCGAGTGTCCCGATCGTAACCGTTCCGGCGCGCCCGGCACTCCGCGAGCCCGCGTCGGCGAAAGCGTGCATGCGTCGAATCCGAGCGGCGAGCTCTCCTCGCCGCTACCCTCTCTTCGGTACCGACCGTCGGTGCCTACCGTTTTCGGTAGGGGCACGCAAGCACACTCGCGTTTTTTCTCTTTTGCATCTGCTTTAATTGTCGGGGGCAACGTCGATTTAACAATGGAAAATGTGCAGTGGAGGCCGCATGTTGTCCGCTTGATGCCCCGCTACGCTCCGCCCGGGTTCACTCGGGCCCAGGTGGGTCCACTTGCAAGTCCAGCCACGGGTCCATCGGCAAGGCAACTCCGCAGTCATCCCATACGCAGTCATTCCATACGCAGTCATCCCATAGTCAGTCTGACCTCAAGCAACGCATGACCCAGGGCAACTCCGCACTCGTCATCGAGGACGACAAGGCCACGGCCGAGGCCATCGCTCGCGTGGTCGCCTCGCTCGGTCACGAGGTCGGTGTCGCGCTGACGCTGGCCGAGGCCCGGGAGAGCGCGACGCGGACGTTGCCGCGGCTGGTACTGGTCGATCTCGGTATGCCCGACGGCGACGGCGTGCAGATCGTCCATGAGCTGCGCGGCCGGGGCGTGGAGGATTTCATCGTCATCAGCGGCTCCCAGTCTCAGGAGCGCGTGCTCGAGAGCCTGCGCGCGGGTGTGGCCGACTTCCTCGTCAAGCCGGTGAAGCTCTCGGAGATCCATCGTGTCGTCAGCCGCGTCGTGCAGGCTCGGGAGGATCGGCAGATCGGTGTCGCGACTCCCGCCGCCCCGCTGGTGATCGAGCCGGCGCGTCTGGTCGGACAGTCCGAGGCGACACGTCATCTGCGTCATGCGGTCCAGCGCGTGGCGCGGATGGCACCCTTGCGAGCGGTCATCGTCGGTGCCTCCGGGGTCGGCAAGCGCAACATCGCCGCGAGCATCCACCACGAGAGCCGAGCGGGCGGGCGAGCTCTCTACGTCAATTGCGCCCAGGAGGTCGACGACGCGGCCGCCATGCGCCTGTTCGGCCGCGTGGCCGGCGAGGGCGACGACTCCCCGTCGATCGAGGGCTACCTCGTCGCCGCCCGTGGCGGCACGCTCGTGCTCGACGACATCTCGCGCTTGCCGCTCGCGCTGCAGTCGAGCCTGATGACTTTTCTCGGCACCGGCAAGGTGACCCCCGTCGGTGGTTTCGAGGCGGTGGAGATCGACTGTGCGGTCATCGCGATCCTGAGAGAGCCGGTGGCAGAGGCCTTCGCCGGTTCCCGTCTTCGCGAGGATCTCTACTATCGCCTCGCCGAGGCGGTGATCACCGTCCCCTCGCTCTCCGAGCGGGAGAACGACACGCTCGAGATCGCCGAGCGGGCCGTCGCCGAGCTCAACACGCTGACCGGTACCGACAAGGCGCTCTCGGAGGAGCTTCGCGAACGGCTCCGCAGTTACGCCTGGCCGGGCAACGTGGTCGAGCTCAAGAACACGTTGCGCGCGGCCTACGCCGGCACCGAGCCCGACGAGGAGATCGAGGTGAACAAGGTGTTCGTGCCGGCGCTGTCGGACGGCAGCGCCGATCCCGCCGCCCATCTCGTCGGCAACAGCTTCTGGGATGTCGAGAAGAAGCTCCTGCTCGCCACGCTCGAGTTCACCGGTGGCAACAAGCGTCAGGCGGCGAAGATCCTCGGGATCAGTCTCAAGACGCTCTACAACCGTCTGCACGCCTACGAGTGAGGCGCGGGGAGCGCCCGCCGGAGCGGGTGCTACGATGACCGCCCGCCCGATCTCGGAGCCTCGTATGTCCACCCCGTCCCCGGAGCCTGCCCGCCGCCGTGCCCGTCGGCGCGCGGTGACGCTCGCGATCCTCGCACCGCTGCTCGTCGGTGGCTGCGAGAACGTGCGTCTCGACGAGCTCCTCCCCGCCCGGGAGGACGATGCGCCACTCTCGCGCGAGGTCGGTGCGGCGCTCGACGCCAACCCCGAGGTCGGGCGTTTCTCGATCGCGGTCAAGTCGCTCGACGAGGACACGGTGCGCCTCAGCGGGCGGGTCGACACGGCCGCGCAGAAGGCCACCGCCGAGCGGGTCGCCGCCCAGGTGCCCGGGGTGCGCTCGGTGGTCAACACGCTCTTTCTCCTGGATTGACCGTCGGGACCGTGCGCACGCGAGACAACCGCCAGCGGTTCCTGATCGAGTCCTGCGACGTGCGTGGTCAGCTGGTCCAGCTCGACGACACCTGGCGTGACGCGCTGGTGCGCACCGACTATCCGCCGGCGGTGCGCGATGTCCTCGGCGAGGCCTTCGTGGCGGCGTTGCTGCTCGCCGGCACCATCAAGTTCGACGGGCGCATGACGCTGCAGGTCCGCGGAGACGGAGCGGTGTACCTGCTCGTCGTCCAGGTCACCGCGAACGGACGCGTGCGAGGGCTCGCCCGTTGGCGCGACGAGGCGCTGGCCGATACCGTCGCGGCGGACGCCTCCGGGGCCGCGGCGTCGAGCGGTGCCGCCGAGAAGCCCTCGCTCGATAGTCTGTTCGGGGCCGATGCGCGTCTCGTCATCACGATCGAGACGGGGGCGCGGAACGAGCCGCACCAGGGCATCGTGGCACTCGAGGGCGAAGGGCTCGCCGACGCGCTGGCGGGGTACTTCCGCGACAGCGAGCAACTGCAGACGGCGTTGTTCCTCGCCGTCGACGAGCGAGTGGCAGCCGGCATGTTGCTCCAGAAGCTGCCGGCGCACGAGCGGACCGGCGAGGCGCCGGAGGCCGATGCCGACGGCTGGCGACGGGCCACGCTGCTCGCCGAGACGCTGTCGGAGGGGGAACTGCGCGAGCGTGCCGTCACCGAGCTCCTGCACGCGCTCTTCCACGAGGAGCGGGTGCGGCTGTTCGAGGAGACTGCGGTGCGCTTCGAGTGCAGCTGCTCGCGCGAGCGCACCGACGCGATGCTGCAGGGGCTCGGACAAGGCGAGGTGGACGACATCGTCGCCGAGCGTGGCTCGGTCGAGATCACCTGCGAGTTCTGCGATGCCGAGTATCGCTACGATGCGGTCGATGTCGCCGCGCTCTT
>Ga0114952_1003694_pt1 | contig 10733 bp, 12 predicted proteins | sample SidtaG_2_FD_87303 | JGI IMG/M metagenome (GOLD analysis project Ga0114952, IMG submission 87303) | Marine algal microbial communities from Sidmouth, United Kingdom - Sidmouth_Asex2 metaG | ecosystem: Host-associated > Algae > Red algae > Unclassified | place: Sidmouth, United Kingdom | collected... | reverse complement strand
TTTTCCACCGGATCCCAGAACCAGAAACCGCCCCAGCCAAGCTCGTAATAGGCCCACCACGACCCCAATGCGATGCCGACAGTCAAAAACATCCACGCCGCCAGTGTCCAAGGACGCACCCACCGCGCCCAAGCTGCGTCAACCCGTCCTTCGATCAACGCAGCAACAGCGAACGAGAATGACATGCTCAGGCCGACATAACCGAGGTACAAAAACGGCGGATGAAACGCGAGGCCGGGGTCTTGCAGCAGCGGATTCAAATCCAGCCCGTTCAACGGCGGCACAGCCAGCCGCGCAAACGGGTTCGACGTCAGCAAGATGAACAAGTAAAATGCAACGGAAACAGATGCTTGAACTGACAAAACACGGGCGCGCAGTTTATCGGGCAAGCCGCCGCCGAACCATGCTGCCGACGCGCCAAACAGGGTCAGGATAAACACCCAAAGAAGCATCGACCCTTCGTGGTTTCCCCAAACGCCGCTGATTTTGTAAATCAACGGCTTGGCCGTATGGGAATTTTGATACACGAGCGAAAGCGAAAAATCGGACTGGATAAACGCCCACATCAGCACACCAAACGAGAAACCGACCAAGATCACTTGGCTGGTCGCGGCCGGTTCTGCCACTGCCATCCAGTTACGTCGGTTGGTCGCGGCCCCGATCATGGGCACGATCATTTGGATGAGCGCCACGCAAAACGCGAGAATCAGCGCGAAGTGTCCGAGTTCATTTAACATGACGTACATCTAGCGCATCACGCCGTCGGTTAAAACGTCATCTGCTGCGCATTTCGCCGCAGGCTAGAGCATCAGCCCACCACGAACTACGTAGGTTAACGCGGCCATCAAAAGCCCGCCAATAATCAGTCGCACAAGCCAGCGCAAAGTTTCCTCAATCGCGCCCAGCCGGTCGCCAACATTGTTGCGGTGAACGTCATCCACTGCATTGCGGGTTTCAAGCGCACGTACACGCAATTCAAGTGTAGGATCATCCACTTTTCGCCTGCCAATCCGCCAAAGCGGCATTGCCTGTCACATCAATGCCCGCAGGTTTTGTCGCGGTTGCGGTTGCGGCAATAGCTGTCTGGGCCAATTGCCGTTGAAATTGCTGTCCTTTGACCTGATGACGCGCACCGAAATAAAAGCTCACGATCGCCCCCATCAGCCACCAAAGCGGCTCTGGTACGGTCGCCACGCCCACCATACGGGCTGCAAACCAAACGGGGTCCGTCATTGCCGCCACGAATAGGCCGATGGTGCCAAGCGCGAGCATCGGGCGCGGCAGACGGTTCAGCCCGTCAATGAAGCGGTCAAACCAGCCTTGGCGGTTACGCGAAAATTCGGCTGCCAATTGGGCTAACGCCGCTGATTTTGCGTCCGCATCGCGGATTGCGCCATTTTCGGCGTTTTCGCGAAACACCTGCATTGTTTCGGCCACCACATTGCGCCCGCCACCAAATATCGCCGTCATAATCTGTGTGATTAACCCCATGAAGCGGTCCTTTGTTGATGCTGCGACTGCGAGAAATGATATTTGTCCGCCAGAAAGCTTTCGGCGCGAACGATCCATCCCCCTTTTCCGCCATCACGACGGCGCGCGTATTTGCGGCTGGCTTGCCGGGTATCCGCGAGACGATAGTAATAATTTCTCCGCTCAATCCCGTAGGCATCAACAAAATGATCAGGTGCAGCCGTTATGGCCTGATGTGTGGCAGCAATAGTTTGCGGCCCCAGCACGCCGTCCACAGCAACGGCAATCCGCATCCGGTTCAACAGGCGCTGCAAAATTTTGACGGCGTTATTGCCAGCATTGACATACATATCAAAAACGCTTGGCTGAATTGCGGGTGGCAATCGGTCCAGTTTGGGGCCACGAAAGTAATGGTCAACGAAAATTTCGACCGCTTTTTCGGCCGTTAACAGGCGAACGTCTTGGGCATTCACAACGCCGTCACCGTCCAGATCCAGCCCGAGCCTGCGCATCGTATGCACCGTCACCCCGTGATTTGTGGCCCCGCCCGGATCATCGGGATCGTTGACATAGCCCCCTTCACGAGCAAGGATTTCTTGGGCAATTTCGGTCACGCTTTTCATCGTCATAGGTCCTTATCAGGTGATAGGACCGTAGCGTTGGATTGGTTAATTGGTCGCGTCAGCACCGTCCGGTGCGACGTAAACACCTTGTTCTTTTAACGCGTCGATGACTTCTTTGGGCATGTAGGTTTCGTCATGTTTGGCAAGGATTTCAACAGCTTCAAAGGTGCCGTTGATAAACCGCCCTTGCCCGACCATACCTTGGTTTTCCTCGAATAAATCTGGCAAAATGCCCGCATAAGTTACAGGAATTGTCGCGCCGCCATCCGTCACGGCAAACGAAACCTCATCGCCTTGGCCACGCGAGATCGACCCTTCCGCAACCAGACCACCTATGCGAAACAACTCTGTCTGGGGTGGCGGGGCTGCGGCGACTTCGCTTGGTGAGCGGAAGTAATTGATACCATCGCGCATGGCATAGCCAATCAGTCCTGTGGACAATGCCAGTGCCGCAAAGGCCAATACGATCACTTGTACGCGACGTTTCTTTTTAAGCCCCTTCATGGGTAAACCGGAGCCATCATCAGACCCGCCCCCTCATCCAGCCCCAACATCAGATTGGCATTTTGCAACGCCTGCCCTGATGACCCTTTGGTCAGGTTATCAAGGGTGGCGACAACAATTGCGCGCCCTGCGATCCGGTCGGCAACCACGCCGATGTGGCAAAAGTTGCTTGCACGGACATGCTTGATCGCGGGAACTTCGCCGTTTGGAAGCACCGTGACAAATGGCTCGTCGGCATAGGCCGCAGCCAATGTTTGATGGATCACATCGGCGTCGCCGTCGACATAAACAGTCGCCAGAATGCCACGGTTGGCAGGGATCAAATGCGGTGTGAATTGCACCTGAACGGTCCGCCCTGCCAGTGCCGAAAACTCTTGATCAAACTCCCCCAGATGGCGATGGGTGCCACCGACGGCATAGCCATGGGCGTTTTCGGACAATTCCGCATGAAGCAAATTTTCCTTGAGCGCACGGCCAGCGCCCGACACAGCGGCCTTCAGATCAATGACAATCCGGTCAAGGTCAATCACGCCTGCTGCAATCAGTGGCCGCAATGCATACTGCCCTGTCGCCGCGTTACATCCCGTACCCGCGACAAGGCGCGCATTGCGAATGTCATCGCGGTAAAATTCTGTCAGACCATAGACCGCTTGTTTTTGCAGCTCGGGCGCTGCGTGATCTTGCCCGTACCATTTGCGATAGGCCGCAGTATCACGCAGCCTGAAGTCAGCCGACAAGTCGACGATCTTCACGTGTTGTGGCAGCGTCGCGATCACCGCTTGTGATGTTGCATGGGGCAGCGCACAGAACACTAAATCAATGTCAGCGAAATCCACGTCTTCGATTTTAGTCAGGACCGGCAGATCAAGATGGCGCAAATGGGGGTACACTTTGGCCATCGTCATGCCCGCTTTGGCGTTTCCCGACAGGGCCGCGATGCGCAACGAGGGATGCGTCGCGATCAAGCGAACAAGCTCTGCACCCGTGTAGCCGGACGCGCCAAGAATGGCGATATTATGTGTCATGACGTTATCCTTTGGTCAGGATGTATGTAGGAAGGATTCAGGCAGCTTCAAATGTGATTTGACGTCGCAGGAATTGCGTGGCGCGTGATGACACTTGTTCAGGATCACCCGTCGTCAAAAACTTGCTGGTTTGCCCTGCTCCGATCATCTCGGGGCGGCGGGCCAGATAATCGGCAAAACTTTCTGCGACCAGCCCCGCTTGACTGAACACCTTCACGTCCGGCCCAAGGGCCGCTTGGAATGTTTCTTCCATCAACGGATAATGGGTACAGCCCAAAATCGCCGCATCCGGATTTGGCATTTTCCGCTTCAACGCGTCCACATGGCTGCGCACGAGGGCTTCGGCCAAGATGAAATCACCATCTTCGATTGCATCGACAACACCGCCGCAGGCTTGCGCCTCTACGTCGACACCGATGGCGCGAAACGCCAATTCACGTTGAAATGCACGGCTGCTGACGGTCGCAGGCGTCGCAAACAGGCCAACATGTTTGGTCGAAACCTCACGGGGGGGGGAATTGTCGCCCCATTGCCGCTCTGTCAGTGCCTCGATCAATGGGACAAATACGCCCAGAACACGCTTGTCAGAAGGGATCCACCCTTCTTGCATCCGACGCAACGCCGCCGCACTGGCCGTATTGCAGGCCAAGATCACCAGATCGCAGCCCTCATCAAACAACCGCTGTGTCGCACCAACCGTAAGATTATAAATATCGTCCGACGTCCGCACGCCATAAGGCGCGTTTGCACTATCACCAAGGTATACAAACGGCACATCCGGCAGGCGCGTTTGCAACGCATCCATCACTGTAAGCCCGCCCAAACCGCTATCGAAAACGCCAACTGCCATGATTTGCCCTATGCCTGTTTTACTTTTTAGAAACACATATGTGATTTGGTGATGACGATAATTCCATTCGGAACGGAAATCTATCGGATAACCCAACCTGTGCGAAGTTAGCACTTAGGTCACAGCTTATGACCCAAACACAAGATGTTTCCCCTCAACAATCATTTGCAACCCTTTATGCAGTGCCATAGTGCATATGAGCGGCAATATTTTCAAAGAGGCGCGCGATGGATTGGGACAAACTACGAATTTTTCACGCCGTCGCGGACGCCGGAAGCTTGACGCATGCCGGTGATACACTTCATTTGTCGCAATCTGCTGTCAGTCGCCAAATTCGCGCGCTCGAGGAATCGCTGAATACAACACTGTTTCACCGTCACGCGCGCGGCCTGATCCTCACCGAACAAGGCGAGTTGCTGTTTGACGCGACCAAGTCCATGAACAAACGCCTCGAGGCCGCATCAGCGCGCATCAAAGACAGTGAAGAAGAAGTATTCGGCGAACTGCGTGTTACGACCACCACGGGGTTCGGCACACTTTGGTTGGCCCCCCGCCTCCCGAAGCTTTACGAAAAATATCCCGACCTCAAGATTGACCTGATGCTCGAAGAGCGGGTTCTCGACCTGCCAATGCGCGAGGCTGATGTCGCCATCCGCATGAAAGAACCGTCGCAGGCCGACTTGATCCGCAAAAGGTTGATGTCCGTGCGCATGCGGCTGTACGCGACACAACAATACCTCGAGCAGAACGGCACGATGACCGACATGGACGAAATCAGCAATCACCGCCTGATTTGCCAAAGCTTGTCCTCCGCGCAGGTCGCAGCAGGTGCATCGCTTATCCAGCATCTTATGACTTTTGATGTGCCAAGCCTGTTCACCGTAAATAACTACTTTGGCGTTTTACAAGGCGTACTCAACAATCTGGGCATTGGTGTCCTGCCGGACTATGTCACCGAGGATTTTCCTGATCTGGTGCGTGTTTTGCCCGAGGTAGAATCAGGAGAAGTCCCTGTATTCTTGGCCTACCCAGAAGAACTGCGGCAATCCAAACGGATCAGTGCGTTTCGCGATTTTGTGCAAGACGAAATTTTCGCTCACCGCCGCAAAATGCGCGAGGCAAATGCACAGTAAATGAGCTGCGCGCCAACAGGTATGCAAAAAACGCATAGCGGCATTGCGCAAAAAATAGAGCATTTTTCTTGAACGGGCAAACAACGCACACTAACTAATCAATCGAAGGCGATGATGCTTTTACGCTCATCTTCTTCACCTCCCTGTTGGACTTCGCCGGGCCTTTGTGCCCGGCATTTTTCTGTCTGGGACTGCTTGTGCCTAAAAACTCAGCGCGGCACCTTCCCCTCACGACGTGACTGTCATAAAAGCGCACCTAACGCTAAGGGGACAGCTATGACCGAACCGACAATTACACCAGAACTTATCGCTACTCACGGATTAAGCCCCGATGAATACGAGCGAATTCTTGGCATAATCGGGCGCGAACCGACGTTCACCGAACTTGGCATCTTTTCGGCAATGTGGAACGAACATTGCTCTTACAAATCTTCTAAAAAATGGCTCAAGACCCTCCCGACAGAAGGCCCGCAGGTTATTTGTGGTCCGGGTGAAAATGCGGGGATCGTTGATATTGGCGACGGCCAATGTGTTGTTTTCAAAATGGAAAGCCACAACCACCCGTCGTATATCGAACCCTACCAAGGGGCGGCTACTGGTGTGGGCGGCATTCTGCGCGATGTATTTACGATGGGTGCGCGGCCCGTCGCTGCGATGAATTCCCTGTCTTTTGGCGCACCTGACCATCACAAAACCCGCCAGCTTGTGAATGGCGTTGTGGCCGGTGTGGGCGGGTACGGCAATTGCTTTGGCGTCCCGATGGTTGGTGGCGAAGTCCGGTTTGACCCTGCTTATAACGGCAACTGTCTTGTGAACGCTTTTGCCGCAGGTATCGCCGACACGGATAAAATCTTTTACTCTGCGGCCTCGGGTATCGGCATGCCTGTCGTTTACCTTGGCGCGAAAACGGGCCGTGACGGCGTGGGCGGCGCGACGATGGCCTCTGCGGAATTCGACGATAGCATCGAGGACAAGCGCCCCACCGTGCAAGTCGGCGATCCGTTCACTGAAAAGCGCCTTATGGAAGCCACGCTCGAGCTGATGGCGACCGGTGCCGTGATATCGATCCAGGACATGGGCGCCGCTGGTCTGACATGTTCTGCCGTTGAAATGGGCGACAAGGGCGGCTTGGGCGTCAAGCTCAACCTCGAAGACGTGCCGCAGCGCGAAGAAAACATGACCGCCTACGAGATGATGTTGTCAGAAAGCCAAGAACGCATGCTTATGGTTCTCAAGCCGGAGCTTGAGGCAGAGGCCCGCGCGGTTTTCGTGAAATGGGACCTCGACTTTGCCATCGTCGGCGAAACAATTGCCGAAGACCGTTTTCTTGTCCTGCACAACGGCGAGGTAAAGGCAGATTTGCCGCTGGCCACACTGTCCGGTTCGGCCCCTGAATATGACCGTCCGTGGGTACCAACCCCTGCCGCAGAACCCCTCGAAGATGTCGTCGGCGTCAACCCGATTGACGGGCTGCGCACCCTACTCAGCAGCCCGAACTACGCTGGCAAACAATGGGTATACGAACAATACGACCAACAGGTCATGGGCGACACGGCCCGCACACCGGGGACAGGATCAGGTATCGTGCGCGTGCATGGCACCGAAAAATCGCTGGCGTTCACGTCGGACGTAACCCCCCGCTACGTAATGGCAAATCCTGTCGAAGGCGGCAAGCAGGCCGTCGCGGAAGCCTATCGCAATCTGACTGCAGTCGGTGCAAAACCGCTCGCGACCACTGACAACATGAACTTTGGCAATCCGGAAAAGCCGGAAATTATGGGCCAGTTTGTTGGCGCGATCCAAGGCATTGGCGCGGCGGTATCCGCGCTCGATATGCCAATCGTATCCGGCAATGTGTCGCTGTATAACGAAACCGACGGTACGGGTATTCTCCCGACGCCAACGATCGGCGCGGTGGGCATCATTATGCATCCGGATGATATGATCATCGGCCAAATCCGCGAGGGTCATGTTCTATTGCTTGTTGGGGAAACGGCGGGTCACCTTGGCCAGTCCGCCCTTCTGGCCGAAGTTTACGGCCGCACCGAGGGCGACGCACCTGTGGTCGATCTGGCGGCGGAGAAGCGCAATGGGGAATTCATCCGCGACAATCATGGCATGATCCGCGCGTGCACCGATTTGTCCGATGGTGGGCTGGCCCTTGCCGCGTTCGAGCTGGCAGAAGAGGCGCAGATTGGCGTCACGCTTGATGCAGATGATACACCGACCTTATTTGGCGAGGATCAGGCCCGCTATCTGATCGCCTGCAACTTTGATCAAGCCGAAGACCTGATGATCAGCGCGGGCAACGCAGGCGTGCCCATTACAATGGTCGGCACGGTCGGCGGTGACCAAGTCACCTTTGGCAATTACACCCATGACTTGGCCGATCTGACCGCCACATTCCGCACCAGTTTCGCGGCTGCGGTGGCCTAAACGGCTGCTTTGGCAAAAATGTGTCCGCTGTAGGGTCCGCCCCTTGCCGCAAGCAAGGTCCAGCCATACCTTAGGGCAAAATGACAAAGGAAACGCGATGCCTATCACCGCCCACGAGATCGAGACACTACTGCGCGACGGCTTTCCCGACGCGAAAATCACCGTGCAAGGCGATGACGGCGCGCATTTCGCAGCCGAAGTCATCGACGCAAGCTTTGCTGGCAAAAACCGTGTTCAACAACAACGGGCCGTTTATGCCGCCCTCAAAGGCAAGATGGATGGGTCACATGGCGACCTCCATGCCCTCGCCTTAACAACAAAAGCCCCCGAATAGGAAAAATCATGTCCGTAGAAACTCAGATTAAAGAAACCGTCACCGCAAATGACGTCGTGCTTTTCATGAAGGGCACGAAATCTATGCCACAATGTGGTTTCTCGTCCCGCGTCGCTGGCGTGCTGAACTTCATGGGCGTTGAATTTGCCGATGTAAACGTGCTTGCTGACGAAGAAATCCGTCAAGGCATCAAGGATTTTTCCGATTGGCCAACAGTGCCGCAGCTTTACGTCAAAGGCGAATTTGTCGGCGGCTGCGACATCATCACCGAAATGACATTGTCCGGTGAGTTGGACACGCTTTTCACGGAAAACGGCGTAACATACGACAAAGAAGCAGCGGATAAAATCCGCGAAGCCAACGGTTAATCACGTTTCAAAAATGAAGACGGCCGCATCAGGGATAACCTGCTGCGGCCTATTTTGTTGGCGGTCGGCCTCAGGCTTTCTCGATCTGATCGGCAAGGCTCTCTGCTTGGGCTGCCAGCTCTGCCAATGTGTCGGTCACCGATGTCGGCACCACGGGCACTTCCACGCGGGTGGCGGGGCGCGATTCTAATGTATCGATTTGCGCCTGCAATTGGGCCAAACGCGCATCCGCTTGCTTAACCTTATCTTCTAAGCCCGCCGTTTTATCCGCAAGCATCAAACCCGCCATCAACAACATCCGTGCCTCTGGCATGCGCCCGATTTGTGATGACAAATGGGCCGCCTCAACGTCGAGCATGGCAGCCGCAGAATGCAGGTAATGTTCCTCGCCCTCTTGGCAGGCGACTTCAAACGTGCGGCCACCAATTGCAATTTCAATCTGTGGCATCGTTACGCCTCCTCAATCAGTGGTTTCAGGCTGGTCACGATCGCATCCATTTCGGATGCCTCGGACGCCCGTTGCGCTTGTAGCGCCTCAAGTTCGGCCAATGTCGCACGGTTGATCATCGCAGCATCAGCGGCATTTTCGGATGCTGCCGTGCGCAGTTGCGCCGTCACATCGCGCAAATCAGCGTTGGACGCCCGCAGCCGCTGGATTTCCGCATCAAGCGTCGCCAGCTGCCCATGATATTGGGCGGCCTTCGCCTCAAGCGCGCTGATCGTCGTGTCCTGACGCTCTTTTAGGGCTTTTACACGCTCTTCCAGTTGTGCGTTTGCCGTTCGTTCCTCATCAAGCTGCGCCAAAAGCGCCGCGGTCTGCCCGTCATCAACAGGGGCAGTCTCTTGCGCTGTCGTAACCTCGTCTTGGCGGGCCATCGCCTCGCGAATACGGTCAAGCGCCGTTGTTAAGCGCCCTTCTAATTCACTGATATCACTCATATGCCTGTCCTTATGACGATGCCACCGGCACCTGATTTGTCTGTCTGGTTTGCGGATGCATTGCCCTGCTTGTCGCGCGCAAAACCGAATCGAGCCTCTCGCGTTTCAGCCTAAGCCAACATCACGCTGCCAGCAAATATGCAGATATCAACGAAATGAAGAACTTACGACCAGTGCTTGATCTTGGCCCCTGCCCTGATATGACCGCTACAACTGTTCAAACAACGCCAACCAATAGGATTATCGCCTTGGATATTGCAGCCCTGCGCACAGCCCACCCTGACCATTGGATGAAGGCAGCCGCCATCCGCACCCTGACATTGGACGCAGTTGCCGCTGCAAACTCCGGCCACTCCGGTATGCCGATGGGCATGGCAGATGTTGCGACGGTTTTGTATCAAAACCATCTTAATTTTGATCCGACCGCACCTGATTGGGCGGATCGCGACCGCTTTATTCTCTCCGCCGGTCACGGCTCCATGCTGTTGTATGCGCTGATGTACCTGACAGGTTACGAGGATATCACGCTCCAGCAGATTAAGAATTTCCGCCAATGGGGTGCTAAAACTGCGGGCCACCCTGAATACGGCCATGCCCGCGGGATTGAGACAACAACCGGTCCTTTGGGGCAAGGCATCGCGAACTCGGTCGGTTTCGCCATCGCAGAAGAAATCCAGCGTGCGCGCTACGGCAAGTCCATCGTGAACCACCACACTTATGTGATTGCTGGCGACGGTTGCCTGATGGAAGGCGTATCCCAAGAGGCGATCAGCCTTGCAGGCATGCAAGAATTGGGAAACCTGATCGTCTTTTGGGACAATAACAACATCACCATCGACGGCACAGTTGATATTGCGGATAAAACCAACCAGCCCATGCGCTTTGCGGCCTCGGGCTGGCACGTGATCGAAATCGACGGTCACGATCCGGTTGCGATCAACGATGCGATCACCGCCGCCAAGTCCGATCCGCGCCCCTCTATGATCGCGTGCAAAACCCATATCGCATTGGGCCATGCAGCACAGGACACATCTAAAGGCCACGGCGCGCT
>Ga0114952_1003686_pt1 | contig 10744 bp, 7 predicted proteins | sample SidtaG_2_FD_87303 | JGI IMG/M metagenome (GOLD analysis project Ga0114952, IMG submission 87303) | Marine algal microbial communities from Sidmouth, United Kingdom - Sidmouth_Asex2 metaG | ecosystem: Host-associated > Algae > Red algae > Unclassified | place: Sidmouth, United Kingdom | collected... | reverse complement strand
ATTTAGAGTTTGGGCACCAAACGCAGATGCTGTCTATATTACTGGAAGTTTTAACGATTGGAACAATACAGAAATAAAACTCGATAATGAAGATAACGGATTTTGGTCTATAGCAACTGATAAAGCCATAGTTGGCGATGAGTACAAATTTTGCATAGTAAATGGCGACAAGGAATTTTTAAGAAACGACCCCTACGCCTATGAAATGACTAATAGTAACGGTAATTCTGTAGTTACCAATTTTAAGTTCGATTGGGAAGATGATGGTTTCGAAATAGAGGATTACAATAAACTCATCATCTATGAACTTCACGTAGGTACTTTTAATAGAAAAAATAAAGATGCGGTTGGTACTTTTGAAGATGTTATTGAAAAATTACCCTACTTACAGTCTCTAGGCATCAATGCCATTGAATTATTACCAATAGCAGAATTTCCAGGTGGTATTTCTTGGGGTTACAATCCTGCTGCACCCTTTGCTATTGAGCAAGATTATGGTGGTGCCTTAGGTTTTGCTAAACTAGTTAATGAAGCTCACAAAGCAGGTATAGCAGTAATTATAGATGTTGTTTATAATCATTTTGGACCATCTGACGTGGATTTATGGCAATTTGATGGTTGGTCTGAAAATGAAAAGGGCGGTATCTATTTTTATAATGACCATCGTTCAAAAACACCTTGGGGTGACACAAGACCTGATTATGGCAGACCTGAAGTAAGGCAATATATTAAAGACAATGCACTGATGTGGTTAAGAAAATTTCACTGTGATGGTTTAAGAATGGATGCTACAGCTTACATAAGATTTGAGGAAGGTGGCTTGGGAATGGATCCCGCCATTGAAGAAGGTAATTTAATGATTAAAGAAATTAATGGTGAAATTAAAAATCAATTTCCTAAAGCCATTCTTATTGCTGAAGATTTAAAGGGTCATAGCTACGTTACTGAAAAATTAGATAATGATGGTTTGGGATTTAATACCCAATGGGATTCTAATTTTGTTCATCCTGTACGCGAAGTCCTAGAAAATATTGGCGATGAAGACAGAGATTTGCAGAAAATTGTTGACGCATTAACTTTTAGATATAATCTCGATGTTTTTGGGCGAACTATTTATACGGAATCACATGATGAAGTAGCAAATGGTAAAGCTAGAGTTCCAGAAGAAATTCAGCCAGGTGAAGCCGATAGTGGTTTTGCAATGAAGCGTGCTATTCTAGGAATTGTTTTAGCTATGACAGCACCTGGAATCCCGATGATATTTCAAGGACAAGAATTTATTGAAGATGAGTATTTTAAAGATACAAAGGAATTGGATTGGAATAAGATGAAAGCGCATAAATCAGTTATAAAATCTTTTCAAAGATTAACAGAATTGCGCAAAGGTTTTGATGGGTGTCAAGGGTTTACTGGTCAATTCATTAATATCGTTCATTTTAATCAGGAAACAAAAATCTTAGCTTACCGACGATCAATGAGCGAGGATTTTAGAGACTCAACAACAGTTATCCTTAATTTCTCAAATACGGATTACAAACATTATGGTATCGGTTTTGATACCAACCAAAATACAAAATTGTTGTTTAATTCAGCCTCGAAGGAATACAGTGAAAAATTTTCTGATTTGGAAGTAAATGATTTGTCAATCGTAGATATGTCAATTGACCAATTTGAGAAAGGTGCGAAAGTGAATATTCCAGCTTATGCTGCGCTTATTGTTTAATTCATTTAAATAAAGAGAGGCAAGTATTTAAAATTAAATACTTGCCTCTCTTCAAACTTGATAGAAAACTACTCTTCCTCACTTTTACCATAAGGTTTCCAACCATCCTCTTGTGAATCATCTAAAGTCCAAATGCAGGTCAACATTTTTAGCAGATGTTTCTTTAAAGTTTACTTTAACTGGTGAGCGTTATGGTGGATTCGTGTTAAAATATAATTTTTGACTTATTGAGATTAACATGTTACTTTAACGATATACCTAATTACTAAAATAACCTTATAGTTCATTTTAGCAATACAGATAAGAAAAAAATCATATGTGTTAATTAATTTTCCGAATTAGCTAGATATTAGTTCATCAAAAAGTTAAACTATGGAAAATATAGAATACAGTGACCCAAATGCAAAACACGAATTGGATTTTCTAAGCCAATATCAAAATAAGGGCTACACAGCAAATTTTAGAGTTGAAAATAATAAATTGAAGTCATCAGAAAATGATTCAGTTTTCAATCCAGAACAAGTTAAAATTGTAGCAGAACATAGATTTGAGGGTATGAGCAATCCTTCAGATAATTCTATACTATACGTAATGGAAACTAATAATGGCCTTAAAGGTACTATTATTAATGCGTATGGTCCAGCTACAAATCTAGATGTGCATGAATTTATCGAATCTATTCCTAAAGAGAATACTGGGCATGATGACAGTATATTGAATTTGTCTTAAGAATTTATCAATCAAATCCAATTTTAAATGTTAGAAACGTGCTTTTCACCTAATAAAACTAAAATACCTTTAGGCATTTTAGAATCTATTGGCAATAGTCCAATCGTTAATCTAAAGCGACTCGACATTTCTGAGCACTTGAATGTATATGCTAAACTTGAAAACACAAATCCTAGCGGAAGCTTAAAAGATAGAACTTCATTATTTATTCTTAAAAAAGCGCTAAAAGATGGTTTAATAAAAGAAGGAAGCACAATTATAGAGTCGAGTTCAGGTAATATGGCATTAGGCTTAGCACAAGCTTGTTTATATCTAAAATTAAACCTCATTGTAGTCGTTGATCCTTACATAAATCAAGCAACTAAAGATTTGCTTAAAGTTTATGGTGCAAATATTCACGTTGTTACACAACCGAATAAACATGGCAATTATCTCGAAGCTAGATTGGAATGCGTGAAACAAAAATTACAGGAAGTCCCAAATAGTTTTTGGCCAAATCAATACGGTAATCCGAACAGTCCAAAAGCTTACTATGCCATGATGGATGAATTAATGAACAGTCTAAACCATAATTTAGATTACCTGTTTATAGCTACTAGTACATGTGGTACTTTAATGGGTTGCGCCAATTATCTTACAGTTAATAATTACAATACAAAGATTATTGCTGTAGATGCTAAAGGCAGCATTTTGTTTGGCGGAAAACCTAATAAGCGGTTAATTCCAGGTCACGGTTCTAGTGTACCATCAAAATTTTTAGACAGGTCTAAGATTCATGATATTGTTCAGGTTGATGATTTAGAATGTGTTATAGGCTGTCACAAACTTTTAAAATCTGAAAGCATTTTGTGTGGTGGCTCAACAGGTGGTGTCCTGTCTGCAATTAAAAAATACACTAAATACTTACCTTATCAATCAAGATGTGCCTTTTTAATTAGCGACAGAGGTGAAAGATATCTTAATACTATATATAACGATAGTTGGTTACACGAGAATTTTTCAACATTTAATAAATCTATAATATAAAAGGCATTAAAAAGCACTCTACAAATATTGCCATCATTGGTTTTGGTCCTAAAGGCTTATATGGACTTGAACGATTATTGGCAGAAATTGTGCATTCTAATTTTCAGAATTATATAAAAATCTACTTATTTAATGCCAATCCTTATTTTGGTTCAGGAAATGTATATCAGCCCAATCAGCCTGATTATTTTATAATGAATTATGCCAATCATAATATTGATATATGGCACGGTGATACTGAAAAAATCATTGTTAATAAGCCATTGACTTTTTTGGAATGGTTAAATAAAAATGGCTATACTGAAATCAGCAAAAATGGATTTTCTTCTAGACGAACCGTCGGTAAATATCTAAAATATGGCTTCAATGAATTAAAAAAGCATTGTCCCAAAAATGTCGAGATAATTGAACATGAAAAGGTAATAACTGATATTGAAAAAGTTAATGAATGCTATAATGTAACTTATAAAAAGGGAACAGCGCAAGAAACTTTTGATGTTGAATTTTCTCACGTATTTATAACTACTGGTCATTTGGGAAGTGGTGCAAATTTTCAAAATGAAGCATATAGTCAACATTCATATATTGACTTTATTTATCCAGTTGAGAAAAAGCTTAACGCTGTTAAATATAAACTCCCTGTTGCCATTAAAGGATTTGGCTTAACAGCAATTGATGCTATTTTAGCACTTACAGAAGGACGAGGTGGTTCATTTACTAAAACAATCAATAACAGCCTGAAGTACAATGCTTCTGGCAGTGAACCTAATTCAATCGCAGTATTTTCAAGGTCGGGTTTGCCAATGTTTCCTAGAAATGGAATTGAAGATAAAAATACTGTTCTGCATTATTTTAACAGTAAGTCGTTACGTAAAAAAAAATACAATAAACCCTATAATTTTGAAAACGAACTATTACCATTAATTAGGCAAGAATATATTTTTGCTTATTACAAAGTGCTATTTCATAGTTATGGATTACATCTTAAACCACATTCCAATTTCTCAGATGTTAAAAATGATATCGACCAATTTCATAGTCAATATCCAAACGAGGAACGTTTTAATTTTGAAAATTTTTTAAATCCGTTTCAGAATGCAAATCCTAGCCATGAGACTTCATATTCATATATTAAGTTTCTTTTGAATGAGGCTGAAAGAGGAATTGATAAAAGTCCTACGATGGCTGCTGCTGCTACATGGCGAAAAATTAGTTCTTTCTTTAATAAAATTTATAGCTTCTCAGGTTTGGATGGTACGTCGCAACAACTTTTTGACCAAAAATATCATTCGCACTTTAATAGAATTTCGTACGGACCACCAATTAAAAATTATGAAAAATTAATTGCACTTGTTAACGCTGGAATTTTAGATTTTACTTTCCTAAAAAGTCCTAATGTAAACTTCGATAAAAACTCAAAAATCGTTTCTCTTACCTCAAAGAATAATTCTGCTAATTTTTCTTATTTGATTGATGCTCGTATTCCTAAAAATCCTTACATAAATCACTCTTTATTTTCAAATTTGAAAATTAGAGGACTAGTGACTCAATTTAAAAATGATGATTATCAAGTAAACTGTCCGTCGCTTACAACACAAGGAAATCCCATAAATAATAACGGTGAAATTGAACAGGGAATAGTCGTTTATGGCACACCAACAGAAGGTATAACCTATGACAATGACACATTATCAAGAACACGCAACGATTTCGCATCTTCATGGGCAAAGAATGTTGTTCAGCATTCAAATACAATCAAATATAAACAATACCTAAAAGAGACTATAAATGCAAACTATTGATATAAATACGACAAGTAAACTCACACCAATTACTAAGCCTTGGATGACCGATTTAATGTCAAATCAAGTGGTACTCAATGAACTGATTGCTAAATATGGATCACCTATAAACATTCATAATCTAAAAAAGTTTTCAGAAAATATTCAAAATTTTAAGGATGTATTTTCTTATTACAATATTCAGCACCAAATTTATTACGCTCGCAAAGCTAATAAGACCAAAGCTCTAGCCAAACAAGCGTTGGCAGATGACGTAGGAATTGATACCGCTAGTTATAACGAGTTAAAGCAAGCTGTAGATTTAGGCGGAAAAGATACATCAGTCGTTTTAACTTCTGCCATAAAAACTGAAGAGCAAATATCCTTAGCAATTGCTAATGAGGTGACGATTATTATAGATAATGATGACGAATGCCAACTGGTTAATAGTATTGCAAAATCAAAGAGTAAGAAAGCTAAAATAGGATTTAGAGTTAGTGGATTTGTAATTGATGGGAAGAAACTGTACAGCAGATTTGGTTTTGACGTTGATACGGTGGTTAATTATATTAAAGATAACGTTGGTTCAGACAAAAATTATGATTCGCTTACTGTGGTCGGGTTGCATTTTCATTTAGATGGCTATTCGATTGAACATCGTGGCCTTGCAGCAATCGAATGTATGACTATTGCAAAAATGTTACGCAATGCGCTCTACCCAATTACCTTTGTAGATATGGGTGGTGGAATCCTAATTAATTACTTAAAAGAAGAATCACAATGGAACACATTTAAAGACCAACTCATTCAACAAACAATATTAGAACAAGAGCATCTAACCTTTAAAGGTGATGGCTTAGGTTTTACCAAAGAAGAGGATAAAGTTTATGGAAAACTAAATACGTACCCTTATTACAATTCAGTTAATGGCACAAATTTTTTAAAGGAAGTTTTAGAAACAAGGCATCCAATTACGCAAGTTTCGGTAGCTAAAATGGCTAAAGAAAACGATATTGAGCTGCGCATTGAGCCTGGACGTTCCTTGCTAAATGGTGTTGGGATTACGGTTGCTAAGGTTGCACATAGAAAAAAGGATAGCAAAGGTCAACATCTTGTTGGATTAGAAATGAACATGACACAAATGAAAACCTCCAGTGCAGATTATTTAGTGGACCCTTACGTATTATATAATAACGCCGAAGATAAAAAAATTGAAAACTCGAATCCTGTAGATGTTTATTTTACGGGTGCTTATTGCTTAGAGCGCGACATAATTCTAAAACGCAAAATATCTTTACCAAAGCTTCCAGAAGTTGGCGACTTGGTAGTGTTTGTGAATACAGCAGGCTATTTTATGCACTTTTTTGAAACTGAAGCTCATTTGTTCGAACTTTCAAAAAACCTCATCTATGCACCTGAAAAACGGGTGTCGTTATTAAATTTTATGGATGATGAGCGCATCGTGTAACTTCTCAAATATCTAAAAACAACGTAATTCAAAATATCATGGCAAAAAAAAAGACATCCGAAACACAAAAAACAAAAGACCTTAAGCAATTTGAAAAAGATGCAGAAAATAAGGTAATGACGACCAATCAGGGTTTAAAGGTTAATGACACTAACAATTCACTAAAGTCTGGTGAGCGTGGTTCTACTTTACTTGAAGACTTTTTACTTCGTGAGAAAATCACGCATTTTGACCATGAACGCATTCCTGAGCGCATTGTTCACGCTAGAGGAAGTGCAGCTCATGGATATTTTGAATTGTATGACAGCATAGAGAAATATAGTAAAGCTGGCATCTTTACAGATACTAAAAGAAAAACACCAGTATTTGTACGTTTCTCAACGGTCGCAGGTTCAAAAGGTTCGCCAGATTTAGCGCGTGATGTTCGGGGTTTTGCTGTCAAATTTTATACTGAAGAGGGTACTTGGGATTTAGTCGGAAACAACATGCCTATTTTCTTTATTCAGGATGCCATGAAGTTCCCTGATTTAATTCACGCAGTTAAGCCTGAACCAAACAATGAAATTCCGCAGGCGGCATCTGCACACGATACCTTTTATGATTTTGTTTCTCGTACTACGGAAACATTACACAACCATATTTGGGCAATGAGCGACAGAGCAATTCCTCGTAGCTTACGTATGATGGAAGGCTTCGGAATTCACACCTTTAGATTGATTAACGATAAAAACGAATCGCATTTTGTAAAATTCCATTGGAAACCAATTTTAGGTGTACACTCAGTAACTTGGGATGAAGCAGTTAAAATTAATGGTGCTAATTCCGATTTTCACAGGCAAGATTTATGGGATGCTATTGAAGCGGGCCAGTTTCCAGAATGGGAATTAGGTATTCAAGTTGTGGCTGAAGAAGATGAGCATAAATTTGAATTCGATTTACTCGACCCAACCAAGTTAATTCCAGAAGAATTAGTACCTGTAGAAATCATAGGTAAAATGACCTTAAACAGAAATCCGGAAAACTTTTTCGCAGAAACCGAACAAGTTGCATTTTTACCAGGTCATATCGTACCAGGAATTGATTTTACCAACGACCCATTATTACAAGGTCGCTTATTTTCGTATAGAGATACGCAGTTATCCCGATTGGGAAGTCCGAACTTTCATCAAATTCCTATTAACAGACCCATAACCGATGTTCATAATAATCAACGAGATGGTCATATGCAAATGGATATTCCAAAGGGAAATACGGCATATTTCCCAAACTCATTAGGTGGTGGCTGTCCGCATTTGGCAAAAATGAGCGAAGGTGCTTTCACATCATACGAAGAACGTATTGATGCAAAAAAAATAAGAACACGAAGTGAGAGCTTTAATGACCATTTTTCTCAACCTGCTTTATTTTACAGAAGTCTTGCGGATTGGGAAAAGCAACATGTTGCAGACGCCTATACTTTTGAACTTGGCAAATGCAAGCAAAAACCAATTAAAGAACGTATGCTCTGGTTAATTTCTCAAATCGACAAAAATTTGGCAAAGAAAGTAGCGGACGGATTAGGTCTAAAAGTGCCATCTAAAATCGATAAACCCATCAATCAAGCAATTGGTGCAGATGCCGAAGTAAAAAAGCATCAACCACCAAAGAAGAATAATTATTTGGATAAAGACCCAGCATTAAGTCAATCTAACACAAAATTCGATAGTATTGCTACACGACAAATTGCAGTGTTAGTAGCCGATGGATTTTCAATGAGCGATTTTAAGGCAATGAAAAAAGTATTGGAAAAAGAAAACGCAATGGTAAAACTAATTGCACCTCATGGTGGAACAATTACTTGTGATGAAGATATGGAACACAAAGTGGACGCTGCCATTATGACGACCGAAAGTGTTTTGTTTGATGCCATATATATTCCTGGTGGAAAAAAATCTGTGGGTAAATTATTAAAGGAATCTAAATACAAAAAGTTCGTCAATGAAGCTTTTAAACATTGTAAAGCGATAGCTGCTGATAATGAAGGGGAAAATTTAATTGATGCTACTTTCGTAGCTGATCACAAAGATGATAAGGCGGTCATAATTAATGGAAAAGCGAAGGATTTTGTAAAAGCCATCTCAAAACATCGAAATTGGGACAGAATGGAAATTGCAGAAAAAGTACCGGCGTAATTTAATTTAGAAGAATGGCATCATGGACACTTATTTTATAGTATTATTAATTATTGGACTTACAACATTGTTGGCTAGTTTTCTACCCATTTTGTTAAAAAAATTCAAAGTCAGTTTTACTATACCATTATTGTTTCTTGGTGCCATTCTTTATTACCTAAATGCACCATTACCTTGGCCAGACCCAATTTGGAAAATCGATTTAACGCTACGTTTCTCAGAATTGGTTGTTATTATAAGTCTTATGGTTGCTGGCCTTAAGATAGGGTTAAATTATTCTTGGAAAGAATGGAAAAACCCGTTGAGATTACTTAGTATTACAATGCCATTATTTATGGCATTTGTATTTTTGGTCTCCTATTATATTCTAGATTTTTCAGGTGCACTTGCACTATTATTGGCCGCGGTTTTAGCACCTACTGATCCTGCATTGGCTTCAGAAATTCAACTTAATAAAAAACAATCTGAAGATTCAAAAAATGTAGGCGCACAATATAACTTAACTGCGGAAGCTGGTCTTAATGATGGTTTAGCTTTTCCTTTTGTATTTCTAGCGATTTTATGGTCAAAGAATACGACTTTAAATGCTGATGTTTGGATGGAATGGTTGTCTTTCTATGTGCTATACAAAGTAGTTATTGGAATTTTAACTGGTGCTGTAATAGGTTTTTTTTACAGTCATATTACAACAAAACTTTCTGAAGGCAAAGAGAAAAAAATTCATCAGGCATTTGTTGCCTTATCATTAACACTTATATCTTATGGATTTGCAGAAATCATAAATTCTTATGGATTTCTGAGTGTCTTTTTTGCAGGGTTATTTGCGCATTACCATCAGCAAAGAGAGGATAAGGATAATCCTAGCGAACCGAGTTTAGGATTTATTACAAATATTGAAAAATTCCTAATTGTTTTTTGGATGTTGTTTTTTGGTGGTTCTATAATGGCTGGCATTTTAAATTTTATAACCTTAGAAATTGTGCTGTTTAGTCTTAGCTGTGTTTTAGTGGCTCGACCTATATTTGGCTACATTGCTCAATTTAATTCCAAGTTGAGTAAAAAGAAAAAAATGGCAATATCTTTTTTTGGGATTCGAGGTATTGGCTCAGTATTTTATTTAACGTATGCCATTAAAAACGGACAGTTTGAAAATACTGACCAATTATTTTCAATTATAGCTTTTGTCATTCTCATTTCAATTTTACTTCATGGATTTACTGCCAAAAGGTCGATTACGAAAATTGAAAATGAATAATTTTTAACTATGCTAATATTAACATCACATTTAAATGCAAAATTAAAAATAGTTTTTGAGCAATCGCTAAAAGCTTGTGGTATTTTCGATACAAATTTACATTCCTTATGGATGATAGTTTTGTCGAGTTTTGGAATTTATTCCGCAGTAATAATTTACACAAGAATCTTTGGCAAGCGAAGTTTTTCTAAAATGTCGAGCTCTGATTTTGCAATGACGGTCGCACTAGGTTCCATTACTGCTACTATTATTTTAGAGGAAAATCTAAAGGCTGTTCGAATAACCGAAGCCGATTTAAGGTCTAAACTTCGTGAGGCGAATGTTACTTAGCTTTCCGAAGTAAAAGCTGTTATTTTTGAGACTACTAGAAATATGGTTATGCTTCATAAAAGGGATGAAGACGGTATTGACGATTGGCTTTTAAAAGATGTACAACATTAATTATAGTATTATGGATTTTATAATTTCAGGATTTATAGCAGTAGTAATAATGACAATTTTTAGTGCATTATGGAATATCTTTACTCAGTTTGAGTTTAGAGAGCCTTCATTAATGGCTCAAATTTTCGAAAGTAAATTTAGTAATGCCTT
>Ga0114952_1003682_pt1 | contig 10757 bp, 7 predicted proteins | sample SidtaG_2_FD_87303 | JGI IMG/M metagenome (GOLD analysis project Ga0114952, IMG submission 87303) | Marine algal microbial communities from Sidmouth, United Kingdom - Sidmouth_Asex2 metaG | ecosystem: Host-associated > Algae > Red algae > Unclassified | place: Sidmouth, United Kingdom | collected... | reverse complement strand
TCGGACCCGAGAGCGCGGGGTCGGAGCCCGGCCCGGTCGCCTTCGGGCGCGGCGGCACGGCACCGACCGTCAGCGACGCCGACGTGACGCTCGGCTACCTCCGCCCGGAGGGTTTCGCCGAGGGGCAGCTCGCGCTCGATGTCGCGGCCGCCACCGAGGCGATCGGGGGCGAGATCGGTGCCGCACTCGAGCTCGATGCGATCGCGGCCGCCGACGGCGTGAGCCGTATCGTCGACGAGAGCATGGCGAGCGCCGCGCGCATGCACGCGGTCGAGTCGGGCAAGGATCTCGGCGCGCGCACGATGATCGCTTTCGGTGGCAACGGGCCGCTGCACGCCTGCCGCGTGGCGCGAAGCGCGGGCGTTCGCCGCGTGCTCGTGCCACCGGAGCCGGGTGTCGGCTCCGCGCTCGGCTTCCTGCATGCGCCGGTCTCCTTCGAGCGCGTACGGAGCCGCCACACACGGCTTCGGGAGCTCGACGCCGGTGCGGTGAACACGCTGCTCGAAGCGATGGAAGCCGAGGCCCGCGGCGTGGTGAGGCAGGGGGCGCCCGATGGCGAGTTGCGTGTCGCGCGAACCGCGTTCATGCGCTACAGCGGGCAGGGGCACGAGATCGACATCGCTCTGCCCGGGCGGACGCTCGGAGCGGAGGATCGGGAGACGCTGATCGACGCCTTCGAGCGAGCCTACGCACGCCAGTTCAGCCGTCCGGTACCGGGCATGGACATCGAGATCCTGAACTGGGCGGTGCGGGTGTCGGCACCGGCATCCGTCGTCGCCGATCCGATCACCGCTCGCCTCGTCGACGACGCGGCCGGAGGCAGCGGCGCCGAGCCTCCATCGCGCCGACGCGATTGGCGCGAGACGCGCGAGATCGTCTGTGACGTGAGCGGCGAGCGGGTGGCGGCCGTCTTCGTCCCGCGCGACGCGCTCGTGCCGGGTGATCGGTTGAGCGGTCCGGCACTGATCGCCGAGCCGCAGACGACGACGTTCGTCGGCAGCGACTTCGGCGCGCGGGTGGACACGCACGGCAACCTCGTGCTGACTCGGCTCGAGCCGAGCACGGCGGTCCGAGGCCGATGAGCGATCTCTCGCCCGCCCGGTTGCAGGTGATGTGGAACCGCCTCCTCGCCGTCGTCGAGGAGCAGGGCCAGACGCTGATCCGGGCGGCGTTCTCACCGATCGTGCGCGAGTGCGGCGACATCTCCGCCGGCGTCTTCGACATCGACGGGCGTATGCTCGCGCAGGCGGTCACGGGCACACCCGGGCACATCAACACCATGGCCGCGGCGGTCGGAACGCTGTGCGAGCGCTTCGCGCGCGAGACGATGCGCGAGGGCGATGTCTACCTCACCAACGATCCGTGGATCGCCTCGGGTCACCTGAACGACTTCCTGCTGATGATGCCGGTCTTTCGCCGTGGACGGATCGTCGCCTTCACCGCCTGCACCTCCCACCTGATCGACCTAGGTGGTCTCGGCATGGGGCCGGAGGGGTCCGACATCTACGACGAGGGTCTTCTGATACCGCCGTGCAAGCTCGTCGAGAAGGGGGAGCTCAACGCGCTGCTGCTCGAGCTGATCAAGGCGAACTCGCGCGAGCCGATCGCCAACGAGGGCGACATCTACGCGCTCGTCGCCTGCTGCGAGTCGGGGGCGGCGCGGCTGGTCGCGATGATGGATGAATTCGGGCTCGAGGATCTCGCGCCCCTCGCCGAGCACATCGTCCGCGCCTCCCGGCGCGGCACGCTCGCGGCGATCGCCGAGGTGCCGCCCGGCGTCTACCGCAGCCGCCTGCGCGTCGACGGCTACGAGCGCGAGCTCGAGCTGCACGCGACGCTCAGCGTGAGCGTCGAGGGGATGCGACTGGACTTCGACGGCACCTCGCCGTGCTCGAACAAGGGCATCAACGTGCCGTTGAACTACGCCGCCGCCTACTCGGTGTTCGCGCTGCGCTGTGTGGTCGGGCCCGACATCCCCAACAACGCGGGCTCGCTCGCCCCGTTCGTCGTCACCGCCCCGCCCGGTTGCATCCTCGACGCCCGGCGACCCGCCCCAGTCGCGATGCGTCACACCCTCGGGCAGATGACGCCGGATCTCGTGTTCGGCTGTCTGCACCAGGCGCTCCCCGATAGGGTGCCGGCAGAGGGGGCCTCGTGCATGTACGACCTGCCGATCCGGCACGCGCCGGAGGCGGCGCGCTCGGGCGGGCGTGAATTCGCCGTCGAGCTGGTGCACAACGGCGGCACCGGCGCCCGCCCGCGCTCGGACGGGCTGTCGGCGACCGCCTTCCCCTCGGGCGTGTTCGGCAGCCAGGTGGAGATCACCGAGGCGGTCGCACCGGTCGTCGTCTGGCGCCGCGAGCTCCTGCCCGACAGCGGCGGCGCGGGGCGCTTTCGCGGCGGGCTCGGGCAGCGGATCGAGATGAGCTCGGCGATCGGCGAGCCGTTTCTCGTGTTCCTCTCGGTCGAGCGGGTGAAGAACCCCGCGCGGGGGCGCGGTGGTGGCGGCGACGGCGCGCCTGGCAGGATACGTGTCGAGGGGTGTGAGGGGGATATTCCCGGGAAGGGCGTGCTGCGCGTCGAGCCGGGCGAGCGGCTGCGCTTCGACACGCCGGGAGGCGGCGGATTCGGGCCGCCCGAAGAGCGCTCGCGGGAGGACATCGAGCGCGACGTCCGGCAGGGTCTCGTCTCTCGGGCAGCCGCGCGCGAGCGCTACGGAGCCGACGGGTGATTCGTCCGCGCGCCCACGTGGCGGCGATGGCCGCCTATGCGCTGGCCGACCCGATCGATGCGCGGACGGTGTCGCTGGCGCAGAACGAGAGCGCGTTCGCGCCCAGCCCGCAAGCCCTAGAGGCAGGGCGGGCGGCGTTCGGCGACGCCCGGCTGTATCCCGACCCCGACTGGCGAGAGCTGCGCGCGGCGATCGCCCACGTGCACGGTCTCGATGCCGACGCGCTGCTCTGCGGGGCCGGTTCGATGGAGCTGATCGGCGCGCTCGTCGGTGCCTTCGCGGGCGAGGGCGACGAGGTGCTCGGCAGCGAGCACGGCTACCTGTTCGTCGCCACCGCCGCGATGCTGGCCCGGGCACGGTACGTGACGGCGCCGGAGCGGGAGCTCGCGGTGTCGGTGGACGCACTGCTCGCGGCGGTCACGGCGCGTACTCGGATCGTCGTCCTCTGCAATCCGGGCAACCCGAGCGGGACGCGCATCGCCAACGCCGAGATCGTACGGCTTCGAGAGGCGCTCGCGCCGCAGGCACTGCTCGTCGTCGACCAGGCCTACGCCGAGTTCGACGAGCAGGATCAGCGATCGGTGTTCGCGCTCGTCGCCCGCGGCGACACGGTGGTGCTGCGCACGTTCTCCAAGGCCTACGCGCTCGCCGGCGCACGGGTCGGCTGGGGGCTGTTCCCGGCACCCGTCGCGCAGGCGGCGAGAAAGCTTCTGAACCCGAACAACATCTCCGGCGTGAGTCAGGCGATGGCGGCGGCGGCGATGCGCGATCGGGACTGGACGCGGCGGATCGTCGAGCGCACGGCCTCGCGCCGGGACGCCTTTGCCGAGGCGCTACGTACCGCCGGCTACCGGGTACCGGAGAGCCACACGAACTTCGTGCTGATCCGTTTGGCGAATGCCGCCGCCGCGACGGAGGCCGAGCGGCGTCTACGTGCGGCGGGTGTGATGCCGCGCGTCATGGGCGGTTACGGCCTGTCCGATTGTCTGCGGGTGACGATCGGGCCGGAGGAGGCGATGGCGCGCGCCCTCGTCGTGCTCACCGAGCGTCGCGAGGGCGGTGAAGGTGAGCGGGCGACGCCGGACACCGCGACCGCCGAACGAGTGCAGTTGGGCGACGGCGAACGAGCGCGGGTGAGCGATGGCTTTGCGACCGAGACGGATGACCATGGCTCGGGTGGCGACGGCGCGTGGCGGACGAGCCACGGGGAGTTCGGATGAACGTCGAGGTCAGCCCCGAACCGGGCGCTACCGGCCGTGGCGGCGAGCACTGTTCCGACGCCCGCGGCGGCGCCCGTATCGGTGTGCTTGTGCCGTTCACGAACGTCAACCTCGAGCCGGACCTGGCACTCCTGTGCCCACCGACCTGCACGCTACACGTCGCCCGTCTCGGTGGCTACGCGGCCGAGAGGACGCCAGGGGCGGAGCAGATGGCCGGCCTCGGCGCATCCGACATGGGCGAGGCACTGCGGTTGATCGCGGGCGTTCGCCCACACGCCGTTCTCTACGGCTGCACCTCGGCGACGCTCGTGCACGGGCCCGGCTTCGATCGAGAGCTCGGCGCGAGAATCCGCGCGCTCTGCGACGCGCCCGCTCTGACCGCGGCGGGCGCCTTGCTCGTCGCGCTCGAGGCGCTCGGCGCGCGCCGCGTCGGCTTTTGCTCGCCCTATCTCGGCGAGATCAACGAGCGCGCCGTCCGCTTCCTCGCCGAGGCGGGCGTCGGCGTCGTTCGGCGAACGGACATCGGTCGCGAGCTCGGCAACTACGCTCAGGGCGAGCTGGCGCCGGAGGAGGTATACGAGCTCGGTCTGCGGGCCGACCATCCCGAGGCCGAGGCGATCGTGCTCTCCTGCACGGACATGCGAGCGGTCGAGACGATCGAGCGACTCGAGAGCGCGCTCGGCAAGCCGGTGGTGACATCCAATCAGGCGTTGGTGTTCGCGCTCCTGGGGCAGCTGGATCTGCCGCACCGGGCGGATCTGCCGGGTCGACTGTTCGAGTGCCGCGCCGCCTCGGCGCCAACGCTCACGCCGTCCGAGCGTTCGATCGATCGCGAGAGCCAGCCGTCGGGGAGGCCGCTGTCGGCGAGAGGGGAGAGGCGCTGATCGGCGCGATCGTGCGACGCCCGGGCGCGCCGAGCAGACGCGTCGTACGTCGCCGTCGCACGCGAGCGGTATCGGAGTGGGTCATCGTGGCCCGGCTTACGGCTCCCCGCTCCCGATCGCCTCGCGGCGGCGGGCGACGTAGGCGTCGAGCGCCTCGCGCACGCCCGGATCGAGGGTTGGCTCCTCGTAGTCGGCGAGCGCCTTCTGCCACAGTGCGGTCGCGCGCTCGAGCGCGTCGCGCGATCCGCTCGCCTGCCAGCTCTCGTAGTTCTGCCAGTCGGAGAGGAGCGGGCGGTAGAACGCGTCCTCGTAGCGGAGCATCGTGTGCTCGGCGCCGAAGAAGTGTCCGCCTGCCGGAACCGAGCCGATCGCCTCGAAACCGAGATCGTCGTCGGTGAACGGTACCGGGCGCAGCAGCTCGATCATGTTCTGCAGGATCTCCACATCGAGCACGAGCTTCTCGTAGGAGGCGGTCAGCCCGCCCTCGAGCCAACCGGCGGCGTGGTAGATCATGTTGCCGCCACCGAGCACGGCGCCCCAGGTGGACATGCCGGTCTCGTAGGCCGCCTGCAGATCGACCGCGTTCGAGGCGTTGGCGTTAGAGGTGCGGTAGGGGAGGCGATAGCGCCGGGCGAGCTGCCCGGCGACGAGGTTCGCCCGCGCGTTCTCGGGCGTGCCGAAGGCCGGTGCGCCCGAGCGCATGTCGACGTTCGAGGTGAAGGCGCCGTACATGACCGGCGCACCCGGATTGACGAGCTGGGTGAGGACGATGCCGAACAGCGCCTCGGCGTTCTGCTGGGCCAGTGCGGCGGGCAAGGTCACCGGCGTCATCGCCCCCATCAGCGTGAACGGCGTGATCGTCACCGGCTGGCCGTGCTCGGCCATCGCGACGAGACCCTCCACCATCGCCTCGTCGAGAAGCCGCGGCGAGTTGACCGAGATGATGGTGATGACGCCCGGATCGCGGCGCATCTCGTCGATGTCGATGCCGCGCGCGATCGCCATCATCTCGATCCCGTCGAGCGCCCGGCCGCGGCCGATCGCCGTGCAGTGAAAGGCGAGGTCGCTGAGTGCGAGGTTGCTCAGGTAGGTGTCGAGATGGCGCGAGTTCGCCGCAAGCTCGACGGGCGAGACCACCTGGTTGCCGATCAGGTGGATCGCGTTGAAGTGATGGGCGAGGCGGACGAAGTTGTCGTGATCGACGAGGTTCCCGGTGCGACGGCCGCCGACGCAATCGTGCACGTTGGGAGGGCCCGCGACCAAGCCGAAGCAGAGCGAGCTCCTGCCGATGCTCAGGCGTTTGGCGGGATTGCGCGAGGTCAGCGTGAAGGTTTCGGGCACGCTCTCGAGGGCTTCGGCGACGATGCTCTCGTCGATGCGCACGAGCCCCGTGTCGCGCTCGACGATCGCGCCGGCGCTCTCGAACAACCCGAGCGCCCGCTCCCCCATGACGCGCACGCCGAGCTCGGAGAGGATACGCATCGATGTGCGGTGCAGCGTCTCCACCTGCTCCTCGTCGAGTAGCTCGAGCGGTCGGTAGGGGTTGCGGACCTCGGTCCGGGGCAGCTGCGGTATGCCGCCCCCGGTGCTCCGCCGCGGCTTCGATCCGCGCCGTCCGCGGCGGCGTGCGCCTCCCTCCCCGGTCTCCGTCATCGTCGTCTCTCGCATCTCAGTAGCCCCGCTCCGGGTCGACGATGTTCTCGAGCGCCTCGCCGCGCCGATAGCGCGCGAGGTTGTCCGAGAACATCGCCACCGACGCGAGTTGCCAGCCGTCGTAGACCGACGAGCAGTGGGGGGTGATCAGAAGATTGTCGGCGTCCCATGCCGGGTGCCCCGGGGGCAGGGGCTCGGTGTCGAAGACATCGCGGGCCGCCGCCCGCAGAGGGCCGTCCCGAAGCGCCTCGAGCATCGCCGCCTCCTCGATCACGCCGCCGCGCGAGACGTCGATCAGGATCGTCCCGGGGCGCATCGCTCGGAACGCGCGCCCGTCGACGAGCGCGCGGGTACTCGGCGTGAGCGGCACGGCGCAGACGACGACGTCGGCACGCTCCCAGAGCGAGGGCAGCGCCTCGATGCCGTGCACCTCGTCGACGCACGCCGTCGGGCGGGGACGGGCGCGTACCCCGAGGGTGGTCAGACCGAGCGCGCGCATGCGCCGAGCGACGGCGCGTCCGGTGTGGCCGAGCCCGAGGATCAGCACGGTACGCCCGGCGACGGGCTCGACCCGTCCGGCGATCCACTCCCGGCGCGCCTGCGCGCGGCCGAAACGGTGAAGATCGAGCGTGAACGACAGGAGCGTCCCGAGCACGTATTCGGCCATCGTGTCGGCGGCGACGCCGGCGGCGTTAGTGACCGTCAGCCGCGTGCGATCCCATGGGGCGAGATGGTCGGTACCGGAACCCGCGACCGACACCCAGCGCACCGTCGGCGCGTCGAGCAAGGCCGCGCGCGGAAAACGATCGGTACCGTCGAAGCGCTCGGAGAAGACCACCTCGGCACCGGTTCGCTCGAGCAGTGCGGGCAGGCCCGCGTAGCTGTCGCAGGTGAGCACCTCGAGCGCCGGATGCGTCTCGCGCAGGCGCTCGACGGCGGGACCGGGGTCCGCCACGTGCAGGATCACGACCGGCGTCGTCTCGCCGCTCGGGGCCGCGTCGTTCATCGGAGTCTCCGCGTCGGTTGTGGGGGGGCGGGGCGAGCCGGCGACCTCGAGCGATCAGGGCGCCTCCAACAGATGCGTGCTCAGATCCGCGAAGCGGCTGCTCGGATCGACCAGTCCGAGCGTTGCCTCGCGCAGCGCCCGCGCGCGCCGCTCGCCGAGCACGGGAGCGGCGAGCTCGGTGAACTTGGCGACGACGGCGTCGGTGTCGAACGGGCGGGAGGGACCGCCGCGCGCCTCCGTGTCCCCCGAGCGCAGCGCGCGACCGTCGTCCAGCAGCAGCTCGACATCGGCCCAGCGGCCGGCCGGGAAACGCCGCTCGTGCCGATGTGCCTCGGCAACTGTCGTGCGCGCCACGATCGCCTCGACCCGTCGGTCGGCGAGCGCCGCGCCGGCGATCTGCTCGAGACCGATCCGTCCGTGCACGAGCATGCAGGCGACGGCGAACGGCAGGCTGTACTGCGCCTGGGAGGTCGTCTCCGGCATGCGGGCGAACAGCCGTGCCGCGTTGGCGAAGGTGTGGACACGTACCCCGGTGATCTGCGCCGGCTCGACCCCGTGCGCCGCGCGGAGCTCGCGCGCGGCGTCGATCGCCGGGTGCGCCCAGCGGCACACCGGGTAGGGCTTGACGTACTGGTGCTCGATCTGCCAGAACCGACCGAGGTCGGCCCAGTGTTCGACCACCTCGGATCCTTCGATGGTGAGGGCGGGCGCGCCGCTCGAGCCACGCTCGGCGAGAATCGCCGCCGAGACACCGGCGAGCGCCCCCCAGCCCGAGCCGTCGTGGAGCATCGTCGGGTGGGCGATCTCGCGCATCATCTGGCTGCGCGGGCCGTGGTACTCGGCGATGCCGAGCGCCTCGCGCAGCGTCCGGGCGTCCAGGCCGCGAAGCCGTGCGGCGAGGGCGGCGACGCCGAGCGCGTTCCATGCCCCGGAGGTGTGGTAGTCGGACACCGTCGCGTGCAGCGCGATGCCCGCGCGGCCGGCCACCTCGTAGCCGACGATCAGCGCCGCCAGCGCCTCCGGCCCCGAGAGGTCCGGGCGGTGCTGAGCCAGCGCGACCAGCGCGGGCACCACGGCGACGCCGATATGGCCCTTGGTCGGGTTGTAGCCGTCGTGACCGTCGAGGTTGTCGATCTGGGTCGCCGCGGCATAGGCGGCGCCGGCAACGCTCGCCGTCCGCCCGTCGAACAGCATTCGCGCCGCGTAGGCCGGCTCCGCCGTGCCGTACAGAAGCCGGGCCGTCTCGCGCGCGATGCGCCCGGCCTCCATCGGCGCGGCGGCGGCACCGATGCCGAGGGTATCGAGGAGCAACCGGGCCGCCGTCTCCCGGGCGCTCTGCGGCATCGCCTCCGGGGCACGCTCGAGCGAGAACGCACAGACCCGTCCGATGACGCTCTCGGCGGAGCGCTCGTCATCGCTCGAGTGCTCGGCTTGCGCTTGCCTCGCCACTGCCGTCTCGTCGGTGCTCATCTCGTCAGTGCTCGTCTCGCCGGTGTTCTCACCCCTACCAGAGTGCCGGCGACTACTTTATTTTTATCCGCCGCTCGATGCACACGAAGATTTTCGCAGTGTGTCCTAAAAAAAACGTTGCCGTCCCGGTCGGGATCGGCTGTACTCGAGAGCGTTCGGAAACCGCGACGAGCGAGACGCCCGATGAGCCGTCCCCCGCCTCCGTTGAACTACATCCGCTCGTTCGAGTGCGCCGCGCGGCATCTGAGCTTCACTCTCGCCGGTAAGGAGCTCGGTTACACCCAGGCGGCCATCAGTACTCATATCCGGGCGCTCGAGCAGTACATCGGCCGACCGTTGTTCCACCGCCGGCCACGCGGTCTCGCGTTGACCAACCTCGGCCAGGCGTTCCTCCCGACCCTGCGGCCCGCGCTCGCGCAGATCGACGGTGCCACCGAGGCGATCGTGACGAGCTGGGGCGACAATCGGGTGATTCTCGGCTGTCCGATGAGCCTGGCCGAGAACTGGGTCGTTCGCCACCTGGTAGGGTTCTCCGCCGCCCACCCCGAGATCGAGCTCGTCGTCCACGGCACGGTCTGGGAGAGCCCGCGCGACCCGATCGCGGACCTCACGATCACGCTCGAGCGTGACGACGAGCCACCGAGCGAGGGGCTGCGGCTGTGGAGCGAGCGTCTGAGTCTGGTTTGTGCGCCGGGTGTCGCCCGGTCGATCAAGAGCCCCGGGGATCTCGAGGCGGTGGCCAAGATCCTCGTGCTCGGGCGTCAAGAGTACTGGAGCGTGTTCGCCGAGGCGCTCGGCATCGAGCGGCTCGATCTGGACAAGGGGCTCAAGACCAACGCTTCGAACATCGCCCTCGAGATGGCGGCCAACGGGCTCGGATTCACCGTCTCACTCGCGCACTTGACGGGCGCCTACGTCGAACGAGGGCTTCTTGAGGAGCCGTTCGCGCTCGCGCCCCCCAGTCCCTGGAGCTACTACCTCGTCTCGACCGGGCTGTCGCGCGGCAGCGCGGCGGAGCGACTGAGGCGTTGGCTCGTCGCGGCCGCCGCGCCAGCGGGTACGTGAGGGCGTCGTCCGCACGCTCGTCGTTGCGCCGTCGGGGCGGACGCGCGCTGCCCGCGGCGGCGAGCCGCTCGCTTGCAGGGTCGGGGCGGACGGTAGAGAATGCGCCGCCGCTCGTGCCACGCGGCCGCCTAGCCACCGATCGAGAGTCGACGCTGATGATCGCATCCCGCCCCGCTCTGATGGACGAGGTTCGCCGCCGCTTCGCCCACGTCGACGAGTGCCCCTGGCAGGGCGAGCGCGTGTTCTTCGAGAATGCGGGGGGCGCCCTGACGCTGAATTCGGTGGTCGATGTCACGGCACGCTTCGCGGCCATCCCGGACAACCAGGGACGCGACAACCCGGCCTCGCGCGAGCTGGTACGCCTGATCGAGAAATGCAGGGCCGACACCCTGTGCTTCATGAACGCCGGCGCCGGCCAGGTGATACTCGGGGAGAGTGGCACCGAGCTTCTCTTTCGGCTGATCGGTAACGCCTGCCTCGGCACCGAGAGCGGGGGCGAGGTGCTCGGCAGCTCGCTCGAGCACCCCGCCTCGCGAAGCGCCGCGGCCCGTTGGGCCGAGCTCTCCGGCAAGCGGCACGTGCTCGCCGCGCACGACTCGGCGACCGGCTCGGTCGATGCCGAGGCGTACGCGCGTCGCGTGACGCCGGAGACGCGTGTGGCGACGATCGTCCACACGTCTCCGGTAACGGGTATGTCGGTCGATGTCGAGACGATCGTGCGCGCCGTG
>Ga0114952_1003678_pt1 | contig 10763 bp, 11 predicted proteins | sample SidtaG_2_FD_87303 | JGI IMG/M metagenome (GOLD analysis project Ga0114952, IMG submission 87303) | Marine algal microbial communities from Sidmouth, United Kingdom - Sidmouth_Asex2 metaG | ecosystem: Host-associated > Algae > Red algae > Unclassified | place: Sidmouth, United Kingdom | collected... | reverse complement strand
GCGATACGGTTCGCGACGTCGTAGCTCTGCCCGAGCTCGCACTTGATGCGGATGAAGTAGAGGCGCATGGAGGAGTTTGGGGGAATGCGAAAGCGCGTGCGCGACGATTCAGGTCTCCGCGACATCCCTCCGCTCGATGCCCGCGACGATGCGGCGAGTGATGTCCTTGACCTCGCCCGTGCCGTCGACGCGGACGTAGGCCGGCGCTCCCTCGTCACCGCCATCGGCCCACTCGCCGTAGTACCCCTTCAACGGCGCGGTCTGATTCTCGTAGACCGAGAGTCGGTGACGCACCGTCTCCTCGCTGTCGTCGTCCCGCTGGATCAGGGGCTCGCCGGTCACGTCGTCGCGGTCAGGCACCTTGGGGGGGTTGTAGTCGACGTGATAGACGCGCCCGGAAGCGGGATGGGTACGCCGCCCGCCCATGCGCCGGACGATCTCGTCGTGATCGACATCGATCTCGACCACGGCGTCGATGCCGATTCCGGCCTCCTTCAGCGCCTCGGCCTGGGCGAGCGTGCGCGGGAAGCCGTCGAACAGGAAGCCGTTGCTGCAGTCGGCCTTCAGGATACGTTCGGAGACGAGCCCCATGATCAGCTCGTCGGAGACCAGGTCACCCCGATCCATGACCTTCTTGGCCTCGACCCCGAGCGGCGTGCCGGCCTTGACCGCCGCGCGCAGCATGTCTCCGGTCGAGATCTGGGGTATGCCGTAGCGGGAGGTGAGCGCGCCGGCCTGCGTGCCCTTTCCGGCACCGGGGCCGCCCAGCAGGATCAAGCGCATATGTGCTCCGGGTGACAAGCTCTCGAGATTGCACCGAGGGTACGCAAATCGGTCCTCGATTGCACGGCCGCGTCGGTCGCCTCGGCCGGGACGCCTCGTCGGCACGCCGCGGAGGGCGTTCGCGAGGAGCGCCTCGAAGCCGGGAGCTCGCGAACGCGGCGGCGCGCACGTCGACCCGCGCGTTCCGGTGCGTTCCGGTGCGACAATGTCCGGCATGTCCATCGATGAGCTGCGTCGGGATCGGGTGCTCGACGCCGAGCTGCCCGGAGCGAGCCTGACACTGCACACGACCTGGGGTCTGTTCTCGCCGCGCGCGGTCGACGAGGGCAGTCGGCTCTTGCTCGAGCACCTGGACGTGGGCACCGACGAGGTCGCGCTCGATCTCGGCTGCGGCTATGGCCCGTTGGGGCTCACGATCGCGCGGCAGGCACCGAACGGACGGGTGCACCTCGTCGATCGGGACTTCGTCGCCGTCGACTACGCGCGGGAGAACGCGCGGCGCAACGCTCTGGACAATGTCGAGGTCTACCTGAGCAACGGCTTCGACGCCGTGGCCCCCGATCTTTCCCTGACGCTCGTCGTCTCGAACCTCCCGGCGAAGGTCGGCAACGAGCTGTTCCGACTGCTCTTCCACGACGCGCACGCGCGCATGGTGCCCGGCGCACGCTTGGTCGTGGTGACGATCAACGGTCTTCGTGAGTTCGTCAAGCGCGAGTTCACCGCGACGTTCGGCAACTGCCGGAAGCTCAAGCAGGGCAGGAGCTATACCGTGTCGATGGCCGTGCGCGAGCCCTGAGCGGCACTCCGGCCGAGGCGTCGACGGGTGTCTCGATCGCTACCCTCACAGCGGCAGGTCGAGTCCGGGGGAACCGCCCGCTGACAGCCCGCGCAGAGCATGGCCCCGGTCGGCACGAGGGTGCCGTCGATCTCCACGCGTTCGTCGAAGACGAAACAGCTCCCCTCCCAGTACGCGTCGCCGCAGCGCTCGAACCAGTTCAGCACCCCGCCCTCGATCTGCCAGACTTCGCGGAAACCGTGCGCGAGCAGCCACGGCGCCGCCTTCTCGCAACGCACCCCTCCCGTGCAGAACGTGACGACGGGCCTGTCCGGGTCGAGCCGCCCGTCGGCGACGGCGGCGAGAGCCGCGTCGCCGAAGTCGCGAAAGCGCTCGAGCTCGAGCCGGGTGGCGGCGGCGAAGGTACCCGAGTCGACCTCGTAGGCGTTGCGCGTGTCGAGCAGGGTCAGCTCGCGTCCCTCGTCGAGCCAGCGTCGAAGCCGTTCGGGAGCGAGTGCCGGAGCGCTCGGGTGGGAGCGCCGTCGGGCGGCGGCTTCCGCCCCTTCGAAGGCGATGATCTCCTCGCGCACGCGCACCTTCAGACGAGCGAACGGCAGCGTCGCCGAGCGGCTCTCCTTGAGCCAGAGATCGGCGAGCGGCGGATCGGCGTCGAACACCGCCCGCGCGGCCTCGCAAGCGGCGCGGTTTCCGGCGAGCGCGACGTTCACCCCTTCGGCGGCGAGCAGAACGGTGCCGCGCACCTCCGTCGCCTCGAGGGCGAGCTGCAGCGCGGAGCGCCGTGCCGCGAGCTCGTCGAGCGCCACGAAGCGGTATCCGGAAAGGTTGACGACAAGGTGATCGGCCATCGGGGCTCGGGTGTACTACAGTTCCACCAAGAGCCTCGATTCTATCCCGCATTCGACCGGCGATCCGGGGGGGGCGGGCCGCCCGGGCGGCCCGATTCGTGCAGCGCCGCCGAGTGAGCGTCCGGTACGAGAAGCGCGATGAGCACTGATCAGCACGTCCCCGGCGCGTCGGGTTCCGGCGCGTTCGCCCCGTACGCGCTCGTCCTCGCCCTGGTGCCGGCCGGCCTCCTCGCGCTGCTGCCGAGCGCCGGGTGTGCGGCCGATGTCGCCTCCGAGACGGTCGCCGAGTCGCCCGCCGATTCGGCGTCGGCGAGGGTGCCGATCGACGAGCGTCTCGCCGCCGAGCGCGAACGCTTCGTCGCCGCCCGGGAGGCGCTCGCCGTCGGTGACCGAGCGCGTTTCCTCAAGCTCGAGGCGCAGCTGATCGACTATCCGCTGCACGACTACCTCGTCTACGCGCGTCTGCGCGAGCGCCTTCGTCGCGAGCGGCCGACGGCGGCCGATCTCGCCGCGATCGAGGCGTTCGTGGAGGCCTCCGGCGACGAAGCCCTCGCGCGCCGACTCGTACGCACCTTGCAGGACCGTCTGGCCGAGACCGAGCGCTGGGAGGACTTTCTCGCGCTTCGGGGAACCCGGCACGCCTCTCGTATGCCGTGCACCACCCTCCTCGCTCGTGAGGCGACGGCGCCGCCGACGGCGTTCGACGAGGAGACGCTCGCGCTGTGGATCGATCCAACGCCCCTGTCGAAGGATTGCGCGGCGGCGCTCGAGGCGCTGGAGCGGCGTGCGTCGGTACCCGTGACGGCGCTCTGGGAGCGTATCCACGCGGCGATGAAGGCCGACCGTCCGGAGCACGCCGAGTCGGTGCTCGGTCACCTCTCGACCCGCGATCGCCGTCCGGTCGCCGCCTGGATCGCCGCGCTAGAGGACCCGGGAAGCTACCTCCGCAGCGGCGCGCTCGCCTCCGATAGCTCGCTCAACCGTCGTATCCTCGCCGATCTCGTGTACGCCTGGTCGAGCGCGGACACCGAAGCGGCGATGATCCACTGGCTCGAGGTCAGGGGCGACTACGCGTTCTCGGCCGACGGGCGGCGTGAGACCGACCGCGCGCTCGCGATGCGTGCGGCCTATCGGCGCATGCCGGAGGCGGGCGACTGGCTCGATGTCGTCGAGACGCGATCGGACGATCTGGAGTTGCAGGAGTGGCGTGTGCGCGTCGCGCTGCTCGCGGGCGACTGGGACGAGGTGCGGCGCAATATCGCGCGCTTGCCGCCCCGCGAGCAGAAGGAGGACCACTGGGCCTATTGGGAGGCGAGGGCGCTCGAGAAGGCCGGCGAAACGACGGCGGCACGCGCGATCTACGCCCGTCTCGCCGAGCTCCAGTCCTGGCACGGCTTCCTCTCGGCCGAGCGGATCGGTCGCCCGCACGCGATCGAGGATATCCCGATCGTCCCCGTCGACGGCACGCTCGAGCGCTTGGCCGCCGAACCGGCGCTCGTGCGGGCTCGCGAGTACCACCACGTCGGGCTCGGCCACGAGGGGCGGCGCGAGTGGAACGACTGGCTCGCCGATCGCGGCTCGGGGGAGGCGGCCGCGGCGGCGGCGCTCGCCGCCGCCTGGGGTCTCGGCGACCGGGCGATCTTCAGCGCGGGCCGTTCCGGCGAGCTCGGCAAGCGGGCGCTGGCCCTGCGCTTTCCGGTGCTGCACGCCGAGACGGTCACCGCCGCCGCCGCCGAGCAACGGCTCGAGCCGGCCTGGGTCTACGGAGTCATGCGTCGCGAGAGTGCCTACATCGCCGATATCCGCTCCAGCGCCGGGGCGATCGGACTGATGCAACTGATGCCGACCACGGCGACCTACGTCGCGAAGCTCCGCGGCGAGGCCGACTGGCGCGGCGATCTGACCGACCCGGAGACCAACATCGCGTTCGGGACGTTCTACCTTCGCCACGTACTCGATCGTTTCGACGATCACGTGGTGCTCGCGACGGCGAGCTACAACGCGGGGCCGAGCCGAGTGGCGAAATGGCTCCCCGACGACGCGTCGATGGAGGCCGATCGCTGGATCGACACGATTCCCTACACCGAGACCCGTCGCTACGTGCGCGCCGTGCTCGCCTACGCCGCGATCTACCACGAGCGCCTGACGGGCGAAGGGTTCGAGCTCGGCGAGCGGCTCCGTCCGGTCCCGCCTCCCGACGGGGGCGAGGAGGAGGACGCGGCGAGCAAGGAGGGCGTGTTGCCGGAGACGGCGAGCGGCTGAAGGGCGGCCTACGGCTCGTATCGTCCATCCTCGCCGGAAGCCGGTCTCACATCGCCCGTCTGACGTGGAGCTCGACCCGCTCGACGCCCTCGAGACCCAGTAGCGAGCGCTCGATGGCGCGTTCGTCGGTGGCGCTCTCGAGGTTGCCGGTGACGACGGCCACGCCGTCGGCGAAGCGGACGTGCACGTTGCCCGAAGCGGTCATCGCCTCCCGCGCGGCACGTTGGAGAGTGGCCCCGCTCGGCTGAGCGCCGTCCGGTGCCCGGGCGCCGGAGGCGCAGCCGCCGAGCGCGAGCGCGAGACTCGTCGCGAACAGCACGCCGCGTCCGAGGCGGCGTCCGCCGATCGGCCTCGGGATCGAGGGGGCGGGGCGCTCGCGCCGAGCGTGCTCCGTCCTCGAGACGGGATCAGTCGCCATTCGGATTCCTCTTCGCGGTTTCGAGGGGGCGCCACTCGTCGCGGGCGCCGGACGTATACTCGACGCTCCGACCCACTTTCGCGAGGTTAGTGCCCGTGTCCGTCGCTACCGAGATCAACGACATCGTCGTCGACGCGCTCGCCCCGGTGCGGCTCGATGTCATCGACGAGAGCCACCGGCACAACGTACCGTCGGGCGCGGAGAGCCATTTCAAGCTCGTCATCGTCAGCGAGGCGTTCGCCGGAGAAGGTCTCCTCGCCCGCCATCGCCGGGTCAACCGCCTGCTCGCCGACCAGCTCTCCGGTCCCGTGCACGCGCTCGGGTTGCACACCCACACGCCGGAGGAGTGGCGAGCGAGGGGCGAGTCCGTGCCGCCGTCACCGCCGTGCCGCGGCGGGGCAAAGCGCGAGGCCGCGAGCTGAGCCGATCTGCCTCCGGCGCCGCCGGGCTTCGCGGTTGCGCCCGGGGCGGGCTGCGGACGCCTGACCCGCGAGGGTAGGTCCGGATACGAAAAAGGCCCCTCCGGAGAGGGGCCTCGATCGTGCATCGACTGATGTGGAAAGACCGGTCCGCGAGGACCGGTCGATCGGATCAGAACGTCTGCGTGAGCATGACGCGGTACTCGAGCTCGTCGTCCGGATCGACGCCGACATCGTTGTCGGTCGCCTTGTTCTGGATACGCGTGCTGATGTCCATGCCGCCCCCGAGGGCGTAGCCGGCATCGAAGCGGATGATCGCCTCTTCGCCCTCGCCCGCGGTGGCCGTCACGCCGGCAGGGATCACGCCGTCGTCCCCGGGGGTGAAGACGGTGCCGTCCGCACCGACCAGCGTGCCCGCCTCGGTCGTCTGCATCGAGTAGGTCAGGCCGAGCGTCACGCCGGCGATCTCGTAGCCGGCCTGGACGGCGAAGGCGGTGCGGTCGTCGAGGTCGGTCGTCAGCGCCAGGTTGTCCGTGGCACCCTCGCCTTCGTCGAAGTCGAAGTCCACCTGACCCTGGCTCCAGAAGTGAGCGGCGAGCGAGAAACCGGCGATGGTGTAGCTGGCGCCAGCGGCGAGGTTAGTTTGCTCGGCGCGCTCCTCCCAGCCGACACCGATCGATGCACCGGCGAAGCCGAACTTCGCGCCGACGCCGAACATGTCGCTGTCGTTCTCCGGCGAGGCGTTCAGGATGAGTCCCACCGGACCGAAGGTGCCCTCGTAGCTCGCACCGCCCGGGACGGTCGTGCCGACATCGTGGATGTCGTTGGCGAGCTGGCCGTACTCGACCGCCAGCGGGATCTCGCCGAAGCGCACGTCACCGAAGCCGCCCTTGACGCCGACGTAGACGTTGTCGGAGGAGACCGTCGCCTCGCTGCTGAGCTCGACGGGATCCTCGTCGGTCAACGAACCGTCCTGATCGAACTGGGGAATCTGGACTGCCGCGTCCTGGCCGAACCCGCCCTCGCTCGTCAGGTCGTCGACATTCATCTGAAGGTTGCCGTAGCCGATCAGACCGTTGTCGAGCTCGTGCTCCCTGTTGATCGCCACGCGGACGTCACCGGCCTCGAAATTGGCGTCTTTCTGCAGGTCGTCGTCGTCCGACTCGACACCCGCGACCTTTACCTGCACCAGACCCGACAGAGTCGTCTCCGCCGCGGCCATCATGGGGGTGGCGGCGAACCCTGCGATGGCCACCGCGAGCGCTGTCTTCGTGTATTTCATGTGAGATGTCTCCAATCGGATGGTTACTGTGTCGAACAGGCCTGACGTGTGTTTCACCGCGGCAACTCTAGTCAGCGTGTCTGAATAATGCAACAACAGCTTGCGCTTTTGCAAGACAGAGACAGAGGCAGCGAAGGTGACACGAAAAAGAGTGTAGGACAGATCTGGAGCTTCGCCAGACTGATGCGTAGAATACCTTCGCGCCGCTTCTCAGTGGCGTTTCTGCAACACCTACAGAGGCGTTCACAGAGGCGTTCGGTACGACCGTCTTCCGGCGGCGTCGGGGCATCCGATCGACGGTTCGATCGACCCGGAACGCTCTGGAAGCGCTCTCGGCGAGCCGAAGCGCTCGCCGGGGAAGTGCCTCCGGTCCGGCCGAGAACCGAAGACCCCCTCCGCCTCAGCCGGTCACCTGCCCGTGGCGCCGCAGCGCCGCCCGTCGTCGAGCCTCCTCCGAGGGTTGGGATCGCACCTCGTGCTCGGGGAGCGTGATGTTCAGCTCGAGGACGTCGCAGTCGTCCTGCGTCTCGAGCTGCACGGTCAGCGCCTCGTCGTCGACGGCGACGTACTTCTTGATCACGTCGAGGATGTCCTGGCGGAGCATCGGGAGGTAGTCCGGCCCGTCGCGGCCGGAGCGCTCGTGTGCGATGAGCACCTGCAGGCGATCCTTGGCGACCTGTGCCGTGGTGTCGCCGCGCCCGGCGCCGAAGAACTTGAAGAAGCCCATGATCTTCTCTCCCCCGCTATCCGAACAGGCGCTTGAGGAAGCCCTTCTTCTGGGCCTCCATGAAGCGGTGCGGCCTAGTCTCGCCGAGCAGCCGATCGATCGCGTCCGAGTAGGCCTGTCCCGCCTCGCTCGCCTCGTCGAGAATGACGGGCTTGCCCGCATTCGAGCTCTCGGGCACCGACTGCGATTCGGGGATGATGCCGAGGAGGGGGATGGCGAGGAGATCGACGATGTCATCGACGCTCAGCATCTGCCCTTCCTTGACCCGTCCGGGGTTGTAGCGGGTGATCAGTAGGTGCTCGCGCACCGGATCTTCGTTCATCTTCGAGCGCTTGGACTCGCTCTGCAGGATACCGAGGATGCGGTCCGAGTCGCGCACCGAGGAGACCTCGGGGTTGGTCGTGACGATCGCCTCGTCGGCGAAGTAGAGCGCCATCTTCGCCCCCTTCTCGATACCGGCGGGGGAGTCGCAGATGATGTAGTCGAACTCGCTCTTCCTGAGCTTGTGCATGACGCGGGCGATGCCCTCGATCGTCAGCGCCTCCTTGTCTCTCGTCTGGGAGGCCGGCAGGATATACAGATTCTCGATCCGCTTGTCCTTGATCAGGGTCTGGTGCAGGCTCGCCTCCTGGTTGACGAGGTTGACCAGGTCGTAGACCACTCGTCGCTCGCAGCCCATGATCAGGTCGAGGTTGCGGAGCCCGACGTCGAAGTCGATGACGACGGTCTTGTAGCCGCGCTTGGCGAGGCCGGTCGCGATGGAGGCACTGGTGGTCGTCTTGCCGACGCCGCCCTTGCCGGAGGTTACGACTATTGTCTTGGTCAAGCTCTCGCTCCCTGGTGGTTATGTGTCTACAACGGCTCTATGCTGAGCCTGTCGTGGTCGAGCCAGATCTGCGCGGGTCGGCCGCGCAGCGCCTCGGGAATGGTCTCGAGCATGCGATAGTTGCCGGCCACGGAGACGAGCTCCGCCTCGAGCGACTGGCAGAAGATGCGCGTGGCGGTGTTGCCCGACACGCCGCAGAGCGCCCGGCCGCGCAGCGGGCCGTAGATGTGGATGTTGTTGTCGGCGATGACCTCGGCGCCCGCCCCGACCTGACCCATGACGATCAGGTCGGTGTCTCGCGCGTAGAGCTGCTGGCCGGAGCGAACGGGGCGATCGATGAGCAGCGGCGCCTTGATCACGTACTCCACCTCCCGCGAGGTGGCGAGAGCGTCGTTGGCGGCCTCGACGGAGGAGGAAACCGGCGACGCTCGGGTCTCCCCGGCCTCCTGGGCGTCTTTCTCGGCAGCTTCCGCCGTCCCGCCCTCGGCGACCCTGGCGGGGGCGTCACGGCGCCGTGCGCCGCCGTCGATCAGCGGCAACGACACCCTCGCGGCCAGCGGGGAGGACCTCTCGGACAGGCTCGCGGCCACCGGGTGGAGGCGGTGGCGGCGGATGCAGGCGAGCAGCGCCTCCCCGTCGAGGGTGTCGCTCGCCGCATCGAGCTCACCGAGATCGACGACGACGGGGGTGTCCTTGAAGAACGCTGGAGCCTGGTTGACCTTGTCGGCGAGCGCCGCGTCGATGGCGTCGAGATCCTGCGTACGGAGCCGTAGCGACATGAACGTGTACAGGCCGCCCTTGAGCTCGACCGCGTTGTTGCTCGACACGTACACGGCTCCGTCGGATGGGCGAATGGGGCGACCGGAAGCGGGAACCGATCGCGAGCGTCGACCCGTCGGGATTCTAAAGCAAAACGCGTGAGTGACAGGGTTTCGTCACCGATGAGTCTCTCTCGCGCCTCATCGGGCGGTGCGCCGGAGGCGCCGCGAGATCCGTCTCGGCCGCCGACGGAAGGGCGGCCGAGGAAGATCATCCATGTCGACATGGATGCGTTCTACGCCTCGGTCGAGCAGCGCGACGATCCTGCCCTCGCCGGGCGGCCGCTCATCGTCGGCGCGCCCCCGGACCGGCGCGGCGTCGTCGCCGCCTGCAGCTACGAGGCGCGCGCCTTCGGTATCCACTCGGCGATGCCGAGCGCGGAGGCGGGGCGACGCTGTCCGCACGCGCTCTTCGTCCCCCCGCGCTTCGATGTCTATCGCGAGGTCTCGGCCGAGATCCACGCCGTCTTCCGCGAGTTCACCGATCGGATCGAGCCGCTCTCGCTCGACGAGGCCTATCTCGACGTGACCGAGGCGGTGGGCGAGGGCTCGGCCGTGCGCATGGCGCGCGAGATCCGGGCCCGGATCCGCGCCCGCACCCGCCTCGTCGCCTCCGCCGGAGTCTCCTACAACAAGTTTCTGGCGAAGATCGCCTCCGATCTCGACAAACCCGACGGACTCGCCTGGATTCTGCCCGAGGACGGCGAAGCCTTCGTCGCGCGCCTCCCCGTCGGGGCGATCCATGGCGTGGGACGTGTCACCGAGGCGCGCATGCACGCGCTCGGCATCCGTACGGGGGCGGACCTGCGCACCTGGAGCCGAGAGGAGCTCGAACGCGAGTTCGGCAAGAGCCACGAGTTCTACTACCGTGCCGCCCGCGGCATCGATCATCGGCCGGTACGCACCGAGCGGATCCGGAAGTCGATGGGCAGCGAGCGCACCTTCGCGGAGAATCTGAGCTCCCGGCAGGCGATGCTGGAGGTCCTGGAACGGCTCGCCGAGGAGCTCCTCGGTGACCTCGCCGCCCGCGGTCTGGGAAGCTCGACGCTGACGGTCAAGGTGCGCTTTCCCGACTTCGATACTCCGACCCGCTCCCACAGCCAACCTCGGGCCTTCGACGCCGCAGCCGTCGCCCGCACGCTGCCGTTCCTGCTCGAGCGGGCGCTGGAAGGGCGCTCGGCGCCTGCCGTACGGCTGCTCGGCGTCTCGTTCGGCTCTCTCTCGTCCGGCGAGGGCGAGGACACTCGCCCGACACAGCTCGAGCTCGACTGGCCGGAAGATGGGTGAAGGAGGTCGGGGTTTATCCCGACTCCCTTAGGCGCTCAGGAGGACGTCGGGGTTTATCCCGACTCCCTTAGGCGCTCAGGAGGACGTCGGGGAAGGTCGTCGCCGCCATCGGCTCGCAGAGCCAGAACCCCTGCCCGCGGTCGCAGCCGAGTGCCGCGACCATGTCGAGCTGCGCCTGGTTCTCGATCCCTTCGGCGACGACCTCGGCGCCGATGCTGCCGGCGATGCTGACGACGGCGCGAATGATGTCCTGACTGTTCGTGTCGGTGGTCACGTCGGTGACGAAGGCCCGATCTATCT